>Ga0207677_10000534_pt1 | contig 24018 bp, 28 predicted proteins | sample KBSMisM42_FD_184311 | JGI IMG/M metagenome (GOLD analysis project Ga0207677, IMG submission 184311) | Miscanthus rhizosphere microbial communities from Kellogg Biological Station, Michigan, USA - KBS Miscanthus M4-2 (SPAdes) (version 2) | ecosystem: Host-associated > Plants > Roots >...
CGTTGACCCGTCGCAGCACCTCATCGGGCTCCTCGATCTCACGGACCAGTCCCCGCACCGAGTGACGGACGGCGACGGAGACCCCGGCGGCCGTGCTGCCCTTGCCGGCGACGTCGCCGACCAGGATCCAGCAGCCGTCATCGGTCGGCATCACGTCGTAGAGGTCGCCGCCGACCTCGATCCCCTCGCCGGCAGCCTCGAAGACGACCGAGATCTCGAGACCCTCGACCTCCGCCGGGTGCGGCGGCCGCAGTCCCCGCTGCAGGTTCCTGGCGACGCGGTCGCGCTCCCGGTAAAGGCGCGCGTTGTCGAGCGCCAGGCCTGCTCGCTCGCCGAGCTCGGAGAGGAACTCGAGGTCACCCTGGTCGTAGCGAAGGTCGCCGTGGGCGTGGAGGAATGAGAGGGCACCGATCGTGCGCCCCCGGGCGACCAGCGGCACGACCGCGGCGGAGTTGTAGCCGGCGTCCTGCATCAGCTGCAGGTGGTCAGCCCCCTGCGAGACCTTGTCGACGACCTCCGGCGCCTTCAGGTCCCGCCAGATCATCGGCTGGTTCAGCCGCAGGACCTGCGCCACCGGGTGCTCGCCGCCGGGGTCGAGGGGCTTCTCCCGCCGGATCCGTTCCAGCCGCGCCGCCATCTCCGGGTTGGCGCCGGCGACGACGCTGTCGCCGAGCCAGCCGTCGGGTCGCTTGAAGTCGATCAGGCAGAGCTCGGCCAGCTCCGGCACCGCGGTCGAGACGATCGTCCGCGCCGTCTCGACCGGGTCCAGCGAGCTGTCGAGGAGGCGGCTGGCGGCGACGAGGAACTCCTGGGCGCGGCGGCGGCGCATCTCGTCGGTGATGTCACGGGCGACGACCGAGGCGCCGATCAGGCCGCGCATCGGGCTGCGGATCGGCGAGACCGTGAGCGAGACCGAGAGCCGGGTGCCGTCCTTGCGGATCCGCTCGGTCTCATACGTCTCCAGCCGTTCCCCGCGCTTCACCCGGTCGAGGATCACTTTCTCCTCGTCTTTGTGGTCGGAGGGGACGAGGAAGGAGATGTGGCTGCCGATCGCCTCCTCGGGGCTGTACCCGTAGAGCCGGGTCGCCGCCGGGTTCCAGGTGGTGACGATGCCGTTCAGGTCCTTGCTGAGGACGGCGTCCTGGGTGCCGCGGACGACCTCGGCCAGGTGCTGGCGATAGCGCTCGGCTTCGGCGCTCCTCGCCTCGGCCCGGCGCCTCGCGATGAAGGTGCCGAGCTGGTCGGCGAACGCGGTGAGCAGAGCCATCAGCTCCTCGGACTGGGCCTCGAAGGAGGTGGTGTGGAACTCGGCCACCGCGAGCACGTCCTCCGGCGACCCGATCGGCACCGGGATCGCCAGCGCCGCCTCCAGCCCCAGTTCTGCCGAGACTTCGAAGCGCGGGGTGGGGGTCGGGTACTCGCTGTAGGTGGGCGCGAGGGCGATCTGGCCGCTCGCCCAGGCGTCCCCCGGCAGCCCGGTCCCGCGCTCGAAGCTGAGCTCGCGGCTGCGACGCCAGAGCGGCCGGGCGTCGAGATCGGCGGTGCTCCAACCGGAGACGAGTCGCAGCGGCTCCCCCTCGTCGACCACTTCCCACATCGCCCCGGCCTCCCAGCGCAGCAGGTCGGCGACGATTTCGAGGAAGCGGGGCGCAACCTGGTCGAGCGACTCGCCCTCGATGAGGCGCGCTGCCAGCTCCCGCTGGCTTTTCAGGTAGCGCCGCAGCTCTAGATCCTGCGGCTCGTTCATCCCTTCACGCTACCCCCTCGCCGATCTCCCATTCCCGGGTGACATAGAGAAAACGTTGGGTTTACCGCCTTGTCCGCAGGGTAGTCGCCTAGCCGACGGGTTTATACGAACGGGAGAAAGAAGCTCATGTTCCGGTGCGACAACTGTGGAAGCGGATATTCGACCCAGGCTGCCTCGTCGTGGACCTCGTGCCCACGCTGCCTTGCCAAAGAGAAGGTCCAGGTCCCGCTGACTTTCGAGCTCGGCTGGCGGCGCCCCGGGGACCCGGCTCCGACGCCGGTTCAGGTCGAAGACATCGCCGATTCGCGCGCCACAGTTAGCTGAAAAAGGCCACGTTGTAGATCGTTTTGCCGCCCTCCACGAGGGGTAGCCGAAGGATGACCACGACTACCTGAACCGAGGAAGGGGATAGCGATGTCCGACCGTCTGCAGGGTAAGAAAATCGCCTTTCTGACCGCCAACGAGGGGGTCGAGCAGATCGAGCTGACCGAGCCGCTGCGGGCGGTTCGCGAGGCCGGGGCCGACGCCGAGTTGCTGGCACCCGAAGCCGGCGAAGTCCAGGCCTTCAACCACCTCGACAAGGCGGACACCTTCGACGTCGACCGCCCCGTCGGCGAGGCCGACGCGAGCGAATACGACGGGCTCGTACTGCCCGGAGGCGTGGCGAATCCCGACCAGCTTCGGACCAAACCCGAGGCACTCGAATTCGTCCGGGGCTTCTTCGCCGCCGGCAAGCCGGTCGGGGTCATCTGCCACGGACCCTGGACGCTGATCAACGCCGGGGTCGCCGAGGGACGGACGCTCACCTCCTGGCCGAGCCTGGAGACCGACCTGCGCAACGCCGGGGCGAACTGGGTCGACGAGGAAGTCCACGTCGACCAAGGACTGGTGACGAGCCGCAAACCCGACGACCTCGATGCCTTCAACGCGAAGATCGTCGAGGAGTTCGCCGAGGGCGTACACGAGGGCCAGCGAGAGAAAGCCGACGTCGGCTGAGTAAGGAGGTAGCCAATGCCGCCACGCGGAGTCAAAAAAGGCAGCAAACGCGAGCGCCAGTACAAACACATCAAAAAGAGCGAGAAGGAAGCGGGTCGCTCGACCAAACGGGCCGAGGAGATCGCCGCCCGCGCCGTGAACAAGGAAAAGGCGCGCTCGGGCGAGTCGGAAACCTCCTCACGCAGCTCCACCCATGGCCGCTCCGCCAGCAGCCGCGGGGGCAAGCAGTCCGGCCACGGCCCCGGCGGCCGCACCCGCGAGCAGCTCTACAACGACGCCAGGAAGCTCGGCATCGAAGGCCGCTCGAAGATGAGCAAGAACGAGCTGCAGAAGGCTGTCGCCGGAGCCAGTTAGTCGCCGGTGACGCCGAAGTAGTTCTCCACAGCGCCCGCATCACGCAGGGCGCTGTGGACAAGCTCTAGACAGCCGCAGTGGACGAGCAGCTTGGCGTGGTAGGAGACGACGCCGTGGCGGGCTCCGATCTGCTCCGAGAGCTCGGCCGAGCTGGCAACTCGGTTCTGCAGCACCTCCAGGATCTCAACCCGGATCGGATGCGAAAGCGCTCGTGTCGACAGCGGATCGATCCAGAAAACCTCTTCGATCCAGGCAGCCCTGACCAGCCTTAGGTTTGACCCGATTCCGCAAATAGCGGCTCGAAGTCGAGGTCAGCTATCGATTCGACGACCTGGGAGGCGCCGGCGTCCCGCAACTCGGCCTCGGAGAAGCCACCGGTAAGTACGGCCAGGGTCGAGAGCCCGGCCGCCTTGGCCGCCTTCACGTCCCAGACCGAGTCCCCGACCATCACCGAGGGATCGTCGTTGCCGGCCTTCTCGATCGCCGCGTGGACGAGGTCCGGATCCGGCTTCGTGCTCTCGACGTCGGCCGAAGTGGTCCAGCCGTCGACCAGCTCCCGCGCGTCGAGCAGGTCGAGATAGTGGTCGACCTCATCTTCCTTGGCGGAGCTGGCGAGGATCACGGTCGCGCCCTTGTCGCGCAGCTTCTCGATCAGCTCCCGCGCTCCCTCCATCGGCTCGACTTCCCCGATCAGCTCGCCGTAGGCCTCGGCCTCGGCTTCGCGGATCGCGTCCCCCTGCTCGGCGGCGGCCTCGGGACCGATCAGCGCGTCAAGGATCTGATCCCCGCCCATGCCGATGTGGCGGTGCACCTTCCACATCTGGACGGCGTGGCCGTGGGCGTGGAGGGCGCGATGCCAGGCAAGCGCGTGGTGGTAGTTGGTGTCGACGAGGGTGCCGTCGACGTCGAGGATCGCGTTCAGGGACACGGGCCCAGGTACCCATCGACGTGGGCGGGGTAAACGGGGGCCAGGATGAAGGACGTGCGGATCGGCTGTTCGGGTTGGGTCTACGCCTCCTGGCGGGATGGCATCTACGAAGGGGTGCCGCAGAGGCGCTGGCTCGAGCGCTACGCCGAGGTCTTCGACACCGTCGAGGTCAACGCCACCTTCTACCGGCTGATCAAGCGCTCGACCGTCGAGGGCTGGGTGGAGCGAACGCCGCCGGGCTTCCTCTTCGCCGTCAAGGGCAGCCGCTACCTCACCCACGTCCGCCGCCTGCGGGGGATCGAGCAGGGGGTCGAGCGCTTCTGGGAGCCGCTGGAGCCGCTGCGCGACAGCGGCAAGCTGGGACCGGTGCTCTGGCAACTGCCGGGAAGTTTCCACCGCGACGACGAGGTCCTCGAGGCCGCTCTGGAGCTCCTGCCGCCCGCCCGCCACTGTTTCGAGTTCCGCCACCCGAGCTGGTTCGCGCCGGCGGTGATGCGGGTGCTGGAGGAGCACGGCGCGTCGCTGGTGATCCCCCACGATGCCCGGCGCCCTCTGCCGGAGGCGCGACCGGTGGGGGAGGTCGCATACCTGCGCCTCCACCACGGGGCGCGGGGCAGGAACGGGAACTACTCGGCCACCGAGCTCGACCGCTGGCGCCGCCGGATCGCCGCCTGGCGGGCGCGCCGCGAGGTCTTCGTCTATCTCAATAACGACTGGGAGGAATTCGCTCCCCCGAACGCGATCTCGCTGCGGCGAGGACTCTCGCTGCCGCAGAGGGTGTAGGCGGCGGAGCGCCGGGTAGTGGGCGGGCATGTCAGCAATCAAGAACACCCTCGCCCGCAAGGCAGCCAAGGCGGCCGCCAAACACACCGCTCACGGCACCGCTTCGAAGCTGAAGCGTGACCCGGTCCGGGCGGCGACCCTGCTCGGCCTCGGCGGTGCACTGGGCGCCGTGGCGGGCTGGCTGGCCGGTCGCTCCGCCGGCGCCGCCTCGGTCAGCACCGGCTCCTAGCCGGGCCGGCCGAGGCGAGTCGGCATCCCTCAGGAAGCGAGGCGCGAGCGCAGAATCTCCTTGCCCTGCTCGGCGCCCTTGCGGCTGGTCTCCTGCGCGCGGCGGAAGAAGTCCGCGAGGTCGGAGTCGCCGTCGCGCTCCGCGTCTTCGACATAGGTCTCGAGTCGAAGCACGTTGCTGAGGCACTGCTCGACGAACCAGATGACGTTGTAGTCCTTGTCCTTCGTGCCGGTGACGTGGCCGGCCTCTTGCGTACCCATCATCACTCCTTTGGGGTCGTTTTCTCCTCTCGCTTTGCGAGTACCCCGGGGCGTGGAACGGGAAAACGGCTGGGCGAGTTTCGTGCCTGCTCGGCAGGGGTAACCGGCCGCCATGTACGTGATGCCGAAGGGAGAGGCCTGATGGGTGAGAACGAGCGTGACCCGATCGCCGACGAAGAGGCCGACGCCGCGGCCGCCGAAGCGGCGCGGATCGGTGGACCCGCCCCCGACGACCCGGTAACCGACCCGGCGCAGCGGCCACTGGTCGAGGGCGGCGAGGGCGAGGCCGAGGGCTTCGAGCTCGCCGAGGAGGAGCTGATCGAAAACGCCTCCCACGGCGACCAGAAACACTTCCCCGACGGCGACGCGCCGGCCCCCGAGGAGCCGAGCGAGGCGGTCTACGGCGAACCCGACGAAGAGATTCCCGCCGACGCCGACGAGTCGATTCACCGAGACGACTGAGGAGGCCACCATGTCGCGCCGAGTAATCGCGGTCCTCACCGACAACCTCCACGGCTCCGAGCCGGTCGAGCAGATCCTCGCCAACGCCGACAGTGAGGGCGTCGACCTGCGGGTCGTGGTCCCCGCGACCGAGGCCAACGCCCTGCGTCACACGCTCGGCGACATCGACGAGCCCAAGCACGAAGCCGAAGAGCGGCTCGAGCGGGCGCTGAAGGCTCTGCGCGACAGCGGCATCGAGGTCAGCGGCGAGGTCGGTGACCCGGATCCGGTCCAGGCGGCCCAGGACGCGCTGCTGAAAGCCCCGGCCGACGAGGTCCTGATCTTCGAGCACTGCGAGGAGCAGTCGAAGTGGTACGAGGAGGGCCTGCTCGAGAAGGCACAGGAAGGGATCGAGCCGCCCCTGCGGGTGATCGTGGTCGAGACCGGTGACGACGAGCACCCCGACCACGTCGTCCAGGTCGAGGAGACGGGGCAGGGCACGATCAACCCGGTTGCCGACCAGGAAGTCGCCGGCGGCGCCTACATCCCCGGGATGACCCGCTCGGACCTGGGAGGGATGATCGCCGGAATCCTCGGCACGATCATCGTCGCCATCCTCGCCGCGGCGGTCGCCTCCGGCGACGGCCACGAGACCGGCTGGGAAGCGGTGGCGATCCTGATCGCGATCGGCGTCGCCCTCGCCAATCTCGCCCACGTCGTCGGGCTCGGAATCTTCGAGAGCGTGCGCTACCGGGGTGGGTTCGCGAAATTCTTCCGCACCCTGGCGCTGGTCGTGACCCCAGCGGCGATCGTGATCAACCTCGCGATTCTGATCTTCGCCGGCAACTGACCAACCTGGCGCTTCCTACTCGTGGCGGGTTTCGGCCGTCGCCGGTTCGGAGCGCCGCAGCGCCTCCAGCACCTCTTCGGCGAGCTGCGATCCGTCTTCGGGCCGCAGCGGCGTCGCGTTGACGCGGAAGACGACGACGTCGCCGTCGAGTTCCTCCAGCGAGACGCTGGGCTTGTAGCGGGTCGGGACCGTGATCGTCTGCAGCAGCCGGTCCTCGATCTCCTGTGGGCTCGCCTGGGCGGGGAAACGGACCCGGACGTCGACTTTGTCGGGCTCGCGCAGCGGCACGACGACGAGGCTGAGAAGAACGTTGTTGGGCACGAGCAGCCGATCCGCTCCCTGGCTGAGGGTGGTGTAGAAGAGCCCGAGGGAGGAGACCGTCCCCTCCAGCGAGCCGGCGAGGGCACCTCCGACCAGGCGGACGCGTTCGCCGACCCGGAAGGGGCGCGTGCTCTGGAGGACGATGCCGGCGAAGATCCCGCTCATCGCCTGCTGCGCGGCGAGCCCCAGCAGGACCGCCGTGAAGGCGCCGCCGACCGCGAGCGTGCTGGCGTTGACCCCGGCGATCCGCAGGGCGAGGATCACCACCGCCGCCGTCGCCAGCAGGCGGACGACGAAGCCGGTCGTCCCCGCCGTGGCGGGGTCAAGGCGCCGGTAGAGGGGAGGCGAGAGCCCGCGGACCAGCCAGTGGGTCGCCGCAAGGCCGACGACGACGAGGACGAGGACGGTCCCGTAGCGGATCCACTGGCCGTAGCCGGGGGCGATCTCGTGGCGGTTGTAGTAGACGAAGAGCGTCCCGGCGATCACCAGCAACGCCAGCAGCAGCCCGCCGAACTGGCGTTTGGAAAATCGCGGCGCCAACTCGTCACCGAGCCCGAGCGAGTGCCAGGCGTGGCTGCGGGTCTCGAACAGCTCCCGGGGGAGTCGGGGACGGCGACGCGACGGAGGGGACATCAAGGACCGGCTACCCGAGGGCCGCGGGCCCTATGCGAGTGTGACGGGAGTCCCCTTCAGGAGGCGATTGCGGCCAGCGCCTCGTCCCGGGTCCCGTGGACCGGAATCGAGAGCTCGAGGCCGGTGATCTCGAGAACCCGGCGCACCTGTTCGTTGTGGCTGCAGATGACCAGGGCGCGGCCGTTTGCGCCGCTATCCAGGCGCTGCCAGGCACGCACAATCAGGGCGATTCCGGTGGAGTCGATGAATTCGCACTGGGAGAGGTCGATCAGGACCGAGCCCTCGCCGCTGTCGAGCGCCGTTTCCAGTGGTCCCTCCAGTTCCGGGGCCGTGCTGAGGTCGAGCTCGCCGTGGACGGAGATCGTCCGTACTCCCTGTTCGAGATCTCCGACCTTTACTTCAAATGGGGCGGGGTTCACGGCTCGATGCTACCGCAGGCGGACCGCTTTTACGCACGCTGTTTTGCGCCCCTGCGGCAGGGGTAAGCAGGCTGTGACGCGAGGTAGAAGGTTATGCTCGCGCTTCCGATCACGAGCCTTGATGTTCCTGGGGGCAGGCTGGAACTTTTGAACACCTCAACCAACGATCGCTCGGGGCTCCAAATGTCCCTTCCGGCCAGAGCCGAGAACGTCGCCGTCGTCCGGCACTCCCTCGCGGGTCTGGCCGAACGCCTGGGAATGGACGAGGCCTCGCTCGCCGACCTGAAGACGGTCGTCACCGAGGCCTGCATGAACGTCGTCGTCCACGCCTACGCCGGCAGTGAGCCGGGCCCGCTCGAGGTCGAGGCGGAGAGCGATCTCGAAGGCCTTACGGTGGTGATCCGCGACCACGGCACCGGTATCCGCCCGCGCCCGGACATCGAACGACCGAGCCTGCGAATCGGGCTGACCCTGATCGCCGCGCTCTCCAGCAGCTTCGAGATCAAGGGCGGAGCCGACAAAGGCACCGAGATCCGCATGCACCTGCCGCTGCAGGCCCGCGAGGAAGGCGCCACCTCCGGCTCCACCTTCAGCGTCGCCGCCAACGACGCGACCCGGATCCGGGTCGGCCCCCCGGAGATCGTCGGGCCGGTCCTCAGCCGCGCCCTCTCGGCGCTGGCCGCCCGCCAGGACATCAGCGTCGACCGGCTCTCGGACACGATGCTGCTCAGCGACGCGATCTCCGCCCGGGCGCCTCAGGGCTTCACCGACGGACACGTCTCGCTCAGCATCGCCGAGTTGCCGGAAGGCATCGAGCTGAAGGTCGGCCCGATGACCCACGGCGGCGCCGAGCGCCTGCGCGAGAGCTTCGAGATACCCGAGGTCGGCGGCTCGCTGGAGAAGCTGACCGACGAGCTGCGCATCGAGGAGGGCGACGAAGGCGAGTACCTGGTCGTCGGCATCTCCTCACTTTCCAAGAACTAGAGGTTGCTAGTCGGGAGGGGGCCGGTGGGGGTCCCTGGGAGCACCTCCGCTGAGAGAGGCGGGGACTGCTGGCGCCTCTGACGGCTTCGGCTCAGCTCCGTGCAAAGTACCCAGGGACCCCCACCGGCCCCCTCCGACGATTGAGCTGTCGCAGACGCTCTGGCCGCGCGATGGCCTCAGAGTGACGCTTCTCCCGAATCGGCGTTAAAGGCGTCAAGCGTCGACGGTGAAACGCGTGAACCGCAGGCTGGAGCCATCCGACCCACGGTTCACGATGTGGAGTTCACCGAAAAACGAACCCGGCGTCGGACCGCCAAGGAAGGAACCATGACTCAATCAGACGCAGCAGACGCAAGCAATCAGATGGCCGACGCTTACACTCGGACGGGAAACACTGACGACCACAGCCGGGTCCACCAGACTGCGTTCAACGGTGCCTTTGAATTTATCCCAGATGGCGTGCCTTGGGCCGTGATCGAGGGCAACGATGGTCCGCCGAAGCTCATTGCGCTTGACGGCAACAAGCTCTACACGATGACGATTGGCGACATCGGCGAAGAGTCTCTGTCGGGTACTGCCTCCTGTCGCCTCATCCTGATTGACCCCAGCGAGGCGACGGTCGAATTCACGAGCAAGTTCTCCGGCCACCGCGGCCCGGAGCCGATGAGCCGGGAAACGACTTGGATGTTTGACATAGGGAGCGTGAGCCTAACTTTCTCGTCCAAGTTTTCTGCCGGTCAGTCCCGTGTGAGGCCAGACGAGGCACTAGCGCGGACACTTGCGGAAACGATCGGCTGGACCAGCCTTCCTGGCGGTCCCGTGCCTCAGTAGCCAAGGGTCATCCAGTCGTAGCCCACCGCGTGTGGTGGAGGGGGCGGGGGTGTCCCTTCGCGGCACTTAGCACGAGGCGGGCGAATGCGGCCCGGGCGACAGCCGCAAAACGATCTCCGCCGAGCTGCGCCGAGAAGGGGCGCCCCCGCCCCCTCCCTTCCCACCCGCTCTAGTCGGTCTCGGAAGCGGCTCTGCTTTGCTCGGCCACCTCGGCCCTGATCCGCTCCAGCGTGCGGCGAAGGATGCGGGAGACGTGCATCTGCGAGTGGCCGATCCGCTCGGCGATCTGCGACTGCGTCAGGTCCTCGACGAAGCGCAGCTGGAGGACGAGCCGCTCGCGCTCGTCGAGGTGGGGGAGTGCGCCCTCGAGGGCAAGCTTGTCCTCGACCAGCTCGAAGCCCGCGTCCTCGTCCCCGACCCACTCCGAGGCGGGCGATTCTTCGGAGTCCTCGCCGCCGACCGGGCGGTCGAGGGAGAGCGGGCGGCGGTTGTGATTCGCCTCCAGGACCTCGAGCACGTCGGTCGGGTCGACCTCGAGCCGTTCGGCGATCTCGGGGACCGAGGGGGAGCGCTGCAGCTGCACCGTCAGCTCGGAGATCGCCTTCTCCACTTCGGCCATGCGGTCGTGGAGGCCGCGGGGGACGCGGACGGTCCAGACGCGATCGCGGAAGTGACGCTTCAGCTCGCCGAGGATCGTCGGCGAGGCGAAGGCGGTGAAGGGCGCGCCGCGCTCGGGGTCGAAGCGGTCGATCGCGTTGACGAGGCCGAGGCTCGCGACCTGCAGGAGATCGTCGAAGGACTCGCTGGCGCCGCGGTAGCGGAGGGCGAGGTTCTTGGCGAAGGGCAGGTAGCGGCGGACCAGCTCCTCGCGGATCGCCGGGTCGCGATCTTTGGCGAAGCGCTCCCAGAGCACACGCTCGTTCGCCAGTCCCTCTCCGGGCCCTGGACTCGACTGATCGGGGTTACGCGTCTGGTCGCTGTTCACAGCATTGATCGAATAGGCGGCGATACTTGTTCAACGTCGCTGCCCTGAGAGCATCAGTCCGAAGCCGTGCAGCGCGGCGGAGTGCTCTCCACCGACGAGGCAACCATAGCGAGACGCGTTTGTGGGCTCTGCCGCCAAGACGGCGGGTAGGCCATGCCGACGGCGCCGCTCGGGCGGAAGCGGCGCCGTCGCCAATCAGGGGCGCGTCAGGAGGAAGCGGGTCCGGGCGACTTGAAATGCAGGATCACGGCCCGGGAGTGGATCGCGTCCTCGCCGCTCTCGGCAATCCGGTTGTTCGCTTCGCCCTGGATCTCGATCAGACGCTCGAGGGCGCTCGCCAGCACCTCGGAGGCGTCTTCCCAACCCTTCCGGTCGACGGCCATCGGCGTACGGCTCAGGTGGCTGTCGTCGAGCTCGTCGAAGGTGTTGGCGTCGAGAGCCTCCTCGATGTCGTCGAAAGCAGGCTTCAACATCGCGCCTGACAGGCCTCCGCGAAGGCCTTTCGGCAGCCGTGCCCACTCGTTGTTGGTGAGGAACTGACGGCGGGTGGCACGGTAGAAGTGCTCGGTGGCGCCGCGTCGCTGCTTCGTGTCAACGAGCTCGATGCAGTCGTATTTCTCGAGCACGCGGACGTGGTAGGCGACGAGGTTGAGGCTCTGATCGAGGTGCTGCGCGAGCATGTTCGGGCTCGCGACCTTTTCATTCAAAATGATCAGGATCTGCACCCGCAGGGGGTGGGCGAAGGCTTTGGCTACTACCTGTTCTACGCCCTCTTGTTTGTTCTTGGTCTTCGGCATGGCCTTTTCTTGGGGAGTCGTTTCCAGGGTTAATGGCCGATAACAAGACTTTACACCTTGTCAATCAGGATTTTCACAACGCTCCCGCGTTTTCCGATTATTGACGAGTTTTACTGGTCGTCCCTTGATTGCTGGAGAAATCTCCAGTATTAGTTGCTCAGTCACTTTTTAGTGATGGCCGCAAGCGCGGCCGCCGGGCTTTCGAGGGAGAGAGGGGAGGTGGACTCGTGACGTTCGCAGCCGAAGAGCGCGTGGTGCCGGTTTCAGTGATCAGGAAGGGCTACTAGGAAGCTTTACGGGGCGGCGGTTGCCTGCGACGCTTCAGGGGGTGACTCCTTGGAAGATCCCCCTCGTCGTCGCTGCGATCGCCGTCCCGATCGCCGTCGCCTTCCTCGCCGTGGGTCCCGCTCTCGGGATGGCGGCCGGGGCATTGGCCGCGGTCATCATCGTCGTCGTGGCCGCGAGGCAGCAGCCACGCGGGACAATCGGGCGCGGTACCGACCCCGGGAGTCGACGGGTACTCATCGTCGCGGGTGATCCCCTGGAGGACACCGGCGCGATCGAGGAGATCACCGCCCTCGTCCGCGCCGACGCCGCGACCGAGGTGATGGTCCTGGCGCCGGCCCGCATCGGCTTTCTCGATCGCTGGGCCTCCGACGTCGAGGCCGCGCGGGAGGACGCTCAGCGCCGCCTCGTGATCAGCGTCGCCTCGCTGGCGGCCGCAGGGGTCGACGCCGAGGCGCGGGTCGGCGACGAGGACATCATCCAGGCCGTCGAAGACCAGCTCGGGAGCTTTCCCGCCTCGGAGGTCGTCCTGGTCAGCGCCGCCGGCGAGGGCGACGATGCGGCGGCCGCAGCCGCGAACGAGTTGCGCTCGCGGCTGCGGGCGAATTTCCGCTGGGTCCTCAGCGGTCCTGCAGCTCGCTGAACCGCAGCGCCGCCCGAGTCGGGGCGAGGAGTTCCTCGCCCTCGTGCAGGAGCCCGGTCGCGCTGAGGCTGCGGACGGCCCGCTCGACCGAGTCGCGTTCGGCGAAGCCGGCGTGCTCGCCGCCGAGCTCCCGGATCAGCTCCGCCAGGGTCAGGCGGGTGGGATGGAGGTCGAGCAGCTGTTGTAGGACAGCTGCTTCGACGTTCTCGTCTTCCGCCCAGGTGGTTTGGTTCGTCTCCTTGATCGCCTGCATCGCCCCTCCCGTTTCAATTAAGGCACAAAGAAGTATGTTGTCTGTAGATCTTTTGTCTACGACAAAATAATGCCGAACGCGTCAGACGTCCTCGCGGACGCCGCCCATCTCGGTGAAGACGGCGGTGTAGCCGCCGTCGGCGCGCTTCTCGTCGGCGATCACGTGGGAGACGGCGTTGATCAGCGCGAGGTGGGTGAAGGCCTGGGGGAAGTTGCCGAGGTGCTGGCCGGACTCGGCATCGAGCTCCTCGGCGAAGAGGTCGAGCCAGCCGGCCGACTCCAGCAGGCGTTCGCAGAGCCTCCGCGCCTGCTGGCGCTCGCCGATCTCCGAGAGCGCCGAGACGAGCCAGAAGGAGCAGATCAGGAAGGTCCCCTCGCGGCCCTGCAGGCCGTCGTCGGTCTCCTCGACCTTGTAGCGGCAGACCAGCCCGTGCTCGGTCAGGTCCTCGGCGATCGCGCGGACCGTGTCGCCGACGCGGGGATCGTCGGGCCGGAGGAAGCGGAAGAGCGGGATCAGCAGCAACGAGGCGTCGAGGGCGTCGGTCTCGTAGTGCTGGCGGAAAACCCCGTCGCGGACCCCGCGCTCGAGGATCTCCGCCTTGAACTCCTCCGCCTTCGCCTCCCAGGCCGCGGCGAGCTCCTCGAAGCCGCCGATCCGGGCGAGGCGGGCGCCGCGGTCGACCGCCACCCACATCATCAGCTTCGAGGAGACGTAGTGCTGCGGCTCCCCGCGCGACTCCCAGATCCCCTGGTCGGGGTGCGGCCAGGCCTCGATCGCCGCCTCCACCTGGTAGCGGATCAGTTCCCGCGTCGCCTGCGTGCCGCGGCCGCGGAGCGCCTTTTCGTGGACGTAGACCGAGTCGAGCAGCGATCCCCAGACGTCGTTCTGGCGCTGGTCGAAGGCGCCGTTGCCGATCCGCACCGGCCGGGCCCCGCCGTAGCCCTCAAGGTGGTCAAGCGTCTGCTCGCTGAGGTCGCGCTCGTGGCCGATCCCGTACATGATCTGGAGGTCGGGGTGGTCCTGGCAGACGTCGACGATGAAGCGCATGAAGTCGCGCGCCTCGTGGTCGAAGCCGAGCGTGTGCAGGGCCCAGAGGGTGAAGGTCGAGTCGCGGATCCAGCTGTAGCGGTAGTCCCAGTTCCGTTCACCTCCCGGCGTCTCCGGCAATGAGGTGGTCGGGGCGGCGAGGATCGCCCCGGTCGGGGCGTAGGTGAGGCCCTTGAGGACGAGGGCCGAGCGCTGCAGGTGGACCCGCCAGGGGTGATCGGGGAAGTTGCCGTCGCGCAGCCATTCGCGCCAGAACTCTTCGGTCGAGTCGATCCGCTCCAGCGCCTCGGGGGCGCTGCGCGGTCCGCCGAGATCGCCGTCACTCCAGGTCAGGGCGCAGAAGGCGGTCTGGTCTTCCTGCAGCGTCACCGTCCCCCGGCAGACACCGTCCTCGAGCTCCAGTTCCATGTCGCTGGTCAGCGAGAGCTCGCCCCCGTCGGCGGCGGTGGCGGTCGCTTCGCCGAGCTCGCCGCCGCTCCAGCTGGCACCGTCGCGGGCGTAGTCGAAGCGCGGCGCGCACTCCATCTCCATCTCGACCCTGCCGTCGATGCAGGTAATCGTCCGCAGCAGCGAGCGGTCGGACTCGTGTGCGGTTTCGGGCCGCCCGCGGCGCGCGTCGTCGTCGCCGTCGGCAGCCGCCCAGTCGGCGATCGTCAGCGCGTCCTTGACCACCGCCCAGCCGCTGTCGGTGACCCAGGTCGTCTCGATCACCAGCGTCCCCGGCACGTAGCGCCGGCTGATCGGGACGATCACGCCCTTCGGCCGCAGGGTCATGTGACCGGCGCCGCGGTCGAGCAGGGCGGCGAAGGCGCTGGGGGAGTCGAAGCGGGGGAAGCAGAGCCACTCGACGCTGCCGCTGAAGGAGACGAGGGCGGCGGTGTGGCAGTCGGAGAGGAAGCCGTAGCTACCGATCGGGGGAAACCTGTGGTTCTGGGAGCTCACGGCCGGGCCAAGCTACCAGCGGGCTACGCTGAAAACCGATGAATCCGCCGTTCGCCCACGTCGAGGCCGCCTTCGCCCCGCTGGAGCTGCTGCCGTTGCTGATCGCCGCCGGGCTCTACGCGAAGCGCTCGATCACCCTCGCCGATCGCGGGCGCCCGGTGCCGCTCTGGCGCCAGCTCTGCTTCGCCGGCGGACTGCTGCTGATCGCCGTCGCCCTCGTCTCCCCGGTCGCGCACATCGCCGAGGAGCTGGTGATCGCCCACATGGTCGAGCACCTGATGCTGGGCGACCTGGCGACGTTACTCCTCGTTCTCGGCCTGACCGGGCCGCTGCTGCAGCCGATCCTGGCGATCCGCGTCTTCGACCGGCTGCGGATCCTCGCCCACCCGCTCGTCGCCTTTCCGCTCTGGGCGCTCAACTTCTACTTCTGGCACATCCCGGCCCTCTACGACGCCGCCTACGGCGGGGCGATCGTGCACGTGATCGAGCACACCAGCTTCATCTTCTTCGGCTGCCTGATGTGGATGCCGATCTTCGGGCCGCTGCCGAAGCCGAGCTGGTTCAACGCCGCCTGGAAGGTCGGCTACGTCGTCGCCGTGCGCTTCGCCGGGGCGATCCTCGGCAACGTCCTGATGTGGTCGGGGACGGTTCTCTATCCGAAGTACGCGGCGGGCGAGGCCTACTGGAACATCACGCCGCTCGCCGATCAGAGTACGGCCGGGGTGGTGATGATGGTCGAGGGGACCTTCCTCGGCCTCGGCCTGCTGGCCTGGGTCTTCTTCGAAGTCTCGCGGGAAGGGATCGAGAAGCAGCGCCTGCTCGACCTGGCGACCGAACGGGGCGTGGAGCTCGACGAGGCGCGGGCGCAGCGGGCGGTCGCGGCCGGCCAGTCCGAGCGCCTGGAGCGGCAACTGATCGGAGCCGGGGATGACCGCGACGAACGCCCGGCCTGACCGCGTCCTGCTCGGGGCGCTCGTCTTCGTCGTCGGCGCCTCCAGCCTCGGGGTCGAGATCGCCGCGGCGCGGCTGCTGGCGCCGTACTTTGGCGCCTCGACCGTGGTCTGGGCGAACACGATCGGCGTCGTCCTCGTCGCCCTCTCGGTCGGCTACTGGTTCGGAGGCCGCTATGCCGACCGCCATCCCCACCTGCGCGGGCTCTGCCTGCTGACCCTGGCGGCAGCGGTCCTGATCGCGATCGTTCCCTTCGCCGCCCGCCCCTTCCTCGCTTTCTCGGTCGACGCCTTCCACACCGTCTCGGTCGGCGGCTTCGCCGGCTCACTGTTCGGCGTCCTCGTCCTCGTCGCGGTGCCGGTGACGCTGCTGGGGGCGGTGGCGCCGTGGGCGGTCCGGCTGGCGGTCGGAGGGGTGGACAGCTCGGGCGAGGTGGTGGGGAGGCTGTACGCGATCTCCACCGCCGGCTCGCTGCTGGGGACGATGCTCTCGGCGCTGGTGCTGATCCCGCTGCTGGGGACGCAGCGGACCTTCCTCGTCTTCGCCCTGGCGCTGGCGCTGGTCGCGATGGTCGGGGTGGGGGCGCGGGCGGCGCTCGTCCCGGCCTGCCTGTTGGCGGTGCTGGCGCTGCCGGTGGGGACGATCAAGGGCGATGCGGAGGGGCGGGTCCTCTACGAGGCGGAGACGACGCACCAGTACGCGCGGGTGGTCGAACGCGACGACGGCACCAGGGTGCTGGAGCTGAACGAGGGGCAGGCGGTGCACTCGCTCTACCGGCCCGGCTCCTACCTCACCGGTGACTACTGGGACGGCCATCTGGTCCTGCACGCGGCGGCGGGCCCCGGGACGCCGCGGCGGATCGCGATCCTCGGCAACGCCGGCGGTACCGTCGCCCGTTCCTTTGGCCACTTCTTTCCCGGTACGGCGGTCGACGCGGTCGAGATCGACCCGGAGCTGACCGAGCTGGGGCGGCGCTTCCTCGACCTCCGAAACCCGCGGATGGAGGTCTTCGCCGAGGACGCGCGGCCGTGGCTGGGGCGCTCACAGGGCAGCTACGACGCGATCATGGTCGACGCCTACCGCCAGCCCTACATTCCCTTCTACCTGGCGACCCGGGAGTTCTTCGAGCTGGCGCGCGAGCGCCTCGCGCCCGGCGGGATCGTGATCGTCAACGTCGGCCATCCGGAGGGGGCGCGGGAGCTGGAGCGGGTGCTCGGGCGGACGATCGCCGCCGCCTTCCCGCGGGTCCTGCGCTACCCGATCGAGGAGACGAACACGCTGCTGGTGGCGGGGGAGGGGGCGTTCTCGGGAGAGCGCCTGCAGGCCAACCTCTCCTCCTTGCCGGCGCCGCTGCGGCCGCAGGCGCGCGAGGCCGCCGCCGCCCTAGCGCCGCGTCTGCCGGGCGGCGAGGTCTACACCGACGATCGCGCCCCGGTCGAGTGGCTGGTCGACTCCTCCCTGCTGGAATACGCGAATGAGTGAGCTCGGCGAGAGGTTGAGGGCCTGGCTGGTGACCGGGCCGGTGGGCCGCGGGCTGGCCTTCGGGATCGACTTCGCGGTCGCCCTGCGAACGATGCTCTCGCAACGTCGCTAGGGTCACTCGTCCTATGCAGACCACCCTCAAAGAGCTGCCGAACAGCCGAGTCGAGGTCGAAGCGGAGGTTGCCGCCGCCGACGTCGAGAAAGCGACCTCGCGTACCGCCCGCGCGATGGCCAAGGAAATGCGGATGCCGGGATTCCGCGCCGGCAAGGCGCCGCCGTCGCTGGTGATCCAGCGGCTCGGCTTCGAGTCCGTCCTCCAGGAGGCGATCCGCGAGGCCCTGCCCGAGTGGTACGAACAGGCGCTGCTCGATACCGGCGTGTCGCCGATCGGTGACCCCAGCATCGAGATGGTCTCGGCCCCCGAGGACGAGGGCCAGGCGCTGAAGTTCAAGTTCGAGGTCGGGGTGAGGCCGGAGGCCAAGCTCGGTGACTACAAGGGGCTCGAGGTCGGCAAAGAGGAAAAAGAGGTCCCCGACGAAATCGTCGACACCGAGGTCGACCGCATCCGCGAGGGGTTCGCGCGGCTGGAGCCGGTCGAGCGCGATGCCGCCGAGGGCGACTCGCTGCTGATCGACTTCGAGGGCTTCGTCGACGGCTCCGCCTTCCAGGGCGGCACCGCCGAGGACTACCTGCTGGCACTCGGCTCGGGCCAGCTGATCGAGGGCTTCGAGGAGCAGCTCTCCGGCGCCAAGCCCGGCGAGGAGCGCGAGGTGAAGGTCACCTTCCCCGCCGACTACCAGGCCGAGCACCTGGCAGGCGAAGACGCGGTCTTCAAAGTCAAGGTCAAGGAGGTGCGGGAGAAAGTCCTGCCCGACCTCGACGACGACTTCGCCTCCGACGCCTCCGAGTTCGACACGCTTGAGGAGCTCCGCGCCGACATCCGCGAGAAAGTCGGGACCGCGCTCGGCAGCCGGGCCGAGGAGGACTTCCGCGTCGCCGCGATCGACGCCGCCGTCGCCGAGGCCACCGTCGAGGTGCCCGAGGAGCTGGCGACGGCACGGGCGGCCGAACGCTGGGAGCGGATGGAACGCCAGCTGGCGGGTCGCGGCATGGACCCCAACCAGTTCCTGCAGATGCAGGGTAAAACGCGCGACGAGCTGATCGAGGAGACGAAGCCGGACGCCGAACAGGAGCTGAGGCGGGAGGCGGTCGTGACCGCGATCGCCGAGGCCGAGGGGCTCGAGGTCTCCGAGGAGGAAATGGTCGAGGCGCTCGAGCACAGCGCCGAACACGAACGGACCACGCCGGAGAAACTGCTGGAGCGGTTGCGCCAGACCGGTCGCGATGCGATGGTCCGGGAAGACCTGCGGGCGCGCAAGGCGATCGAGCTGGTCGCCGAGGCGGCGAAGCCGATCCCGAAAGAGCAGGCCGACGAGCGCCAGGAGAAAGCCGAGGCGCGCGAGAAGCTGCTGGCCCCCGAGGGAGAGGGCAAAGCCAAAGCCGGCGAGCTCTGGACCCCGGGCGGCGAGTAGGTCAGAGCGCCTCTATAGAGTGCGGGCCATGAGTCCTCTGGTCCCGATGGTGGTCGAGCAGACCTCGCGCGGCGAGCGTGCGTTCGACATCTACTCGCGCCTGCTGGGCGAGCGGATCATCTTCCTCGGCACCCCGGTCACCGACGACATCGCCAACCTGATCGTCGCCCAGCTCCTGCACCTGGAGTCGGAGGACCCGGACAAGGACGTCAGCCTCTACGTCAACTCGCCCGGTGGTTCGGTTTACGCCGGCCTCGCGATCTACGACACGATGCAGTTCATCAAGCCCGACGTGCAGACGATCTGCGTCGGCGTCGCGATGAGCATGGGGGCCCTGCTGCTGAGCGGCGGCGCGGCGGGCAAGCGGATGGCGCTGCCGAACTCGAAGATCCTCATTCACCAGGTCTCCGCCGGGTTCCAGGGCCAGGCGACCGACATCGAGATCCACGCCAAAGAGATCATCGAAGTCCGCCGCCGCCTCGATGAGATCATCGCCCACCACACCGGTCAGTCGTTCGAGAAGGTCACCAAAGACACCGAACGCGACTACTTCATGAGCGCGGAGGAGGCGAAGGAGTACAACATCGTCGACCGCGTGATCGAACACCACTGAGGCGCGCTGCCGCCTTCATCGTCCTCGCGCTGGCGGTTCTCGCCGCGCCGGCCTCGGCCCAGATCGGCAGTCGCGACGGCGGGGTCCCGTACTACGGCCACGTCTTCCCGGTCCAGGGATCGCACGGAGTGCGGGGTGCGATCGGCGAATACCACGCGCCGCGCAGCGGTGGGCGGATTCACGAAGGCTTCGACGTCACCGCCGGCTGCGGGACTCCGCTGGTGGCGGTGCGCAACGGCAGGGTGATGCGCAGCGGCTTCGACCCCGTTCTCTATGGCTGGTACCTGCTGCTCCACGGCGAAGGCGAGCGCCGAAGCTACTTCTACGCCCACATGCCGCGACCGGCTGTCGTCAAGAACGGTGAGCGGGTGTGGGAGGGGGAGCGGGTCGGCTCGGTCGGCGAAACCGGCAACGCTGCCGGCACGGGCTGCCACCTCCACTTCGAGATCCACGTCGGCGGGGTGCCTATCGACCCCGGGCCGGCGCTGAACCGCTGGGACCGCTACAGCTAACCCGGGCGCAGGGCCCGTTCGAACCAGAGGTCTGCTTTCGGGTTCTGGTTGTAGGCGGGGACTTCTCTGTAGCCGGCGGAGCGATAGAGGGCGACGGCCGGGGTGAGGTAGTCGGAGGTGTCGAGGCGGACGGCGCGGCAGCCGTGCTCGAGGGCGATTTCGTCGAGGCGGGCGAGGATGCGGCGGCCGAGGCCGGTGCCGCGGAATGCCGGTGCGACGTACATGCTCTTGACCTCGGCGATCTCGGTGTCGAGGTAGCGCACGCCGCCGAGGCCCGCCGGCTCGCCGTCGGCAAGGGCGATCAGGAAGACGCCGTTCGGCGGCACCAGGTCGGCAGGCGGCCCGGTCGCGATCTCGGCGTCGAGGTCGATTCCGGCTTCTTCGCGGTCGTAGACCAGCGGACCATCGGCCTCGCGGACGAAGTCGGCGTAGAGGTCGCGGACCCGCGGATCGTCCCGATCGACCGGCTCCAGGGAGAAAGTCACCGCTCAGGCACGCAGTTCGTAGCTGAACCACTCGGTTCGCTCGGCGCCGGTCGAGTCGTAGAGGCGCTGGGCGGTCTCGTTGTCCGGCGCCGTCGACCACTCGATAAAGGGGACACCGCGCTCGCGTGCGACTTCGGCGGTCGCCTCGATCAGGGCCCGTCCCACTCCCTCGCCACGGGCGTCCTCGGCGATGAAGAGGTCGTTCATCAGCACGCACTCACAGGCCTCGAGCGAGCTGAAGTGCCAGTAGAGGCAGGCATAGCCGATGAATCGCCCGTCGTGGCGCGCTCCCAGCAGCAGCCCGTCCTCGCTCGGCGCCAGGAAGCGGCGGAAGAAGTTGCGGTTGCGCTCGTCGTCGATCTCCTCGACTTCGTAGAAGCGCTGGTAGGCGGCGATCAGCGGCAGCAGCTGCTCGAACTCCTCGACGGCGACCGGCGCGATCTCCAGTTCGGATGGCACGGCTCCACGGTAGCGCCACGCAAGGCTGCGCTCATGTGAAGGGACAGCCGGGTCGATGCCGTAAACGGTCTCACGAACCGGTGCAGGTCCCCCTCTAACCTTTGGGGCGCCGCCGGAGGCAAGAGATAGTCCCGTTAGGAGGGGATCCCGCTGGCACGTCCTTCAGATTCGAACGAGCAGCTTCTCTGCAGCTTCTGCGGCAAGTCGCAGCGCCAGGTGAAAAAGCTGATCGCCGGCCCCGGCGTCTACATCTGCGACGAGTGCATCGACCTCTGCAACGAGATCATCGACGAGGAGCTGACCGCGCCGCCGGCCTTCGAGCTCGAGAACCTGCCGAAACCGCAGGAAATCTTCGACGTCCTCCAGGAGTACGTGGTCGGCCAGGACGCCGCCAAGCGCTCGCTCTCGGTCGCCGTCTACAACCACTACAAGCGGGTCCAGATCGCCCAGTCCGACGAGACCGAGGTCGAGCTGCAGAAGTCGAACATCATGATGCTCGGCCCGACCGGCTGCGGCAAGACGCTGCTCGCGCAGACCCTGGCGCGGATCCTCAACGTCCCCTTCGCGATCGCTGATGCGACCGCGCTGACCGAGGCCGGCTACGTCGGTGAGGACGTCGAGAACATCCTCCTGAAGCTGATCCAGGCCGCCGACTTCGACGTCAAGAAAGCGGAAACGGGAATCATCTACATCGACGAGATCGACAAGATCGCGCGCAAAGCCGACAACCCGTCGATCACCCGCGACGTCTCCGGCGAAGGCGTCCAGCAGGCGCTGCTGAAGATCCTCGAGGGGACCACCGCCTCGGTGCCGCCGCAGGGCGGGCGCAAGCACCCCCACCAGGAGTTCCTGACGATCGACACCACCAACATCCTCTTCGTCTGCGGCGGCTCCTTCGCCGGGCTCGACAAGGTGATCGAGCGGCGGGTCGGCGACCGCGGGATCGGCTTCGGCGCCGAAATCTCCTCGCGTGAGAAGAAGGACGCCGGCGAGTGGTTCGAGCAGGTGCTGCCCGAGGACCTGGTCGAATACGGGCTGATCCCCGAGTTCATCGGCCGCCTACCGGTGATCACCGCGATCCACCAGCTCAGCCGCGACGACCTCTGCACGATCCTGACCGAGCCGCGCCACGCGCTCACCCGCCAGTTCCAGCGCTTCTTCGAGTTCGACGACATCGAGCTCGTCTTCGCCGAGGACAGCCTCGAGGCGATCGCCGACAAGGCCCTGGAGCGCGAGACCGGCGCCCGCGGCCTGCGCTCGATCCTCGAGGAGACCCTGCTCGACGTCCAGTTTGAGCTGCCCTCGCGACGCGACGTCACCAAGTGCGTCGTCACCAAGGAGACGATCAGCGAGGGGCGGCGGCCGACTCTGGTCACCGAGGCGGTCCAGCAGGACATCGGGCCTGCGGACGAAGGCCTGACGGAAGAAACCGCCTAACCCTTCCGAGTTTGTCCTCGCCCCAGTGGGGACAAACTCGGAAGCGGCTATCTAGACTCGCCGCGTGGACGCGGCGCAGCGAGAGAGGCTGGAGGGGGCGACCCGTTATGACCCGACCGAGGTCGAGGCGCGGGTCTTTGCCGAGTGGATAGAGGGCGGCTACTTCCACCCCGAGGCGGAGGGGACGGCGGAGGAGAACTTTTCGGTTGCGATTCCGCCGCCGAACGTGACCGGGGCCCTGCATATGGGGCATGCGCTGAACGGCTCGATGCAGGACGCGTTGGTGCGGATGAACCGGATGCGGGGGAAGAACACGCTCTGGATCCTCGGCACCGACCACGCCGGCATTGCCACTCAGGCGGTGGTTGAGAAAGATCTGAAGAAAGAAGGGAAGAGCCGCCATGACCTCGGCCGTGAGGCCTTCGTCGAGCGGGTCTGGGAATGGAAAGCCGAGTACGGCTCGCGGATCGTCGAGCAGTACAAGCGGCTCGGCGCCTCCTGCGACTACGAGCGCGAGCGGTTCACCCTCGACGAGGGCTACGTCAAGGCGGTCTACCGCGTCTTCAAGCAGCTCTTCGACAAGGGCTACATCTACCGCGACAACTACATGGTCAACTGGGACCCGGGCTCGCACTCGGCGATCTCCGATCTCGAGGTCGAGAACCGCGAGGTCGAGGACGTCCTCTACTCGATCGACTATCCGGTCGAGGATTCCGACCAGGTGCTGACGGTCGCCACGGTGCGGCCGGAGACGATGCTCGCCGACACCGCCGTCGCCGTGAACCCGAGCGACGAGCGCTACGGCGACCTCGTCGGCAAGCACGTCGTTCTGCCGCTGGTCGGCCGCCGCATCCCGGTGATCGCCGACGAGCACGTCGACGTCGAGTTCGGGACCGGGGCGCTGAAGATCACCCCCGGCCACGACCCCAACGACTTCGAGATCGGCCGCAAGCACGGCCTGCAGGAGATCGGCGTGATCGGCCCCGACGGGCGGATGACCGAGGAGGCGGGCGAGTACGCCGGCCTCACCGCCGCCGAGGCGCAGAAAGCGGTCGTCGAGGCGCTCCGCGGCGAGGGCCGGCTGCGCGCCGAGGAACCCTACGTCCACTCCGTTCCCTTCTCGCACCGCTCCGGCGAGCGGATCGAGCCGCTGATCTCGCTGCAGTGGTTCTGCCGCATGGACGAGCTGGCGCGGCCGGCGATCGAGGCCGTGGAGCGCGACGAGGTGCGGATCACGCCGCCGCAGTGGAAGCGCGTCTACCGCGACTGGATGGAGGAGATCCGCCCCTGGTGCATCTCCCGCCAGCTCTGGTGGGGGCACCGGATCCCGGTCTGGTACTGCGACGCCTGCGGGGAGACGATCGTCGCCGAGGCCACGCCCGAGCGCTGCGGCGCCTGCGGCGGCGAGCTGCGCCAGGAGGAGGACGTCCTCGACACCTGGTTCAGCTCGGCGATCTGGCCCTTCGCGACCCTCGGCTGGCCCGACGACACCCCCGAGCTGCGCGCCTTCTACCCGACCAGCTTCCTGACCACGGCGCGGGAGATCCTCTTCCTCTGGGTCGCGCGGATGATCATGACCGGGCTCGAGTTCCCCGGCGCGATCCCCTTCCGCGACGTCTACGTCCACTCGGTGATCCAGGCCCGCGACGGGCGGCGGATGTCGAAGAGCCTCGGCACCGGGATCGACCCGCTGGAGGAGATGGACGAGCACGGAGCCGATGCCCTGCGCTTCGGGCTGCTGGCGATGACCTCCACACAGGACGTGCGCTTCTCCGAGGCGCGCGTCCAGCAGGGCCGGGACCTCGCCAACAAGATGTGG
>Ga0207677_10000540_pt1 | contig 23890 bp, 24 predicted proteins | sample KBSMisM42_FD_184311 | JGI IMG/M metagenome (GOLD analysis project Ga0207677, IMG submission 184311) | Miscanthus rhizosphere microbial communities from Kellogg Biological Station, Michigan, USA - KBS Miscanthus M4-2 (SPAdes) (version 2) | ecosystem: Host-associated > Plants > Roots >...
CGAGGCCTACCGCCTGCTCCCCGACGTCGCCGAGATGGAGTGGGTCGGCGCCATCGCCGGCCTCCGCCCCGGCACCCCGGACAACCTCCCCCTCGTCGGCCCCGGCGAGATCGACGGCCTCCTCCTCGCCACCGGCCACTTCCGCAACGGCATCCTCCTGGCGCCGCTGGCGGCTCAGGCCGTGGCGGAGCACCTAAGCGGCGTTCGTCCTGTCATAGGCATATCCGGGGTAAAGGACGAACGCACTGTTACGGGAGTGGGACGAAACTCATGAGGATCGAGCTGAACGGCACGCTGCACAAGCTGCCCGACACCGCCACGCTCGACGCCGCGGTCCGCGCCTCCGGCGCCGGGGAGGGGGGACGCGGCGTCGCCGTCGCACTCGACGGCGAGGTCGTCCCGCGCAGCGAGTGGGCGACGACGCCGCTGCGCGAGGGACAGGCGGTCGAGGTGCTGGCGGCGATCCAGGGCGGCGCCGAGACCTGGGAGCTCGGCGGTCGCCAGTGGGGCTCGCGCCTGATCGCCGGCACCGGCGGTTTCCGCTCGCTCGAGCAAATGGAAGCCGCGCTGCAGGCATCGGGGGCCGAGATCGTCACTGTCGCCCTGCGCCGCATCGACCCCGCCGCCGAGGGCTCGGTCCTCGACGTGATCGACCGCCTCGGCCTCTTCGTCCTCCCCAACACCGCCGGCTGCTACACCGCCCGCGACGCCGTCCGCACCGCCAAACTCGCCCGCGAGGCCTTCGGGACCGAGTGGATCAAGCTCGAGGTGATCGGCGACGACCGCACCCTCTACCCGGATGCGGTCGAGCTCCTCGACGCCGCCGAAGTGCTCGTCGCCGACGGCTTCACCGTCCTCCCCTACACCAACGACGACCCGATCCTCGCCCGCCGCCTCGAGGAGGCCGGCTGCGCCGCGGTGATGCCGCTCGGCTCGCCGATCGGCTCCGGCGCCGGTATCCGCAACCCGTACAACATCGCGATCATCACCGAGCGCGCCGAGGTCCCGGTCGTCCTCGACGCCGGCATCGGCACCGCCTCCGACGCCGCCCAGGCAATGGAGCTGGGCTGCGACGCGATCCTCGCCGCCAGCTCCATCTTCGGCGCCTCCGACCCGGTCGCGATGGCCACCGCCCTGCGCCGCGGCGTCGAGGCCGGCCACCTCGCCCACCGCGCCGGCCGCATCCCCCACCGCACCCACGCCGAGGCCTCGACCGCCTACGAGGGATTGCCCGACCTCTCCTGACCGCTCCCTCTACCATGAGCACCTCGCCCCTGTAGCTCAGTTGGTTAGAGCGGCGGCCTTTTAAGCCGCGCGGCGCGGGTTCGAATCCCGCCGGGGGCATAATTCCATGGTGATATCATTGCTATCACCATGGCCCAGCTCCTCGTCAGAGACATAGAGACCGACGTTGTCCGCGAGCTGAAGGTCCGTGCTGCCCGACATGGCCACTCCGCCGAGGAGGAGCACCGGCAGATCCTGCGCGAGGCGCTTGGCCCGAAGGGGCCGACGCAGTCGCTGAAGGAGATGCTGCTGGCGATGCCCGATGCCGGCGAGGATCACGATTTCGAGCGGCCCGAGGATCGCGGTCGCCCGGTCGAGCTTTGAGCTACCTGCTCGATACCAACGTCATCTCGGAGCTGCGCAAGGGAGAGCGCGCCGACGAGAGCGTCAGGGCGTGGTTCAGCGAGCTGGCCGACGCGGAGATCTATCTGAGCGTGCTGACGATCGGCGAGATTCGTCGCGGCGTCGAGAACGTCCGCCGCCGTGATCCCGATTCGGCGGCTGCCCTCGACAGCTGGCTGGCTCGCCTTGACGAGGCCCATGGCGACCGGATTCTCCCGGTCGATCGGGTAATCGCGGAGGAGTGGGGGAGGATGAACGTGCCCGACCCGCTACCGGTCGTCGACGGCCTGTTGGCAGCCACCGCGAAGGTGGCCGGGTTGACCTTCGCGACCCGAAACGTTGCCGATGTCGAGGGCACCGGCGTGGCACTCGTCGATCCGTTCTCGTCCTAGCGGCGGGGGTGCTCCACCCTGGGACGCGCTGGCGGCGGGTGACGCTGACCTTCCAGAAATCCTCGGCGAAGACGAGGACCGTCCGCGGTCGCAGCCGGCCGCGCTTGCGCGACGGGTGGGTCGAGGGAGAAGCCCCCGCGAACGGATCGGTGGCGATGAAGATGCGGCTTTTGGCGCCGACCAGGGCGCAGAGTGAGATGGAGGCACAGGAGGCCGCGAAGAGCGCGTTGTCCACGAAGGGCTGGCGCCGGTGCCTTCGGCCTCAAAGGGGACCAGGTTCTCTGAGGTCCAGGAGCCCGAGCCCCCGGTCGGGTCGGTCGAGGTGAGGACGTCGGCGCCGGCATCGCCGGCGGCGCAGAGGGTCGCCGCAACGCAGGAGACCGCGAAGAGGTCGCGCGGCGTCGGGGAGCCCGTCGAGCGCCAGGCGGAGACGCCGCCGGTGGGATCGGCGGAGACGAAGATCCTTCCTTCTGCGGCGACGGCGACGCAGAGCGAGGGGGTGGCGCAGGAGACGCCGCGGAGGTCGGGGTTGCCGCCAATCTGAGTCGTCGTCCACTGGCCCGAGGCCGGGTCGGTCGAAGTGAAGACAGAGCCTTCGTATCCGACCGCGACGCAGAGGCTCTCGGTAGCTCAGGAGACGGCGCGGATCGACTCGCGCGGCGAGTCGCAGAACCCGGCAGGCTGGTCTTCTTCCAGGCAGCTCTGCTTCGGCTCGTCGTACATGGGGTTGACGACGTGCTGGCGATCGGCGCCCCCAGTCGGCGCCTGACGGGTGCGGTCATGGTCGCGACGATCGCGAAGCAGGAGAGGAGGGCGGCGCATTTCGCAGGCACCTTCGCCATTTCAGTTGCCGGCATCGGGCCTTTCGTGGTCGGAGTCGACGATCGCGGACTGCAGGTAGATGGTTTCCCGGAACACGGTGTCGTCCGGGACCCCGGGGTATTCGGCGGCGCCGGCGTCGAAGATCATTTCCGCGTCGGCGAGGAGATCGGAAGTGCGCGGATCGAAGATCAGCCGGCGGCCGAAGCCCCGGTCGCGGACCCAGGTGATCGCCTCGCCGTGGCGCCCGGCCGCATCGGTGACGCCTTGCTCGACCCCGATGCCCGGGATTTCGGCGAGGGCGGCGACTGCGGCCGCCCGGAGCGCCGGGCTCGTGATCGGTTCGGTGAGGATTTCCATCAACCGTTCGGCCGTCGTGGCGCCTCGTTCGGTACCGGCCGGGGCGGGATCGGAAGAAGAGCTCCCGCTGCCGCGGTTTTCGATCGCAAGGCGCAGCGCTTCGGGCTCGGTGGGGAGCCTTGAGAGCTTGATGACGCTGTCGAATTCATGGCTCCCGCGCCAAGACCGCGACGCGTACTGCTTGACGGGTTGGCCCGAGCGGTCGCGCTTCACCGCATGTTCGGTGGGGTCATAGGCGAACGGGGGTGGGGAGCCCGCATCTTCCCAGCGTTCCTGGTCGCCGGTGGAGAGGAACTCCACCTGCTCGAGCGTTTCCCGCTCGCGGGTCTTCCCGTCCGGCGCCATCCAGACCTCCTTCGCGGTCGAGACCAGGGCTGGCAGTGCGTCGGCCTCGGGGCCGAGCAGGTTCGTCGTGAAATGCCTGGGCTTGTCCATCGGCCCCGCTCCGCGGCCCTCAGGTTCCCATCCCTGCAGCTGGACGACCTTCGTCTTCGTGTAGAGGAATTGGCCAGGGTCCGGGGGTTGCACTGGCGCCGGAGTTGACGGCCCGCCCGCGGCGCCCTTCGGCACCGGGATCGAGCCGATGCTCCCGGCCGGCGCCGAAACCGGCCGGCACGGTTCGACCGGCCCTTCGGCGACCTGGAAGTGGGCTTCGTAGCCACCCTCGGGGTCGCCGCCGAACGGCTTCGGTGACCCGAAGAGGACCACGCTCTGGTCGGCGCGGAAGGCGGCAGGGTCGAGGTTGATGTTTGCGACCGACTCCCGGCGCGCCCTCTGGCTCTGGGCGACGGAGATAGTCAGCGTCCCCGGCCCGGCCATCACCGCGCCGCCGAGGCTGCCGCCGCCGGGCAGCTTCGCGATCGAGGGGGTGAAGCGCGTTTCATCGCAGGTCATCCCCGGCGGCAGCCAAGTCACTTGCGCCGGGATGCCGGCGTCTTCAAGAGCGTCCTCGACCCCGGGGGCGTCTTCGAGGCTGTAGACCTTGATCGTCACCCCGCCGCCCTCCTGCGGTTCGACGGCAAAGGCCACCGGGGTGGGATCGCCGCCGGCGCGGAAGATCAGCACGGCCGCGATGACGGCCACCGCCGTCGCGGCGCCCAGCGCCAAGCGCGGCGCGCGACGGCGCCATCCGGGTGCGGGCCGCTTGCCCGACCCACCCGAGCTCACCGCGTCGACGAGCTCCGCCCGCCGGGCCTTCAGGGTGGCGTCGTCGGGGAGCAGCGGTGAAAGGTCGGGTTTGGAGTTGCTCACAGGACTTCCTCCGCTGGTCTGGTCTCGGTCAAATCGGGAAAGGCGTCTCCGAGGCGGGCGCGGGCGCGGGCGATGCGGGAGCGCACCGTGCCGATCGGCAGGCCGAGGGCTTTGGCGATCTCCCCGTAGGAGAGGTCGCTCCAGGCGAGCAGGGCGAGCACCTCGCGCTCGCGCCGCGGCAGCTGCCGGATCGCCTCGCCGCCGTCGCGCAGCTGCCGGATCGCATCGATGCGGGCGATCGCCTCGGCTTCGAGGTCACTCGGGATCTGGCCGACGTTCCGCACCCGCTCCAGCGCGTCGCGGTGGCGCCGCTGGCTCCGCCACTGGCGACGGACGACGTTGTTGGCGATGCCCAGCAGCAGCGGCGCCGCGCTCTCTGTGCTCAGGGTCAGACGGCGGCGCTTGCGCCAGGCTTCGAGAAAGACGGTGGCGGTTGCATCCTCGGCAACCTGCAGATCGGCCGTGCGCCAGAGGCAGTAGGACTGGATCGAGCGGGCATGGCGCTCGTAGAGGTCGCCGAAGGCCTCGGCGTCGCCGGATCTGGCGCGCTCCCAGAGCTGCAGGTCATCTGCCATCACGTCTATATGCCCGCGGGCAGCGATTCGGTTCCCGGCTCGGCGCGGGAACTGAATCCTCCTTTGCGGACATAGGTAATCGATGACAACTCTGACCGACGGCGAGCTCTGGCAGCAGACGCGCCGCGGCCAGCCGGCCGCACTCGGCGAGCTCTACGAGCGGCATGCCCGCTCGGTGCATCGTTATTGCCTCTGGCGCACCGTCGCCAAGCACCTCGCCGAAGACGTCACCGCCACCGCCTTCCTTGAGGCCTGGCGTCGCCGCCGTCGCCTCGAACCGGCGACCGGGAGCGCCGCGCCGCTGCTGCTGGGGGTCGCCACCGAAGTCCTGCGTAACTACTGGCGCAGCCAGCACCGCCACGCCGCCGTCCTCCAGCGGATCAGCCAGGCGGACCAATCGCCCTGGGACGAGAGTGAGGTGGTCGCCCGCGTCGATGCGATGTCCGAAGTCCGGGAGGCCGGGGCAGAGATCAGGGCGCTGCCCTCGCGCGAACGGGAGGTCCTCGCTCTCCTTGCCTGGGGCGGGTTGAGCCATGCGGAGACCGCCTCGGCGCTGGGGATCCCGATCGAGACCGTCCGCTCGCATGTGGCCAGACGGGGCTCGTGTCTGGGCGACTCGGTTGCCGCGGCCGTTCCCCTGCTGCTGCCCGACGCCTCGACCCTCGCGGCCCGGCGCCCGGTCCTGGAAGCCAGCTGCGGTGGCAGTCGTAGGAGGCGCGTCCGGTCTGTTCTACTTTGGAGCGATGGTGAGCGGGGACCGAGCAAACGGCAACGGCGGGCGGCATGATCGGCACCTGCTGCGCGTCCCGGTCGACGAGGCCGCCGATGACAAACGCCGCGTCGACCGCATCCACAAGGAGATCGAAGGCGCCTTCCACGAGCTCCGCGACATCGACGAAGGCGTCTCGATCTTCGGCTCGGCCCGGGTCGAGCAGGGGCACCGCTGGTACGAGCTCGCCCGCGAGACCGCGGCCTGCCTGACCCACCACGGCTACACCGTGATCACCGGTGGCGGGCCCGGCCTGATGGAGGCGGCCAACCGCGGCGCCGCCGAATCCGGCGGCCTCTCGGTCGGCCTCAACATCGAGCTCCCCCACGAGCAACACGTCAACCCCTACGTCAACCGCCAGTACGAATTCCACTACTTCTTCGCCCGCAAGCTGATGTTCGTCCGCTTCGCCCGAGCCTTCGTGATCATGCCCGGCGGCTTCGGCACCCTCGACGAGCTGTTCGAGGCGCTGACCCTGATCCAGACCCACCGCATCCAGCACTTCCCGGTCATCCTCGTCGACTCCGAGTTCTGGGACCCCCTCCTCGAGTGGATCGACCAAGGTCTGGAGGACAACGGCCTGATCTCCCCCGGAGACAAAGAGCTCCTCGTCGTCGCCGACGAGCCGATGCAGGTCTGCAAGCACGTAATGCGGGCGAGCGAGCTGCAGAAGGAAGCGTCGCCCTCCTAATAACCGGCCGCTTCAGCGTGCTCTTCGACCTCGGCTGCGCTCAGCGCACGGTCGTAGACCGCGGCATCGTCGAGCACTCCCGCCCATGAGCCGGCGAAATCAGAGCGAGCGCCGACCGTGAAGGTCGAGGGTGCCGTTATCGACCCTTTGGACGTCGTGGAGGCGACCTGAGTCCCGTTGACATACAGCTTCAGGGTCGTGCCGCCGTAGGTGGCGGCGACATGCTTGGCCAGCCCCGTCGCCGCCGCGCTCGTGGTCGCGCAGTCGTAGCTTCCGCCCGGAATCCGACAAACCTGGAGTTTGTTGGCGGTGCCGTTGTTCCAGAGGCCGTATCCATTGACAACGCTCCCGCCCGAGAGGACCTCTGAGGAGAAGATGCGCCGGCTGGTCGAGTCGACCGTGGTCGGCTTGATCGTCCCCTCCACCGTAAAGGCGCTCGTGCCGGCAAAGCCGTAGCTGCTGGTTGAGGCCTGCATACGGTTGCTGGTGCCGGCGAAGGAGACGGCGGGATCGGAACTGCCGACAAGACCCGGGGTACCGAGGGTGGCCGAGCTGTAGGTGCCGGATACGGCTTCCATGCTGTCGGCTGCGGTCGACCCGCTCGTCTCGCCGAGGCGCCAGTAACTCTGCAGGTCCGGCGTTGCTCTGACGGTTGCGTGGTACCCATTTGGCGCTTCCGCGAAGAGCGGGTGCGGGTAGACGAATAGCTCGGCCCGGTCGTATTCATTCCCCGCCGTCGCGTAGGGCTTGCCGGAGCCGACCAGGCCCAGTTTCTGGAGGAAAGTGTCCCCCTCTGCCTTCGCCACTTTCCGCACCGCCCCGGCATCGACGTTGCTGATCGTGAACGTCTCGCCAGGTGCGATCTGCACAGGCGTGCCCAATGCCCCCTTCTGAAGGCCGGTGCCCAGGACCCCGGTTTTCGCGCTGCCGGATTTCGCCGTCACCGTAACCGCGCCGACCGTGGCGCCTTCGGGCGCGTAGCCGCCGGCTTCGGTGACGGTCGCGGCGCGGGGACCATTGGTGACGCTGAGCGTGTACTCCCCGGCTTCGCTGTAGGCGTAGTAGGGCTGGTTGGCTTCGGGAGTCGCTTCGGCGCTTGCTTGCCAGGCGTACCAGGGCAGTTTCACCGCTGAATCTCCTGCGCCTTCGTAGTCACCGAACAGCGAACCGCTGCCGACGGCTTTCCCCCAGCCCCAGGTCAATCCACCGGTCGTCGACCAGGCAACGGCCTCACGCGGATCGAGTCCGGCGATTGCTCCCGTCGCATCGGGATCGAGCGTGTTGGCTCCATTGGGTCCGGCAACGCTGGCATTGGCCACCGGCGAGTTGAAGCTGACGTAGTCAAATTCTGGTTTGGCAGCGATGTTGGTGTAGACGACGAAGTAGGGCGTGTCCGCCGACAGAGAGGCGCCGCCGAAGTTCACGTAGAGCATCCCCGTCTTGCCGCTGATTCCATACGCGCTCTTGGTCGCCGCGTAGCGATCGACCGGGTTGAATTTCTCTTCCGCGATCACGCTGGTGAGATCGGGGGTCCCGTCTTCCTTCATCGGTACGAGGCGGGCCCAAATTTCTCCTCCATTTCCATGCGCGTATCCGATTCGCCCGGCGCCTTTGGTCCAACCACCGGGAAGACTCGCCGGGGGCGCCTGAAACTGAGAGTTGAATTCTTTGCCAGGGCAGGTCGCTTCCGAGCGCTTGTCCTGACATTTCGTCCTCACATCTTCGGGCGCGGTTTCGCCGCTCCCGTTCGTGTAGACCCCCTCGACGTTGAAGCCGGAGAAGAAGCGGTAGATCGTCGTGTATTTGTCGAGTACGAAGCGGATTGCGTAGAGGCGATTTTCTTTGGTCGCATCGTGACCCTGGGCGTCGTTCACGTTGTACAGGCCGATGGGAATGTCCCGTGCCGCATGAGCAGGGGCGGCCAGCGTCAAAGCGAGTCCCGTGAGGAGTAGGGCAAGTGGGAAGCGAAGCCAGGGATGACGCACGCAAGGAGACTAGAACAGTCAACAAACGCTTGCGTAAGTGTTATTTCCTAGTGCCGGAAGTGCCGGTGCTTGGTGAAGACCATCGCGACGCCGGCCTGCTCGCAGGCGTCGATCACCTCGGCGTCGCGTTTGGAGCCGCCGGGTTGGATGACGGCGGTGGTGCCGGCCTGGATCGCCAGCTCGGGGCCGTCGGCGAAGGGGAAGAAGGCGTCGGAGGCGAGGGCGGAGCCGGCCAGGAGGGAGTCGGCCTCGGCTCCTCGGGCCTCGCGGCACTTCTCGACGGCGAGGCGGACGGAGTCGACGCGGCTCATCTGGCCCGCCCCGATGCCGAGGGTGGCGCCGCCCTTGGCGAGGACGATCGCGTTGGAGCGGACCCGCCGGCAGACGGTCCAGGCGAAGAGCATGTCCTGCCACTGCTCCTCGCTCGGCTCGTTGCCGGTGACCGCCTCCATGATCTCGCGCGGCTCGGGGTCGCCGTCGCGGTCCTGGATCAGCAGGCCGCCCATCACCCGCTTGACGTCGCGCTCGCGGGGGTCGGGCTGGCGGCGCTCCTCCTCGCAGAGGATCCGGATCGCCTCCTTCTGCTGCAGCACCTCCAGCGCCCCGTCCTCGTAGCCGGGCGCGCTCAGCACCTCGACGAAGTTCTTGTGCAGCTCCCCGGCGAGCTCGCGGCCGATCGGGCGGTTGAGGGCGATGACGCCGCCGTAGGCCGAGAGCGGATCGCAGGCCAGCGCCTTCAGGTAGGCCTCGAGCGCGTCGGCGCCGATCGCCACCCCGCAGGGGTTGTTGTGCTTGACGATCACGCAGGCCGGCTGCTCGAAGTCGCTGACCAGGCTGCGGGCCGAGTCGAGGTCGAGGACGTTGTTGAAGGAGAGCGCCCGCCCGTGGAGCTTCGAGCATCGCGAGAGGATGTGGCTGCGCAGGCCCTGCTCGGCGTAGAGCGCCGCCCGCTGGTGCGGGTTCTCCCCGTAGGAGAGGTCGAGCACCTTTTCGTAAGCGACCGCCAGGTGTTCCGGGAAGTCCTCGTACTCCATCGAGAACCAGCGGCTGATCGCGGCGTCGTAGCGCGCGGTCTGGGCGAAGGCCTCGTTGGCGAGCCAGTGGCGGGTGGCGGCGGAGATCTCGCCGCCGCTCTCTTCCAGCTCGGCGCAGACCGCGTCATAGGACTCCGGTTTGACGATCACGGCGACGCTCTCGTGGTTCTTCGCCGCCGCCCGGATCATCGTCGGCCCGCCGATGTCGATGTTCTCGATCGCGACGTCGTGGGCGACTTCATGGCCGGCGACGGTCTGCTCGAAGGGGTAGAGGTTGACGCAGACGACGTCGATCGGCTCGATCCCCTCGCGCTCCAGCGTCGCCATGTGCTCGGGGTCGCCGCGCCGCGCCAGCAGCGCCGCGTGCAGCCGCGGGTGCAACGTCTTCACCCGGCCGCCGAGGATCTCCTCCTGGCCGGTGAACTCGGAGACATCGGTGACCTCGAGCCCCGCCTCGCGCAGCGCCGTCGCGGTGCCGCCGGTGGAGAGGATCTCGACCCCGAGCGCCGCCAGCCCCTTGGCGAAGTCGGCGACGCCGGTCTTGTCGGAGACCGAGATCAGCGCCCGGCGCACCCGGACCTGACCGTCGTCGATGCCCTCGGGCTGGGTTTCGGTGGCGGGGTCAGTCATCGATCGCGACCTTGCGCGGGTCGCTGGCATCGATCCTAACCCTGCCCTCCGCGATCATGCGGATCGCCTCCGGGTAGAGCTCGTACTCGACGTTGTGGAGGGCGGCCTCGAGCACCCCACGTTCGCGGCCGACCGGCACCGGCACCCGCCGCTGCAAGATCACCGGGCCGGTGTCGATCCCCTCGTCGACGAAGTGGACGGTGACGCCGGTCTCCTGGACCCCGGCCTCCAGCGCCTGGCCGATCGCGTCGAGGCCGGGGAAGTCCGGCAGCAGGGCGGGGTGGATGTTGACGATGCGGCCCGCGAAGCGGGCGACGAACGGTTCGGTCAGCAGTTGCATGTAGCCGGCGAGGACGACCAGGCCGGGGTGGTGGGATTCGACCCAGTCGCCCATCGCCGCGTCGCGCCCCATCCGGTCGGCATAGGCGTCGGCGGGGAAGACGGCGGTGTCGATGCCCACCCGTGCGGCCCGCTCCAGCGCCCCCGCGCCGGGCTTGTCGGAGCCGACCGCGACCACCTCGACCAGGCCCTGCCCGTGCAGCTTGTCGAGGATCGCCTGCAGGTTGGTGCCGCTGCCCGAGGCGAGGACGACGATCCGGAAGGCGCTCACGCGCGCATCTTCGCAGTCTGATTTTTGCGAAAGATTTCTTGAACAAAAAGCGAAGAGGTGCTATCCCGGTCCTTTCCGCTATTTAGCGCCCGGTGCCCGAGGCGCCGGGCCCGAAAAAGGGAGAGACCAAAATGAAGAAGTTGAAGACGTTGGCGCTGGCCGTGGTGGCGGTCGCGGCGCTGATGGCGACCGTCGGCGCCGGCAGCGCCGCGGCGACAGAAACGGCGCTCTGCAAACAGCCGACAACATTCGCCGGCCTGCCGAGGTGCGAACCAAACCACCTCTACCCGGCGAACACGCGGGTCCACGCCGAACTGGAGGTGGGACAGAAACTCATAATGCCCACCCCCAACGGGGTGGTCGAATGCAACAAATCGACAATCGACGTGAGGACCGAGCAGGCGACATGGAAACCGCTCGGCGCGATCGTCAACGCGCTCACGTTCAACGAATGTTTCGACGCCGGTGAACCCGTCGACGTCGAAACGATCGTTCCCGGCACATTGGACATCGAGATCATCGATCTGCCGGTCTGGACGCACAACGGAACACTGACGCTCACAAACACCAAGATCCGTGTGCTCTGGACAATCACCGGCGACGAATGCATTTTCGACCCCGGCCATACCGGAGTCCTCACAGGCGGAGCGATGGCGACAATCGACTGGGCCGGCACCCTGGTCAACACAGGTGGCTTCAACTGCCCGCCCGGTAACGCCAACTGGAACGGCAACTACACAGTCACAACCCCGGAACCGCTCTGGATCTCGATGTGATCTAGGCGTGTGAAGGAGGCGCGGCCGCTGCGGCGGCCGCGCCGCTCAACCCGAGGCCGGCGCCGCGGCGATCGTCTCAAGGGCGAATTTGCTGTCCGCCTCATCGGGGTCGCCAAGCGGGTAATGGCCGGTGAAGCAGGCGTCGCAGTGTTCGCCCGGGTCGCCGCCGATCGCCTCGTAGACCCCGCCCATCGAGAGGTAGGCGAGGCTGTCAGCCTCGAGCTCGTCGGCGATCCCCTCGATCGAGCGGTTATGGGCGATCATCTCCTCGCGGGTCGACATGTCGACGCCGTAGTGGCAGGGGTTGCGGATCGGCGGCGCCGAGATCCGCAGGTGGACCTCCTTGGCGCCGGCGTCGCGCAGCATGCCGACGATCTGGCGGGTGGTGTTGCCGCGGACGATCGAGTCGTCGACGACGACCAGGCGCTGGCCGGCGACGATCTCCGGCAGCGGGTTGAACTTCAGCCGCAACCCGTGCTTGCGCAGCTCCTGCCCGGGCTGGATGAAGGTCCGGGCGACGTAGCGGTTCTTGATCAGGCCGTCGTCGCGGGGGATTCCCGAGGCGCGGGCGAAGCCGGCCGCTGCCGGGTTGCCGGAGTCCGGGACCGCGATCACCAGGTCGGCCTCGACCGGCGCCTCGCGCCAGAGGATCTCGCCCATCCGCCCGCGGGACTGCTGCAGGACCTTGCCCTCGAGCCGGCTGTCGGGGCGGGAGAAGTAGATGTGCTCGAAAACGCAGGTCGCCCGCCGCTCGGCCTTCACCACCTGCCGAGTCTCCAGGCCGCGCTCGGTCAGCGAGACCATCTCGCCGGGGTGGACCTCGCGCATCAGCTCGGCGCCGATGATGTCGAAGGCGCAGCTCTCCGAGGCGACGACGAATCGGTCGCCGAGCCGGCCGAGGCTGAGGGGCCGGATCCCATGCGGGTCGCGGAAGGCGACGATCGCCCGCTTGGTCATCACCACGGTCGAGTAGGCGCCCTGCAGCCGCGGCATCACGTCGGCGACCGCGTCCTCGATCATCTTCCCGTCGTGGGAGGAGAGCAGCGCGGCCATGATCTCCGAGTCGGAGGTGCCGCGGAACTTGAGGCCGTTCTCCTTCAGCTCGCCCCAGAGCTCGACCGCGTTGGTGAGGTTGCCGTTGTGGGCGAGGGCGACCTCGCGGCCGTCGTCGCGCCAGATCGGCTGCGCGTTCTCCCAGGAGCCGCCGCCGGTGGTCGAGTAGCGGACGTGGCCGATCGCCATGTCCCCCTGCAGCGCCCGCAGCTTCTCCTCGTCGAAGACCTGGGAGACGAGGCCGGACTCGCGCATCGTCGTCAGCATCCCGCCCTCGCAGGTGGCGATCCCGGCCGACTCCTGGCCGCGGTGCTGCAGCGCGTAGAGCCCGAAGTAGGCGAGCCGGGAGACATCGTGTCCGGGTGCGTATACGCCGAAGACGCCGCATTCATCGCGCGGCCCCTCGCGGTCGATGCTGAACCCCTGGTCGGGAGTCAAAGCGCGTGTTCCTCGCTGCTCGTTGGCAATAAGAAGACGGACGCGCAGGCAGACACTCTGCCTACCTGCGCAGGGTAGCAACGACCGGCGGCTACCCGGCCCGTGTCCGACTTCCGCAAATTGCCTGGTCTGGGGCGCAGCTACGCCAGGTGCAACACCGACTCCATCGGCTCGCCGATGACCAGCCCGAAGCGCTCGAGCAGCTCCGGAACCGTCTCCGGTTTCAATTCCAGGCCGTAGCGCTCGCTGAGCGCCTCCACGTCCTCAGGCGCTGCTTTGAGGACGCCGCCCATGTCGACGAGCTCCTCGAAGAAGTGCTCGAAGCCGGCCGGGGCGATGATCTCGAGGATCCGGCAGGGCTCGTCGCCGGCGTTCCAGAAGGTGTGCCACTCGTTGCGCGGCTTGAAGACGAGCTCGCCCGGGCCGGCCTCGACCACCTCGTCGCCGAGCAGCCCGCCCATCCGGCCCTCGAGCACGAAGCTGTACTCGTCCTCACGGGTGTGCCGGTGCAGCGGCGCCGCCAGCGCCCGGGGGGAGAGCGGGTGTTCGACCAGCGAGAAGTCGCCGCCGGCGTCCTCGCCGTTGATCATGAAGCGGACCCCGATGCTGCCGAGGAAGCCTGCCTTGCCGTCGCCGGGACCGATAACCGTTGCCATTGCTTTCTCCTTCTCAATTTCGTTGAACATCACTGTTTCGCGAAAAAGTAGCGACCGCTGACGGATCTGTCAATATTGGTCGTACAGCTATGTCCGACAGAAAACGAAAATACGAGAAGAGGGCACGCGCCGAAGCCGAGGCGCAGACCCGGCAACGGATCACCGAAAGCGCCGTCGAGCTGCACGGCACCCTCGGCCCCGCCCAGACGACGATGAGCGCCGTCGCCGAGCACGCCGGCGTCCGCCGCTCGACCCTCTACCGGCACTTCCCCGACGAGCGGGCCCTGTTCGGCGCCTGCTCAGCCCACTGGGCCGCCGAGAACCCGCCGCCCGACATCACCCAGTGGGAGAAGGTCGACGATCCGGAAGAGCGTCTCGCCAGGGCGCTGGGGGAGATGTACGCCTACTACCGCCGCAGCGGCGGGATGATCGACAAGCTCCTCCGCGACGAAAAAGCGGTGCCTGTAGTCGCCGAGAAATTCGCGCCCTACCACCAGTTCATGGCGATCGCCACCGAAATCCTCGCCCGCGGCCGAGGCCTCCGCGGTAACGCCGCCAAGCGCACCCGCGCCGCAATCGGCCACGCCCTCGCCTTCGGCACCTGGCAGGACCTGACCGAGGCCCAAGGGCTCGACGACGAGGAGGCGGCCGACGTGATGGCGCGCCTGGTCGCCGCCGTAGCCTGAGGCGCGCGACGTTCGCCTGTTCCTTTTCGTTGTTATGCGCCGAGAAGGAACAGGCGACGCTATTTCCGCCGCAGGCTGTCGCCGCTCTCGGGGTCGAAGAGGTGGAGCTTGGAGGTGTCGGCCCAGAGCTGGGCGGATTCGCGGCGCTTGACTTTGCTGGTCGGGTCGAGGCGGGCGACGATCTGCTCGTGGCCCTCGCGGATTTCGCCGGCGCCGGTTTCCTCGAGGCTCTCTTCGACGATGTCGGCGAGCTGGTCGGACTGGACGCCTTCGGACTCGATGTGGAAGTAGGCGTAGAGGTCGGAGCCGAGTGACTCGACGAGGTCGATCTCGGCCTCGAAGGTGACCCCGCGCTCCTCCTTGAGGTCGCCGATCACCTCGACGTCCTCGAAGTTCTCCGGCCGCAGCCCGACGATCACCTGGCCGTCTTTCTGCTCGATCTCGAGGTCACCGAGATCGACCTCGCCGATCGGCAGTTTCAGCCTGCCGCCGCTGACTTCTCCCGGCATGAAGTTCATCGCCGGTGAGCCGATGAAGCCGGCGACGAAGAGGTTCTTCGGGTTGTCGTAGAGCTCGGCCGGCGTTCCGACCTGCTGCAGGACGCCCGCCCGCATCACCGCGACCCGGTCGCCGAGGGTCATCGCCTCGGTCTGGTCGTGGGTGACGTAGACGGTCGTCGTCTCCAGCTTCGACTGCAGTTTCGCCACCTCGGTCCGCATCTGCACCCGCAGCTTCGCGTCGAGGTTGGAGAGCGGCTCGTCCATCAGGAACGCCTTCGGGTCGCGGACGATCGCCCGGCCCATCGCCACCCGCTGGCGCTGGCCACCGGAGAGGTTGGCCGGTCGCCGGTCGAGGTGCTGCTCGAGGTCGAGCGTCCGCGCCGCCTCCTCGACCTTCTCGTCGATCTCGCTCTTGTCGGTGCCCGCCAGCTTCAGCGCGAAGCCCATGTTCTCGCGCACGGTCATGTGCGGGTAGAGCGCGTAGTTCTGGAAGACCATCGCGATGTCGCGATCCTTCGGCGAGCGGTCGTTGACGGTCTCGCCGCCGATCTTCACCTCGCCGCTGGAGATGTCCTCGAGCCCGGCGATCATCCGCAGCGCCGTCGACTTGCCGCAGCCCGACGGGCCGACGAGGATCATGAACTCGCCGTCCTGGATGTCGAGGTCCATGTCTTTGACGGCTTCGAAGCCGTCGGCAAAGGTCTTGGTGACTCCCTCGAGGACTATCTCTGACATCGGTTTGCTCCTTTATCCCTTGACGGCGCCGGCGGTGAGCCCGGCGACGATTCGGCGCTGGAAGATGAGTACGAAGACGATGATCGGCACCGTCACGACTACGGCCGCGGCGGCGATGCTGCCGGTCGGGGCGGTGAACGACGATTCGCCGGTGAAGAAGGCGAGCGCTGCCGGAACGGTTCGCGAAGCATCCGAGCTCGTCAGCGAGATCGCGAAGAGGAAGTCGTTCCAGCAGAAGATGAAGACGAGGATCGCGGCGGTGAAGACGCCCGGCGCCGCCAGCGGCACGATCACCTTCGTGAAGGCCTGGAACGGCGTCGCCCCGTCGACCTGGGCCGCCTGCTCGAGGTCCCAGGGGATCTCCCGGAAGAAGGCGACGAGGACGTAGATCGCCAGCGGCAGCGAGAAGGTGAGGTAGGGGATGATCAGCCCCAGCCAGGTGTCGTAGAGGTGCAGCGCCCGCCACATGTCGAACAGCGGCCCGACCGTGGAGATCGGCGGGAACATCGCGATCGCCAGCGCCCCGGCGAGGATCAGCCGCTTGCCGGGGAATTCGAGCCGGGCGATCGCGTAGGCGCAGAAGGAGGCGAGGACGATCGAGATCACCGTCGTGATCAGCGCGATCCCGATCGAGTTGATCAGCGGCTTGATGAAGGGGCTGTCGCTGACCCCACCTTCGAACAGGCTCTTGTAGTTGTCGAAGGAGACGCTGGAGGGGATGAAGCGCTGGTCGGCCAGCTCCTCCGGCGGCTTCAGCGAGATCGAGATCAGCCAGAGCACCGGGATCAGGGCGAAGATCACCACCAGGAAGATGGCGATGCTCCAGAGGGCGTAGTCGCGGCCGCTGCGCTGTTCCATCTCAGCCTCCCGGTCGGCCTTCGTCGAGTTTCGCCCCGAAGCCGCGCACGAAGACGAACGCGATCAGGAAGACGCAGAGGAAGATCAGCACCGAGACCGCCGAGCCGAGCCCGAGGTTGAGGCGGCTGATCAGCTGGTTGTAGCCGAGGATCGAGACCGATTCGGTGTCCAGCGCACCGCGGGTCATGATGAAGATCGTGTCGAAGACGCGGAAGGCGTCAAGGGTGCGGAACAGCAGGGCGACGAGGATCGCCGGCTTCATCAGCGGCAGCGTTATCCGCGTGAACCGCTGCCAGGCGGTGGCGCCGTCGACCCGCGCGGCCTCGTAGAGCTGGTCGTCGATCGTCACCAGCCCGGCGAGCAGCAGGAGCGCCATGAACGGCGTCGTCTTCCAGACCTCGGCGAGGATGATCACGGCGAAGGAGCTGAAGCGGCCGCCGAACCAGTCCATTTCGTCGGAGATCAGCGGCAGGTTGTTGACGAACCCGGTTTCCGGCGCGAAGGCGAACTGCCAGGCGAAGGCGGCGACGACGGTGATGATCCCGTAGGGGATCAGGACCGAGGTGCGGACGACGCCGCGGCCGAAGATCGCCCGGTGCATGACCAGCGCGATCGCCATCCCCAGCACCAGCTCGATCGCGACCGTGGTGACCATGAGGAAGACGGTGTTGAAGATGTCCGTCCACCAGAGGCTCGAGGTGAGGACGGTGGCGTAGTTGGAGAGCCCGGCGAAGCTGTTTTCGTCGGGGAAGCGGAGGTCGACGTTCTGCAGAGAGAGGACGACGGCGTAGGCGATCGGGTAGGCGGTGACGAGCAGCATCGCCACCACCGCCGGCGCGCAAAGCATCCAGGCCAGTTTGCGCTCCGAGCGGGTGCGCGAGGAGGTCTTCGCCGGCGTGCCCGCCTCCATCAGAGCAGCCCTTCCCGCTTGACCGCGTCTTCGACGTTCGATTTCAGTTCGTCGTAGATGGATTCCGTGTCTTCGGGGTCGATCTTGTCCGGCGGGTGCAGCGCCCGCTGGACCGCGAGCGTGACGTCCTGGTAGGCGGGGGTGGTCGGGCGCGGGCCAGAGGCTTCGATCGATTCTTTGACCAGCCCGGCGAAGCCCGGGTAGGCCTTGGTCACGGCCTTGTCGGCATAGAGGTCAGAGCGCGAGGGGGGCAGCCCGTCGAGTTCGACCGCGGTTTTCTGGCTGGTGTCGTTGGCGAGGCAGGCGGCCGCTTCGAAGGCGACGTCCTTGTTCTCGGAGAAGGAGCTGACCGCGAGGTTGAAGCCGCCGAGCGGCGGTTTGCTCGGCTTGCCGGCGTCGACCCGGGGGAAGCGCGCGAAGCCCATCACTTTGCCGATGTCCGGCGCTTCTTCCTGGGCGCTGCCGTAGGCGAAGGTGTAGTTGGTCATGAAGGCCGATTCGCCGGCCTCGAAGCCAAGCCGGGCGCTGTCCTCGTCGGAGGTCGAGAGGCTCGGCGGCGCGGCGCCGCCGTTGGCCAGCTTGCCGATCACCTGCAGCGCCATTTCGGTCGGCCCCTGTTCGAGGTCGACTTCTTCGGGGCCGGAGAGGATTTCGGTGCCGGCGCTCTCGATCAGCGCGTTGACGAAGACCATGTAGCCCTCGTAGCGGCTCGCCTGCACCTGGATCGAACCGGCTTCTTTCAGCCCTTCGGCCACCTTGATCATTTCGTCCCAGGTTTTCGGCGGCTTCTTGACCAGGTCTTTGCGGTACCAGAGCAGCTGGGTGTTGGTGTTGAAGGGGGCGGCGAAGAGCTTGTCTTCGAAGGAGGCCGTCTCGATCACGTTGGGGAAGACTTTTTCGGTCACCTGTTTTTTCAGCGCCCCGGTCCATGGTTCGACCCAGCCGGCGTTGGCGAACTCGCCGGTCCAGATCACGTCCATGCCGACGATGTCGATCGAGGAGTCCTCGGCGCCGAGCCGCCGCACCAGCTGTTCGCGCTGCTGACTGGCGTCGGTGGGGAGGAATTCCGGCGTGATCGTGTACTTGCCTTTCGATTCTTCCGAGCACCGTTTCGAGACTTCCTCGATCGTCCCGCCGGGCTGGATGGCGACGAAGAAGGTGAGCTCGCGGGGACCGCTTTCGTCGGAGGAGCCACCGCAGGAAGCGAGCGCAGTGGCCGCCAGCGCCGCGGCGGTCGCGGCGATCAGGGCGCGCTTCGCCCACCCGGATTTCACGTTCCCTCCTCCATATTTGCCCCCGCCTTAAGAGGCGGGATGCACTGAAGAAGCTGCCCGCGAAGGGTCTTGTCTAAACCCGCAAAAGCGCCGCGAGCGCTTGCTGCAGGCCGGCGACGGCGGAGTCGAGCGGGGCCTGGTCGCCGGCGGCGCGGGCGCGCACCAGGGCGCCCTCGATCGTCGAGACGACGAGGCCGGCGAAGGCTTCGGCGTCGCGCTTGCCGACGCCTTCCTCGCGCAGGGCGGCGGCGATCGGCGCTTCCCAGCTTTCGAAGGCCGCGGTGGCGGCGGCGGCGAGCGCCGGGTCTTCGGGGCGGGCCAGGGCCGCGGCGGCGACCGGGCAGCCGAGCCGCTCCGGCTGGTCCTGGACGCGACGGCGGAACATCTCGCCGAAGGTGCTCAGCGTCTCGGCGAGGCCGAGCTCGTCCAGCGAGCTTTCGATCGCGGCGCGGATCTCCCGCCCCTCGAGTTCGGCCGCCTCGACCGCGAGCTGCTTCTTGCCGCCCGGGAAGTGGTGGTAGATCGAGCCGCGGGGGGCCTTGCCGCGCTCGGCGACGTCGCGCAGCTCCATCCCCGCGTATCCCTTCTCGGCGAGCAGCCGGCGGGCGCCGTTCAGCAACCGGTCACGGCCGTCGCGGCGCGTCGGTTCGATCGCTTTCGCATCGGCTAGTCGCGTTATGCCCATGGTCATAGTATAGTCGCGACCACGATGTATGACCGCGGGCATAGAGCGGGCGTCCTCATCGCCTGCACCGGCGCCTTCCTCGTCTTCCTCGACACGACGATCGTCAACATCGCCTTCCCGGACATCTCCGCCTCCTTCCCGGAGGCGAGTCGCGGACTGCTCTCCTGGGTGCTCGACGGCTACTTCGTCGTCATCGCGGCGCTGCTGGTCCCGGCCGGCGGGCTCGCCGACCGCTTCGGCCACAAGCGCGTCTTCCTCGGCGGCCTCGCCCTCTTCACCCTCGCCAGCGCGCTCTGCGCGGCCGCGCCCTCGCTGGAGGCGCTGATCGCCTTCCGGGTCCTGCAGGGCGCCGGGGCGGCGGCGATCGCGCCGACCTCGCTGGCGATCGTCCTCGACAGCTTCCCCTCCGAGAAGCGGGCGACCGGGGTCGGCCTCTGGGGCGCCGCGGCCGCAGCGGCGGCGGCGACCGGCCCCACCCTCGGCGCCGCCCTGGTCGAACTCGACAGCTGGCGGCTCGTCTTCCTCGTCAACCTGCCGCTCGGTGCCGCGCTGCTGCTCGCCGGCCGCCGGTTGGCCGACCAGCCGCTGCGCGACAGCCGCCTGCCCGACCTGCCCGGGGCGCTGATGCTGGCCCTCGGACTGGCGGCGGTGACGCTGGGGATCGTCGAGGGCAACGACTGGGGCTGGACGGGAGCGGGGACGCTCGCCGCCTTTGCCGCCGCCGCGCTGCTGCTCGGCACTGTCGTCGCCCGCAGCCTCCGCCACCCGCGCCCGATCGTCGAGCCGGCGCTCTTCGCCCACCGTTCCTTCTCGCTCGGCAACCTCGGCACCCTGCTCTTCGCCGCCGCCTTCTTCTCGCTGATCCTCGGCAACGTCCTCTTCCTGACCACCGTCTGGGGCTACAGCATCCTCAGCGCCGGCCTCGCCGCCCTGCCCGGCCCGGCGATGACGACCGTCGTCTCCGGCCCCGCCGGCCGCCTCGCCGACCGCTTCGGCCACCGGGCGGTGATCGTCCCCGGCACCCTCGTCTTCGCCGCCGGCGCCATGGTTCTGCGCTCGGCCGGCGCCGACCCCGACTACATCGGCCTCTGGTTGCCGGGCGCGATCCTCACCGGGATCGGGATCGGGCTCGCCTTCCCGACCCTCGGCTCGGCCGCGGTCCGCGACGTCGCCGACGACCGCTTCGCCACCGCCAGCGCGGTCAACGCCGCCTTCCGCCAGGTCGGCGCCGTCCTCGGCACCGCGATCCTGATCGCGATCGTCGGCGAACCGGGCGGTCTCGCCGCGGCGCTCGACGTCTCCGACAGCGCCTACCTCTTCGCGGTGATCGCCTCGCTCGCCTCAGGCGTCGCCGCGTTCGGCCTGCGCCGGCAGCGACTGGAAGGCGCTCGTGGCGGCGGCGAGGGAGACGGTGAGGCTGCGGTCGCCGGCGGCGATCTCGATCGCCTCGCCCCCGACCTCACCGAGCAGGATCGCGCCTAGGTCCTCGAGCGCGGTCCGCTCGCCGCTGACGAGGAAGCCGCCGGGCCCCTCGCCGAAGAGCGCCTCCTCGGGGCTGCAGCCGCGCTCGCGAAGATGTTGGAGGTCGACCCGGCAGCCGATGCCGCCTGCGATCGCCGACTCGGCGAGAGCGATGGCGAGGCCGCCGTCGGAGGCGTCGTGGGCGGAGGAGAGCTTGCCGGCCCGGATCGCGCCGCGGACGACCTCGCAGGCCTGGGCTACGGCGGTGATGTCCGACCGCGGTAGGCCGGTGTCCAGCTCGCCGCGCTGCTTCGCCAGCTCCGAGCCGGCGAGGTTCGGTTCGAATGGGCCGACGAGGCCGATCGCGTCGCCCGGACGGGCGAAGCCGCTGCCGGCGACCTGTTCGGCGTCGGGCAGCTCGCCGACCAGCGCCACCACCGGCGTCGGGTAGATCGGCCCGTCGGGGCCCTCGTTGTAGAGGGAGACGTTGCCGCCGACGACGGGGACGCCGAGGGCGTTGCAGGCGTCGGCGAGGCCGCTGACCGCGCGGTCGAGCTGCCAGGCGCCGGCCGGCTTCTCGGGGTTGCCGAAGTTGAGGCAGTTGGTGAGGCCGAGCGGCTCGGCGCCGACGCAGGCGAGGTTCTGGGCGCACTCGAGCACCGCCTCGATCGTCCCCAGGTAGGGGTCGCAGGCGACCCGGCGGCCGTTGCCGTCGATCGAGACGGCGATCGCGTTGTCGGCCTCGGGCAGCTGCAGGACCGCGGCATCGGCCTGCTCGGGCCGGCGCACGGTGCGCGAGCCGACGAGGAAGTCGTACTGCTCGAAGGCCCAACGCTTGGAGGCGATGTTGGGGGAGGAGAGCAGGGCCAGCAGCTCCTCGGCGGCGGTGGCGCCGGCGGCAAGGGTCGCCCGGTTGCCGTAGATCCAGCCCCCCGGCTCGGCCGGCTCGAGGTCGTACAGCGGGCAGCCGTCGACCAGCGCCTCGACCGGCATCTCGCCGACGACCTCACCGTCGCGGAGGATCCGGATCGCGCCGCCCTCGGTCACCTTGCCGATCTCCGCCGAGGCGGTCTGCCACTTCTCGCAGATCGCCCGCACCTCCGCCACCCGCGCCGGCTCGACCACCGCCAGCATCCGCTCCTGGGACTCGGAGACCATGATCTCGAACGGCTCCATGTCGGCCTCACGCAGCGGTACCGCGGCGACGTCGATATCGATCCCGACCCCGCCGGCCGAGGCCATCTCGCCGGCCGAGGAGGTGAGTCCGGCGGCGCCGAGGTCCTGTAGCGAGACCAGGAGGCCCTTCTCCAACAGCTCAAGGCAGCACTCGAGCAGCTTCGACTCCTCGAACGGGTCGCCGATCTGGACCGTCGGCCGCTTCGCCTCGTCGCCCTCGCCGAGCTCGGCCGAGGCGAGCACCGAGGCGCCGCCGATCCCGTCGCGCCCGGTCGAGGCGCCCATCAGGACGACCGAGTTACCGACCCCCGCGGCCGCCGCGCGGACCATGTCCGCGGTCTTGGCGAAGCCGATGCACATCGCGTTGACCAGGCAGTTGTGCTCGTAGGGCTCCTCGAAGTAGATCTCGCCGCCGACCGTCGCCACCCCGATCGAGTTGCCGTAGTGGCCGATCCCGCGGACGGCGCCGTCGAGCAGGTGGCGCGAGCGGACCGAGTCGAGCTCGCCGAAGCGGAGGCTGTCGAGGAGCGCGATCGGCCGCGCCCCGATCGCGAAGACGTCGCGCATGATGCCGCCGACGCCGGTGGCCGCGCCCTGGAACGGTTCGACCGCGCTCGGGTGGTTGTGGGACTCGACCTTGAAGGCGACCGCGTAGCCCTTGCCGACGTCGACCGCGCCGGCGTTCTCGCCCGGCCCCATGACGACCCGCTCGCCCTCGGTCGGCAGCCGCCGCAGCAGCTTTCGCGAGTGCTTGTAGGCGCAGTGCTCGGACCAGAGCAGACTGAACATCGCCAGCTCGACGTCGTTCGGCTCCCGCCCGAGCTTCTCGACGATCAGCTCGTACTCGGAGTCGGTAAGGCCGAGCTCGCGGTATTTGGGGGTCTCGACGGTCAAGCCGCGACCTTGCTCATCCGCTCGAACACGCGCAACCCATCGGTGCTCCCCGTCAGTGGGTCGACGGCGTGCTCGGGGTGGGGCATCAGGCCGAGGACGTTGCCGCGCTCATTGGTGACCCCGGCGATGTCGCGGGCCGAGCCGTTGGAGTTGTGGCCCTCGGCGTAGCGGTAGGCGACCTGGCCGTCGCGTTCCATCCGGTCGAGCATCTCCTCCGGCGCGTAGTAGCGGCCTTCGCCGTGCTTGGCCGGGATCGAGAGCCGCTCGCCGCTGATCTCCTCGACCAGCTCGACCTGGTGGCAGCGGAAGCGCAGCTCGGCGTTCCGCAGCAGCGCCCCCGGCAACAGCCCCGCCTCGCAGAGGACCTGAAAGCCGTTGCAGATGCCGATCACCGGTGCCCCTCCCGCCGCCGCTTCGGCGACCGCCTCCATCGCCGGGCTGAAACGGGCGATCGCCCCGGCCCGCAGGTAGTCGCCGTAGGAGAAGCCGCCGGGGACGACGACGCCGTCGACGCCGTCGAGGTCGCGGCTCTCGTGCCAGATCAGCCGGGCGCCGTCGCCGTGCACCTCGCAGGCGTGCAGCGCGTCACGCTCGTCGCAGGATCCGGGGAACTGGAGGACGCCCCAGATCACAGGGTCTGGATCTCGTAGTCCTCGATCAGGGTGTTGGCGAGGAGCTTCTCGCAGAGCTCGACGAGCCGCTCCGGGTCCTCGGCCTCGAGCTCGACCATGCGCCCGACGTGGACGTGCCCGATCCCCTCGAAGCCGAGCGCCGGCAGCGCCCGCTCCACCGCCTTGCCCTGAGGGTCGAGGATTCCCTCCTTGGGGCGGATCAGCACCCGAGCCTTCAGAACGTCTCTCCCGTGACCCGCTCGTAGGCCTCGACGTATTTGGCGCGGGTCTGCTCGACCACGTCGGGCGGTAGCTCCGGCGCCGGCGGCTTCTTGTCCCAGCCGGTCTCGGAGGCCCAGTCGCGGACGTACTGCTTGTCGAAGGAGGGGGGCGTGACGCCCGGCTGGTAGCTGGCCGCGGGCCAGAAACGAGGAG
>Ga0207677_10000543_pt1 | contig 23848 bp, 25 predicted proteins | sample KBSMisM42_FD_184311 | JGI IMG/M metagenome (GOLD analysis project Ga0207677, IMG submission 184311) | Miscanthus rhizosphere microbial communities from Kellogg Biological Station, Michigan, USA - KBS Miscanthus M4-2 (SPAdes) (version 2) | ecosystem: Host-associated > Plants > Roots >...
GTCCGCCACTGGAAGCGACGGCGGAAGCGGACCAGCATCCGCACCATCGCCGGCCCGGCGAGGAGGGCGAAGGCGACGTTGCCGATCGCGTGCGCGACGTCGAAGGGAATGGCACGCGCCTCCAGCGCCAGGAAGCGCTGGATCGAGAGTTCTCCGCCGTAGGTCGCCATGAGCGAGAAGTTCAGCAACACACCGTAGGCGATCCCGGCGAAACCGCAGGCGGTGGCGAGGGTGAGGCGACCCGCGTTGCGCCCGCCTATCGCCAGTGCCGCGCCCAGGACGCCACACAGACCCCAGCCCGCCATCTGCCACGGGGTCCATGGGCCCTGCCCAAACCAGAAGTTGGAGACGAGGCCGGTGAGCGCGCCGACGGCGAAGCCCGCCGCGGGCCCGAGCGCGTAGCCGGCGAAGACGACGATGTCGGTCGTCGGCTTGACATTGGGAAAGGCGGCGAAGGCAATTCGCCCGGCGATCGCCAGCGCGGCCAGCGCCGCGACCATGGCGACCACCTGCGAGGGCGGCCGCGATCGCTCGTACCAGCCGAACCCGGCGACCAGCCCCGCGCCGAGAATCAGGAAGCTGGCGAGCTGCCAAGACATCAGTCTCCCTCCCCCTCTTCTCGCTGACTTCGTCTTTCGTTCCGGTATGCGGAACTAAAGGCGAAGTCAGCGGATGGGTTTTTGAGGGCGGCGGCGCCCTGTTTGGGGGTGACGACGCCGGGGAGGTCGAGGACGCGGGAGACCTCGGTGGCGAAGTACCAGCCTCCGGAGAGGATCTCGGCCGCGGGGCCGTCGGCGATGACGACGCCCTCGCCCATCAGGACGACGCGTTCGGCAAAGGCCGCGGCGAACTCGACGTCGTGGGTGGCGACGAGCAGGCCGACGCCGCGGTTCGCGAGGTCTTCGATCAGGCCGACGAGGTCGTCCTTACGGGCGCGGTCCATGCCGCGGGTCGGCTCGTCGAGGGCGACGAGGCCGGGCAGCTCGCCGCCGTCGATGCGGCCGGCGAGCGCGATCGCCAGCGCCAGCCGCTGGCGCTCGCCGCCGGAGAGGTCGCGCGGGTCGGCGTCGAGGGCGTGCTCGAGGCCGACGACGCGTAGGGCCGCCAGGCCCGCCTCGCCCGGCAGCTCGTCGCCGACCCGCTCGCGGACGAGGTAGTCGCTGGGATTTTGGGTGAGGAGCGCCATCCCGGCGGGCGCGTCGACCCCGCCGCGAACGGGGTCGACGAGGCTGGCGGCGGTCCTCAGCAAGGTGCTCTTGCCGGCGCCGTTGCGGCCCATGAGGGCGACCCGTTCGCCGCGGCGAACGGCGAGGTCGACGTCGTGCAGGACGTCGCGGGGACCCTCGCCCGCGTCCAGCGCGACCCAGAGGGCCTTGGCTTGAAGAATGCGGTCGGCAGAACCGGAGTCGCTCACCCTCCTACCTGCTGGGTGTGGAGGGTGAGCGACTCCGGTTCTCCGAAGCGTCTGCCGCGCGTCGCGAACGCCGACCGGCAAGGGTTCGATCCCGCAAAGGGAAAAGAGCCGCGCGGCCGGTGTCTCCAGCGCCGTGTCAGCCCCCTGCGCCCAAGCGAGGAACTCACGCGGAGCGCCGTCGAAAGCGACACGGCCCGACTCCATCGCCACCACCCGGTCGGCCGCGGCAAGGCAGCGCTCCAGCCGGTGCTCGGCGAGCAGGATCGTCACCCCCCACTCCTCGTTTAGGCGGCGCAAAAGCCAGACCAGCTCGTCGCCGGCAACCGGGTCGAGCTGGGAGGTTGGCTCGTCGAGGAGGACGAGCTGGGGGCGGGTGACGAGGGCGGCGGCGAGGGCGACGCGCTGCAACTCGCCGCCGGAGAGCGTGTCGACGGCGCGGCCGAGCAGATGCGGGATGGCAAGCGCGAGAGCGACCTCCTCGACCGCGCGGGCGCGGGCGCCGGCGGCGTCGCCACGCATCTCCAGCGGCAGCTCGATCTCAGCGGCGACTGTGGTGGAGACGACCTGGGTCTCGGGGTCCTGGGCGAGGTAGCCGACCGCGCTGGCCAACTGGCCGGGGCCGCAGGCGAGGGCATCGATGCCGGCGACCGCGATCCGACCGTCGATCTCGCCGCCGTGGAAGTGCGGAACGAGGCCGCAGGCGGCGCGCAGCAAGGTCGACTTGCCGCAGGCCGAACGGCCGGCGAGGAGGGCGAGCTCGCCGGCGGCGAGCTCGAGCGAGACCTCGCACAGGGCAGGCGCCGCTGACTCCGGGTAGGCGTAGGTGAGCGACTCGACCGCTAGCGCCGGCGTGGAGCGGGTGGGGGAGCTCAACTCAGCCATGACGCGGTGCGAGGCCGGCGAGGACGAGCAGGGCGGAGAGCGTCAGAGTGGAGAGTCCGAGCCCGACCGCGAGCGCCGGGTATTCGGAGAAGGCGTCGGCGCCGAGCAGCTTGCCGGCGATCGCGGCGACGAGAACAGCGGCGCCGACCGCGTAGAAGCGCCGGTCGTAGCGCGAGCGGAGGCGTGGACTGCCCGCCCTCGCTCGCCCCTCTCGGGTGAAACGCGTAGTCCCCCTTATCGGGGGAGAAAACGTTGCACCCGGCTCGGGGTTTGTGGGGCTAAGCGAGTAACCGCGCAACTCCAGGGTGGCCGCGACGTCGACGGAGCGGTCGAGCGAGCCGGCGAGCAGGCGCCGGGCCAGTGGCGCGCGGCCGACCGGGGCGGCGCCCGGGCCGCGCAGGCGGGCGGCGTCGCGCAGGCGGGAGGCGTCGGCCGCCGCCACCGGCACCAGGCGCGAGACCAGCGTCGCGGTCAGGGCCGAGCGCCGCGCCAGCGGCCGCAGCGCGCGCAGGACGCGGTCGGGGTCGACGCAGGCCGAGTAGACGGCGAAGGCGATCGTCACCACGGCGGCGCGCAGGCCGATCACGGCACCGGCGGCGAGCGCCTCGGCGGTGACCACGTCGCTGAGCAGCGGCACGTCACCCAGGCGCAGCAGCACCGTCTCGCCGCGACTGACGACGAGGGCGTTGACGAGGACGATCAGCAGGGCGAGCGTGAGGCCCATCCAGAGCGCCGCGCGCACCGCGGCGCGGGCGCCGGCGAGGCGACCGGCGACGACGAGCCCAAGGCCGGCGGCGATAAGCACGATCGGGTTCGAGTAGGCGAAGGCGACCGCCGCGAAGGAGCCGAGGTAGGCGACCGCGGCGCTGGGCGAAGCCGTCTGCAGCGGCCAGGGCCTAGGGCTGTAGGCGAAGGGCGACCTCATCGCAACGGCAGCGCCGTCTCCCCCTTTTCGTCGACGGCCACCGTGTAATGGTCGCGGAGGCTGTCGGCTTCGAGTAAGTCGGCCGCCGACGCCACGCCCGCGACGTCGACACCAGTGATCAGCCAGGCCGGCGGCCGTTCTTCCCAGCGCACCGCCGCGACCAGACCGGCGTGCGGGCCGAAGCGCTGGCCGACGTCGCCGTGTTCGTCGAGCCCGAGGAGCACCCTCCCACCCGCGCCGAATTCGGCGAAGGCACCGCTGACGCCGACGCCGCGCGCCAGCAGACCCGCGTCGCGGTCAGCCTCGATCCGGCTCCAGGGACCGACCAGCACCCGGATCGCGCCCGCGGTGGCTGGCGCGACCAGTTCCGCGCCGGCGTCCTTCAACCGTTCCTTCACCACCCCGCAGGCGGCACCCGCGCCGAAGCAGGAGACGGCGGTCGGGTGGAACGATCCTTCGTAGCCGCCGGCGAACGGCTGCGGCCAGGCGCCGACGGCCGCGGCGACCCGCTCGCCGACGCTCCAGTCGCGGTAGTCCCACCAGATCGCCTCGCCGCCGTGCAGCTTGAAGTCGGCGGCGCCGATCGGCGCCCAGAGGCCGTTGACGTAGTAGAACCAGTCGCGCCCGCCGCCGCCGCTGCCCTGGTAGCCGTCGATCGACTGCACGAAGCCGCCGCCGTAGCGAGTGGAGACGTCGGCGTTGCGTTCGAGCACCCGCATCACCGTGTCCGCTTCGGTGACGTCGCCGACGAGGCGGTGGAGCATCGGCACGGACCCGTAGTCCCGCGTCACCGTCAGCTCGACGACCCCGACGTCCTCGCCGGGGCCGAAGCCGCAGCCGACGGCCGCGAGCGCCGTCGCCGCTATGAGCAGCGCGACCGCGACCGCCTTGCTGGGGCAGATTCCTATTTGCGCGGGCACCTACCTCCTACGCAGACGGGCACGCTGCCGGAGGGGGTGTCTTTGCCGAGGCGGGCGACCAACTTCGCGGGGGCGGCGAGGGTCACCTGGGCCTTCCCCTGCCCGTCGGTCGGGCCGGATGCGCCGCTCACCGTCGCGCCGGCCGCCGGCTTCTTCTTGCCCTTCGCGTCGTAGGCGAAGACGCGAACCGTGAACGGCACGCCCGCCTCGACCTTGGCCGGCGCGTTCAGCACCAACTCGTCCGGGTACGGATAGGCGCCGTAGCCGAAGAGCACTTCGTCGCCGGTCTTCACCTTCACCGCTTCCGCCCCGACCGAGGGCGCGCGATGGTTGACCTTGAAGTACCAGCTGTTCATGCCCTTGGCTTCGAGGCCGCCGATGCCGCAGAGGCCGAGGCCGAATTCGCTCAGGAAATGGTCGGTGACCGAGAGCGGCCGCAGCGCGGCGGTGAACTTGGAGGCCTGGACCAGCATGCCGAGCGCGCTCGGGCCTTCGAGCGCGATCGTCTTGCCGCTGCCGCCGGTGCCGGGGCCAAAGCACCTGGCCGACGGGCTGGCCTTGACCGACGTGCTCGCCACGCCGAAGGACTTCTCGACGAGGACCTTGCCGCCGGTGCCGACGACGCGCAGCTCGGCGACGGGGCCCTTGGCCGCCGCCGCGGCGACGCTGGACAGGACGATTGTCGTGGCCAGCACGCACGCGGCCGCCAGCCGGAATGGAACGAGTCTTGGCATTGAAGCCACCCTTTCCTCGAGGGTTGTCATGGCTGGTCGGGGACAGGTCTCCTGGCTCCCGGGGTTGGCCCGCCGCACCTTCCCGGGGAATCGGTGTCCTCCCCAGTGGCTGACGCAAAGCGCCCGCGACGTGCCCTACCCGGTCACAGTGGCGGGACCGCGCCGGCTTCGCACCGGACTTCCCTTGACCACCGACCGTTCTTTACGCGGGCGAGTGTAGCCGCTGAGGCGGCAGCGAGGCGAGCGCTTGAGCGCGGCCCATCCGGGCAACCGGTAGGAGCGCGGCGAACTTTCGTCCAGCTTTCTTGTCTTTCCCAGGCACCGCCCTAGCCTTTTAAAGACAACAGATTTTACCGAGGGAGGGGCTCATGAAGCAGGGGAAGAGGTGGCCGTCGCCGGCGCTCGTCGTCGCCGTTATGGCTCTATTCGTGGCGCTGGGCGGGACGGTCTACGCGGCGAAGAAGGCGAAACTGGATGGGCGGGCGATCAGGGTGAAATCGATTCCCGGCAACAGGGTGAAACCGCACTCGATCGCGGCCAATCGCCTGAAGCCAAACGTGCTCGCGAGCCTGGAAGGCCACGCCGGCAAGATCATCGGAGCCGAAATCGACCTGCAGAGCCTCGGCCAGGTCCCGAGCGCCGCCCACGCCGAAACCGCCGACCGCGCCCAAAGCGCCACCGACGCCGAAACCGCCCTAAACGCCGTCAACGCGATCCACGCCGAGACCATCAACGGCCACACAGCAGGCTGCCTCCCCGGCACCAAACAATTCGCCGGCGCCTGCTGGCAACTCTCAGCAAGCGAAACAGCCCTAAGCGCCCCAGCAGCCGCCTCCTCCTGCGCCGCCCAAGGCGGCACATTGCCGGAGGCCCTAGAACTAGCGGCCTTCGCTCAGGAACCCGGAGTGAACCTAGACAAAGGCGAAGAGTGGTCGAGTGACATACCGGTCATAAGCGAAAAAGACACTTTCGCCGTGATTACGGTTTCGGCCGGAGGCAATATCTACTTTGCGTCATCTAAAAGCTCCCACAAGTTCCGCTGCGTTATCCCGCTAGTCACCTGACGTCAAAAACCTAGGAACCCTGGGAAGGGGTCTCCCCTAGTGGGGGTGGAACGGTTTAACTTTTCGTAGTGAGCTAGAGGCGCCAGCCCCACCCTCTCCCCACCGAAAAGTTCAAGTGGAACCCCCACTAGGGGAGGTCCTCCCACCCCACGTCCCTACGTTTCCACCAACCCGTGCTCAAGCGCATACCGCACAAGCTCGGCTCTTGTAGACAGTCTCAACTTCTGCTGAATATGCGCCCGATGACTCTCCACCGTACGAATGCTGATGTACAACTGCTCAGCCACCTCCGCATTCGTGTGCCCCAGAGCGATCAACCGCAAAACGTCCCGCTCCCGATCGCTCAGCTCGTCCCCCTGCCGCCCGTTGTCCCCGGCCGCCAGCCGCGCCCCTAGGGCCGGCTGCAGGTAGGTATCGCCGGCCGCGGCACTGCGCACGGCCTGGACCAGCTCGGCGTCGGCGGCCTCCTTGAGCACATAGCCTCGCACGCCCGCCTGCAGTGCGCGGCGGGCGAAGGCGGGCTCGTTCTGCATGGTCAGCACGACGATCTCGGTCGTCGGAGAGGCATCCTGGATGTCGGGGATAGCCTCGAGGCTCGAGCCCCCGGGCATGTTGAGGTCGAGGATGAGGACGGTCGGCTTGTGGCCGCGCACATAGCGAACCGCGTCTTCGGCGGTACCGGCCTCGGCGACAACCTCGAAATCCGGCTCGGCGTCGAGCAGCAGGCGCAGGGCGTTGCGCATGACCGTGTGATCGTCGGCGAGGACGATCGTCGTCTCCGACGTCTCCTCGGCCCTCTCGGGCGGCGCATCGGACGGCACGGCGGCGAGGTTACGCGCGGGTGCGGATGCGTCGTCTCGGGCCATCTCGCCTATCTAATCCGCGCTCACCGAAGCCGGCATCGGGGTTTTGCCGCGAACCTGACCCGTAATCGCATGAAGCCAGATTCGTTGAGCAGTGAACTGGGCGCGGTAGGATTGGCGGGTCGACGACGGAGGGCTCGAGAGAGGGCCGAGATGACACAGGGCTATGGCAGCGGCGCGTTGGACGAGGGGCGCCTGCGGGAGCTGATCGACGTAGGGCGCGGCCTCCTCGCCGAGCTCGACTCCGAGACGGTCTTCCGTCGCCTGCTCGAGGTCGCCTGCGAGCTGACCGGCGCCCGCTACGCCGCGCTGGGCGTCCTCGACGAGGACCGCCACGAGCTGGAGCGCTTCATAACCCACGGGATCGACGAGGAGGCCCGCCGCGTCATCGGCAACCTGCCGCGGGGACGAGGAGTCCTCGGCCTGCTGATCGAGCAGCCGCGCTCGCTTCGCCTCGACGACGTCAACCGCCATCCCCGCTCCTACGGCTTCCCGCCTGGCCACCCGCCGATGACCTCCTTCCTCGGCGTGCCGGTGATGATTCGCGGCGACGCCTGGGGCAACCTCTACCTGACCGAGAAAACCGAGGGCGAGTTCGACGAGGCCGACGAGCAGTCGGCGACGATCCTCGCCGAGTGGGCGGCGATCGCGGTCGAGAACGCGCGCCTGTACCGCAGTGTCGAGACGCGAGGCGACGAGATGGAGCGCGCCGTGCACCGGCTGGAGGCGACGACCGAGATCGCCCGCGCCGTCGGCGGCGAGACCGACCTCGACCGGATCCTCGAGATCGTCGTCAAGCGCGGCCGCGCCCTGGTCGAGGCGCGCTCGCTGCTGATCATGCTGCGCGAGGGCGACGACCTGGTCCCGGTCTCGGTCGCCGGCGAGAGCGCCGGGCCAGCCGCCAAGAGCTCGATGCCGATCGCCGGCTCGATCCCCGGCCAGGTGCTCGAAGCGCGCGAGCCGCGGCGCACTCGCGACCTCGATCCGAGCCTGCTCGCCCGGCCCGCCAGCCCCGAGATCGGGGTGACGGCGCTGCTCTCTCCCCTCGTCTATCGGGGCCAAGCCCTCGGCGTGCTCGTCGCCCTCGACCCGCTCGGACGCGGCGGCGGCTTCACCGACGAGGACGAGCAGGTCCTCGTCTCCTTCGCCGCCAGCGCCGCGACGGCCGTCGCCACCGCCCAGTCGGTGGCCCAGGACCGCACCCGCGACAACATCGCCGCCGCCGAGCGCGAGCGCGGGCGCTGGGCGCGCGAGCTGCACGACGAGTCGTTGCAGAGCCTCGCCGGTCTGCGCGTGCTGCTCTCGGCCGCCAGACGCAGCGAGCCCGAAGAGGTGGACCGCCTGCTCGCCGAGGGGATCGAACGGGTCGACGAGACGATCGCCGAGATGCGCCGCCTGATCGCCGACCTGCGTCCGACGACCCTCGACGAGCTCGGACTCGGCGCCGCGCTCGAAGCGCTCGCCGAACGGCTCGACGCGAGTGGCGCGATCGAGGTCGAGCTGAGCCTCGACCTCGACTTCCACGCCGGACGCACGGACCGCCGCTTGCAAGTCGAGATCGAGGACACCGCCTACCGGCTGGCGCAGGAGGCGCTCAACAACGCGGCGCGGCACTCCGGCGCCGATCGCGTCCGCGTCGAAGTCACCGAGAACGAGGACACGCTGCGCATCGCGATCTCCGACGAGGGCGACGGCTTCGATCCCGAGGTCGGCAGCGACGGCTTCGGCCTGATCGGGATGCGGGAACGAGTCGGCCTCGCCGGCGGCAAGCTGGAGCTGCGGAGCGCCCCGGGCGACGGCACACGGATAGTCGCGATCCTCCCCACGGCCTACCGTGAAGAGGCCGAAGTCTCCGCGGTTGCCTAAGCGCCCAGCATCGCGCGGTAGAAGCTGTAATCCCTCCGGTCTGGCCGCAGGTTCGAGGCGAGCGCCAGGTGGTGGCGGGCGCGCTCGGTATCCCCCGTCTTCGAGAGGGCGCGGCCGAGACAGAAGTGGGCGTAGTCGTCGACCTGGTGGCGCTCGACCACGGCAGCGAACTCCTCCGCCGCGGCGGCGAAGCGGCCGGCGCGGAAGTAGGCGCGGCCCAGGGCCTCGCGCACCGAGGTCTTCTCCGGCGCCCGCCGCGCCGCCTCCTCCAGCGGCGCCGCCGCCTCCTCGAAGTCCTGCTCCTCGAGCAGCTCGATGCCCCGCCGGTACAGGGTGAAGGTCGAGTCCGAGTGCGACTCCGAGGGCATCGGACTAGTGTAGGCGGCAGGGCGGCCCGGGTTGACCGGATTCGCGCGAAATATGTAGGCTCGCGGCCGGGATGGGGAGGAACGGGTCATGAAACTCGTCGTGGGCATCGTGCGGCCCGAGAAGGCGAACGACGTGCTCGAGGCGCTGTACCGGGCCGAGGTGCGTGGCGTCTCGCTGAGTCGCGTGCAGGGCCACGGCGGCGAGCTCGAGCGAGTCGAGACCTACCGCGGGACGACGGTGAAGATGGGCCTCTCCGAGAAGGTCCGCTTCGAGATCGCCGTCTCCGACGAGTTCGTGCAACCGACGGTCGACGCGCTCCGCGAGGGGGCGCGCACCGGCGAGGTCGGCGACGGCAAGATCTTCGTCCTGCCGCTCGACCACGTGATTCGCATCCGCACCGGCGAGACCGACCACGGCGCGGTGACGCCGGTGAAGTCGTGAGCTGGCTGCCGCTGGCGACTGCCGCTGCCGAAGTCGACAGCGGCGACACCGCCTGGATGCTCGTCGCCACGGCGCTGGTGCTGATGATGACGCCGGCGCTCGGCCTCTTCTACGCCGGGCTGGTGCGCTCGAAGAACACGCTCAACACCTTCATGATGAGCGTCGCCGCGATCGCGATCGCGATGGTCACCTGGGCCCTGCTCGGCTACTCGCTCGCCTTCGACGGCACCGGCTCGCTGATCGGCGGGCTCGGCTACGTCGGCCTGCACGGCGTCGACTTCGCCCCGCGCGAAGGGACGACCATCCCCCACCTCGTCTTCATGGCCTTCCAGGCGACGTTCTGCATCATCACCACGGCACTGATCTCGGGCGCGGTGGTCGAGCGGATGCGGTTCGGCGCCTTCCTCGTCTTCGCCGCCCTCTGGTCGGTGCTGGTCTACGCGGTGCTCGCCCACTGGGCCTTCGGCGGCGGCTGGCTCGCCTCCGGCGGCACCCTCGACTTCGCCGGCGGCGTCCCGGTCGAGATGGGCTCCGGCTTCTCCGCCCTGGCCGCGGCCGTCGTCGTCGGCTCGCGCAAGGACTACGGCCGCCTGGCGCTTCTGCCCCATAACGCTCTTTACGTGCTGCTCGGCGCCGGGCTGCTCTGGTTCGGCTGGTTCGGCTTCAACGGCGGCAGCGGCTTCTCGACCGGGAACAACAGCGTGCTCGCCTTCACCAACACGCTGCTGACCCCCGCCTGCTCGCTGCTCACCTGGTTCGTCCTCGACCTGATTCGCGGCCGCAAGGTGACCGCGATCGGCGCCGCGACCGCGATCATCGTCGGCTGCGTGCTGATCACCCCGGCCGGCGGCTACATCAGCCCCGGCTGGGCGATGGCGCTCGGCTTTCTCGGCGCCCTGCCCTGCTACGCGATGATCGTCTGGCGCCCGCGAACGCGCGTCGACGAGACGCTCGACGTGCTCGCCGCGCACGGCATCGCCGGCTTCACCGGCATCCTCTTCATCGGTCTCGTCGCCTCGTTCGCCTGGAACGGAGCCTCCGACGGGCTCATCTACGGCAACGCCGCGCAGCTCTGGGACCAGGTCCTCGCCGCCCTCGCCGGCCCGGCTTACGCCTTCGGCATGACCTTCGTCCTGCTCAAGCTGATCGGCCTCGTCATGCCGCTGCGGGCGAGCCGGCACGAGGAGGCCCTCGGCCTCGACGTCACCTACCACGGCGAGGAGGCCTACGTCACGGGCGAGGGCGCGATCCTGATCTCGCCCGAGGACGGGGTCGACGTGCCGGTGCCGGTTGCCGACGCGAGCTGAGGCTCCGCTGCGCTTTACCTCCGGATAACGGGGGAAAGGCGCACCGCAACGATGTTCAGGCCGGTTGGACCCCGCCGCGGCGGTCGATCGTGCCGCTGCGCAGGCCGGCGGGCCACATCGCCAGCGTCGCCAGCAGGCCGACCGAGATCAGGGTCGTCGCCACGTAGGCGCCGGCCTGGAACGTGTATTCGGAATCGAAGCCGGAAAGGTGGTTGACGAGGACGACGAGGCCGACGAGCCAGAGCGCGGCGGCGGCCGCCACTCGGACGCGGTAGCGGCGGGCGTAGGCGACGCGCGGCCCGCGGCGGCGGACGACGGGCAGCAGGACCAGGATCAGAGCGGGTCCGAAGAGGAAGCCGAGCTCGGGCTTGGAGATCCCGTGCGGACTGTTGGCGAAGTCGAAGAGGGCTGAGGTTTCGTCCCAGGTGAAGATCGCGCCGAGCACCCCGACGAAGCAGCTGGCCGCGCAGAGCTGGGCGACGACGCCCGCGACGAAGATCCGGGTGGGCACGAGGTAGACCGCCCTGGCCTGGTACGCGTCGCCGTCTACCCCTGCCGACGCGGGTGTCTTCACCTCAGGCCCTCGCCTCGCCCGCCGCGGCGGCGACGGCCTTGCCGTGGCGGATCAGGTCGGCGGCGCGCTCGGCGAGGGCGATGACCGGCGCGTTGGTGTTGCCGCGCGGCACGGTCGGGATCGCCGACGCGTCGACCACCCGCAGCGCCTCGACACCCTCGACCAGCAGCTCGGGGTCGAGAACCGAGCCGATCGCGCAGGTGCCGACCGGGTGGTAGATCTCGTAGGTGGTCGCCGCGACGTGGGCGCGCAGGGCTTCGTCGGAGTCGCCGTCGGGGGCCGTGTAGGGGTCGGCCGCGTAAGGCTTGAACGAGGGCTGCGCGCAGATCTCTTCCGCCAGCCGCACTGCGCCGACCATGCGCTCCATGTCGGCCTCGGACTCATAGAAGGCGTTGCGGACGATCGGCTTCGCGGTCGGGTCGTTGGAGGCGAGGCGGACCGAACCGCGGCTCTCGGGGGTCAGCAGGCAGGGTGAGACCCAGACGCCGTGGGCCTCGGGGTCGCCCATCCCCTCTTCGACGATGTGGATCGGCGCGACGTGGAACTGCACGTCGGCCGCCTCGACGCCGCCGCCGACCCGGGCGAAGCCGCCGGCCTCGGCGAGGTTGGAGGCGAGCGGGCCGGTCTGGGAGGCCTCGAACTCGGCCTGTGCCGCGGGCTCGAGCGCCAGCAGCAGGCTCTCGGGCTCGGGCGTGGTGAAGACCGTGTAGGTGGCCGGGTGGTCGCTGAGGTTCGCGCCCACCGCCGGCTGGTCGAGCAGCACCTCGACTTCGCGCATCGCCAGGTGCTCGGCCGGGCCGATCCCGGAGAGCATCAGCAGCTGCGGCGAGTTGTAGGCGCCGCCGCAGAGGATCACCTCGCGCTCGGCGCGCAGCTCCTGCGCCTCGCCGAACCGGGTCGCCCGCACGCCGACCGCGCGCCTGCCCTCGAAGAGGACGCGGTTGGCGAGCGCGTAGGGCAACACCGTCAGGTTCGGCCGCTCCAGCGCCGGGTGTAGGTAGGCGACGGAGGCACTCGCCCGCATGCCGCCGCGCTGGGTCACCTGGTACATGCCGACCCCGTCCTGCTCGGCGCCATTGAAGTCCTCGTTGCGGGCGAGGCCCGCCTCGACCCCCGCCTCGACGAAGGCGGGGGTGATCCTGTTGCCGGAGCGCTGGTCGGAGACTGGCAGCGGCCCGCCGACCCCGTGCCACTCCGAGGCGCCGCGCTCGTTGTCCTCGGCCTTGAGGAAGTAGGGGAAGAGGTCCTCCCAGGTCCAGCCCTCGACGCCCCACTCGTCGTAGTCGCGCCGGTTGCCGCGGATGTAGACCATCGCGTTGATCGAGGAGGAACCGCCGAGCACCTTGCCGCGCGGGAGGCTGATGCGCCGGCCGTTGCACCTCGGCTCGGGCGCCGAGGCGTACCCCCAGTCGACCTCGGTGCCGGCGAGCGAGAGGTAGCCGAGCGGGACGTGGATGTTCTGGTTCGTATCGGGCGGCCCGGCCTCGAGCAGCGCGACGCTGACGTCGGGGTCCTCGCTGAGGCGCGCCGCCAAGACGCAGCCGGCGGAACCCGCTCCCACGATCACGTAGTCGAACATCGCTCTTCCCTTCCCCGAACATCGGGTGCAACGCCTTGTTCACGCTATAGGGGGACAACACGTTGCACCCGCTTTGGACTCGACGAGTGTACGCCCATATTGCCGTCGCACCAGGGGTTTTCCGCGCCGGCTGCTACGGTGGTTGAGTCGGGACAGGCGAGATCGCCGCCCGAGAGGTTCCGTTTCCTCCTCGCGCTTCTCAGCGTTTCGGGGTCGCTGGATCTCCCTGAACCGCTCAACAAGGAGCTAAGAAATCGTGTCGTTTGCCGACCTCGGCATCTCTAAAGCCGTGGTGCGCGCGCTCGCCGAGCGCGACATCACCCAACCGTTCCCCGTCCAGCAGCTCGTCGTCCGCGACGCGCTCGCCGCCCACGACCTGCTGGTCCAGTCGCCGACCGGGTCGGGTAAGACCCTCGCCTTCGGCATCCCGCTGGTCGACCGGATCGAGCCCGCCAAGGGAGGGCCCGCGGCCCTGGTCCTGGCGCCGACCCGGGAGCTGGCCGCCCAGATCGTCGACGAGCTCGACTCGATCGCCCGTGCTCACGACCTCCACGTGGCCGCCGTCTACGGCGGCGTCGGCTTCGGCCCCCAGATCAAGGCAGCGCGGCGCGCCGACGTGCTCGTCGCCTGCCCGGGGCGGCTCGAGGACCTGATCGCGCGCGGCGCGGTAAGGCTCGATCGGGTCCGCGTCCTCGTCCTCGACGAGGCCGACCGGATGCTCGACATGGGCTTCAAGCCGGCGGTGAGCCGGATCGTCGCGCTGACGCCAAGCGAGCGCCAGACCCTCTTCTTCTCGGCGACGCTCGAGGGCGCGACCGGCACGCTCGCCGCGGCCTACACGCGCAAGCCGCGGCACCACACCCACGCCCCGCCCGCCCGCGACGAGGCCGAGATCGAACACCGCTTCGTCCACGTCGAGTCGCAGAGCGCCAAGCTCGACCACCTCGCGGGGCACCTGCGGGGGCCCGACGGCGGGCGCACGCTGGTCTTCGTGCGCACCAAGCGCGGCGCCGACCGGCTGGTCAAACGGCTGCGCAGCCGCGAACTGGAGGCCGTCGCGATGCACGGCGACAAGAGCCAGGGCCAGCGCGAACGCGCTCTCGCCCGCTTCGAGCGCGGCGACGTCGAAGTGCTGGTCGCGACCGACGTCGCCGCCCGCGGCATCGACGTCGCCGACATCGCCCACGTCGTCAACTTCGACGCGCCGGGCGACCGCGACGCCTACGTCCACCGCGTCGGCCGCACGGGCCGAGCCGGCAGGCTCGGAACCGGCACCAGCTTCGTCCTCGCCGACCAGGCCGTCGAGATGCGGCAGATAGCCCGGGACCTCGGCCTCGCCGGCGAGTTCGAGCGCAGCCTCGGCCACGTCGCCCCGGCCGAGCCGCGGGCGACGCCCCAGTCCGGGACGCGCCGTCGCCGCCGTCGTCGCCGCAAGGCCCCGGCATGAGCACCGCGGCCGGCGTGGCCCGGAGCTGGACCTGCGACGGCTGCGGGGTGACCGCGAGCCGGATGGACCACGAGGCGGTGCCCCTTCCGGCTACCTGGATCGAGGCTGAGGAAGGTTGCTACTGCCTGGTCTGCCGCCGCCAGCGTGCCGCCGACGCGGCACTCGCGGCAATGCCGAACAGCCCCCTCAACGCCCGCGCCAAGCTGCGCCGCACCGCCTTGATCGAGTTCGAGGTGAGCCGCACCCCCGAGCAGACCGACGGGACGATCGCCCGCGCCTGCCGGACCTCGACCGCCGTCGTCTCGCAGGCGCGTCGCCGCCTGCGCCTGCCCGACCCGGCCTGAACCGGCAGCTACGCGCGTCCGTACTCCCGGACAGCGTGAGTTCCGGACCTACGTCAAGATCGAGGCCATGCCCCCGGGCGCGCTGAGCGACGAGCGCGACGTGCGCGAGGCCTATGCCGCGCACGCCGGCGAGCTCTACGGGTTCGCCGTTCGCTCGCTCGGCGACGCGGGCCTGGCCGAGGAGGCGGTGCAGGAGACCTTCCTGCGCGCCTGGCGGGCGGGCGAGCGCTTCGATCCGGAGATCGGCTCGCTGCGCACCTGGCTGTTCGCGATCCTGCGCAACGTCGTCATCGATCTCGGCCGGGCGCGGGCGGTGCGGCCGCGCCCGGCCGAGCGCGGGGTCGAGCCCGCGGTCGAGCCGATCGACGAGGCGCTGCTCGGCTGGCAGATCGAGGAGGCGATGCGGCGGATCGGCGAGCAGCACCGGCAGGTGCTGGTCGAGACCTATTACAAGGGACGGCCCTATGCCGAGGTCGCCGCGGACCTGGGCGTGCCGGAGGGGACCGTGAAGAGCCGCGTCTACTACGGGCTGCGGGCGCTGCGGGTGGCGCTGGAGGAGATCGGCTATGACGGCTGAGCGCTGTCGGGAGTGGCGGGAGCTGCTCGGCGCCTACGCGCTCGACCGGCTGCCGGTCGGCGAGCGCGCCGGCCTCGAGGCGCACCTGGAAGGCTGCGCCGAGTGCCGTGCCGAGCTCGATTCGCTGGCCGGCATCGCGCGGTTGATGCCGCTCGCCGACCCCGAGCGCTTCGAGGCGGCGCCGAGCCCGCCGGCGGCGCTCGGCGACCGCGTCCTCGCCGCGATCGAGTCGGAGCGGCGGGCCTCCCAGCGAGAGTCGCGCGGGCGACGGCGCTGGCGCCTCGGTCTGGCTCTGAGCGGGGCGACCGCCGTCGCGGCAGCGGTGCTGGCGATCTTCCTCCTCGGTGGGGGGGGCGGCGAGGGCCCGCCCGAACGCGAGGTCGCCTTTCACTCGCTGCCGCCCAGGATGGAGATCGACATGACGCTCGTCCCCCACTCCTTCGGCACCGAGATCCGCGTCTACGTCAGCGGCGTGCGCTCCGGCACCCTCTGCCGCGTCTTCCTCCGCGACGGCGCCGGCCGGCGCTCCTCGGCCGGCTCCTTCCGCTACCGCTGGGACGAGGGCTCCGAAGCGGTCCTCACCTCCGCCCTCGATCTCTCGAACGCCGCCGCGGTCGGCATCCAGGTTGGGAAGCGGACCTTCGAAGCGGGAGTTTGAGCACCCCACCCCCACACCCGATCCGAGTCGGCCAATGGGCCTCAGCTAGGAGGCGCGGCCGATCAAGAAGATGCCGGCGATCGAGGCGCTGGCGAGCAGGGCGAGGGCGAAGTCGGTGCGGCGCTCGGTGCTCGTCATGTCCTTGAAACACGGACGAAGCGAAAACGATTCGGGCAGTCTCCCTAGGCGCCGGCAGCCGCCTCGGCCGCCAGCTGCTCGGCGGCGGAGTCGCGCAGGAAGCGCTCGCACGCCACGCTGTCGAGCGGGCGGGCGAAGAGGAAGCCCTGGCCCGAGCCGCAGCGCTGGTCTTGCAGGAGCGAGAGGTCCGAGGAGTGTTCGATGCCCTCCGCCAGGGTTTCGATCGAGAGCGACTCGCCGAGCTGTATCAGGGTGCGAATCAGGGTCTCGCCCTCGGGCCCTTCGCGCAGGCGGGAGATGAAGGAGCGGTCGATCTTCAGCGCGTCGACCGGGAAGCGCTGCAGGTAGGCGAGCGAGGAGTAGCCCGTTCCGAAGTCGTCGATCGCCACCCGCACGCCCAGCTCCTTGATCCGCGCCAGCCGCCGCGCGGTCTCCTCGGCGTTGCTCATGATCGCCGTCTCGGTGATCTCGATCGTCAGCTGCTCTGGCTCCAGCGCGACCCGCTCGAGCGCCTCGCGGACTTCCTCGACGAAGCCGTCGCACTCGAGCTGGCAGGCGGCGACGTTGACGGCGATGCCGACGTCGTGGCCGGCGCCGCGCCACTCGCTGACCTGGCGGCACGCCTCGCGCAGGACCCAGCCGCCGACCTCGGTGATCATCCCGGTCTCCTCGAGCAGCGGCACGAAGTCTTCCGGCTGGACGATCCCACGCCGCGGGTGGCGCCAGCGCAGCAGCGCCTCCATGCCTGTGGGGGCGATCCGGCGCAGGTCGAAGGTCGGCTGGTAGAGGAGGAAGAACTGGTCCCCGTCGAGCGCCTCCCGCAGGTCCATCTCCAGCGCCAGCCTGCTCCGCACGGCCTCCTGCATCTCCGAGCGGAAGACGACGTGGCGGTTCTTCCCGTCCCACTTCGCCCTGTACATCGCGATGTCGGCCCGGCGCAGCAGCTCCTCGGCGCTCGTCTCCGCTTCCGCCACGGCGATTCCGACGCTCGCGGTGACGAGCATCCGGCTGCCGTCCTCGCCGAGGTCGAAGGGCTGGGAGAGCGCCTGCAACATGCGCTCGGCGATCGGCTCCGGACCCGCGGTGAGGGCGATCTCTTCGGCGACGACGACGAACTCGTCGCCTCCCAGACGGCCGAGCGTGTCGACGTCGCGCAGCGCCCCTTCGAGGCGGCCGGCGACGGCGCGGAGGAGGCGATCGCCGACCCGGTGGCCGAGCGTGTCGTTGATGTCCTTGAAGTTGTCGAGGTCGATGAAGAGCGCCGCCACCGGCATCCGGTTGCGGCGCCCGCGCTTTAGCATCTGCTCGAGGCGGTCGAGGATCAGCGTCCGGTTGGGAAGCCCGGTCAGCGCGTCGTGCGTCGCCATGAAGGCGAGCTCGTCGTGAGCGCGCTTGCGCTCGGCCTCGAAGGACTCGCACATCCGAACCAGGGTCACGTCGAGGCTGCGCTGCAGCATCTCCAGCGCCCGCGCCCGCACGTCGTCGGATAGCCCTTGCCGGGAGATCGCCTCACAGGCGACGTCCGCGGCGGAATCCCGCCAGCGCAGGCAGCGCTTGGTCACCTCGTTGAGGGGCACCGCGCGCTGGGCCGCGAGCTGGCCGAAGATGCGCCAGGACTCCATCCCCTCCTCGCGCGCCGCGTCCTCCCCCTCGCCGGCCATCCAACGGGCGACCGCGATCGTCGAGACGGCGCCGACCCTGGCGAAGTTCTCTTCGACCACACGCTCCAGCATCACGCCGGACTCACGGCTGCGCTGCCGCATGCCGGCGACGACCTCCTGGGTCCGTCCCTTCAGCTCCTCGCCGAGCCGGCGCAGGGCAAGCTCGAACCGATCGCTGGACCCGGACATGACGCCACTTGAATCGGCACCGAGCGGGTAAACCTGAACCATGTGAGGGATGCGACCATGCCCGATTCCGAGCCGAAACCGGTCTACGCCCTCAACCTCTTCGACGTCGCCGACCGCGACGAGTACCTGGCCTACGCGCGGCGCTCACAACCCGAGGTCGAACGGCACGGCGGGCGAGTGATCGCGCTGGGCAGCTTCTCCGACGCGATCGTCGGCGAGATCGAGCCGCGCCAGGTGCTGATCCTTGTCGAGTGGCGGAGCCGCGCCCACTTCGACGCCTACCGCGACGACCCCGACCTCGCCGACCTCCATCCCCACCGCGAAGCCGGGGGGGGCAACTACGTCTGGCACCTCTTCGAGAAGCTCGGGGACCTGCGGCCGCTGCTTCGCCCCTAGTAACCCGGCCCCTTCTTCATCGCCTTGCGCTCCTTGGGATGGGCGCCGCCCTTCTTGTCGAGCGTCTCGCAGGCTTCGGCGACGTCGTCGGCGAGGCGGTCGACGTGGGCGCGGCTGAGGGTGAGCTTGACCAGGGCGCGCATTACGGTCACGTCCTCGGCGTTGGGCGGCATCGTGTAGGCGGGGAGCATCCAGCCGCGCTCGGCCGAGAGCTGCCAGGAGACGTCGAACTCGTCGTAGGGCCGTTCCTCGGCAAGCCTGAAGGCGACCAGCGGCAGCTGCTCCTTGTCGGCCCCGATCAGCTCGAAGCGGCCCATCGCCTCCAGCTTCTCGGCCAGCACCCTGGCGTTGCTCTGCATGGTCTCCATGATGTGGCCGTATCCCGTGCGACCGAAGCGGACCAGGTTGTAGTACTGGGCCAGCACCATCGAGGCGCCGGTGGAGAAGTTGAGGGTGAAGGTGGCGTCGGTTTTGCCGAGGTAGTTCTCGTAGAACACGAGGTCCTCGGCGAGGTCCGACTTCTCGCGGAAGACGAGCCAGCCGATGCCGGGGTAGACCATCCCGAACTTGTGGCCGGAGACGTTGATCGAGCGCACCTGCTCGAGCCGGAAGTCCCACTCGGAGTCCGGGTAGAGGAAGGGCCAGACGAAGCCGCCCGAGGCGGCGTCGACGTGCAGCGGGACGTCGAGCCCATTCTCCCCCTTGAGGTCGAGGAGCAGCTTGTTGATGCCGACGACGTCGTCCATGTGGCCGGTGAAGGTGGTGCCGAGCACGGCGGCGACGCCGATAGTGTTCTCGTCGACGTGCGGCTCCACGTCCTCGGGGCCGATCGTGTACTTGCCGGGCCGCAGCGGCACGACCCGCTGCTCGACGTCGAAGTAGCGGCAGAACTTCTCCCAGACGACGTGCACGTCGCCGCCGAAGACGAGGTTGGGCTTCTCGACCGGCTTCGATTCGGCTTCGCGGCGCTGCTTCCACTTCCACTTCAGCGAGAGGGCGCCGAGCATGATCGCCTCCGAGGAGCCCTGGGTGCGGGCGCCGGTGGTCTCGCCGGGCGCGTTGAAGAGGTCGGCGAGCATGCGGATGCAGCGCTGCTCGATCTCGGCCGTGATCGGATACTCGGCGTGGTCGATGAAGTTGCGGTAGAGGTTCTCGGCGATGATCCGCCGCGCCTCGGGCTCCATCCAGGTGGTGACGAAGGTGGCGAGGTTTTTGAACGGCTCGCCCTCGAGCATCAGTTCCTCGCCGACGAGTCGCATCGCGTCGAGCGCGGGCATTCCACCCTGCGGGAACTCGTTGGCGGGCGCGTCCTCGACCAGGAAGCGATTGCCGTAGAGAGCCTCGGCCTGCTCGGGGGTCATGCCTTTGTCGCTCATCGGTCTCCTCGCTGGTGGGTGTGGGCGCGGCGGCGACCGCGCACGCCCGATCCTATTCGGGCCGCATGAGAAATCTCTCATCTTGCTCGTCGGCGACCGGCCATAGGATCGCGCGATGAGCGAGGGACCGAGCTAGCCGAGCCGCGCGTGGAACCGATCTCCTATCTACAGGCGATCGTGCTCGGGCTGGTCCAGGGGATCGCCGAGCCGTTCCCGATCTCCAGCCTCGGCCACGCGGTGATCCTGCCCAGCCTCTTCGGCTGGGACATCCACCAGAACGACGAATACTTCCTCGCCTTCCTGGTCGCCACCCACTGCGCGACGGCGCTCGTGCTGTTCCTGATCTTCCTCGAGGACTGGCAGCGGATCCTGAGCGGAATCGGCCGCTCGCTGCGCGACCGCGGGATCGCCCCCGGCGACAGCGACGCCCGGCTCGGCTGGGTGCTGATCGTCGGCACGATCCCGGCGGGCCTGCTAGGACTGCTGCTCGAGCATCCGCTGCGCACCCTCTTCGCCTCGGCCCAGGCGGCCGCCGCTTTCCTGGTCCTCAACGGCATCCTCCTGCTCGCCTTCGAGAGCCTGCGACGCAGACCGCCGCGCGAGGGGGACTACCGCGGCGACGCCGACCCCCGGATCGCGAAGATGAGCTTCAAGCAGGCGTTGGCAATCGGCACCGCGCAGGCGGCGGCGCTGATCCCGGGCATTTCGCGCTCGGGGGTAACGATGGGTGGCGGCCTGGTCGTCGGCCTCTCCAACGAGGACGCGGCCCGCTACGCCTTCCTGCTGGCTACCCCGATCATCGGCGCCGCCGGCCTGCTGAAGCTGCCCGACCTGTTCGGCTCGGCGGGCGACGGGGTGCGCGGCCAGGCACTCGTCGGCGCGCTCGCGGCGGCGCTCACCACCTACCTAGCGGTCAAGTTCCTGCTCAAGTTCTTCGAGACGAATCGGCTGACTCCGTTCGGGATCTACTGCATCGCGATGGGCCTCTTCTGCTCGCTCGTCTTCGCCCTCTGAGCGCGGCGCGGCGCGGCGCCGCAGGCGCGGTCAGGTTTCGCTCAGGGCAGCGGCCGATGATCCGTCATTGCCGCCGAAGAGATCGGCGACGCCGGTGACGGCGAACACGCGCTGCACCGCGGCGGACTCGCTGGGAATGAAGCTGAGCCGCCCCTCCTCCTCTTTGACCGCCGAGAGCAGGAGCCAGATGCCGGTCGAGTCGATGAAGGTCAGCCGTCGCAGGTCGACGACGACGCGCGAGGCTCCGTGGCCGCGGGCTTCCGCGAGCTTTTCGCGCACTATGTCGGCGGTGGCGAGGTCGAGCTCCCCGGCGAGGGTGAGCGTGGTCCCGTCTCCATCTTGGGAAACTCGGGCTTCGAGGATCCCGCTAGCGGTATTTGATTCCTGGGGCATTCGAAACATCCACAGTCCGCACGATCAAAGATGGCCGGCAAAGTCCGCTCGGCGCCGCGGCCAAGCCAATGCTAGCGAGACCCGGCTCGTTCGTGCAAGTTTTTCGATTGAAGGGGTAAGTGGCGGGTAGCGGGGACGTACGCGGGAGATCGCGCGAAACCAGCTCGAAGGGAGATCCGTGTCTACGCAGAGGCTGGCCCAAGCCGCCACCGGCAAGCGCGCCTTGGTCGTCGCCGACGAGAAGGTCAGCGGCCCGCGGCTGGTCGGGTCCGTGCTCGACCACCTCGGGCCAGGGGTCGAGGAGGTCTTCGTCGTCGCGCCGGCCCTCGCCGACTCCGCCCTCGACCACGTCATGGGCGACGTCGACGTCGCGATCCCTGCCGCCCGAGACCGGCTGGAGGCCTCGCTGGAGGCGTTTCGCGACGCGGGCGTCGAGGCTCGCGGCGAGGTCGGCGATTCCGACCCGATCCAGGCGATGCGCGACGAGGTCGTCAAGCTCGAGCCCGAGCGGATCCTCCTCGTCGCGCACCGGGACGGCGAAGGGGCCTTCGCCGAGAAGGGGCTACTCGAACAGGCCGAACGCGACTTCGACCGCCCGGTGCTCGAGCTGGTGGTCAGCCGGGAGGACGAGCCGGAGCTGATCGACGTCAGGAGCACGGAGCCGGTCGCGGGGCGCAAGAAGGGCTGGCGGCCCTCCTACAACTGGCCGCCCCTCACCCGTCGCGAGGTCGGCGGCATCCTGGTCGCGATCGTCGGCACGATCCTGCTCGGTCTGCTCGCCGCCAAGGGCGTCGCCGACTCCCAGAGCAACGGCAACGACCACGAGGAAGGGCGACTCGGTACAGAAGCAGCGGCGGCAATCCTGATCGCCCTCGGCGTCGCGCTCCTCAACCTCGCTCACGTCGTCGGCCTCTTCCTCTTCCAGAGCGTCCGCTACGACGGCCTCTTCAGCCGCTTCTTCGCCCGGGTCAGCCTCGTCGCGACCCCGGTCGCGGTGGTCGTCTCGGCGTTCCTGGTGCTGGTGCTGTGACCTCCGTCGAGACGATCGCCGCTGAATCCAATCAGGAAGCAGACGCGTTCGAAGACGGATGTGAAGTCGCTTGCCGCATCTGGACGACGGCACCGAGAGCAAACAGGCCGGCCACGCCCGCGTGGAGCAGCCGGCCGTGGCTGCTACTGCCTGGTCTAGAAGCCTTCGGCATTCGTTTCTCTCGAAAGGACAACTAGAGACGACCCTGGCGTCATCGGAAGGCGAACCCCGGCACCGGGCGAAAGATCAAATTTACCTGACTTTTGGTCTTCCAAAAGTTCCTGCAAACAAGCAGGAAAAGTCTGTCATTACAACAATTAGCGGGTAAAAGAAGACTTCCTTGTACCCATTCTGCCGTCCAACCGTCTATAAGTCCTGTGCAGGGACGGAGGCCTTTTCGGCCGCTCGGGGTTCTCTCCGATGCCGAAAAGGCCGCGAGCGGCGGCCCGCTCGTGTCGATCTAGACATAACGTCCCTGTGTAGGTCACTCCGTCCCTGCCTCTTGCCGCGGCAGGGCCAGCCGATGCTCCGAGTCTCATCTGGTCGATCTTTCCTCCTTGGCCGATGGACTGGATCGACGCCAGAAGGTTGGCCCAGCGGGCGAACACTTTAAAATATCAGAGCAATAGCAAAGCCGCGTCGTGGATGGGTTTGACCCCAAGCCCGCTAGGTGCCCGCCGGCCGTAGAGCAGACGAGACAGATTTCGCTACGACAGCGGCAACCTAAACCAAAGAAAGCTTGAGATAAGGGATAAGGGAGAATTATTCGGATTTTTATGAGAGCAGCTTTTGACCAGTGGATTTTGACTCACTTCCATCTCGGCGATGGACATCTCGTTCTTCGAGCGACCCCCGCCCGCGGCGAGCCATGATCCTCAGCCCCACGCCATAGGCGTGTCACAACTGGGCGAGGATTCGGCCCTTAGCCTCGAAGCCGTACTGGTCGCGGATCGTCGCGAGCGCGATCGGCTCGGTGGCGCGGGGTGAGGTGGCTATCGAGGCGGCAGGGGCGCCATCCTTCGCAGCCGACCACAACATAGCCGTGAGCCTGCCATGCCTCGCGGGCCGCGGCGAGCGCGGTGGTCTTGCCGCGAGCGCCGCTCTATCTCAAGAAAGGCGGGGCGTCGTCCTCCGGCCGATCCGGCTTTCGAACTTCTCGCCGAAGACGGCCCTGTAGCGGGTGACCATGGCTCGTAGTCGATCTGGGTCGAAAGCTTGACCCGCGCCGGTAGTGGCCGCGGGGGGCTCGTGCGACGCTCACTCCAGTGCAGCCCGATCCGCTTCTGGACCTGGCGGCCGTTCGGAAGCCGGAACTTGGCATACCCGCACCGACTCGATTTCGCTGGGCGCCGGGAGAGAGGTCAGGAATCAGATTTATCTGATACTGTCAGTACCATGATCAGTCTGACCGCGACGGAAGTCGCCAGAAGGTTCTCGCAGGTGATCAGCAGAGTCGGCGCCGGCGAAGAGGTTGAGGTCGTTCGCAACGGCGTGCCCGTCGCCCAGATGCGGCCGGCCCGAGGCCCCCAGGTCGTCTCCGCGGCACGCTGGCGCGAGCTGATGGACAGCGCACCAGCCGTCGACGAGAACTTCGAGCACGACATCGAAGCGAGTCGCGAGACCATCGGCCCGCCGGACTCGGCTTGGCCGTCCTGATCGACACCTCTATCCTGATCAACGCGGAGCG
>Ga0207677_10000546_pt1 | contig 23787 bp, 19 predicted proteins | sample KBSMisM42_FD_184311 | JGI IMG/M metagenome (GOLD analysis project Ga0207677, IMG submission 184311) | Miscanthus rhizosphere microbial communities from Kellogg Biological Station, Michigan, USA - KBS Miscanthus M4-2 (SPAdes) (version 2) | ecosystem: Host-associated > Plants > Roots >...
TGGACACTGAATCCCGGCTGGAACGACGCGCTCCAATATGCCGGCGCGCATGGTCATAATCTGGTCGTTGCCGCCGGCAATGACGGCAGCACCCAGACGCAGAACGTGACCTGGAACTTTACTGCCAATCCGACCCTGATCATCGTGGGATCGGTCGGGGCGGACGGCACGATCTCCAATTTCTCGAACCGTCCGGGCGAGGCCTGCCTGCTACCCACCGGTACCGCCGTCTGCACCGAGAGCGACAAGCTCAAATATCATTTCATCGTCGCACCCGGCGAGCTGATCCTCGTCTCGGATGGCCTGGGCGGGCATATGCGGCAGTCGGGCACCTCGCTCGCGGCGCCGCTCGTGTCGGGCGCGATTGCCTTGTTGCAAAACCGCTGGCCCTGGCTTTCCAACCATCCCGACGAGACCGCACAGATCATCCTCAAGTCGGCAACGCCCAAGGGCGATCATCCCGGCGCGGACCCCGTCTATGGCGTTGGCGAACTCAATATCGCCGCTTCGCAATCGCCGCTCGATTGGACCAAGCTGGTCTATTACCAGCAGGGCAGAGGCGTGTTGGCGTCACTTACCCCAATCCCGCTTTCGACGGTCGTGACGCAAATCAAGAGCGGCACGCAATCGTCCTGGGACGCGTCTGGCCTGTGGTACAGCGCGTTCGAACCGATCGGCGCGACCTATCGCGATTTCCAAATCCCGCTTTCGTCCAAGCTCGTCGGGCTGAACGCCTCGACCGGGGCCGGCATGCAAGCCTATCAATCCAATCTGACAATGGCACTGCGGTCGCAGGCAATCCATTTCGCGGGGGTCAGCGCGGATCATCCCGAGCAAGGAGGCCTGGTTTCGGGCTTTGCCCGCTCGACCGTGCCTGCCGGCCGGATTGCCGGCATGCAACTGCGGGTCAGCGTAACGCCGGCACAGATCGGCAATGCCTTCCAGATGCGCTCGGCGCGCTATGACACGGATGCGGTGCTGGTCGGCGACAAAGCAAGCTTCGCCTTCGGTTATGGCAATGGCGCGGCGGCGCTGGACGGCAGCGCGGGCTTCGCCTTCCGCACCGATTACGACCTTGGCCAGGGCGGCGCCAATCCGCTGCTCGGCCTGGCCTCGGGCGGCGCCTATATGGGTGGGCGAGCGATCCTTGCCGAGGGGCTGACGATCGGCTTCGGGACGACCGACCGCATGGCGCGCCGCAACCTTTCGGCATTCGGCATCGATCGTGCGACCGCGGGCGACTGGGTCGATCGCTATGCCGCGCAGGCGCAGACGATCAGCCTGGCCTATCGCATCGGCCATGGGCTGACCGCGCGCGCCGGCTTCACCCACCTGCATGAGGATGCGGCCTTGCTCGGCATCCAGTCGCTCGATCGCGCCGACTTGCAGGGCGGATCCACCACCGACGGCGCCAGCGCGGGCTTCGATCTGGCGATCGGCAATAGCTGGACGATCGCGGGTACCGGCACGATCGCGCGCACTCGGGCCGACGCCGGCCAGATCCACGCCAATGGGCTGACCAGCGCTTCGGCCGAGCTGGCGGTGATCAGGTCGCGATTGCTGGCCAGGAATGACGAAGTTCGGCTGACCTTGGCGAGCCCGTTGCACACAATCGGTGGCCATCTTGTCTATTCGAGCGTGGGCGTGATCGACCGCGCGACCGGTGCGGTCGGCATCGTCGACCAAACCTTCGCGCCCAAGGGCCGGCTGCCGCTCGCGGGACAGGCGACGTACGGGCTGGCGCTGCCGCGAGGAAAAGGCGAGTTCAGTCTCTTCGGCCGGGTCGACCGCGATGCCGAGTTGATCGCGACAAATGCGATCGGTTACAGTGGTGGCGTCCAGCTTCACCTGGCTTTCTGACCGGCAGCGGAAGGGCGCCGTCGCGCTTTCCCCTATGGAAAACAATGAGTTTCCGCGTGCGAGATAGGATCTCGGCCTAAAAGCGAGACCAAAATCGCCGTTCCTTAAATTGATCGGCCGGAGGGCTGCCGATCAGGGGGAGGGCGTTTCTTGCAGACCCGTTTCGCCGTCCCTCGACGAGGCGGCAGGAAGAAGGCGATCGTGCTCGCGGCCCTGACGCTGCTCGCCGCGCGCGCCTCCGCCACGCCGCAGTCCGACTATGACGCCGTCATCGCCGCCACCAAAAGCGTGATGATGGAGGATCCCCGCAAGGGTCTGGCGCTCGCTCGGGAGGCAGAGGCCCGGGCGACCGCGCTGCCCGCCGGACACGGAACAGCGCTGAACGTTGCGCGCGCGCAATGGCTGCAGGGGGAAGCCCTGTCGCGGCTCGATCAGGGCGACCGCGCGCTGCCGATCCTGGAAAAAGCGCTGACGACTGTAGTCAGGGTTGCGCCCACCGACCGGTTGCATGGCGACCTACTGCTGTCGCGCGGCTGGGTGGAGGAGATACGGGGCGCGATCGCGCCCGCGCTCGCCGATTTCCAACATGCCTTCATCCTGTATCGCGGCGCCGGCGAGCAGCGTGGCGAGGCCAAGGCGCTGCAGAATATTGCCGGCATCTATCAGGATGCGGGCGACGATGAGCGGTCGCTGCGTTATTATGCGGAGGCGACCGAGGTCTATCATGGCGATCCGGCTTTCGAGATCGCCGCCTATAATAATGTCGGCGAGACGTTGCGCCTGCTCGGCCGCTATCGTGCGGCCGAGGGTCAATATGCCAAGGCGCTAACAGCGGCGCACTCGGCGCAAAGCCCGCTGCTGCAGGCCAACATCCTTACCAACATGGCGACCACACGGCTGCTCGCCGGCGACGCGATCGGAGCGGAAAAACTCGCTCGGCGCGCGCTCGCGCTGTCGCGAGCGCGCGCCGCGTCGGATGAGAGGCCGTTTGCTCTCGGCGTGCTTGCCGAGGTGGCGATGAAGCGCGGTGAGGTGGGGCAGGCCGAACGGCTGATCGGGCGCACGTTCGCCGGCATCGACCTGGCCGACAGCCCCCTGCCCTATCGCGACTTCCACAAGGCGGCAGCCGACATATACAGCCGCTCGGGCCGGCCCGAGCTCGCTCTGGCGCATCTGCGCGCATGGAAAAGGCTCGACGACAATGTCCGCGCGCTCGCCGCATCGACCAATGCCGCACTGATGGCGGCGCGGTTCGATTTCTCGAACCAGAATTTGCGCATCGTGCAGTTGCAAGCCAATCGCGCGCGGCTGCACGAGATAGTATTGCGCATCGTCGCGACCGCGGTCACGTTGATCGCCGGCCTGATGCTGCTTGGCATGTTGTCTTTCCGCCGCAGCCGCAACGAGACCCGCGAGGCTAACCGCCAGCTGACGAAGGCGCTGCAGGCCAAGTCGGACTTCCTGGCAATGACCAGCCACGAGATTCGCACGCCGCTCAACGGCATTCTTGGCATGACGCAGGTGATGCTTGCCGACCGATCGATCGACGGGCCGCTGCGCACCAAGATCCAGATAGTTTACGGCGCGGGCGAGACGATGCGGGCGCTGGTCGACGACATTCTCGACCTGTCGAAGATGGAAACCGGCAAGCTCGCGATGAACCGGACGAGCCTGCGCCTGCGCGACGTGCTCGACGATGCGGCAAGCCTGTGGCACACAAAAGCGGAGGATAAAGGCCTCAGCTTCACGCTCGATCTCGATCATTGCCCTATGCTGGTCGAGGAGGATGAAGACCGGCTACGGCAAATCGTCTTCAATTTGTTGTCGAATGCGGTCAAATTCACGGAGAGAGGCGGGGTCACGCTGCGCGCCCACGCCGGGGATGGACGGCTGAAGATCGCTGTCGCGGACACCGGTATCGGTATCGACGCGGCGCAGCACGAATTGATCTTCGAGAAATTCCAGCAGGCGGATGCGGGCACGTCGCGCCGTTATGGCGGCACGGGGCTTGGCCTCGCCATCTGCCGTAATCTGGCTGAGGCGATGGAGGGGGCCGTGGCGGTCGAGAGCCATGCCGGCGCAGGTGCCACCTTCACGCTTTCGCTGCCATTGCGCGTCGTCGCGCCGGCGGAAGGCGAAGACACGGCACGCCGGACCGACGCCGCGCCGGTGCTGCTGCTCGAGCCCAATCCTCTCATCCAACGCGTCGTCGCCAGTGCGCTGAGCCGCGGCCTGGGCGAGGTGGAAGCGGTGAGCGACGCCCCCGCACTGCTTGCCGCGCTTGAGACAGCGGCTCGAACCCACCTCATCGTCCAGGCAAACGTCGCGGGCGACCAGTTAAAGGCGATCATCGCCGCAGCGAATAGCGCGCGCGTTGTTCTGCTAGTCGCCGCGGAAGACGAACCGGATATCGCCGCGACCGGGGCTGCCGGTATCGTGATCCTTCGGAAACCGGCGTCGTGCGATGAGTTACTGGCGGCGGCCCGAGGTGACCGGCCCATTCTCGCCGCCTGACCGCGATCGCTCGACACGGGAATTCGGGGGTCACATTTCTTCAAAATTCCGTTGACACTTGCAACAAAGCCACAGGAAGTCATTCTTCCCTACAGCTTAATATATACGCAATGGATCGTAGTCCGATATTTCTGAATAAAATCATTTGATGCGCTGCCGCACACAATTGACAGCATTCGGGGTGAGCGTAACTTTCCCGTCACAAAGCGGAGCAGCCGTCTCCGTCGTATAATGTGGAGGGTGATGTCCGAACGGGCCCAGCTTCAGCTCGGGGGACATTATGACGAAGCCTGTTCCTAACCACATTACCAAAGCTATTCTTCTCGCGACCACGGCGGCGATCACTTCACTGACTTTCGCCGAAGCGGCTCAAGCCCAGGCAGCGCCCGCGGCTACCACGACCGTTGCCGACGAGCAGAAGGAAACGGTCGTCGTTATCGGCACCCGCCGTACCGACCGCACGCTTACCAATTCCGCATCTCCGGTCGATGTGATCAGCTCGGTTGAGCTTCAGTCCCAGCCGTCCGCGAACATGTTGGACAGCCTCAAGAACCTCGTTCCGTCCTTCTTCGTCCCGCAGAACACGATTTCCGACGCATCAAGCTTCGTGCGCGCGCCGTCGCTGCGCGGCTTGCCGGGAGACGAAGTGCTGGTGATGCTGAACGGCAAGCGCTTCAACCGTTCCGCGCTGGTGCAGGTCTATACCGGCGGCGACACTGGCCTATCCTTCGGCTCGCAGGGTTCGGACATTTCGGCCATCCCCGCGATCGCGATCGGCAACCTTCAGGTGCTGCGCGACGGCGCGACTGCCCAATATGGCTCGGACGCCATCGCCGGCGTGCTCAATTATGGATTGAAGAACGCCGATCACGGGCTCGAGGTCGATGGCCGCTATGGCCAATATTATCCGGGCGACGGTGAATCCAAACAGATCACCGCCAATCTGGGCCTGTCGTTGTTCGACGCCGGCTTCCTCAATATCTCCGGCGAATATGACCGCGATAGCGGCACCAGCCGCGGCGAGACCCGCCCGCTGGCCATGATCTTCGCGCAGCAGCATCCAGATCTGGCGAGCCAGCTGCCCAATTATCCGGGGCCAGCGCAGATCTGGGGTTCGTCGCCATCGCACGGCTACAAGTTCCTGGTGAACTCGCAACTCGACGTGACCAACAGCAGCCATGTCTATCTGTTCGCCAACGTCGCGCACAGCAACGCGAATGAGAGCTTCAACTATCGCTCGCCAATCAGCGGCACGGCGGTCGACGTGAATGGCGTGAGCCACAGTCTTGGCGCGAACGGCGCCTTCAAGAATATTTTCTACCTGACGCCCTGCCCGGCCGGCAATGCGACCTGCCCGGCAGGCGGGTTCGTCAAGGATGCCAATACGTTCCTCTTCACGTCGCTTTATCCCGCCGGCTTTACGCCGCGCTTCGTCGGCAAGACCGATCAGGCCTATGGCACGTTGGGCTATAAGGGCGCGTTCGGCGACCTGACCTATGATGTTTCGGGAACGACCAGCCGCAACGCGCTGGGCCTGTCCATGTATAACTCGCTCAACGCATCCTATGGTCCACAGACGCAGACAAGCTTCCAGTTCGGCAAGCTGATCCAGAAGGAAACCGACTTCAACCTGGACCTGAGCTATCCAATCGATGTGGGCTTCGCGAGCCCGCTGACCGTTTCGGGCGGCGCGGAGTGGCGGCGTGAGGAATACACGCAGACGTCGGGCGATCCGCAATCCTACGGTGTGGGCCCCTATGCGGTGGCGCAGAAGCTCTACGTCCTGACCGCACCCGGCGTCTACGCGCCGGCGGGTACGAGCTCGGCACAATCGCCGGGCGCAAGCGGCTATGGCGGCACCAGCCCCGAAGCCTCGGGCAGTTGGGCACAGAAGAGCTATGCCGTGTATGGCGATCTGGAGACCGACGTCACCAGCGCGCTCAGCGTCGGCCTGGCCGGTCGTTACGAGCATTACAGCACGTTCGGCGGCAAGGCGGTCGGCAAGCTCAACGCGATCTACAAGATCAGCGACGCTTTCTCCATCCGCGGCACGGTCGGCACCGGCTTCCACGCGCCTTCGCCCGGCCAGTCCAACGACGAGATCCTGACCACCAACTTCGTCGCGGGCAACCAGGTCCAGACTGGCACCTACCCCGTCTCCAGCCCGATCTCGCAATATTATGGCGCGTCAGTCCTGAAGCCGGAGAAATCGACCAATTTCGGGCTGGGCGTGGTGGCCAAGCCCCTGCGTGGCCTGACCGTGACGGTCGATGGCTACAGCATCAAGGTGAAGGACCGTATCGGCATTTCGCAGAACTTCACCGTGACGGCGGCCGATGTCATCAAGCAGCCCGCTTTGGCGGCGGTCGGCGTCGGCGGCAATATCAACTATTTCACCAACGGCTTCGACACCCGCACCAGTGGCGTGGACGTGGTCGCGACCTATCATAGCCATGCTGGCCCGGGCGATCTCAACCTGACGCTTGCCTATAATTACAATAAGTCGAAGGTCACCAAATTCGATCCGGCGGTGATCAGCCAGCCGCAAATCATCGACGTTGCCCACCTGGCGCCCAATCATCGCGCCAATCTTGGCGCGACCTACGCGATCGGCGCCTTCACCATCAACGCGCGCGAAAATTACTACAGCTGGTGGCGCGACGAGGTGGATTATCCCGGCCAGAAGTTCGGAGCGCGTGCGACCACCGACTTCGACGTGAGCTACACGTTCAGCGAGACGGCGACGTTCACGGTCGGGGCAAACAACATCTTCAACACGCATCCGGAGAAGATCGCCCAATCCTCCTCCAATCCCATCTACGTGCTGACCAACAGCACCGCCGATGGCCAGGTCTATCCGCGCAGCGGCGGCCCCTTCGGGATCAATGGCGGGCTCTGGTATGCCCGGGTACGGTTCAAATTCTGAGCCCGGATGGCTCGCTTCACTTGGGGGGCTTCGGCCCCCCATTTCATGTGGAGAGGGATCGAAGAAATGCCTTATGGCAATCAGATCGCCGCGATCCCACCCCGCCCGCGCGCGGCGGGGTTCAACGTCAATCGGGAATGTTGAGTGAATAACGGCTTCATCCACCGGATGGCGCAGATGGAGGATCTGGAGGCTTTGCGCGGCCTGATGGGACGCGCGATCAGCCACCTCCAGACCGGCTTCCTCTCGCCCGATCAGGTGCGCGCGAGCCACAAGGTGATGGGGCTGGATACGCAATTGGTGCGCGACCAGACCTATTTCATGGTCGAAAAGGACGGGGCTCTGGCCGGCTGCGGCGGCTGGAGCTGGCGCGCAACGCTGTATGGCGGGGACGAGAGCGTGGTCGCGCGCGAGCCTGTTCCGCTCGATCCGACGACCGACGCCGCGCGGATCCGCGCCATGTACACCGATCCCACCTTCGCGCGGCAGGGGGTGGGGCGGCTGATTATGGACCTGTGCGAAGGCGCGGCCCGCGCGCACGGCTTCCGCAAGGTCGAGATGATGGCGACGCTTTCGGGCGAACCGCTCTATCGCGCCTGCGGCTATAAGCCGATCGAATATATCCAGTCCGCAGCGATTGGCGGCGCGCGCGTACCCCTGATCCGTATGGGCAAGACGCTGGTCGAGTAAAGGAGGAATCGGCTAAAGCGCAATGATGCTGGCCAGGCTGCCCGTCGCCCACCGCACCGACTTCGGCTGGACAGCCTGTCGGTGAAGGGCGAGGAGATGGAGCCGGCTTCCATTCCCTTCGCCGACGCGCTGCGTGTCTGGATCCGCGTTGCTCTGCTTAGTTTCGGCGGCCCGGCCGGCCAGATCGCGACCATGCATCGTATCCTGGTCGACGAAAAGAAATGGATCGGGGAAGAGCGTTTTCTGCACGCGCTCAACTTCTGCATGCTTCTCCCGGGGCCTGAGGCGCAGCAGCTCGCCATTTATATCGGCTGGCTGCTTCACCGTATAAAAGGCGGGCTGGCGGCGGGCATTTTATTCGTCCTGCCTGGCGCGGCCGCGATGATGGCCTTGTCCTGGCTCTATGTTCTCGAGGGGCATGTCGCGCCGATCGCGGCCCTATTCTTCGGATTGAAGGCTGCGGTGGTGGCGATCGTCTTCCAGGCGGTGCATCGTATCGCACGCCGTGCGCTGACTGGCTGGCAACATTATGCGATCGCAGCGCTCGCTTTTGCCGCGCTGTTCCTGCTCCACATACCCTTTCCAGCGGTGATCGCGTGTGCAGCGCTGCTCGGCCTGGCCGGAAGCGCCAGTACAGCCGCTGCGAATAGAAAAACGAACCCGCCGGAGGCCGGCGAACAAGGTGACAGCGGGGGCGCACGCGGTTGGACGATCGTGACTTTGCTGGTCCTTTGGCTTGCGCCAGTCGCCCTGCTCCACCAGATCGGGGCTCCAGCCGGTGCGCTTGGCGAGATCGCCTCATTCTTCACACGGCTAGCGACCGTCAGCTTCGGCGGCGCCTATGCGGCGCTCAGCTGGGCTGGCCAGGTGGCGGTCAGCCATTATCACTGGCTGGCACCGCGAGAGATGCTTGACGGGCTTGGCCTGGCAGAGAGCACGCCGGGTCCCCTGATCATCGTCACCCAGCATATCGGTTTTCTCGCCGCCTACCGTAGCCCGGGCTCGCTGCCGCCCTTGCTGGCGGGCACGCTGGGTGGCCTGCTCGCGACGTGGGCGATCTTCACGCCCTGTTTCCTCTGGGTGTTTCTCGGGGCGCCTTATGTCGAACGGCTGCGGCGTAGCCCGACGCTGCGCGCGGCCTTGGGCGGCATTACCGCCGCGGTGGTGGGCGTGATCCTGAATCTCGGCCTGTGGTTTGCATTGCATTTCTGGTTCGGACAGATCGAAGACCGGCGCCTGGGCCTGCTTCATTTGCCCGCCCTCCGCTGGTTATCGCTCGACCAGCAGGCCGTGTTGCTGTCGCTTGCCGCGCTGGCTGCGGCATTCCTGTTCAGGCGCGGAACGTTCGCGATCCTCGGCGGCTGTGCCGCAGCAGGACTGGCTCTGAAGCTGCTCTGAAAGCCAATCGCCCCATAGCGCCGGCGCCATTTCGGCCCGCCCCGAACCGCGCACGAATGACGGCAGGCCGTTCGCGTCACACCGCGGGCCGACCCTGCCTTCTCTGGCGGAATCGTTGCGGATCAATGCATTGTCGGGCTGGTCCTAACCACAGGAGAGTAAGACCATGGTTCGTCTGATGATTGCCGGCACGGCCTTGATGGCCCTTGCGGGGGCCGCCGGTGCCCAGACTAGTCCGGCCGCGCCGGATACGACCGTAGCAGCCCCCGCGCCCGCACCGACCGATAGCCAACCGGGCATGGCATCCCCGCCAACTCCCACAACGGATGCGACCGCGCCGGCCCCGGCACCCGATGCCACCACTGCTAGCCCGGACGAGGGCAAAGGCAAGAAGAAGCACAAGCCGCACTGAGCCCAGCGCGGCATGAGCGGCCGCAGCCCGGTGGCCCCCGGGCTGCGGCCTTTTTTCCACGATCGCCGATCTAATATAGCGCGGCGACGGCCTCGGCCCGACCCTTCAACTCGGCCCTGAGCGCGTCGGGCGCTATAACCTCCACCGCAGCACCCAGGCCGAGCAACTGGCCCGCGGCGTAAGCCACGCTTTCGATCGGAACTTCGACGTCGCGCCAGCCATCCGCCTGCGGAGTGGCGGCGAAAATCGGTTCAGCCATGTCGGCATTGAGCGAGCCAAGCCGCGACATCGCCGCGGGCGCGACACGCAGCCGCGCCACGTCGCGACGTAGGCTCGCCTCGAACTGATCGAGCGCGTCGCGCCAGGCGGCGGCCAGATCGAAGGCCGCCGGGCGCGCGAATCCCTCGTCGAGCAAGGCCAGATCGCGCGCATATTCCAGCTTGTGAATTGCGGGACGGCCGCGCCGTAGCGCCACGAAATAATATTCACCCGCCTTGAGCACGATACCGAGCGGCTCAAGCACGCGCGGCCGGGGTCCGGCCCAACTTTCGTAGGTGAGACTGAGCCGCCGGCATTCCCACACGGCGCGTGCAAGCAGGCGCAAATCCTCCCGCCTGGGTGCGGGACGGCGATGCCAGGGCACCGGATCGAAATGGAAGCGGTCGGCGACGCGCTGCGCGGCCACGCTCGATTGCGCAGGCATGGCGGCGAACAATTTGAGCCGCGCGGTGGCGGCGGTCTCGCCAAACCCGAGATCGGCGGCGGTGGCGGGCATGCTGGAGAGCAAGATCGCCTCTGCCTCCTCGCCGGTCATTCCAGTGAGGCGCGTCTGCCAGCCGTCGAGCAAGGCGAAGCCGCCCGCCGCACCACGCTCGGCATAGACCGGCACGCCCGCGGCGCTCAACTCATCCATGTCGCGATAGATAGTGCGTGTCGATACTTCGAACCGCCCGGCCAAGCTGCGCGCCGCGACACGCCCATGAATTTGGAGAAGGATCAGGATCGAAAGCAGGCGGCTGGCGCGCATTTTTCTTTCATAGCCCGATAATGATGACGCATCTTGTCATATTTGCGAGCGTAATCGCGCCGTATGAATAAGCAACATGCGCTCACCCGCCGCACCCTGATCGCCGGCGGCACCCTGCTCACCACCGCGCTTGCGGTACCCGCCACCGGCGCGGTGCCGCTGCGCGATTTTTCGTTTCAGGACGGGCATTGGACGGTGCATCACCGAACGCTTCGCAAGCGGCTGGCCGGCAATACGGAGTGGTTCGAATTCACCGGAACCACCACAGCCGGGCCGCTGATGGGTGGGGAGGCCGGCTTTGAGGACAATTTCCTCGACCACCCGGCTGGCGCTTACCATGCCGCAGGACTGCGCCGGTTCGATCGCGCGACCGGCCTGTGGTCGATCTGGTGGTGGGATGGCCGCTTTTCCGAGATCGATCCGCCGGTGGTCGGCAGGTTCGAAAATGGCGTCGGGACATTCTTCGGCGACAGCGAATTGAACGGCCGGGCCGTCAGAGTCCGCTACATTTGGGACATGCCCACGCCCGCCGTACCGCGCTGGCAGCAGGCCTTTTCGCTCGATCACGGCACCAGCTGGGAGACCAATTGGTTCATGGAGTTCCGACGATGATCGATCGGCGTCTGTTCCTGGCGGGGGCCGCAGGGGCGGTGATAGCGCCCGCGGCGACGGCGGATTCGCCCCGTCTGGCAGTGTTCGAGCTGCGGCAATATACTCTGAAGGGCGGCACGCGCGAGGCCTTCACCAGCCTGTTCGCCCGGGAGTTCGTGACGACGCAGAATGACGTGGGCAGCCATGTCCGCGCCGTGTTCCGCGACCTCGATGACCCTGACCGCTTTGTCTGGATACGGGGCTTTGCGGACATGGACGCTCGCAAGGCCGCGCTGGAAGCCTTCTATTTCGGGCCGGTGTGGAAAGCGCACCGTACCGAGGCAAATGCGATGATCGTCGACAGCGACAATGTGCTGCTGCTCACGCCCGGCGTCGGCATGGTCGGGCCGCCTATGTTGGGCGGAAAAGGCGTGGTGCGGATCGCGATATACCGGCTGCGCGAGGTCGATCCCGCCGCCTTCGCGGCCTTCTTCGCGGCCAGGATGCAGCCGGGGATCGAGGCGGCGCGCGCGCGGGTCGTTGCGACGCTCACCACCGAGGCTGCGGTCAACAATTTCCCGCGGCTGCCGGTACGCGAGCACGATCCGGTCTTCCTGTGGATCGCGCATTTCCCCGATGTGGCGGCCGAGCGTGCCTTCAATGCGGCATGGGCCGCGACCAGCGGCTGGCGCGACGGCATCGCCGACGCACTCCTCCCCGCTCTGATGCAAAAGCCGGAGGTGCTGCGGCTAGCGTCCACAATCCCTGTCCCGGATGCCTGAGCGCGGGTGCGCACTCCGCGCCGTCATGCTAGTGGAGCGGCATGGCGGAAGATGAAGAGCGGCCGGTGCTGCCGTGGCGGCTGGTTGTCGGGATTCTCCTTCATTTCGCGATACCCGCCTACCTGCTGTTCCTGCTGATCGCCTTCCTGATATCGCCCGGTACAGCCATGCCGGCCGAGGCGCGCGTGCGCTGGCTGCTGCGCGAGAGCGGCATGTTCGTGGGCGGCTTCGTGCTCGCGACTTTCGCTGCAGGCTTCGTGAGCGCGCTGATCGACCTGGTCCTGCGCCGGTTGCGGCTGCGCACGCAGGCGCGCGATCCAGATCGATCTGCGATCGCGTCGCGACAACGCAGCCGGAAAGCGCTCGCCCGGATCGCGGCGGCCGATTGGGGCAAGGCGCATGCGCACGTCGCTGCTGCCGTCGAACGGCTGGGGCGCGACCCATGGGATCATTGCGATGCCTCCGGCCAGCGTCTCTCGATGGACCTGATGGAGGCGGCCAATGCCTTCGTTCCCGCGCTCGACAGCGCGCGTGGCGCCAAGCGCGCCGAGCTAGCCGATCTGGCCGCGGCGGCACTCGGCCGGATCGCGGACGCACTGGAACAGCAGGCGGCCGATAAAAGCCGGCTCGACGAAGGCGATGCGCGCACGATCGCGCGCATGATCGACCTCCGTTATGGTGATAATGATCGTCCGGTTTCGCTGGACCCGCCAAAAGAGCGGGAGTAAATCGAGTCGCAGTAAGACCCATTGCACGACATGCGGGGGCATGCCGGTTTGGCCCGGGTCTTCAGAAGGACCTTATGCTCACCACCAACATTGTTGTTCTTGGCGGCTCCGCTGCCACGGTTCTGCTCGTCTTCACGCTTTTCATGGCGTCGCGCTGCGTTCGCTATGTCGGCAACAACCGCGTCGCGATCGTCGAGAAGCTATGGAGCCGCAATGGCTCCATCACCAGCGGCCTGATCGCGCTTGGCGGCGAGGCGGGCTACCAGCCCGACGTGCTGCGCGGCGGCTATCATTTCTTCTTCCCGTTCCAGTTCCGGGTCCATGCCCAGCCGCTCGTGACGATTCCGCAGGGGCAGATCGGCTATATCTTCGCACGCGACGGCGCGCCTTTGGGCCCGACCCAGACCCTCGCGAGCAATGCTAAGACCGCCGACTTCCTCGACGTCCGCAATTTCCTGACGCTGGGCGGCCAGAAGGGTCCGCAGCGCACGATCCTGCGCGAGGGCACCTACGCCATCAACCTCGCCCAGTTCGTGATCATCACGCGCGAGCATATCTATGGCGTGATGCTGGAGGCGAACGATGCGTCCTTGTTCGGCGAGATGCAGAATGTGATCGCCGAACGCGGCGGTTTCGACGCGGTCGTGATCAAGGACAATCAGGACATGCTCGGCATCGTAACCGTGCATGACGGACCGGCCTTGACCGCCGATCAGATCATCGCGCCCGAAGTCGGCACCGACCAGTCAGACGATCGCTGCTTCCACAACAGCTTCCAGGATCCGGAGAAATTCATCGCGGCCGGCGGTCGTCGCGGCCGTCAGCTCCAAGTGCTGGTCGAGGGCAGCTATTTCATCAACCGGCTGTTCGCCACGGTGGAAATGGTCGCCAAGACGGTGATCGAGGTCGGCCATGTCGGCGTCGTCATCAGCTATACCGGCGAAAGCGGCGCGGACATTTCGGGCGTAGATTACCGCCATGGCGAACTGGTCGATCGCGGCACGCGCGGCGTGTGGAACGAGCCTTTGCTGCCCGGCAAATATGCGTTCAACACTTATGCCGGCAAGATCCTGACGGTGCCGACTACCAACTTCATCCTGAAGTGGGAAAGCGACGTCACCGGCCAGCATAAGCTGGACGAGAATCTGTCCGAAGTGTCGCTGATCACCAAGGACGCGTTCGAGCCGACCTTGCCGCTCTCGGTGGTGGTCCATATCGACTATCGCAAGGCGCCCTTGGTCGTGCAGCGCTTTGGCGACATCAAGAAACTGGTCGAACAGACACTCGATCCGATGGTCTCGGCCTATTTCAAGAATGTCGCGCAGCGGAAGACGTTGATCGAGCTGCTGCAGGAACGCAGCGACATCCAGATGCAGGCGGGCGACGAAATGCGCGCCAAGTTCAGCGCGTACAATCTGGAACTGCAGGAGGTGCTGATTGGCACGCCGCGCGCGGCCGAGGGCAATGACCAGATCGAGCAGGTGCTAACGCAGCTTCGCCAGCGCCAGGTCGCCGAGGAGCGTGTCGCCACCTACGAGAAGCAGAAGCGGGCGGCGGAAAGTGAGAAGACGCTGCGCGAGGCGGAAGCCCGCGCGCAGCAGCAGACCTCGATCACCGAGTCCGAGCTGTCGATCACGGTGCAGGAGAACCAGGGCAAGGCGGCGCTGAAACGCGCGACCCAGGATGCCGAGCAGACCCGCACGCTCGCCAAGGCCGAGGCCGACCGCATCAGGATCGTTGGCGAGGGCGAAGCCGCCAAGATGATCGCGATCGCATCGGCCGATGCCGAGCGGATCACCAAGACCGGCCTCGCCACCGCCGAGACGATCGAGAAGCAGGCGGCCGCATCGGGCGGCGCGCAATATCAGCTCACCCGCCAGGTGGTGGAACGGCTGGCGGAGGCGCTTGAGCGGTCAGGCGTCGACATCGTACCGCGTGTGCAGATCAGCGCGGGCGGCAACAATGACGGCGGCGGCGAAGGCGGCGGGCTGGTCCAGGCCTTGATGGGCCTGCTGCTCTCCGAAAAGGGCACGGCCCTGCTCGGCGGGCCTGAGACGGTGACCGATCGCAAGCCGGCCCGCGCCAGGCCCAAGGCCAATGGCGAGCAAATCGCGGCGGAATAGGCTGCAGCTCCAAACCAGAATGCGCCCGCGCCCGCGCCGTTCCGACGGCGCGGGCGTTCTGGTTCAGCGCAGCGCTTGACTATATATGCATTATCGTGAATATACACGTTCATGCAATCTGAACTGTTCGAGACGCTTGCCGATCCGACCCGCCGCCGTATCGTGGAAACGCTGCGCGGCGGCGAGCGGCAGGTGAACGACATCGTACTGCAGGCGGGCATCCATCAATCGGGCGTGTCGCGCCATCTGCGCATCCTGCACGAGAGCGGCTTCGTGTCGGTTCGGCCCGAAGGCCAGCGCCGCTTCTACGCGCTCAGGGCAGAGCCCTTTCGAGAGATGGAAAGCTGGCTGGCCGGCTATCACCAGCTGTGGGCGTCGCGGCTCGACCGCTTCGGGGCGGCGCTCGCACACCAGAAATCCGCCAAGACCCGGAAGGACCCAGAACGATGAGCGACACCTGCAATCTGGACGCGGGCGAGACGCCTTTGGCCCCGGTCGTGTTCGAGCGGACCTACAATGCCTCGATCGAGGAATTGTGGGCTTTGTGGACCACGAATCACGGCTTCGAATCCTGGTGGGGACCGGAGGGCTTCCGCGTCGAGGTCCGGAGGATCGAGCCGCGACCCGGCGGTGCGCTCCACTACGACATGATCGCGGACGCGCCCGAGGCGATCGCGGCGATGAAGCAGATGGGCCAGCCGCTCAGCCACAACACCAAGGGTTGGTATGACGAATTCGTGCCCCACACGCGGCTGACGCTGAAACATCTCATCGATTTCATCGCGGGCGCCGAACCCTATGAGAGCCTGATCGAGGTGGATTTCGAGCCGCTCGGCGACCGCGCGCGGATGGTGGTCACCGCACATCCACACCGCGACGGCCATTGGACCCGGATGGCGGTGGAAGGCTTCCGCAGCCAGCTCACCAAGCTCGACCGGCGCTATAGCGCGGGGTGAAAGCCGCGCTAAACAAGCGCATGGCAGAAGACACGCTCAACCTGACCGGTTTCTGGAAGGGCGTGTTCAGCTATCCGCATTCGCTGCCGCCCAACCAGTTCGATGCCGAACTGCGCGAGCATGCGGGTCTGATCACCGGCGAGACGAGCGAGCATGGCCGCACCGGCCAGACGCTGCACGGGATGATCGAGGGCCAGCGCCACGGTTTCGAGGTCGGTTTCTCCAAGCTCTATGACGCGATGCGGCGCGCCACCACGCCGGTTCATTATTCGGGCATCCTGAGCGGAGACGGTACCGAAATCTCCGGCACCTGGACCATTCCCGGCAGTTGGTCGGGCACGTTCCTGATGGTCCGCGCCAAACCGAAGGCAATCGCCGTCGAGCGCAAAGTTGCCGAGACGGTGCGCTGAGCCAAGCCAGCGCGGCAGTCAGCAGACCGCGTCGATCAAGGCCTCGTCCGCCGGAATCTGGCCGTCGAGCATCAGCATGGCGAGGCCATGGACCAAGGCCCAGGCCTCGACCGCGGCGGTGCGCGTCTCGCGGCTTTCGGGATCGCTGCCCATTTGCGCGGCGACGTTGGCGAGCAGGAAGTTCATCGCCTCGGGCCGTTCTTCACGCTGCACGCGATACGCAGCGATCAACGGCGAAGTGAAGATCAGCCGGTACAGCGCAGGATTGGCGAGCGCGAAGCGGACGTAGGCGCGCCCCGTCGCGGCGAAGCCCTCCTTACCCCCGCCCGCGGCCGCGGCCGCTTCATGCTGGCCTGCGCCAAGCCGCTTCAGCCCGTCTTCCGCCAATGCGGTCATCAGCGATTCCTTGTCGGGAAAGTGGCGATAGACCGAGGGCGCGCTGACCCCGACACGACGCGCGAGTTCGCGCAGCGAGAGCGAATCGGCCCCCGCCGATTCCCCCAGCATCGTCAGCCCCTCGGTGATCAACGCCGCGCGCAAATCCCCATGATGATAGGGCTTTTTGCCAATGTTGACACTGTTAGCATTTCTCGCCATGCTTACATCGTAAACATTGGAGGCAGATATGGGAAGCCAGGTTGAAGCATTGATCCGGCAGGCGGTGACCAAGGGCATCGAAACGGTCGCGTCAGTAAGCCGCGCAGTAAATCCGGGGGCCGCCGACCACCCCTTCCTGCACGGCATCCACACGCCGATGACGCAGGAGCTGGAGATCACGGATCTGCCGGTGAGCGGCACGATCCCGACCGCGCTCGACGGTCACTACCTGCGGATCGGGCCCAATCCGGTGAACCCCGATCCCTCCGGCTATCACTGGTTCATCGGCGACGGCATGGTCCACGGGCTGTGCATCAGCCAGGGCCGCGCGCGCTGGTACAAGAATCGCTGGATTCGCTCGACTGCCGTCGCCCAGGCTTTGGGCGAAGCGCCGGCACCGGGCCCGCGCCACAGCTTCGATACGGTCAACACCAATGTCGTGGCCATAAGCGGGCGCACCTTCGCGCTGGTCGAGGCGGGTTCCTATCCGGTCGAACTCACCGACGATCTGGAGGGTCAGGCTTACAATCCGTTCGACGCCACGCTCGAAGGCTCCTTCACGGCACACCCTCATCTGGACCCGCTGACCGGCGAGAATCACGCAATCTGTTACGAAGGCAAGGATCCCGGCGTGATCCGGCATGTCGTTATCGACCGGCAGGGAAAGGTGACGCGCGAATTGCCGATCCCTGTCCAGCACGGGCCGATGATCCACGATTGCGCGATCACCGGCCGCTTCGCGATCATTCTCGACCTTCCCGTCACCTTCTCGATGAAGGCGATGCTGGGCGGGCAGCGTTTCCCGTACCGCTGGAACCCCGAGCATCAGGCGCGGATCGGCCTGTTGCCGCGCGAAGGCGGCGCCGGGGATGTGATCTGGTGCGACGTGCCGGCGGCCTTCGCCTTCCATGTCGCCAATGCCTATGACGGGCCGGACGGAAAGGTCGTGCTGGACCTGTGCGTCTATGACAGCATGTTCGCGGAACGGCACGGCGGCCCCGATGCGCGCTCGCGCGGGCTACAGCGCTGGACGATCGATCCGTCGACCCGCGCCGTCACCATCCGTACGATCGACGCCGCTCCCCAGGAATTCCCCCGCCCCGACGAACGTTTCTTCGGCCAGCCCTATCGTTATGCTTATTGCATGGCGCTGCCCGACCAGCCCGAGGCTGGCTTCTATTTCGAGACCAAGCTCTACAAGCACGATGTTCAGACGCGCGCGCGCGAGGTGCATGAGTTCGGCGCGGGCCGCCATCCGGGCGAGTTCGTGTTCGTCCCGGCGCATGCGGACGCGGCAGAAGGGGAAGGCTGGTTGATTGGCCTGGTGATCGATCTGCCGCACGAGACCACCGACCTGGTGATCATCGACGCGATGAATTTCGAAAGCGAGCCCGTAGCCTCGATCCGCATCCCGCACCGTGTTCCGCCGGGCTTCCACGGCAATTGGATTGCGGCGGGACAAGCCGAATGAACACGACCGCGGCAGAGGGGAGCGCGATGGGCAAGATCATGGCCTGGCTGCGCGACAACTGGCCGCGTGTGAGCCTCGACGTCGCGGTCAATTTCGCCGCGCCGGTGCTGATCTTCAACTGGGAACAGCCGCTTTTGGGTGAGACGCGCGCGCTGCTTGTTTCAACCGCCCCACCCTTGCTGTGGGGCGCCGGCAGCTTCGTGAAAGAGCGCAAGGTCGATGCCTTGTCCGTGATAGCGCTGGTCGGCATCGCGCTGTCGCTCCTGATGTTCGTCAGCGGCGGATCGGCGCAGTTGATCGCGCTCAAGGAGAAGATGATCACGCTCCTCTTCGGCATCCTATTCCTAGGCTCGGCACTGATCGGAAAGCCGCTCATTTACCCGCTCGCACGTGCGACCATGGCGCGGCAGTCGAGGGCGGCAGCCGAGAGCTTCGAAGCACGCCGGGACACGGTCGGCCAGCGTCACACGATAATGGTAATGACCTGGGTTTGGGGACTGGGCCTGCTCGCCGACGCGCTGCTTTCGATACTGCTGGTCTACAAATCGTCGATGAGCCTCTACCTGATCGTCTCGCCGATACTGGGCTATGTCACCTTCGGCGGGCTGGCTGCCTGGACCTTCCTCTATCGCCGCCACCGGATGAAGAAGATCACCGCCGGGGCCGACTAACAGGCGGGCAAATCACTAGCGGTGGAGCGGCCCCGCCCCTTCTAGGCCACGGCCGGAATGCGCGGCTTCACATAACGTTTTCGCTTGGTCTCCTCTTCTGTCGATTTGGCGCGCGCATTTAACAGATCGCGCCGGGCGAGAATGCCGACAAGCTTGCCGCTGGCCGGATCGACCACAGGCAGGCGGCCGATTTCTTCCGCAATCATCAGCTCGGCGGCCTGGATGGCTGGCATATCCGGGGTGGCGACCGCGAGGCTCTTGTCGGAAACGCGGTCGTGCAGTGTTTCGTCCTCGTCGGGCGCGGCCGTGCGCCAGCGCAGCGCATCTTCGCGTGAGACCAGGCCTACCGGACGGCCGCTGTCGTCCACCACCGGATAGGAACGGTGACGCGCACCCTGCTCGAAGAAAATGAGGGCGTCACCGGTGCGCATCGATGCCGGGAGCGTGGCGGGATCCTTGGCCATCACCTCGCTTGTGCGCACCAGGGCGAGCGGATCCACCCCATATTCGTGCGAAAGATGCCGCCCACGCCGCGCGACCTTTTCGGTCAGGATCGATCGGCGCAGCACCAAGACTGCAAGCGCATAGCCCGCCACCGCCGCGGCGGCGGTGGCGGGAAGCGCGTCCAGCCTGCCAGTCAGTTCGACCGCGAACACCGCGCCCGTTAGTGGCGCACGCATGCCCGCGCTCATCATCGCCGCCATGCCGGCGAGCGCCCAGAAGCCCGAGCCGCCCGGCAGCCACAGGCCGATCACCCCGCCGAGCGCGCCGCCGATGGAGAGGAGGGGTGCAAGTATGCCGCCCGACGTGCCCGACGACAAAGCCGCGAGCCACACGACCGTCTTGACCACGAGCAGCAGCAAGATCGCCTTCAAGGCCCAATGGCCGTCGAGCAATGCCTGGATATTCCCATAGCCCGCGCCGAGCACACGCGGATCGATCAGACCACCGAGGCCTACTATGATCGCGGCAAGTGCGGGCCACCACATCCAGTGGATGGGCAGGCGGTGGAACCCATCCTCAAGCCGATACAAAGCTGCCGACAGCAGGGAGGCTATGACACCGGAGGCGAGGCCGACGATTGCTGCTACCGGCAGAAGCCAGGGATATGCCGGCACCGCGCCGGCAAAGGGGAAGAGCGGACCGGTGCCGATGAGGAGAGGACGCCAGGCGCTGGCGGTAAGTGCGCCCGCTACCACAGGCACGAAACTGCGCGGCTTCCATTCGAACAGCATCACCTCGATCGCGAGCAGCATCGCCGCCACCGGTGTTCCAAAAATGGCGGTCATGCCTGCCGCGGCACCCGCGACAAGCAAGGTCTTGCGCTCGGCGCCGCTCAGATTGAAGCATTGGGCGAAGAGCGATCCGATCGCCCCACCGGTCATGATGATCGGGCCTTCCGCGCCGAACGGCCCGCCCGAGCCGATCGAGACGGCGGAAGACAGCGGCTTCAGGAGTGCGACCTTGAGCGAAAGCCGGCTCTGTCCGTAGAGGATGGCCTCGATCGCCTCGGGAATGCCGTGGCCGCGTATCTTCGGCGAACCGAAGCGCACCATCAAACCGATCAGCAGGCTGCCAATGATGGGAATCAGAAGCGTGCCAATCCCGCCGGCTGCCTCAGTGATCGAGGCGGAGTTGGCGGAGAGGCGACCATACCAGGCGAGATTGGTGACGAGCGCGATCAGCTTGAGCAGCAGCCAGGCCGCACCCGCGCTGCCCGTGCCCACCACCAAGGCGAGCCCGGCAAGCAATATCATTCGACGATCGGCGCTATGGTCAGCGAGACGCGGCTGGCGCGTGACGAACGCGCCCATCGGATGGGGTTGGGCCATGATTTCCTTCTGGAGGCATCCAGTATATATCGTATCACGATATAAGTCGCAACCAGAAGGCAGGTTGGCTCGCTTCTTCACCGGCCAACGCCATGCCAAAAAAGAGCGGACGCCGATCGGCGTTTCGTCCGATGTCGATTGCCGTTGGGCGAAAGCCGTGCGGAAAGCGATCACGATCAATCGCCCGACGGGCTCCTGCCAAGGGTCGGCGCCCAGGTCGCAAAGAGCCGCTACCGGACGCAAGCGAGTAACTTACCGGCTTTTTGAACCGTTCCGTCTTCTGCAGGCCACCTACTCTCAGCCGTTAAGTATCTGCTAAGGTTGGATTGTGTTAAGGGCCGTTACCCTGCGATAAAAGCGATGTACCGCGGCGCTGCACCGGAAGAGCCGCGTGAGAGGATCAAGCGTGGCCAGTATCAATGCCGACCAGGAATCGGAGATTTCGTTCATCTCGGGCGTAACCGCACAGGGTACGATCGCGGCTAAAAGCTTCTGGACATGGGCTGATAATGATCCGGCCACCTATAACAGTCTGAGTTATGAGGCCAAATGGGGCGAAACCCGCGCGGGTACGGCTGGCGCGCTGACGGTGGCCTTCAGCCCCGATTCCAATTGGGCCGACACGGAGAAAGCGGCCTTCATCGCGGCGATGCATCTATGGTCGGCCGAGACCAACATCACCTTCAACCTAATCAGCGACGTCGCGACCGCCGACATGGTGATCGCGCGCACCACCGATGGTTCGGCGCAAGGCGGCATCACGCTTCTCGACACGGGCGATATCGGATCCAGCCAATTGGGCCACGCCGAAAACGGATCGGTCACGATCGACACGTCGGTCGGCGGCTTCGGCCCGATCGGATCCGCCTTCTCGGTCGCGGGCGGCTATCCATGGCAAACCATCCTGCATGAACTCGGCCACGCTATCGGACTGGGCCATGCGGGCGCCTATAATGACGGCACGATAAAGAGCTCGCCCCAGCTCACATCCTACGACAATACGGCTTACTCCCTGATGTCCTACAATCAGGCGCCGCATTATAGCGGCGCCTTCATCTGGGGCACTTCAGGTGGCTATGCGCGCTCACCGGTGACGCCGATGATGCTCGATATCCTGGCCGCCGACCGGATATACGGGACGCCAGTGGGTGGGCCGCTGTCGGGCGGTCAGGTGTTCGGTTTCCACACTAACATCAAGACCGACATCGCCCAATTCTTCGACTTCACGATCAACACCAAGCCGGTCATCACGCTCTACGATTCCGGGCTGAACAACACGCTCGACCTCTCAGGCTTCGCGATTGGAAGCACGGTCGATCTTCATCAGGGGGCGTTCAGCAGCGTAGCGGGGTTAGTCGGCAATATCGGCATCGCGTTCGGCACCCGGATCGATACGCTGGCGGGCGGCAGTGCGGGTGACCAGGTCACCGGCAATGACGACGGTGACGTGCTGATGGGCGGCGGCAGCAGCGATACGATCACTGGTGGTGCTGGCAATGACCATATCTATGGCAACATGCTGTCGAGCACGCAGGGCGCGACCGACGGCGCGGACGTGATCGATACCGGCGGCGGCAGCGATTATGTCAACGGCAATGCCGGAAACGACATAATCACCGCGCTATCGGGATCGAACAGGCTCTATGGCGGACAGGGCAATGATACGATTCACGTTGCCGGCAACGGCACCAACCATCTGAACGGCAATCTTGGCGACGACACGCTGATCGTCGATGGCGGCACCAACGATATTCACGGCGGCCAGGGCAACGACACGATCCAGGCAGCGGGCGGCACCAACCAGAGCTTCGGCGAAGTCGGCGACGACGTGATCTGGGGCGGAGCCGGCTTCGACCAGATGACTGGCGGGGCGGGCAACGACCTATTCGTCCTGAGCGGCACGGCAAACAGCAACCCCGCCACCTGGGACGAAATCGTCGATTTCGCGCGCGGCTCCGACAAACTGCACGTGGACGCAAATGGCGGCCTGCCTCAGGTTCTGCATGCGGCCACGAGCTTCGATAACGAGGCCGGCGCGGCGGCATATGCCCAGACCGCGTTCGGCGGCTCGACCGGAGAGGCCGCGGCGCTGCAGGTCGGCAGCGACACCTTCCTGTTCTATACGATCAGCGCGGGCTTCGATGCGGTGGTGAAACTGGACGGGATCAATGCGGGCCTGATCGACCAGAGCGATTTCGTCACGGGGACGTCGCACCTCTAGAGCGGAGCGAGCGGCCGCCATCCGGCCACCCCGCCGTTACAGCACCTATAAAGCCGCCCGTCATGTTGCAGTCAGGCAACGCTTCTTTTACGCAACGCGACTCCATCACATCGATGCAAGACCCATTTTCACAAGCGGCCTGAATGACCCGCAAGGCGCCGCCAGGTGGCGCCATGAGACACAAGGGGTCTTTCATGAGCAAGAATATTAGGCAGCATTTGCTCGCCTCCACGATCGCCGGCGCATCTGCATGCCTGGTGGTCGCGATGCCCGCCGCCGCGCAGAATGCGCCGGCGGTTCCGGCCGTGCCCGCTCCGGCGACGCAGCCGGCGGAGGATACCACAAAGGAGATCGTGGTCACCGGTACGTTGTTCCGGTCGAGCGCAGACAATGTGGCGTCGCCGGTCACGGTGCTGACCTCGGACGACATCGCCAAGCGCGGCATCACCACGGTGCAGGGCGCGATCCAGACTTTGGCCTCGAACAACGGCCCGGCTTTGACCAACAGCTTCACCGCCAATGGCGCGTTCGCCGGTGGCGCGTCCGCCGTCTCGCTGCGCGGCATGTCTACCAATTCG
>Ga0207677_10000550_pt1 | contig 23699 bp, 19 predicted proteins | sample KBSMisM42_FD_184311 | JGI IMG/M metagenome (GOLD analysis project Ga0207677, IMG submission 184311) | Miscanthus rhizosphere microbial communities from Kellogg Biological Station, Michigan, USA - KBS Miscanthus M4-2 (SPAdes) (version 2) | ecosystem: Host-associated > Plants > Roots >...
CGTTCGAGTACGCAGGCTCGACTGAATCCAAGGCTTCAACCTGTCGAGCAATCGATTGCATCCGGGTAGAGACGGCTTGTTGGCCTCCGGTAGCGGTTGCGAGTTGCTCCCGCAGCTCGCGCTTCTCAATATCAGCCCGATTCTCGATCTCTAGTGCTCGCGTCCGATCCGCTACGGCCTGGCGTTGGGCTTCGTCCCGCTCGCCTTCCGCCCGCTCTGCACGTCTCATCAGCGCAGTAGAGATGCTGGCGGATACTCCAAGCACTATGAGGAAGACGATGACCGCTGGGCCTGCCGGGATCGTGCCCTTTAGGAATCCGGCGACTACGACAGCAACCGCCCCAACGAGCCACCAGGCTGCCCCTCCAACGATTCCTTGAAGGGCGAAATCGCGCCCCTGCCGGAAGAAGTCTTTCGCCTTTGCAGCTTTGCCTGCCTCCGCCATGGTTTGCAACATAGGCTTGGAACCGGACGCGCCTCGGGCTCGGGGATAGGCTGCCCTGGTGCCGGAAGATGCCAAAGGGAAGGCGCTCGCCGAGGCGAAGCGCGCACAGCTTGACTACGAGCGAAACGTGAAGGCTGCGCGGGAGGCGAGGCGCAAGACCTTCTCCCGAGCGCAGAAGGCCGGATCGTCGCTGGCAGAAATCGGCGAGGCGGTCGGCTTGCATCGTTCCCGCGTTGGGGAAATCCTCCGAGGCAAATAGATCAACTGTAGGGAGATTCCCTACAGTTCTGCTAGGCTGCGGCCCGCTAGAGCAAAGCGGCCCCCGGCGGCGCTGTAACGCCAGCCGAGGGCCTGACCACAAGGAGAGCTAGCTCCTCATGGCTGATCGAAACCCTACGGAACGCGGCGCAGCTGGCCCCGATTCCCTTAACGCCGCAGCGAGGGACGCAAGGACCGAGAACGCGGTCTTGACGTTCCTGCTCGACGAACATCCGAGCCGGCTGACGCTGGGGGAGTTGTCCCTGGTTCTGAATGCCGACCCTCGTCTTGACGATCCCGACGACGCCGCCAAGCGCGCCGTTCGGGAATTGGTCGGCGCGGGCCTCATCCACCAGGACGGCCGCTTTCTCGCTCCCTCACGGGCAGCGCTCTACTTCGAGCGCCTACGGGGCGAGTAATGGGCGGCGACAGCGGGGCAGGGAGCGACGCCGAGCGGGCGTTGATCTTCCTGCTTCAACATCCGTTGCGGAAACGGCTGCTGAGGCTCTATGTCGAGGCGAAGGGGATGCGGAGTCCGAAGGAACTCACTGTCCCCGTCAACAAGACCGTGACCTTGGTCGGCTACCACGTTCGCGTTTTGGCCGAGCACGGCGCAGTTGAGATCGTGGCTGAACAGCCACGACGGGGCGCGGTCGAGCATTTCTATGAGGCAACGCCCCTAGTTGACGAAGTGCCTTGGGGGCGGGCCGCCGACGACGACGAGCAGGAGGCCGAGCGCCCCCAGCAGGGCGGAGGGGATCAGCACCAGCCGCGGCCCGCGGCGGTCGACCAGCCTTCCGAGCAGCGGCGAAGTCGCCCCCAGCCCGATCGTGAAGGCGCCGGCGACGGCGCCGGCCGCCCCGAAGGAACCGGTGCGGTCGTGGACGAAGATGACCAGCGCCACCGCCCCCATCCCGACCGGCAGCCGGGCCAGGACCGAGGCGCTGCAGAGGGCGAGGACGTGGGGCGCCGCGAGGATGCGGCGATACGGGGTCCGGCTAGCGGCGGCCATCCTCCCAGCCTGCCAGGGCGGGAAGTGAGGTGCTCAGCTGATCGAGGCGGAGGTGGGCGGCTCGTCGAGCGGGCCGTCGACGACGCTGTCCGGGTCGGGGATGCGGATCTCCGGTTCGGCTCCGAAGGCGAAGAACTCCATCCGCATGTCGACGGTCATCGGGGGCTCTCCCGGCTCGCCCGGCATCGGCATCACGAAACGCATCCGCCGGGGCAGGTTGTTGCGGTCGATCCACACTTCGGCGGTTATCTGGACCGGGGAGACGCCCTCGATGCGTTCGTAGGCGTCGGCTTCGGTGTCCTTGCCCTTCTCGCGCAGGAGGTCGACGAGGTCGTCGAGCTGGACTTCGCCTCGATAGCGGCGGGTCGCCTTCCCGTTGACCTGTTCGCGCCCGACCATCTGCACCCGGCCGGAGCCGTTGAGGAGCTTCATCGACTCGTCCATGTTCAACGGCGTTTCATCTTCTTCGGGTTCGTCCGCCTCGTTCGTCCGCACCCAGCTCTTGCCCGGCGGCAGCGCGTCCTCGACCATGGCACCGCCCTGGTACTTGACGTCGCCGTCGTTGACCTCGACCAGCCGCATACGCTCGCCCGAGAGCGGATTCTGGATCTCGAGGGTGAAGCGGTTGCGGTGGGTCTTTTCGTTGAAGACGCCCACGCCGCTGGCGCTGACCGGCTGCGGGAACTGCGGCGAGCTGTAGACGATGTAGATGTTCATGCGGCCGCCGTCGATCTGCTCCGCATGCTGTGCCGCGGCGGCGACGGGGTTGAGCTCGAGCCCGTCTTCTTCCTCGTGGAAGAAGGCGTTGACGAGGACGAGGACGAGCAGCACCGAGAGTAGGCCGGCGAGGCGCAGGAGCCGCCGCGAGAGCGGATCGAGCCCGCTTCCACCGGCGGGGCCGCCGCCTGGTGCGGGGGCCGTGGGGCCGCCGCTGCCGGCGTAGCCGCCCCAGAGGGGGCCCGCGCCGGGAGGCGGACTGGAAGTTGGCGGAGCTCCTGACACGGCATAGAGTCATCGGCACCCCGCCGACCGACTTTGAGCACCAATTGAATCCTTTGGACGCATGGGCCTCCTAGATCCAGCACCGCCGCCGTTCGAGGTCGCCGAGTGGCGCCGCCTCCCGCACCTGCAGCGGATCAAGCCGCTGGCCCAGGACTGGGCGCTGAACGGGTTCGGGACGCCGACCGCCGTCTACTTCCTCTATGTCTTCAAGATCCTCGCCTACGCCGGGCTCGGGGCGCTGCTGATCTTCGCCACCAGCGGCTGGCCCGCCTGGAGCGACCCGATCGTCTTCCAGAAGGCGGTGATCTGGACGATGCTCTGGGAGGTGCTCGGCCTCGGCGCCGGCTCGCTGCCGCTGACCCTGCGCTTCAGCCCGATGATCGGCGGCGTCCTCTACTGGCTGCGTCCGGGAACGACGCGGCTGGCGCCCTGGCCCGAGAAGGTGCCGGGGACCCGCGGGACGTACCGGACCTGGCTCGACGTCGCCCTCTACGCGGGGCTGCTGGCGGCGGCGCTCTACCTGCTGCTCTCGCCGGGGTCCGACGCGACCGCACCCTGGGTTGACGGCGAGGCCTCGCGGCTCGAGCCGGCCGCGGTCGGGGTGCTGCTGGCGCTGCTCGCCGCCCTCGGGCTGCGCGACAAGGTCCCTTTCCTGGCGGCGCGGGCCGAGATCTACGGCACCCTGGCGCTGATCTTCCTCTTCCCGCTGACGAACATGGTGATCGCCGCCCAGATCGTCTTCTTCTGCATCTGGTGGGGGGCGGCGTCCTCGAAGCTGAACCGCCACTTCCCCTTCGTCGTCACGGTGATGATCAGCAACACGCCGTGGAACAAATCGCGGGCCTTCAAGCGTCGGCTCTACCGCGACCATCCCGAGGACCTGCGGCCCTCACGGCTCGGCGCCCTCGACGCCCACCTCGGGACCGTGATCGAGTTCACCCTGCCGCTGATCCTTCTCCTCACCCAGGGCGGCCTGCTCGGCACCCTCGCCCTCGCCGGGATGGTGATCTTCCACGTCCACATCTTCTCGACGTTCCCGCTGGCGGTGCCGCTGGAGTGGAACGTCTTCATGATCTTCGGCCTCTTCTTCCTCTTCGGCCACTACGCCGACGTGCCCTGGTCGACCGCCGACGACCCGCTGCTCCTGGTCATCCTCGCGCTCACCTGCGTCGGTCTGCCGGTGCTGGGGAACTTCCGTCCCGACCTCGTCTCCTTCCTGCCCTCGATGCGCTACTACGCCGGCAACTGGGCGACCAGCCAGTGGCTGTTCCGGCGCGGCGCCGGCGGCGGGGAGGGGGCAGAGGACAAGCTCGACCGCGAAGTCGTCAAGTCGGCGCCGATCGTCACCAGGCAGCTGGAGAAGTTCTACGACCCGGAGATGATCGAGGTGCTCGTCTACAAAGGCCTCGCCTTCCGCTCGATGCACTCGCACGGGCGGGCGCTGAACGCGCTGACGGCACGCGCGGTCGACGAGATCGAGGACTACGACGTCCGCGAGGGTGAGCTCGTCGCCGGCGTCGTCCTCGGCTACAACTTCGGCGACGGCCACTTCCACGACCACCGGCTGCTGGCGGCGGTCCAGGAGCGCTGCCGTTTCGGGCCGGGGGAGCTGCGGGTGGTGACGCTGGAGTCCCAGCCCGCGCACGTGCAGCGCCAGCGCTACCGGATCTGGGACGCCGCCGACGGCCTCGTCGAGGAGGGATGGGTCGACGTCGCCGAGATGGTCCGGCGCCAGCCCTGGCTCGGTGGCGAGCCGTTCCCGGTGCACGATGCCTAGCGCCGTCATCGTCGGCTCCGGCCCCAACGGCCTCGCCTGCGCGGCGACGCTGGCGAGCCGCGGGGTCGAGGTGACGGTGATCGAGGCCGAGGAGACGATCGGCGGCGGCACCCGCAGCGCCGAGCTGACCGAGCCGGGCCTGATCCATGACGAGTGCAGCGCCGCCCACCCGATGGTGGTCTCGGCGCCGGCGGTGGTCTCGCTCGAACTGGAGCGCCACGGGCTTGAGTGGGCCTGGCCGGAGGTCGACCTGGCGCACCCGCTGGACGGGGGCGAGGGGGCGACGATGCAGCGCTCGCTGGAGGCGACGGTTGCGGGCCTCGGGGCGGCCGGCCGGCGCTGGGAGCGAACCTTCGGCCCCTCGGCGAAGAGCTACGACGTCCTCACCGAGGACGTCTACCGCCCGCTCCTCCACTTCCCCCGCCATCCATTGAGGCTGGCGCGCTTCGGGGCGCCCTCGGCACTGCCGGCGACGGTGCTCGGGCGACGGCTGGGATCGCCGCAGGCGGCGGCGCTCTTCGGCGGCATCGCCGCCCACGCCTACGCGCCGCTCGACCGGCCGTTCAGCTCGGCGATCGGGACGGCATTGATCTGCGCCGGCCACGCCTACGGCTGGCCGGTGGCGAAGGGCGGGTCGATCTCGATCGCCAACGCCTGGGCGGCGGTGATCCGCGAGCACGGCGGCCGGATCGAGACCGGGCGCCGGGTGGGTTCGCTCGACGAGCTGCCGCCCGCCGACGCCGTCGTCCTCGACCTCGCCCCCCGCGGAGTGCTGGAGCTGGCCGGCGAGCGTCTGCCGCGCCGCGCCGCCCGCGCCTACCGTCGCTACAAGCACGGGCCGGGCGCCTTCAAGCTCGACCTCGCGATCGAGGGGGGAGTCCCGTGGAGCTTCGAGCCGGCCCGCCGCGCCGGCAGCGTCCACGTCGTCGGCTCCTTTGAGGAGATCGTCGCCGCCGAGGCCGAGGTCAACCGCGGCCGCATGCCCGAGCGCCCCTACGTCCTCGTCGCCCAGCAGTACCTCGCCGACCCCAGCCGCTCGCAGGGGAACCTGCACCCGCTCTGGGCCTACGCCCACGTCCCCAGCGGCTACAGCGGCGATGCGACCGAGTCGATCCTCGACCAGATCGAACGCTTCGCCCCGGGCTTCCGCGAGCGCATCGTCTCCCGGGCGGTGACGAGCACGGCCGAGCTCGAGGCCCGCAACGCCAACTTCCTCGGCGGCGACATCCTCACCGGCGCCAACACGCCGTTGCAGACGATGGTCCGCCCGCGCCTAACCGCCGCCCCCTACCGGACCGGCATCCCCGGCGTCTTCATCTGCTCCGCCGCGACCCCACCCGGCCCCGGCGCCCACGGCATCTGCGGCTACAACGCCGCCGAAGCGGTGCTGCGGACCTTGTGACTCCGGAGCACCGCACTAGTCCCCCGCCTCGATCGGGCGCGCGGGCGGCGGCGGGCCGGTCGCGTCGGGACGCGCTTCCAGGCGGCGCAGGCTGGGGACGAGGAGGACCGCGGACTGGCAGAGGGTGACCGCTGCGGCGCCGAGCCAGAGGGTGGTCGAGGTCCCGACCCCCGCCGCCAGCGGGCCGATCAGGGCCAGTCCCAGCGGCTCCAGCGCCAGCGAGCCGAACCAGTCGTAGGCGAGCACCCGCGAGAGCGACTCAGGCGGAATGTGCTGGGCCGCCACCGTCTCGTAGAGGACCTCGCCGAGGCCGACCGCGGCTCCGGAGATCAGCGCTCCGGCGGCGATCACGCCCGTCTCCGTCGGAATCGCCAGCAGCATCAACGGCACGCCGATGAGGATGATGCAGCCCTCGCCGACCAGCAGCGGGTAGCGCGGTCGCACCGAGAAGGCGAGGACGCCGCCGAGGAGGCCGCCGAAGCCCCAGAGCGCCGCGATCAGCGCCCAGGCGCTGGAGCCCCCCAGCGAGTCGTTTGCCACCGTCGGCCCCAGCACCTGCCAGATCGGGAAGAAGACCGCGTTGCTGATCGCCGCCGAGAGGATCACGGCCACCATCCAGCTGCGGCTGGAGAACTCGCGCCAGCCGTGCCGCAGTTCCGAGAAGAAGGGGTCGGTCTCGCCCGCCTCCCGCAGCCGCGGCGCTCGCACTCCCAGCAGGCAGGCGGCGCTGACCGCGAAGGTGGCGGCGTCGAAGGCCAGGGCGGTCCCCGGTGAGCCGAGCGCCAGCAGCACACCCGCCAGGGCCGGCCCGGCGACCTTGCCGGCGTGGCGGGAGATGTTGAGCAGCGCGTTCGCCTCCTGCAGCCGCCGGCCGGGGACGATCGAGGGGACGATCGCGGTCGAGGCGGGGTTGAAGAAGGCGGTGGCGGCGCCGTCGATCGCATAGAGGACCGCCAGCTGCCAGATCTCCGCCTCCCCGGTCAGGAGCAGCGCCGCGACGATCGCCATCGAGACCGTGCGGGTGATGTCGGCGCCGAGCATCGCCAGCCGCGGCGAGACCCGGTCGCCGACCACGCCGCCGACCAGGACCAGGGAGATGAGGACGATGCTGTGGGCGGCGAGGACGAGCCCGAGGTCGGTTGCCGAGCCGGTCAGGTCGAGGACGGCGAAGGCGATCGCCACCGGCGCCATCCCGTCGCCGATCAGCGAGGTCGTGCGGCCGAGGAAGAGCCTGCGGAAGTTCGGTTCCCGCAGGACGATCAGTCGTCTCGTCGCTCGCATCGGGCGAGGATAGGCGGGGGGTTAAAGAAGATCGGCCAAGGGGTAGCCCGCCCACAGACCGAAATGGGGACCCAATCCAAAACCGGGAGCGACGCCCGCGAGCACAGGTTCGGCTCCTCGACGCCGCTGACGATCGGGGTCGAGGAGGAGCTGCTGCTGGTCGACGAGCACTGCGGCCTGGTCGCCGACGGCGAGGGGCTTATGGAGCGGATCGAGGCCGATCACCGGGGGTCCGTCTCGACTGAGATCTTCGCCACCCAGATCGAGGTCAAGACCGGCGTCTGTCTCGACGCAGGGCAGGCGGCGAAGGAGCTGGCGGAGGTGCGCCGCGCGGTCACCCGCGCCGGCGCCAGGCTGATGGGGTCCGGGACCTACCCGGGCGAGAGCGGCGAGCCCGAGCTGGTCGAAAAGGTCCGCTACGAGAGCGTCAAGAAGGACCTCGCCGGCCTCCTCGCGACGCCGCCCTGCGCCCTCCACGTCCACGTCGGCATTCCCGACCCCGAAACCGCCATTGCCGTCGCCAACGCGATGCGCCACCACCTGCCGCTGCTGGCGGCGCTGACCGCCAACTCGCCCTTCCGCGACGGCGCCGACTCGGGCCTCGCCAGCGCCCGCGCCGCCGCCGTCCGCAGCTATCCCCGCTTCGAGCTGCCGCGCGCCTTCCGCGACTACGAGGACTTCCTCCGCGTCGCCGACCAGCTGATCGCCGCCGCCGGCGTCTCCGACTACACCTACATCTGGTGGGACGTGCGCCCGCACCCGAACCTGGGGACGGTCGAGGTGCGGGGGATGGACGTGCAGCCGCGGCCGCAGGAAAACGCGGCGATCGCCGCTCTGATCCAGGCCCTAGCGGCGAAGGAGATCGACCGCCCCGGCGCGCCCGGCCTGGCCCGCGAGGCGATCGAGGAGTCCTACTTCCAGGCCGAGCGCTACGGCCTCGAGGCGCGGCTGATGGTCGACGAGAGCACCGCCGCTCCGGCGACCGAGGTCGCCCGGGGCACCCTCGAAGAGGCCCGGCCCTACGCCGCCGACCTCGGCGGGGAGGGGGCGCTGGAAGAGATCGAGCGGATCATCGCCGAGGGCAACGGAGCCGATCGCCAGCGCCGCATCCACGGCGAGCACGGGATCGAGGCGCTGCTCAGCGACCTCGCCGAGCGCACCCGGGTCTGAGCGCCTAGTTTCCGGCCTTCAGCTCGGGGCGGGGATCTTCAGCCGTTTGCGGGCGGCGACGACGGCGGCGACCGAGGAGCGGCAGGCTTTGGCGATCTCGCCGTTGCCGTGGCCGGGCCGGCGCCGGACCTCGAACTCGACCAGGGCGGCGCGGCGCAGTTTCGCCCGGTCTTCGAGGCCGCAGTCCTTGGGGGCGGCGTCGAGGGCGGCCTGGGCGGCGCGCTCGCGACGGCAGAGGAGGCAGAAGGTGCCCTCCTTCGAGTTGGTCCAGCTTTCAGGCAGCTCGACCTTCTCGGCGCCGAGGCGCGAGACCGTCACCCCGCACTGATCGCAGGTCCATTTTTTCGCCGTCATGGTGCTCATAGAAACGATTGGGGCGGCGGAATTTCCTCTGCCGACCCCGGGTAACCAGGGTAGCAGGGTCGTCTTTTTGCCCTGCTACGAAGGACGTTTCCCGCGCCTCCTACACTTTGTGAATGCCCGCTGAGGGAACGCCAGAGCCCACTTACACGCTCTATCGGCGTGGTCTCGAGCTGCTCGAGGACGGCGATTTCGAGCACGCCACCGCGCCGCTTGCCGAGGCAGCCCGGCGGGCGCCCGAGAAGAGCTCGGTACGCGAGGCGCTCGGCCGTGCTTATTTCCGCTCCGGGCGCTTTGCTCCCGCCGCGGCCGAGTTCGAGGCGGTTGTTGAGTCGCATCCGGTCAATGACTTCGCTCATTTTTGCCTTGGGCGGGCGCTTAGTAAGACTGGGGAGAAGCGGCGGGCTCGGCATCACTTGGCGCTTGCTTGCGGTCTTCGGCCGGAGCGGCGGGATTATCGGTACTACCGTCGGTTGCTTGAGGCTGACTGAGGTCTGAGTTCGGGGGTTGGTGGTAGGGGAGGGGCGGGGGTGACCCTCCCCAGACACATCTCGCTTATGGCTCGCTGTTGAGTGTCTGGTGAGGGTCACCCCCGCCCCTCCTACGAGCCGAATTAGAGGGCCGTTGGTCAGCCGACTAGTGGGAGGACGCAGCGGTAGCGCCGAGTGGCGGTGGAAGCAGCTGAGTTGATCTGTCCGCTTGGGGAGACGGTGATCACCGCATAGACATCGAGACCCGAGAGGTTGGTTAGGTCGCTGGTCCACTCGTCTCCGGTTGCGAGGGTTATTCCTGGTTGTTGGGAGAAGGCTGCTAGGGATAGGGCGTCTGGTAGTTCGCCGCCTTGGGTGGCGCAGGCTGCTGCGGCTGCCGGGGCGTTGATGGCGGATGGGCTTGCTGAGGTTTGCCAGCAGGCTCCGGCGAAGGGGCGGGTGCCGGTCTTGCAGCCGGCTTCGTAGCCGTTGACGGTGCGGGCGTTTTCGGCGTTTGCTGCCTGCAGCGCGGTCTCGGAGTCGCGTGCTGACTCGGCCGTCTCGGCGTGGATTGCCGAGGGGACCTGGCCCAGCGTCGAGGTGTCGATCTGGATCCCGGTGATCGATCCTGGCGCCAGCTGGCTGCCCTTCAGCGCCCCCGGCTTCAGCCGGTTTCCCGGCACCGATGCGATCGCCAGCCGGTTCCCCGGCATCGACTTCACCTTGATCGAGCGGCCGTTCATCTTCCCCGCCGCATACACCGTCCCGCTCAGCGCCGCCACCAGCGCCAGACCGGCAACCACCAGCGCCGGCGCCTGCCGGCGAATTCCCCTGCCCATCGATGACCTCCTAGGTCGAGTTGATTCAAAGACCGCCCGCCATTAGGTGGGGATCTCAAAGTGGCGGCACCCTAAATGCGCCTCAGGCCGGGCGGACAAATGTCTACACACGGGTTCGTCAAAAATCCGACCCTGAAACAACCGTTTTTTTGTTAAGGGACGAAGTAGGTCGGGTGCGAAACACCACCCTTGTACTGCAATTAATTAGGGCAGATAAGCTATAAAAAGAGACACGGTGTGCAGGGCAGCTGATGCTGTGAACAGATGCCGAGCAGGGGCTCAGTACTCAGAAAATCCTGTTTTGTGTTGTAACTCAAGTTGACATCCAGTCCAACCTCAGGCGTGGTTTGCGCACGACGACCAAACAGATTCCGGCCATTAAAAGCCTTCCGCTAATGAAATATTGAGTATTTGAAATTTCGGAGTTGACGGTCAGGATGCTCTCCAGTTGGAGCCGGTCACGGGGCCGGCCAAAGGCACCAGTCGAAGGGGAGCGGGATGAGCGGAAGAGAAGTGGTGGGACGGGCACCCTCGGTGCTCGCGTTCGCCCTTCTGCTCCTCCTCTGTGTCGCAGCCCCCGGCCTCGCCGAGGAAGCGGTCGACTCCCCTCAGGCCGAAGCCGAACGTGAGGCCTCCCAGCTGGCCTTTGCGGATCTCTCCGCCGGCGAGGAAGAGCAACTGCTGCGCGAGCAGTTCGAGGTACAGCTGAAATCGATCGAAGCCGACCCGGCCCGCCTTCTCGATGACGTCGTGCTCGAGCGGATCGACTCTCCGACCGAGGCGCTGGTGACGCTGGATGGCCAGAAGCTGTTGCTGGAAGCCGAAGTCCCGCTGCGGGTCCGCGAAGAGGACGGAGCACTCAACAAGGTGGAACTCGGGCTCGAAGAAACGGCCGACGGCTACGAACCCGCCAATCCTCTCGTTGACCTGACCCTCCCCGCCACCTCAGACGAACCGATCGAGATCGGTGACGAAGGCCTCGAGGTGAGCATCGTCGGAGCCGACGACACCAGCGCCTCACCGATGGGTGAGGGCGACCTCTTCCTTCCCGCAGTACATGAGGACACCAGCCTGCTCCTTTCGCCGATCGCCAGGGGCGTCGAGATCTCCGCTCTGCTGGCGTCGCGGAACAGCCCCGAGCAGCTCGCGTTCGAGCTGGCGCTCCCCCAGGGGACGGCCCTCCACGCCACGGAGGCCGGCGGAGCGGAGATCGTCGACGACGAGGGAGGGGTGCTGGCGACGGTCACGGCTCCGTACGCGGTGGATGCGCAGGGGACCGAGGTCCCGGTCACGCTCGGGGCCGAAGGCCACTCTTTGTTCCTCGACGTGGCCCACCGTCAGATGGACGTCGCCTACCCGCTCTTCGTCGATCCCGAAATCACCGAAAACTGGACCGGCTTCACCGACACCAGCAAGCTCAGCTACTGGAAATGGTCCTGGAGCGGCGTCGGCTCCGAAGACTACATCGGCAAAACCTCGTGCATAGTCACCTGCTGGGGCAACGGCCTCTACGTGCGCTCGAGGTCCAGTTTCTCCTACCCGAAAGGCAGCTGGGGACGCTGGTGGTTCGTGCCGCAGGGCTCGACCACGTACATGTATCGCGTCGTCGTCGGGCCGATGAACTATGACGCCCACGGTTGCACGGCCAACGAGCCGCACCCCTACGTGGGCGTCTGGAACGACTCGAGCGGCTGGAAAGTGCTGAGCAACGCCTATCCCAGCGGTTGGGGGAGTTACATCGACACCGGCGGCCAGGAACTCGGCGCCGGCACCCGCACGGCCTTCGTCGGGATCGAAGCGGCGAGCGGCGCCAACATCAGCTGCGGACACGACTACCGGCTGGGGGGAGCGATGCTCTTCCTGGAAGACCCGGAGAAACCGACGGCGGGGGCACCCTGGGGCTATCCGACCGGGTGGGTCAAGTCCGGTGACAGCTTCACGATCAACGCACCGGCCAGCGATCCCGGCCTCGGTGTGTACGGCGCGACGCTGTCGCCCGGAGGATCTCCGCCCGTAGAAAAAAAACACGGCTGCGACGGGCACTACGCGAATCCCTGTCCGAGCTCCTACACCTTCCAGTTTCCGATCGGTGCAGCCAGCTTCGACGAGGGCGAAAAGCAGGTCAGTTTCAGCGCCCTGGATGCTCGCGACAAGAGCTCCACCTACGCATGGATGATGAAGGTCGATCGCACGCCGCCGGAAATCACCCTCGGCGGTCAGCTTGCCGAAGCCACCGACGAGACCGAAGGCGACGCCAAAGACGACAAGGACAGGCCGCTGGTGATGCCGGTCTACAACCTGACGGTCGATACGACCGACGGCCGGGTCGGCACGGTGGCGAACCCGGTGCTGCCGGCCGAAAAGCGCTCAGGGGTGAAAAAGATCGAAGTCTTCCTCGACGGGGGCAGCACGCCGCTGCAGACCTGGGAAGCCTCCTCCTGTACCGCCGGCAACTGCCCGCTGAGCAAAGTCTTCACCCTCAAACTGAACGAACTCAGCGCCGACACCGACCATTACCTGCGGATCTTGGCGCGGGACTTCGCCGGCAACGCTCCGCGCGAACGCAAACTCGAGTTCGAATACATCCCGGCCACGGGGATGAAGGACGAGTACGTGATGCAGTACTTCCCGCTTCCGGACGGCAGCGGCAACGAAAGCGAAGAAGAACACCCACGACGTCCGGAACTGGCGGTGAACCTGCTCAGCGGGAACCTCGTCTACCGCCAGCAGGACGCGGAAGTCGAGGGTCCCGGGGCTGACCTGGGAGTGGAGCTGTTCTACAACTCGCTGCTGCCGGAATCCCAGAACACCGAGTGGGGTGACGGGTGGGCTCTGGCCCAGGCCCCCGAACTCGAAATCGACGCGCCCGGGGGGTCGGGACCTCCAACCGAAGCGACGATCGTCGACGAAAGCGGGGGAGTGGAAAGCTCGATCGACCTGCCGGTGAGCACCGGGGGGGAAAGCTTCGACAAGACCCTGCAGGCCACCGTGACCAAGGAAGCGGGTGGGGGGTACGAGCTCGCCGACGAAAGCGGCGAAACCGGCACCGCATATGTCTTCGACGCAGCCGGGCAGATCGAGGAAGCCCGAACCGGCACCGCCGCCACGGTCGACTACGAAAGCGAAGGCGGCAACCTGTCCGAGATCTCGGTGGAGGACCCGGCAACGGTCAAGGTCGATCCCGAAACGATCGACGAAGAAGAAGTGTTCCCGGACCTCGCCGCCCGTCACTCCACCAACTACGGCACCCTCGGCTCCGCGGACGGGCAGCTGAAAGCACCCGCCGACGTCGTCCTCGACGCCCAGGGGAACTCCTGGGTCGCCGACAGGGGCAACGACAGGATCGAGAAGTTCAGCCCCTCGGGGCAGTTCCTGGCCAAATTCGGCAGCACCGGCTCCGGCGACGGCCAGCTCAGGGAACCCACGGCTCTGACCTTCGACGCCGCCGGCAACCTCTGGGTCGCCGACTACGGCAACGCACGGGTCCAGAAGTTCAGCCCCGGCGGCCAGTTCCTCTCGAAATTCGGCACCGGCGGGCTCAACAACGGCCAGCTGGCGGCGCCGAACGGGATCGCGATCGACTCCAAAGGAAACGTCTGGATCGCCGACTCGCTGAAAGTCCAGCGGTTCACCTCCTCGGGCACCTTCATCAAAAGGGTCGGCACGATCTCCGCGCCGGAGGCGCTGGCGGCCGACGGCAAAGGCAACGTCTACGTCGCCGACGGGACCGCGGATCGGATCGTCGTCTACGACGAGGAAGGCAACCAGCTGCGCACCTTCGGCTCCTCGGGCACCGGGCCCGGGCAGTTCACCAATCCCGCCGAGGTCGCGCTCGATCCCGAAGGCAACGTCTGGGTCGGTGACAACAAAGCCAACAACGTCCAGCTCTTCAACTCCGCCGGCGACTACATCACCAGGTTCGGAGCCGCCGGCGCCGGCGCCGAGCAGTTCGCCCTCAACCAGTGGATGGGGATCGCGGCCGACGGCCAGGGTCGGGTCTGGGTCGGCGACGGGGGCAATAACAGGGTGTCGGAATGGCTGCTCGGCAACCACCAGCCGGACACCTCCGTGATCAGCGAAGACGATCCCCATCTTGACGTCGACGTCTCCGAAGGCCTGGTCGACAGCGTCGAAGGGGAGGAGGTGGGGTCGATCGACTACACCCACAGCGGCGATCTGCTCACCGCGGTCACGGCTCCGGACGGGAAAGCCTCGTTCACCTATGACAGCGCCGGCCGGATGACCAAAGTCACCCTGGCGAACGGCACCTACGGGCAGATCGCCTACGAGGCGACCTACGGGCGGGTCAAATCGGTGACCGTCGCGGTCGAAGGGAAAAACGCGAAGACCACTTACTTCGCCTACTCCGACGAACCGCGCCGCACCACCGTCACCCCGCCCGACGCCCCCGCCACGACCTACGAGATCGCCGCCGACGGCTCGATCTTCAAATGGTGGAACACGAAAGCCCCGCCGGTCTTCGACGACGTTGCGGGCACGCTCTACGACCCGAACAACCGGGAAACGAGCCAACCGATCGCGGTCGGGGTCCACACCCTGCTCGTCCAGGCCCACGACGACGAGGGCCTCGCCTCGATCCAGGTAGTCGCCAACAACGACCAGCTGGTCGACGAAAAGATCTGCCAGTACCCGAGCGAACCGTCGAAATGCGTCTCGATGGCCAACGAATGGGTGACCGAAACCGGCAGCTGGCCACCGGGGATCCTCTACCTCGAAGTCATCGCCACCGACCGTCTCGGCGAAGCAAGCAGCCGGCGCTTCTGGGTCAACATCCCCTACACGCCCCCACCCGATCCGGAAGCCGAAGAACCCCCGCGATACAACGAGATCCTCAGCTTCCGCGAAGAATTCGGCCTCGACCTCGATCTCAAAGGCGACGAGATGGCGATCAACGACCGCATCTTCGACCTGATGGGCGCCTGGCACAACCCGAGCACCCCAGATGGAGAAGTGGCGCGGGCGACGGCCGCGAAGTGGGGGGTGCCGCTGCGAAGCGTCGATGCAGCCGAGCTGGAATATAGGGAGGAGTATCTCTCCCACAACGCGTCCGTCATCGGCGGTTGGGGTGAAAGCCAGGCCAGTAGCTCCTTTGCGGGCTTCTACATGGACCACCGAGCGGGTGGTCAAATCCGTGTCGGATTCACCAGTAACGGTCAGCAGCGGCTTGAAGAACTGAAACAGCAGTCCGGAATCGAGGCTGCGGACAGGCTGGCACTGTTCACTATTCAACCGAGCCAAACTCTCGATCAACTCCGGACTCTTTCAAGGGACTTCGATAGCAAAGCGTTCGGGAAACCGAACATCCAAGCGAGTATCAGTAGCGGGCGCCTGAATCTGCCCGACAACCGGATAAGTCTCGGTTCAAACAATGTATCGCTACTAACCTCCTATCTAAATGAAACCTATGGTTCAACTACGGCATTTCAGGTGTATTTCGAACCGAAGCTTGCCACCTCGAGGGAACAATCTTGCCTAGCCCAATATAGCCCGCGAGCTCGCAGGATCGATGATCGTTTATTCGCCGGAGATTGGATCAGGAGCACCCCCGGGCATTGCGGCTGCACGCTGGGCTTTGGGGCATGGACCTCGCGCCAGGGAGCCCAAGGGCAGATCATCAAGACCGAGTTTGGTCTCACGGCGGGCCACTGCTGGTCAATCGGAGCCACGGTTAGACGAGCGGGTTATGTGCTTAATTCGAAAGGGGAAAAGGTTGAAGGGCAAACCAATTCATTCGGATCGGTAACCCGGCGATCCAACGGAATCGAACGCAATGGCTTCGAAACGGATTCCGAGGCTATTCGCCTCTCAAATTGGATAAGCCCTCCAAGACGAATCCTCCAGAACAGAGACGGCCGCCCGCTTGTCAATGGCGCCGGAGATTGGATTCCAGGGATGGTGTTGTGTCTTTCGGGGACCTACGGAGGTAGTCGATGTGGACCGACCAAACCGGAACTTCTCAAAATCCCCTACGAAGAAGAAGGCCCATACCCCACCTGGCAGATCGTCGTGAAGGCCTACAGCGAGTGTGGGGACAGCGGGGGTCCAATCTGGGACCCTCGCACCGGATCAGCCGTTGCTCTCTTAACCGGCGGCCCAGGGTGCGAAACGGGACCCACCTGGGTGACGCCGCTTTTCCCACTCGAAGGGAAGGCCTATTTGCCGGAGGTCACGCCAGGTTCGGCACCGGGAGTGCTGAGGGCTCCCGAAATGGATACTCCGAAAGAACTGAATATTATGGATGGAGTAAAATAGCTCAATGGATTTAAAGCATGGGCTACAGGGTCTGGGGATGCTCTCGGTTCTGCTCGGGACCTGGTTCTCAGTTTCTACCCCAGCGACCGCGGCATTAGCGCAGGGTCAGTGCAATGAAGCCCATGAGGTTTATTACGAAGCGCCGTTCTCAGCGCTTCCGTCTGTTTCTGGTATTCCCCTCGATCGCAACCTTCCCTTTGGACCTCCGCGCCTCAAGTTGCGCGCATTGCAAGAACAAGTGCTCATAGGCCCCGCCCTATTTGGATATGAAGCGTTCATTGATCGGATCTCCATCAGGCACCCTGTCAAAGAGGATTTCAAAGTGCAGTTGAAGCTGATTCAGGTAAATCAGCAGGGCAGGCGTGTATCGGTTTTGTCGACGAAGGAAGAAAAGGTAGGAACCATCGCGAGTCGTGCCTTCAATGGAAGACCGTTACGGCTCAAAGTACCCGGTAGAAATGGGATCTATTTATTCGACATGCGCTTTCGGAGGGCGGATGGACCAAGCCTTCATCATTATGCGGAATACCTGCGGGTGGTGAAACCAACTGTCGACGTCAGGCTTAAGATGCAATCTGAGTCCTATGCTCTTGGGGAAACGGCCAGGTTTTGGATCGAGAACCGTGGCACGAGAGAGGCTGATCCAGTCGGTACTGACTTCACATTCGAACGCTACGAAAATGGGCAATGGGTCAAGGCGCCTGGAAGCCCGACCGGGTTCCCTCGACTACGACTCAAGCCTCTAGTAGCCGGTGAAGCAGGGTTTTGCAGCTCTTTTGTGATTCCTTCCGAGGAACCCCCTGGGCTATACCGTGTCAAAAAGTCGGTGAATATCAGGAGTCTGAATATGAAGAAGATCCTTACGGCGGAGTTTCAGGTAGCCGGCAATTTGTGAACTCTAAAGTGAAATTCGCATCACGTAGGTTCTCTGGAATGTCTCCATGGGCGATGCTATGTTGGGCTGGCTTGGCTCTAATGGTGGTCGGACTGCTTGGTGCCACCAGGGCTGGAGCCGACTTCTGCGGCCCAACCGCTGTGAGTGACTTCGAAAAACCGCTGCGGGAGTTGCCGCCTGAGGCCCCGGTTCCTTCGATGCTCCCCTTCGCCAGTGGCGTTCAGGCGACGCATGACCCCCGCAGCCGCGTGCATCCGCGGCTTGTCAAGGTTGGGGACCCGGTGAGGTATGAGCTGAAGTCGGAGAGCAACTTCGCGCCAAATTGGACCGTCGCGATACAGGTGTCGGTTATCAATGACGATGGGTCTGTTGGGAATGTGATTTCGGTGATGAGCATCTCGGTGCAGACGCTCTCAGCGGGAATTCCTTTCCTGCTGACTGAGATGACCTTCTCGCCGGGGATCTACCGAATTGATTTGAACTTCTTCGACTCGGTGGGCGCGCCGCTGGGCAACTATTTCGAATACGTTGAGATATTGCCGCGGACCCTTGAGATCGATCTCGGTCTCAGCCGCGGCGTGGTTGCGCTAGGCCAAACCTTCAACGTGAGGGTTGAGAATCAGGGCACCCGCGAGATTTTCTACGACGGCCAATACGGGCTCGAGAGGTTCCGCGAAGGCAGGTGGACGCCTGTTATGCCCCGGATTGGGGCTTTCGGAAAGAAAATCCTCCTTGGAGCCGGGTTTGCGGGACTCTGTCAAAGAGTTCGAATCCCCGCCCACGCCGGGGCCGGCCGATATCGCATTCTCAAGAGGATCTCTTACTTCATAAAGCGCGCAATAAAGGGCAAGACCGTCTCCGAGACGTTCTACGCGCGTCCCGGTCGCTAGCTCAGGCCGCCTTCGAGATGCCGGCGATCGGTGCGGCCGGAGGTTGCTTGCTCAGCTTCATCTCAGGGGCTCCGTTGTCAGCCTATCCACAGCTCTCCTCCGCTGGAAATCATTCTGTTGCTGGATAAAGGCTGAGCGGACTCAAACGCTTCGGTTGAAAGCCGAGGTAGCGTTAAGTGCTCAGGACTTCTGAGCGTCTACCGGGGAGGAGTCACTTGGCCAACCGAGCTGGGCGGCGAGCGGCGCGTCAAAACCGATTGATTGCCCTGTCGAATCCGTTGCGGGCGGAAATCCTTCGGATCCTGGTCGAACGGCCCGCGAGCCCGGTGGAAATGGCGCGCGAGCTGGATGTGCCGACGCCGAACGTCTCCCACCACGCGAAGCGGCTGGTCGAGCTCGACTGCGCGGAGCTGGTCGAAGAAGAGAAGGTCCAGGGCGCGATGAAGCACATCTACCGGGCCACCGAGCGGGTCCTGGTCGAGACCGATGAGTGGGACGAGATGCACCCGATCGAGGCTCGCAGCTTCCTCGCCGTCTCGATGCAGGCCGTGATCGACGACTTCGTCGCCTCCGAACGGGAGCAGACCGTGGCCGGCGACGCCGACTTCCACCTCAGCCGGACGCCGATGATGCTCGACCAGCGCGGGCTCGAGGAGGGGTTGGAGATCATCGAAGCCGCGCGGCTGGCGATGGCCGAGGTGGAGCGCCGCAGCGCCGAACGGACGGCGGGCGAAGCCCCGGCCTTCCGGATCTCCTCGGTCTTTGGGCTCTTCAAGATCCCGTCGGTCGGTAAGCGGCGGCTTAGCGATTAACGGTTGACACCTGTCCGGGTCCTTGGCGAAACTCCGCGCGTCCAAGGTTCTCAACCGGGTCGGGGGTGCTGTATGGGGGATGGGGAAGGCGAGGAAAAGCTGGCCGATCGCTGGTTCGTGAAGGCGCTCTCGCACCCGGTGCGGGTCGAAATCCTCGAGCTCCTGAACGAACGCGAGGCGAGCCCGATCGAGATGAAGCGGGCGCTCGGCGGCACCCTCAACCTCGTCAACTACCACCTCAAGGTGCTGGTCGACTGCGGCTGCGTCGAGGTCACCCGCACCGAGCCGGTGCGCGGCGCGGTCAAGCATTTCTACCGGGCGGTGCCGCGCTCCTACTTCGGCCACTCCGACCTGCGGGAGGTGCCGGCCTCGATCCGCGGTGGCGCCACCGAGATGTCGGTGCGCACCTTCTCGAAGGCCTTCCGCCGCGCCGCCGAAGCCGGCAACGTCGACAGCGAGGACGCGATCCTCAACTGGATGAGCCTGGCCGTCGACGAGCTCGGCCGCGAGAAGGCGATCGAGCTCAGCGAATCGATGCTGGAGGGCTACGAGGCGATCGCCAAGCAGAGCCGGGAACGGGCGGCGGCGGGCGAGGAGCCGCTGGCGGCGCTGGTCGTCGGCGTCGCCACCTTCGACGCGGCAGCCGCCAGGCGCCGCCCCTGAGCTGACCGGGGCCACGGGCGTTAGCGTGCGTCCGTGCCCGACCTTCTCGTCCTCTTCCTCGCCGCCTGCGCGACGATGCTGGCGACGGGCCTGGGCGCGATCCCGGTCTGGCTGCTCGGCACCCGCGCCGCGGCGCTGACGCCTTTCCTGCTCGGCGTCGCCGCCGGGGTGATGGGAGTCGCCTCGATCGTCGGCCTGCTGCTGCCGGCGGCTGAAGAAGGCTCGGCCTGGGAGCTCCTGGCCGGGCTCGCGGTCGGCGGCCTCCTGCTTGGCGTCGCCCGGCGCCGGCTCGACCACGAGTCGGCCTTCATGGGACGGAGCGGCCCCGGGGTGCGCACCTCGGCCCTGGTCTTCGCGGTCCTCTTCGTCCACAGCCTGCCCGAGGGCCTCGCGATCGGGACCGCATACGCGTCGGAGCGGGAGGGGCTGGGCCTCTTCGTGATCCTCGCGATCGCGATCCAGAACATCCCCGAGGGGACCAGCGTCGCGATCCCGATGGAGGCGGCCGGTTACGGGCGGGCGCGGCAGTTCTGGGCGGCGATCGGGACCAGCGCCCCGCAGCCGGTCGGCGCCGTGATCGCCTACCTCGCGGTCGAACAGGTGAACGCGCTGCTGCCGTTCTCTTTCGCCTTCGCCGCCGGGGCGATGCTGAGCCTGATCCTCGTCGAGCTGCTGCCCGACGCCTACAAAGGCCACCGGCCGCTGGGTCCGACCCTCGGCCTGCTCGGCGGCGCCGCGGTGATGATGGTCCTCGATCTCGCCCTCGGCGTCTGAGCGCCGCTCAGAGCAGGGCCAGGACGCCGAGGGCGAGGACGGAGACCGCGACGAGGGCGAGCGCCAGCGCCGTCGTCACCCGGTCGAAGCGCCCGAGCGCGTTCTCGCCCATCAGCCCCCGGTCCTTGGCGAGCGAGCGGATGAACGGCAGCAGGACGAGGAGCAGGACCGCGTTCAGCGCCTGGCTGAGGAAGAGGATCTCGATCAGCGGTGCGCCCGGGATCAGGACAAGCCCGGCCGCGACGGTGGTGACGGCGCCGAAGCTGAGGTAGAAGGTCCGCTCCTCGCGGAAGCCGCGATCGAGGTCGGCGCGGCGGCCGAGCGTCTCGGAGATCGAGTAGGCGGTCGAGAGCGGGACGATCGCGGCCGCCAGCAGGGCGGCGCCGAGGAAGCCGAGCCCGAAGAGGGTCGCGGCGGCGCTGCCGGCTACCGGCTCCAGCGCCCGGGCGGCGTCGCTCGCGTCATCGACGTCGATTCCCTGCGCGTGCAGGGTGGCGGCACAGGCGATGACGACGAAGAAGCCGATCACCCCGGTGAGGACGGCGCCGACGATGACGTCGGCGCGCTCGTAGCGCAGGTCTTTCACCGTCAGCCGCTTGTCGACCGCGTAGGACTGGATGAAGGCGAGCCCCCAGGGCGCCAGCGTAGTCCCCACCGTCGCCACCGCGACCAGGACCGCGTCGCGGTTGAGCGGGATGCTCGGCACCACCAGGCCCTTCGCCGCTTCGCCCCAGTCGGGGTGGGCAAGGATTCCGGCGATGACGTAGGCGACGAAGACCGAGCTCAGGGCCAGGAGCAGGTGCTCGACGCGGTGGAAGCTTCCCCGCAGGACCAGCAGGGAGATCATGATCGCCGCCGCGGGGACGGTGAGGTATCGGCTGGTCCCGGTCAGCAGGTCCATCGCCGCCGCCACCCCGGCGAACTCGGCGCACATCGTCCCGGTGTTGGCGATCACCAGGGCCGAGACGACGAGCAGCGCGGCGCGGTGCCCGAAGCGCTCGCGCACCAGCGTCAGCAGCCCTTTGCCGGTGACGACGCCGAGCCGCACCCCGACCTCGTGGAAGACGATCAGCGCCGCGGTCGAGAGCGCCAGCATCCAGAGCAGCTCGTAGCCGTAGCGGGCGCCGAGGATCGAGTAGGTCGTGATCCCGGCCGGGTCGTCGTCGGAGAGGCCGGCGAGGATCCCCGGCCCGACGACCGCCAGCAGCGCTGCGACGCCGCCCGCCCGCAGCAGGCGGTGGCGGCGGCGGGCGAGCCGCCAGTGGAAGTGCCGCCCGGGCGTGCGGTGCGGGCCGGGCCCGGGGCGAGGGGGTGGGGGGTCCACGTCACCTCATACCCTGACGCCGTGGCGGGATAGACTCGCCGCGTACATATCGGTCGGTGGTCAAGGGAAGTCCGGTGCAAATCCGGCGTGGTCCCGCCACTGTGACCGGGTGGAGGAGTTCGCAGGCGCCTCTCGCGTCAGCCACTGGGGACGACACCTCGTCCCCGGGAAGGCGCGTCCTCCCTGATCCCGGAAGCCAGGAGACCTGTCCCCGGCCTTTGCCAATTCAACCCTCGAGGAAAGGGTGGCTTAGATGCCAAGAAGTACTCGTTTCCGGCTGGCGGCCGTCTGCGCGCTGGCCCTGTCCCTGACGTTCGCCTTCACCGCGGTGGCCGCGGCGAAGGCCCCGCTCGCCGAGCTCCGCGTGATCGGCGCCGGCGGCAAGGTGCTGGCCGAAAAGCCGGTGCCGATGGCCGACACCGCCGTTAAGACCAGCCCCAAGGCGACCTGCTTCGGGCCGGGCACCGGCGGCAGCGGCGAGGACGCGCAGCTGAAGGGAACCACCGCGATGGGGCTGCTCGCCAGCGGCGCCAAGACGATCGCCGCACTGCGGCCGCTGCTGATCAGCGACAGCTTCGACTTCGGGCTCGCGCTCTGCGGGGTCGGCTCGAGTGTCGCCAAGGGCAGTAGCTCCTGGTACCTGAAGATCAACCACAAGTCGCTGGCGGTCGGCGGCGACGCGGCGAAGATCAAGCCCGGGGACGAAGTTCTGTGGGCGCTGGCGAAGACCGAAGCGCCGAGTTACAAGTACCCGAGCGAGCTGGTGCTGAGCGCGCCGGACACGGCCAAGGCCGGGATGTCGTTCACGGTCAGGGTCATGGCCTACGACGAAAAGGGCCGCAGCAAGCCGCAGGCTGGTGCCAAGGTGACCGGCGCCGCGGAGCCGACCGGAGCCGACGGCCGCACCACGGTGACGCTGAGCAAGCCGGCGAAGCTGATCGCCCGCGCGACGGGGGAGATCCCCTCCGCCCGCGAGCCGGTCTGCCTCGGAGGCAAGTGCCCTAAATGACGGGACGCCGCGGCACGGCGGTTGCGAGCGCGCTTCTGACGCTGCTCGCAGCCGCCGGCTGCGGCCTCGGCCCCGGCGCCGACGTCGGCGACGTGCGGCTGACCGTGACCCGCGAATACGGGCAGGTGCCGGTGGTCGAAGCGACCGTGGCGGCGAAGGAGTCCGACACGGTGATGCGAGTCCTGGAAGGTGAGGCCGACGTCTCCACCCGCTACGGCGGCGGCTTCGTCCACGCGATCGACGGGACCGCGGAGGACAGTCGCGGCGGTGACCCCTACGACTGGTTCTTCTACGTCGACGGCGAGGAATCGGAAATCGGGGCGGCGGACTACGACGTCGAGGGGCGCGAGCGGATCTGGTGGGACTACCGCAACTGGTCGGAGGTGAATCACATCCCGGCGGTGGTCGGTTCCTGGCCGGCGCCGTTCAAGGCCGGGATCGGTGGCGAGCGGCACCCGGTCGAGGTCGAGTGCCTCGAATCCGGTGGTTCCTTGCGGACGGCTGGCGACCGAAAGGAAGCACGGAACTGCGTCCTGGTCCGGGCGGCGCTTGAGCGCGAAGGGGTGGAGGTCGCCGCCGGCGCGCCTGACAAGGCGCTGCGGATCCTCGTCGGTCCCTGGAGCCGGGTGCGGCGCGACCCCGTCGCGCACCTGGTCGAAGACGGGCCGGTCGAAAGCGGCGTCTTCGCCGACTTCGAGAGCGGTGGGCTGCTGGCGCTGGACGAGAAGGGCGAGGTGGCGGATGACTTCGGCCCCGGCGGCGGCCTCGTCGCCGCCACCAGCCGCTTCGGCGGCCTGCCGGTCTGGGTCGTCACCGGCGCCACCCCGGCGGCCGTGCGGGGAGCGGCCGAATCGCTGCAACCGGACCTCCTCCGCAACCGCTACGCGATCGTCTCGACGGGAGCGCTCGTCTACCCGCTGCCGCTGGAGAAGCCGTGAGGTCGCCATTCGCCTACCAACCCCGCCCGCGGCCGCTGCAGCTGGCCTCGCCGGGCGCCGCGGTCGCCTACCTCGGCGCCATCGTCGCCGTCGCCTTCCTCTACT
>Ga0207677_10000551_pt1 | contig 23665 bp, 26 predicted proteins | sample KBSMisM42_FD_184311 | JGI IMG/M metagenome (GOLD analysis project Ga0207677, IMG submission 184311) | Miscanthus rhizosphere microbial communities from Kellogg Biological Station, Michigan, USA - KBS Miscanthus M4-2 (SPAdes) (version 2) | ecosystem: Host-associated > Plants > Roots >...
TCACCATCCCGGCATCTTCGTGGCCGACAACGAGAGCTCCGGCTGGTTTGGCGGCGGCCCCAGCGCCTACGTCGTCCACCCCGAGGCCAAACAGGCCGAGGTCGTCTCGACCTTCCGCATCACCCCGCGCGACGAGTAGCCGGGCAAGAGGGCTGCTTGGATTTACGACCGAGGGCCGAAGGCGTCGATGATGCGGTTCTGGTACTCGCTCAACTCTTCGGGCGAGATGAAGTAGGTCGGCGGCGTGAGGAAGAGGCCGTCGGCGCGTTCCGCGGTCGCCTCGACGCGGGCGCGGACCTTGTCGAGGGGGCCGGCGGCGCAGTATGCGTCGACCATCTCGTCGCTGATCGCGGCCGGGACGGCGGCGAGGTCGCCGCGACGGAAGGCCTCGCCGGCGGCAATCGCGTTGTCGCCGAAGCCGTGCGGCTCCCAGAGCGGCATGTAGGTCTTGACCGTGGCGTAAAAGGAGATCGTGCGGCGGGCCATGTCGACCGCCTTCGCCTCGTCGTCGTCGATCGCGCAGCAGACCGTCGGCAAGTAGTCGAAGCTGCCGCGCTCGCGCTCTGAGCGCTTCAACCCCTCCTCGAAGGAGGAGACGACGACCTCGTCGATCCAGCGCAGGCTCTGGATCGGATGGCCGATCAGGCCGTCGGCGACGTCGCCCGCCATCCGGCACATCCCGCCCTGGACGCCGGCGGTGTAGATCGGCACCGACTCGCGCGCCGCCGGGTGCGGGCGGACCCAGCCCTTGACGTCGATGTCGTAGTACTCGCCCTCATAGCGGATCGGCTCGCCCTTTCCCGCCTGCTCCATGATCAGCCGCGTCGCCTCGATCGCCTCGCGCATGTGTGGGGCCGGTCGGCCGTACTCGGCGTTGTGCCACGTCTCGTTGAGCCGTTTGACGCCGGAGCCGAGGCCGAGCCGGAAGCGCCCGCCGGACATCTCGTCGATGTCGAGGGCGCTGATCGCGAGGATGAAGGGGCTGCGCGTGAAGGCCCAGGCGATTCCGGTGGCGACGTCGATCCTCTCGGTGCGGCCGGCCAGGTAGGCGGCCTGGGTCACCGAGGAGCGAAACAGCTCCGGCGCCCAGACGCACTCGATTCCGGCCGCCTCGGCGCGCTTCGTCTCGGCCTCGAGGTCGGCTACCGACGTGCCGATCGCGGCGACCGAGATGCGGTCGAGCGCGGCCACGCCGCTCAGGCCGCGGCCTCGGCGAGCACCGCGTCGGCGACGCGTTCGCGGTGCCACTTGGCGTCGCCGAACGTCGCCGCGTTCGCCTTGCCGCGCTTGAGGAAGAAGTGGAGGTCGTGCTCCCAGGTGAAGCCGATGCCGCCGTGGACCTGGATCGAGGCGTCGGGCACGCGCCAGCCCGCGTCCGAGGCGTAGGCCTTGGCCATCGAGGCCGCGACCGGCAACGACCCCGGCTCCGCGTCGGCCGCCCAGGCCGCGCCGTAGACAGCCGAGCGCGAGTTCTCGGTCTCGAGAAGCATCTGCGCGCAGCGGTGCGAGACGGCCTGGTAGGAGCCGATCGGGCGGCCGAACTGCTGGCGGTCCTTGGCGTACTCGACCGCCATCTCCATCGTCCGCTGCGCGATCCCGGTCGACTCGGCGGCGAGCGCGACGCAAACGCGGTTGAAGACGTCGAAGTAGTCCTCGCCGGCCGCCGGCAGGGTGTTCTCCGGCGCGACCCGGACGCCGTCGAAGCGGACCGAGTAGAGGCGCCGGGTGAGGTCGATGGAGGTCGCGGGCACGATCGTGACCCCCGCCGCGTCCCGATCGACGAGGTGGCGACGGCCGTCGGAGGTGGCGACGAGGAGGACGTCCGCCGCGGCGGCGTCCATCACCAGAACCTTTTCGCCGTCGAGAAGGACTCCGTCTCCATCGGCGCGAGCCTCCATCGAGAACTTTCCGATCGTCGCCGCGGAGCCGGCGTCCCAGAGCGTCGGCGTGCCGCGCAGCGTGCCCTCGGCAAGTGGCCGCAGCACCCGCTCGCGCTGCTCGTCGGAGCCGCGGAGGCTCAGCGCCAGACCGACGACCGTGTTCGAGAGCAGCGGCGAGGGCGCCAGCGCGTAGCCCATCTCCTCGAAGAGGACCGCGAGGTCGACGACGCCGAGGCCCTGTCCGCCCCACTCCTCGGGCAACGCCAGGCCCGGCCAACCGAGCTCTGCCATCTCCTCCCAGTCGGACTGCTCGAAGCCGTGCTCGCTCTCCGCCAGCTCGCGGACGCGCTCGCTCTTGTAGCGCGCGGCGAGGAAATCGCGCGCGGTCGACTTGATCGCCTGCTGCTCGTCGGTGAGGTCGAAGTACATAAGTGAGTGCCCGCCTAACGCATCTTCGGCAGGCCGAGCACACGCTCGGCGATGATGTTCTTGAGGATGTCGGTGGTGCCGCCCTCGATCGAGTTCGCGCGCGAGCGCAGGAACCCGTACTGCCAGGCGCCTCCCGCCAGGGCGTGCTCGTCGCCGCGGGCAAGCGGCGCGTAGGCGCCCTCGACGTCGAGCGCCAGCTCGGTGATGCGCTGGTTGAGGTCGGCCCACTGCCACTTGCCAAGCGAGCCCTCGGGGCCCGGGATCCCGGACCGCATCGTCTTGGTCAGGCCGCGGTAGGCGTTGAGCCTCATCGTCTCGGCCTCGATGTGGAGCTGGGCAAGGCGCTGGCGGAAGACCTGGTCCTCGGCCGCCGTGCCGCCGTCGACCCGGGTCTCGGCGGCGAGCGCGCCGAGGCGCTTGAGGCTGTTGGCGATCTGGGCGATCGCGCCGAAGGCGAGCCCCGCTCGCTCGTTCATCAGGGTCGTGATCGCCACCGACCAGCCGTTGCCGACGCCGCCGACCACGTTCTCGTCGGGGATGCGGGCCTCCTCGATGAAGACCTCGTTGAACTCCCCCTCGCCGGTGATCTGGACCAGCGGCTTGGCTTCGACGCCATCCTGCTCCATGTCCATCAGGAAGTAGGTGAGGCCCTTGTGCTTGGGCGCGTCCGGATCGGTGCGGGCGACGAGCATGCACCACTTCGCGTACTGGGCAAACGTCGTCCATACCTTCTGTCCGGTTACGACCCATTCGTCGCCGTCCTTGACCGCCCTCGTCTTCAGCGACGCGAGATCCGACCCCGACTCGGGCTCGGAGAAGCCCTGGCACCAGATCTCCTCGGCGGTCAGGATCGGCTCGAGGTAGCGTGCCTTCTGCTCCTCGCTGCCGTGGGCGATCACGACCGGGCCGCCCATCGCCAGGCCGAGCACGTTGGCGGGGCTCGGCGCCTCCAGCCGGGCTGCCTCGCCGACGAAGATCGCCTGCTCGATCATCGTCGCGCCACGGCCGCCGTACTCCTTGGGCCACGAGATCCCGGCCCAGCCCGCCTCGTGCATCTTGCCCTGCCACTCGCGGCGGAAGGCCATCACCTCCTCGAGGCCGCCCTCGGGCTCGGGGCCCGGATGGTTCGCTTCGATCCAGTCGCGGACCTCGTCGCGGAACGCCTGCTCGGCCGGGGACAGGGTCAGGTCCATGGGGCGGCCAGCATAGCGGGGCCCTGGCCGGTCAGCCAGGGCCAAGAAACACCGTCAGCGGTTCGCGCAGTCGTTTAGGCCGTATTCGCCGGCCAGCCTGCTTGCTTTCCCGAAGACCTTTTTGCTGTTTTCGATGATCGCTTTGGGTTCGCTTTCGGCGATCGTGAGGCTTTCTTCCCGCGCGTTGAGCATGGTTTCGACCTGTGCCGCGTCGCCCTTTGGAACGTCGAGCTTCCGCAGTTCCTCGATTTCGGTCGAGACGTTCGGCTCCAACACTTCTTCAAAGAGATTGACGTAGAGGGATTCGGTCGGCTTCTTGACGTCTTCGTTTTCCCTGTAGAACACCGCGAAGTCCGCTTCCATTTCTTCATTGCCTTTTTTGCAAACGGCCTCCGCCTGCTTCACGTACTGCGCCTTGCTGATCGAGGATTCGGCCACGGCCGTGTCGCTGCCTCCGCCGCCGCCACAGCCGAACATGGCGATCGCCGCTCCAAGCACCCCCACGAGCACCGCAAACGCTCCCCTACCCGACATGACTCTCCCTCCAGATCGTCTTGATTGATGGGAGAAGTTACATGTTTTTGCTCAAAGCTGCTAGATCGTTGCTCGCCGCGCGTCCCGTTACGACGGTCGCGTGATAGGAACCCGGCCATGAACGCAAGTCAGGGGTACGAGATTCCGGGAATTGCCGGCAGCGGCGCGATCGCCACCGGCCTGGCCGCCGTTTCGACGACGACGGCCGACACGATCTTGCTCGCCAGGAGCGAGGCCTCGGCGTGGCGCGCCGAGGAGAAAGTAGTCGCGGCCTGCGCGAAGCTCGACGGAGCGGACGCCTCGCGGCTACGAGTGACGACCGACCCCGGTGACCTGGCCGAGTGCGACGTGATCGTCGAGGCCATCGTCGAGGAAGTCGAGCCGAAGGGCGAGCTACTCGCCAAGATCACGGAGGCTTGCCCCAACGCCCAACTGGCAACGACGACGTCGTCGCTGAGCGTCGCTGAGATCGCCAAGGCCGGCGGAGTGGACGGCAAGCTCTTCGGCCTCCACGTCTTCAACCCGGTGCCGCGCATGAAACTGGTCGAGGTCTGCTTTCCCGATGGCACCGAGGGTGCGCGCGACACCGCCCTCGCCTGGTGCGCGGCGCTGGGCAAGACCGCGGTCGAGGTCCCGGACCAGGCCGGCTTCGTCGTCAACCGCCTTCTCTTCCCGTACCTCTTCGAAGCGGTGCGCCTGATGGAGCGGACCGGCATGGAGGCCGGGGAGGTCGACACCTGCATGAAGCTCGGGGCCGGCCATCCGATGGGGCCCTTGGCGCTGCTCGACTTCGTCGGTCTCGACGTCTCCGAGGCGATCGGCGACGCTCTCTACGCCGACAACGGCGAGATCGCCAGCAGACCGCCAGGACTGCTCGTAGAGCTCGTCGGCGAGGGCAAGCTGGGCCGCAAGTCCGGCGCCGGTTTTTACTCTTACGACTGACCTGGTCTAGTCGCAGCTTCTACCTGAGAGGTCCCAAATGACGTCGGCAACCGAAATGCCCTGACGACGGGCGGCGGTTTCGATCTCCTCCCAGGGCAGCTCGGCTTCGGGGAGCTCGTCCCAGCGGGCCAGCTCCAAGGCCTCGATCGCTCCCTTCAGCGCCGGACCGAGATGCTCCTCGGATCGCAGCAGCGCTCGCAACACCTCCAGCTGTTTGTCGCTCAAACGCACAACCCACATGCGATACCTCCATGGTTTGGCGGAACGCGGGTTGCCCGGAGAAGCTAGGACTCCCGGCGGACGGAATCGGTGGCCGCGCCGCTGATCCGCACCGCCTCGATCCTGTTCTCGCGCACAGACTCGACCCGGATCGTGTAGCCGTTGGCGACGATCGTGTCGCCGCGCTTGGGCAGCCGCCCCAGCTCGCCGAACACGTAGCCGCCGACCGAGTTGTAGGCGTCGGTGTCGACCGGCAGCTCGATGCCGGCGTCGGAGAGATCCCCCAGCGAGACGTGGCCGCGCACGAACCATTCGCCGCTGGCCAGCTTGCGCAGCGCCGCGGCACGGGGATCGGTCTCGTCCTCGATCTCGCCGACCACCTCCTCGAGGATGTCCTCGACGGTGACGATGCCTACCGTGCGGCCGTACTCGTCGACTACGACGGAGAGCGAGGTGCGCTGCACCTGCAGGTCGTGTAGGAGGTCGTCGAGGGGGCGGGTCTCGGGGACGATCACGGCGTCGCGGACCACCGGGGCGATCTCGGCCCGCGGGCCGTCGCTCATGTAGAGCCGGGCGAGGCTGTTGTTGTGGACGATCCCCTTCACCCGATCGGGGTTCTCGTCCTCGATCACGACGAGGCGGGTGTGGCCCGAGGTGACGCAGCGGCGCAAAGCCGCCTCGACAGTCTCCGACGCGTCGACGGTCACGACCGCGGGGATCGGCGTCATCACCTCGCGCGCCTCCTGCTCGTGCAGGTGGAAGACACCGCCCAGCATCCCCGCCTCGCCGGGATCGAGCGTGCCGCCGATGCGCGAGCTGTCGATGATCTGCTTCAGGTCCTCAGCGGTGTGGTGCTCTTCGATGTCGGTCGGGTCGACGCCGAAGAGGCGGACGATCGAGTTCGAGATCGCGCTCAACCCGACGGTGAAGGGAGCGGTGAGGATCCGGAACCAGGCAAGCGGGCGGGAGACCCGGCGCGCGGTCCCCTCCGCATGGTTGATCGCCAGCATCTTCGGCACCTGCTCGCCGATGCTGATGTGGATCGCCGTTACCAGCGCGAAGGCGATCGTCACCGAGAGACCGACGGCGACTCCGTGCGAGAGCCCGCCGAAGATCGGTTCCAGCAGCTTCGCCAGCGAGGGCTCGCCGAGGAAGCCGATCCCGATCGAGGCCATCGTGATCCCGATTTGGCAGGCGGAGAGCGACTCGTCGATCCGGTCCAGCTGCTCGATCACCTCCTCGGCGCCGCTTTCGCCTTCGTCCACGAGCTGCTCGACCTTGCCGCGGCGGCTGCGCACCAGGGCGAACTCGGCCGCGACGAAGAAGCCGTTGACGGCCACCAGCACGAGCAGGAGGACGAGCAGCAGGACGCTCATCGTTTATTTGACCCGGTACTTCGGGGGAGGTCGTCGGCCATGCGGCGTAGGCAATATAGCCCGCCGCTCCGCGGATTCCGTTCGAAGTGCCATATTGATCGACCGATGCGCATCGCCAGCCTCGTTCCTTCCGCAACCGAGATGCTCTTCGCCCTCGGCCTCGGTGACCGCGTCGTCGCGGTCACCCACGAGTGCGACTACCCGCCGGCGGTGCGTTCGCTGCCCGACCTGACCCGCGGTGTCCTCCCGGCCGGGCTCGCGGCCGCCGACGTCGACCGCCAGGTGAAGGCGCGCGTGGCGGAGGGACGGCCGCTCTACGAGCTCGACGAGACCCTGCTCGCCGAGCTCGCCCCGGACCTGATCGTGACCCAGGCCCTGTGCGAGGTCTGCGCCGTCTCCTTCGACGACGTCGTCGCCGTCGCCGCGCGCCTTCCGAGCAAGCCGCGGGTGATCCAGCAGGACCCGAGCACGCTGAACGAGGTGCTCGACGACGTCGTCGCGCTCGCCGAGGCGGCCGGCATCCCGGAACAGGGGCACGAACTGCGCGGCGAGCTCGAGGGGCGGATCGCGATCGTGCGCTCGGCCGTGGCGGGGACGGTCGCGCCCCGCGTGGTCGCGCTCGAGTGGCTCGACCCACCCTTCGTCGCCGGCCACTGGGTACCGGAGATGATCTCGATCGCCGGCGGCGACGACGTCGCCGGCCCCCCGGGGCTGAAGTCGCCGGAGGTGTCCTGGGGCGAGCTGTCCGGGCTGACGCCCGACGTGGTGGTCGCGATGCCCTGCGGCTCCTACGTCGACGGCGCCCGCTCGCAGGTGCTCGAGCACTGGTTCCGCCTCGAGGACCTCAGAGCCCGCCAGGTGTTCGCGGTCGACGCCGCCTCGACCTTCTCCCGGCCGGGACCGCGCCTAGTCGACGGAGTCGAGCTGCTGGGCCACCTCCTGCACCCCGACTTAGTCCCGGCGCCCGGCAGCATCGGCTTCGCCGAAGTGCGCGGACCGGATCTGATGGCAAAAGGCGCGTAGGCGATCAGGCGATCGCCAGCGCGCCGAAGAACGAGACCGCGGCGACGAAGGCCATCGCCGCCATCTCCGCGGGGAAGTGACGCTCGCCGAGCATCCCCCGCTCGCCGGCGACGATCGCGAAGCCACAGAGCACACCGGCGACCAGCCCGCCGAGGTGGCCGCCGAGGCTGATGTGGCTGGCCCCACCGATGCTGATCGCGAGGTTGAGCAGCAGGATGAAGCCGATCGAACGCGCTACGTCGTCGAGGCCCCTGCCGCGGGCGATCACGAAGGTGGCGCCGAAGATGCCGAAGATCGCCCCCGAGGCGCCGACCGTGAGCGCGTCCGGCGTGAGCAGGAGCGCGCCCACCGAACCACCGAACAGCGAGGCGACGTAGACGCCGAGGAAGCGGGGCGTGCCGACCGAGGGCTCCAGCAGCCTGCCGAGGAAGTAGAGGGCGAACATGTTGAAGGCGATGTGGAGCAGGCTGGCGTGCAGGAAGCCGCCGCTGAGGAGCCGGTACCACTCCCCTTCGGCGACGGACGGGCCGAAGAGGCCGAAGTTCACCGCGGCCGAGCTGCCACCGACCCCGAACCCGCCGCCGGCGCTGGCCACCTCGGCCAGGAACGCGGCGACGTTCAACGCGATCAGGACGAAGGTCGCGGGGGCGCGGGAGAAGAGGGACGCCCCACCGACCCCGCGCGTGACCCGGGTGCGCTGGCGGGAACACTCGGGGCAGCGCATCCCGACGGGGGTCGGCGTCATGCAGTCGGGGCAGATCGGCCGCCCGCAGGAGGAGCAGGAGACGGCCGTCTCGCGGCTGGGGTGTCGGTAACAGGTTTGGGGCATGGCAGATCGGGGAGCCTACAATTGCCGCAAAACCGCCCCGCGCACGAAGGAGGTAGAGGAATGGAAGGAGCAAGCCCCGCGAGGCTCTACGCCACGGTCGTCGGCGCGGTCCTCGTGATCGCCGGAATCATCGGCTTCTTTTACAGCGCGTCCTTTGGCTCGCCCGGCGAAGTCGACGACGTCTTCGGCATCCTCTCGGTCAACGCCTGGCACAACATCGTCCACATCCTGACCGGCGCCCTCGGACTGCTGCTGGCCGGCTACGCGGCCCGCGAGTACGCGCTCGGGCTCGGGGTGGTCTACCTCCTCATCGCGGTCTGGGGCTTCATCATCGGCAGCGGCGATTCGATCCTCGGCTTCATCCCGATCAACACCGAGGACGACTTCCTGCACTTGATCCTCGGCATCCTCGGCATCGCCGCCGGGCTCGCCACGCCGCGAGCGTCGCGCCCGCAACAGACCGCTACGGCTTGATCCGGCCGGAGAGCGACCGCAGGCCGCCCTTGGCCTGCTGACGGCCGCGGCGCCGGAACTCGAGGACGACCAGGGCTCCGGCGGCGGCGCCGCCGGCGCCGAGCGCGACCACCGGACGGACCCAGTTGCGCGGGTCGCGCAGCGCCCGCAGCTCACTCTCGGAGAGCTCCTCGGCCCATTCGGAGAGCTCCTCGGCGGCCGCCTGCGTGACCGCGGCGAGCGTGTCCTCGAGCCGGCCCGAGAGCCGCTCGGGCGGCTCCAGTGGGCGCAGCGCGTCGGTGAGAAGCTGCTCGACGTTCCAGCTGCCGAGCGGGGCGCGGGCGGGCTCGCTACTCGGGCTCATCGCCGATCTCCTCCTGCAGCTGCTTGATCGCCCTGTGGATCAGGACCTTGGTGGCGCCGTCGCTGCGTCCGAGCGCACGCGCGATCTCGCGGTTGTCCATGCCGAGGGCGAAACGCATGATCAGAACGTCGCGCCTGTCGTCGGGGAGCTTCTCCAGGTTGGCCATCACCTGACGCAGCTCCTCCCTGCCCTCGGCGATCGCCTCGGTCCCGTGCCGCGTCGCGATCGGGTCGGCGTTCTCGAGCGAGGTCTGCGGCCGTCGCGAGCGGTCGCGGTAGTAGTTCGAGGCGAGATTGTGGGCGATGCGGATCAGCCAAGGCCGCAGGGGTCTGCCGTCCGACTCGCGACGGGCCCGGTCGAAATGGCGGTATGCCTGCAGGAACGCCTGCTCGGTGAGGTCCTCGGCGTCGTGCTGGTTGCCGACCCGGTAGTAGGCGTAGGAGTAGACGTCGCGCAGGTGGGCCCGGTAGAGATCCTCGAAGGCGCGGTCGAGCTCGGCCTTGGCCGCGGGGTCGAGGCTCGCCGGCTCGACGTTCTCTTCGGCGCTCACGGGTCAAGCCTAGTCACCCCGGGCAAGTCGGCGGCGATCACGCGGCCTCCCTCGCCCGCTCGCCGCGGCGCAGGCGGGCAACCCAGGCCTCGGCGTCGATCTCGCCGCGGATGAGAGCCGCCAGCCCGCCCAGCGCTTCGGCCCTCCCGCCGGCCGCCGAGGCGGCGGTGGCAAGCAGCGGGACCGCGTCGAGGCCCTCCGAAGCCTGGCCGATCCGCGCCGGGATCTCCGCCGCCGCGGTGCCGCGGCCGAGCAGCTCGCCGGCCCGGCGGTTGCGCCCGGCGGGGGCCATCACCGTCGCCGTCAGGTCGCCGACGCCCGCCAGGCCCGAGAAGGTCTCGAGCTCGGCGCCGCGCGCTATCGCGTGGTCGACGCACTCGCTCCAGACCTGGGCGGCGGCGATCCCGGCCGCGTTGAGCCCGTGGGGCTCGGCCGCGGCGGCGGCCAGGGCGGCGGCGTTCTTCGCCGCGCCCGCCATCTCGACCCCGATCGGGTCCCCCGATCGCTCGCAGAAGAGGCCGGCGCGGTCGAAGACGACGCCGAGCTGGTCGCGCAGGTCCTCGTCGACGGAGCCGAGCACCAGCGCCGCCGATCCCGAGACGGCCTCGCGCGCGTGCGCGGGGCCCCCAAGCGAGGCGATCGCTCGGGCGCGCACCCGCTCGCCGACGTACTCCGTTGGAAGCCGCCCGCGGGGGGCGACCAGCCCCTTGGTGAGGAGGAGCACCGCCGTTCGGGTACCGACCCGGTCGGCGACGGCGCCGACGGCCTGCGGCAGCGAGCCCGAGGGAATCGCCAGGCAGACGAGGTCGAGGCCGGCGAGCTCGACTTCGGCGGCCTGCAGCACGCGCACCGAATCGGGCAGGCGAACGCCCTCCAGGTAGCGGCCATTTTCGCGCTGCTCGGCCAGCTCCGCGGCCTGCTCGGACGTACGCGTGGCGAGCTGCACCTCGAGGCCGCCGCGGGCGAGGAGCACAGCGAGGGCGGTGCCCCAACTGCCGGCCCCGATCACGGCGGCGCGGCGCATCGGCGGCAGCCCGCCGAGGTCCTCCCACTGCAGCGCGACGTTGGGCCAGATCCGCCCGGTGACCATTTCGGCCAGCCCGCGCGAGGCCTGCTCGGCCCGCGGGAAGGTCATCGCCCGGCCGAGACGCACCTTGACCTTGCGCGGTCGGATCCGCCAGCCGCGGCGGACGTGTTCGGTGCCGAGGACCGCCGCCGGGATCACCGGCGCCCCGGTTTCCAGGGCGAGGCGGCCGACGCCGCGCTTGGGCTCGGCCAGCGAGCCGCGGCGGATACGCGTGCCCTCGGGGAAGATGCAGACCGCGCCGCCGCGCTCGACGACCTGGCGCGCCGTCTCCACCGAGTCCTCGTCGGAATCGCCGCGGCGGATCGGGAAGGCGCCGAGCCGCGAAAGGATCCAACCCTGCCAGCGACGCTCGAAGAGCTCGACCTTGGCGACGTAGTTGAGGGGACGGCGCCAGGGCAGAGCGCCGCCGATCGCGAACGGGTCGAGGAAGCTGCGGTGGTTGGAGGCGACGATCAGCCCGCCGTCGACCCGGCCGTGCTCGCGTCCGGTGCGGGCGTAGCGAAAGTACGCCAGGAAGAAGGGCGTCATGAAGACGCGGGCAAGGAGGTAAAGGAGGCGGTTTACGCCGTGACGGCGCGTGTAGGCGTGGTACGCCTGCAGGCGGGAGGGGTCCATCGTGGATGGCTACACGGGCCGCGGGCCATGGTTACCAGGCGGCCTGGATCAGCTTCTCGAGGTCCGCTCGCGTCGGCGGTTCCGGCATGAAGGCGAGCTCGGGACGCAGCAGCATCGAGTCGATGGCGCGAGGAAGCTCGCCCTGGTCGGCTCCGAGCTCGCCGAGACCGGGCGGATCGCCGCCGAGCCGCAGGAGGCGCTCCTCGATCCGGTCTGGGTCGGTTTCGAGGGCTTCCGCAAGGGGGGCGAGCCGGTCGGCGGCGCGGCCGGCCATGAAGGCCATCGCGCGCGGCAGGATCGCGGCGTTGGTTTGAGCGTGCGGGATGTCGCAGACGCGCGCCAGGGTCTGGCAGACGACGTGATGGATCGAGAAGGCGGCCGAGTCGATCGCGTAGCCGCAGAGGATCGAGCCGAGGGCGAGCAGGTCCCGCTCACGCTCGGCCGGGCCTTCGTCGAGCGCGCGGGCGATCAGCTCGGCGCCGCGCAGCGCCGTCATCCGCGACACGGGATTGGCGAAGGGGGTGTAGAGGGAGTCGGCGCCGTGCGCGAGGGCGTTCATCGAGCTGGCGCGCAGCTCGGGCTCGGGCGCGCTGGTCATCGCCTCCGGGTCGGCGATCACCAGCGCGGGACGAACGAGAGCCCGCACGCGGTCCTCGGAACCGACGGGAAGGCGGTGGATGCCGGTCATCTCCGCCCCCGACATCGTCGTCGGGATCGCGGCGACGCGGGCGCCGGTGACCGCCGCGATCGCCTTCGCCGTGTCGATCGCCCGCCCGCCGCCGAGGGCGACGAGGTTGGCGGCCGTCGCCGACTCGAGCAGCGCCGCGGCGGCATCGGGGACCGCCGACGCCGGCGAGCCGGGCGGTACCTCGTGAACCGTTGCCGCCGCGCTCGCCAGCGCCGGCGCGCCCACAAGACGGCGCTCGGTCGAGAGCAGGGCGAACTCCGCCATCCCGTTCTCGGTCAGGAGCTGGGGAGCGTCCTCCACTCCGCCCGCGCGGAAGACGACAACGCGGCCCGCATCCCGCCAGATGAAGTTGCCGCTCACCCGGTCGAGACCGTGCGCGGATTGACGACCGGGCGCAGGTTCGGCTCGACCTCGGCGCGCAGGTGCTCGAAGTCGGGCGGCAGGGAGAGCTTCTCGCCCAAGTGCTCGAGCGGCTCGTCGACGGTGAAGCCGGGGCCAAGCGTGGCGATCTCGAAGAGAACGCCGCTCGGCTCGCGGAAGTAGATCGAGCGGAAGTAGAAGCGGTCGATCACCGGGGTCGGGCGAGCGCCGGCTCCGATCGCCCGCTCCCGCCACTCCTCGTGCTCGTCGAGGGTCGAGGCCCAAGCGACGTGGTGGACGCTGCCGGCCCCTTGCTGGGGGCGCTCCTCGGGCGGGTCGTCGTAGACGTAGAGGCCGCCGCGGCTGGAGCCGCGCGCCTCCCAGGTGCGCTCGTCGACGAGCTCGAACTCGAGCGCCTCGAGCAGAGCGCTGCTCGCGTCCGGAGCGGCGCTGTAGGCGCAGACGGCGTGGAAGCCGCGCAGCGCGACCTCGGCCGGGACCTCGGGGTGATCGGCGATCAGCGGCTCGTCCTCGACTTCGACCACGGCCAGCTCGTGGGCCAACCCCTCGTAATCGGCGAAGCGCAGCGCCTCTCCGACCCGCTCGGACTCGAGGTCGGCGCCGCGGAGGCGCTCCTCCCAGAAGTCCAGTGCCGCGTGCGAGGCGACGCGCCAGACGATCCGGTGCACGTCGCCGGCGCCGGCCCGGCCCGGCGGAACGCCCGGGAACTCGAAGAAGGTGAGATCGGAGCCGGCGCTGCCCTTCTCGTCGGCGAAAAAGAGGTGGTAGACGGTGGGGTTGTCCTGGTTGACCGTCTTCTTGACCAGGCGCAGGCCCATCGTCCCCGCGTAGAAGTCGACGTTGCGCTGCGCGTCGGCCGTGATCGCGGTTATGTGGTGAATTCCCTCCAGCTTCATGCTTCACGTATAGCATCCACATCTGGATGAGCCGCGGACGGCGACGCATCGTGAGGGTCCTGGTCGTGCTCGGCTCGCTGCTGGCCTTCCTCAGCGTCTTCGCGATCTGGACCGAACGCCAGGCGCTCAACACGGACGACTGGGTCGACACCAGCGGCCGCCTGATCCAGAACGAGACGATCCGCGAAGCGCTCGGCAACTTCCTCGTCGACCAGCTCTACGAAAACGTCGACGTCGAAAAGGAAGTCGAAGAAATCCTGCCCGGCGACACGAAGCAGCTGGCGGGGCCGGTGTCGGGTGGGCTGCGGCAGGTCGCGGGGCAGGGCGCCGACAAGGTGCTGCAGAGCTCCGCCGCGCAGGAACTCTGGAAGAGCGCCAACCGCACCACGCACGAACAGCTACTGGCCGTGCTCGAAGAAAAGGAAGGCACGGTCTCGACCGAAGAAGGAAAAGTGACGCTCAACCTCGGCGGCCTCGTCACGAACCTGGCCGACCAGGTGGGCATCGGCGCCAGCCTCGCCGAAAAGCTGCCCGAAGACGCGGGGCAGATCACGATCCTGCGCTCGGATCAGCTGAAGACCGCGCAGGACGTTGTCGTCGCCGTCAAGGGCCTGGCGCTGCTGCTCTCGCTGCTCACGCTGCTCTGCTTCGGGCTGGCGATCTACCTCTCGAGCGAGGGGCGCTGGGTGACCGTGCTCTACTGCGGCGTTGGCCTGATCGCGGCCGGCTTCGCCTCGATCGTCCTGCGTGAGGTCGCGGGCGGGATCGTGGTCGGGCAGCTGGTCGAAGAAGAGAGCGTGCGGCCGGCAGCGGAAGAAACCTGGTCGATCGCCACCTCGCTGATGACGAGCATCGCGACGACCGTGATCGTCGTCGGCGTCCTCTTCGGCATCGCCGGCTGGCTCGCCTCGCCGACCGGCTCGGCCCGCTCTACCCGCCGCTTCCTGGCGCCGGTCCTCGACGAGCACGTCGCCTACGCCTACGCCCTGCTGGCGATCGTCGTCGGCTTCTACTTCATCTCGGCCCCGATCCAGAACCTGCGCACCTTCCTGACCACGCTGGCGATCGCCGGACTCGCCGCCTTCGGCATCCATGAGCTGCGCCGCCAGACGGCCGAGGAATTCCCCGACGCCGACTTCGGGGAATCCTTCGGCCGCACCAGGGATCGCGTCGTCGGCGCCGTCCGCGACGCCAACATCGGCGAGCGCGCCTCGAAAATCCGCCTACCCGAGATGCGCAAGCCTGCCGCGCCGGAGGAGGCGACCACCGAGGTCGTCCCCGCCTCCCCCGATGACGCCCGCCTGGCCCGCCTCGAGCGGCTGGCGAAGCTCCACGAGCAAGGGATCCTCACCGACGAGGAGCTGGCCGCGGAGAAGTCTCGCGTGCTGGGCGACTCCTAACGGCGCGACCCTTTCGGGCCCTCCGTCGCCTTGGCAAGGTCGCTGACCTTCATGCCAAGCGCCGTCGCGACCCGCTCGACCATCCCCCACGACGGATTCAGGTTCCCGCCCTCCAGCCGCGATACCCAGGTCGCGTGAACGCCCGCGGCGTGCGCGACCGCTTCCTGAGTCAGCCCCCGCTCTTCCCGCAGCCGCTTGACGGCCCGCCCTAGGGCGGCTTGCGGTTCGGCACGGGGCGGCATCGTGACAACGCTCTAAGACAGGAGGGTGAGCGTCCATAGCAAACTTGCATGAACGTGGATAGGCTTCTTCGCGACCGCGGACAACGATCTAGAGGAGGTATTCGCCAATGAGCTGGCCTGTCGCGGAGTCCCCGTCTTTGGGCATGCGATCCCTCGCGCTGACGACCAGGCCGGCCCCCGGTCCTTCGCGAACGGCCGGAGACCGGCCCTCTACTTGCGCCTAATGGCTCTTGACCGTTTGCGGCAGCGGCATAACCTGCTGGACAGGTTTGACTGTCATCCCGCTCACCTCCCTCCCGCTCGAAGGCCCTCGGCCTTTTGCCGAGGCGAGAGGAAGATGCTAAGGAAATTCTTAGCGCTAAGAGTTTTCTTACGCGAGACTGAGGGCCATCAGGCAGGCACCATGCTCCGCCGCATCTGATTACGTGAAACCCGGCGATTGGAGCCCCCTACATGAAAGAGACCGAATGGCATATCGGGCGAATGCCACGTGACAAACGCACGAAGCAGCCGGTCGAAGCCATAACCAATTCAGTTAACCACTCGCTCAGGCTTGAAATTCTTACGATCCTTCATCAAGGCGAGTTCAGCGCAGGAGAGATCGCGGACGTACTTGAAGAGGACGTGAGGTACGTAACGGGCCATGTCCGCATCCTCTTTGAGACTGGCTGCATTGAATTCATGGGGTTTAAACGGATCGGTGGCTACGCGAGGCCTGTCTTTCGCGCCATCACCTTGCCCATCGTTACCGATGAGGTCTTCCGCAAGTTGGAGAAGGACGAGCGTCACGACATATCTGGCGTAGGCCTTCAGGGTTTCCTGGCCGAGTCGTTGTCCGCGTACGCCAACGAGAAGCTAGACAGCGCCGAGGAACCTCCGTGCCTGATCTGGGACGTTCCGTCACTAGACGCGAAGCGGAGACGAAAACTGCGAAGGCGACTGAATGAGATCTGGAAGGAAGAGGTCTTGGCAGCTGAGGCCGAATTAGCTAATGCCGTCGTTCAGTCCGGCGAGGAGGCCATTCCCACGGTCGTTGGCCTGTTTAGTTTCGAGCGGGGGCGCAGAGGGAGGCCTGAGCGAGGCTACTTCAGGGTGGAAAAAGATTAGTGGTAATGAAATTTCGGTTGCTGAGTGCGTACCCATCTGCAACCGTTCATTACTCCGACGATGGCGAGCGATGGAAGTCTCACTACGTCGGTAGCCACACCTGCGCCCCCGGGGTGACTTGACAACTGGCCTTCTCCCTGGGGGCGCTCTCCCAGGAAAGTTGGCTTCGTGAAAGAACAAGACAAGCAACCGGCGTGGCATCTGGCAAAGCAGGCGCTTTCCCATCCCGAGCGTACTGAGATGCTGGCCCACGTCACGCGGAAAGGAACGGGAGCCGACGCGACGGAGCTGGCGGGCGCACTCGGCCTGTCGATCGCCAAGGCGAGATATCACCTGACGGTGCTGCGCAACGCCGGGCTCGTCGAACAGGTCGGCGAAAACAGCAGCCAATACGTCGCGGTCCTGAACCTGTGACGATCGGCCGGAGGAGCCATTGGAGATCGCCCCGGAGTCGAGAGCCTTCCTGATCGAGCTGTTCACGAAACTGCGAGCCGACCTGGCCGAACGGGCCAGCGAGGAGGCGGGCGCGAAGCGCGAACTGCGCATCTTCGATGCGCTGCTCGCGGGACTAGAACAGCGCGGTTCCTTTCCCGATGACGAGGAGCTACGCGAGTACGTCGCGAAGCTGGCCGCCTCGACCGACGAGAGCAACGAATACGAGCACGTCGTGCTCGAACATCGCGCGCTGGCAGAGCTGGGCGCGGCCCTTCCGAAACGTGGATGAGCCTGAAGCCCGCCTCCGGGGTCGAACCGGAACTCTCTCGATTACAAGTCGAGTGCTTTACCAATTAAGCTAGGCGGGCAGTTCGTAGTCTTTGGCCCAGCGTACGCGCTTCCCCTGCCGATTGCGGGGAGGATCCACGCGCAGATACATGCGTGCCCAGGGCACGTCAGCAACCGGCACGACGTAGGTCTTCTTCAGTTCCGGGCAATACACCATGAAGAGATCGACCTGATCCGCGTAACCTTGACTACGCGTCCTACTCATGTTCGACTGCGTGCTGACGACCCTGAACTCAATTGCGCCGCGCCGGAGGCGTCCCGTCTTGCACTGGGCTTTCAGGAACTTGCCGTCGCTTTCGAGCACTAGGTCGTAACGCTGATTCACGCCGAACGGCAGGAGCACGCGATAGCCCCGCTGCACGAGCTGAGCGAGAATCGCCGCCTCGGCACGGCGCCCGACGTCGACCGGATGGGAGGTGAGCTTTGGCCTTGCCAGGATCGATGGCCGGGCGTGACCATAGCGCTGTCTGTAGACAGAACATCTCATCATTGATCGAGCCTGTTCTGGCATCGTTGCTGCCGTGGACGTCAGATTTCGCTTCCTGCGCCCCGACGAGGGGTTGATCCTCACCGAGGCGATCGAGGTCGCCTACGGCGATAGCTACGACGTGCGCTGGGTCTACGACGCGGAGGAGGTTGGGACCCGCCTGGCGGCTGGTACCTACGTGGCCTGCGTCGCCGAAACGGCGGACGGGGACCTGCTCTGCCACGAGGGGATGAGCCTCTCGCTGGCCGACGACGCGGTCGGGCATTCGGGGCAGGCGGTGACGATGCCGGCGGCGCGGGGGCAGCACCTCTTCACGAGGACCAAGCGCTTCCTGATGGACTGGGCCAAGAAGCGGGGGATGGCCGGCATGTTCAGCGAGGCGACCACCGCTCATCCCTACAGCCAGCGGGCCAACGTCGAGCTGGGCGCGCACGAGACCGGCTTCCTGCTCGGCTGGATCCCCGAATCGGTCGCCAACGACGCGGCGGGGGGGCGCCGGCGGGGGCGCCAGTCGGCGGCGCTCTTCTACACGAAGCTGAACGACGGCCACGAGCGAGCGGTCTACGCACCCGAGCGCCACCACGAGGTCGTCGGCCGCACCCTGGAGCTCTGCGAGCTACGCGGCGCCCTGGCCGATCCACCGCCCGGCGCGGCACCGGCCGAGCGCACAGAGCTGCACGTCGAGATCGACGCCGACCACAACCTGGCGCTGATCGCCGTGCACTCGCCCGGCCTCGACCTGGAGGAGGTCGTCGCCGCCGAGCGCCACCACCTCTTCCATCGCGCCGGCCTGGACGCGATCTACCTCGACCTGCCGCTCGACGACCCGGCGACGGCGCTGCTCGCCGACCACCTCGAGCGGCTTGGCGTTTCCTACGCCGGCGTCTTCCCCAACCACCGCTGCGACGGCGACGTGCTGCGCATGCAGTCGCTGCACCGAGTGCGGATCGAGGCCGGCGACGTCGCCGTGGCCTCCGAGCACGGCCGCGAGCTGCTCGACTACGTCCTGACCGATCTGCGCTGAGCGGGCGCGCTCAGGCCTCGCGCGAGGCGAGGTGGGCCGCGACCTTGCGCTTGACCCGCTGCAGGGCGTTGTCGACCGTCTTCGTATCGCACTCGAGGCGCTCGGCGGTCGCCTCGTAGGAGTGGCCGTCGAGGTAGAGCGAGAGCACGCGGCTCTCCAGGTCCGAGAGAACGCCAGAGACACCCGAAAGGCAGGAGACGAGGCTCTCCAACTCTTCGGACGCGATCACCTGGTTCACGGGATCGTGCACGGAGGGGCCGGGCAGGATCTCGTCGAGGGTCGTGTCGGAGTCGCCTGAAGCAGCCGGGGTCTGGCTGAAGGAGACGTACTGGTTCAGGGGGGTGTGCTTGTTGCGCGTCGCCGTCTTCACCGCGGTGATGATCTGCCGCGTGATGCAGAGCTCGGCGAAGTTGCGAAAGCTCGACTCGCGGTCGGTGCGATAGTCGCGGATCGCCTTGTAGAGGCCGAGCAGCCCTTCCTGGATCAGATCGTCTGCCTCGCCGCCGAGCAGGAAGTACGAGGAGGCCTTGAGGCGGACGAAGCCGCGGTAGCGGCGCACGATCGCGTCGTAGGCGTCGGTGCGTCCGTCCTTGGCCAGGGCAACCAGGTAATGGTCATCAAGCTCTGGTTGAGGGTTAGCCTCGGCCGGCCGAAGCGAGCCGTTGAGACGGCCGGTGGGGAGATGCATTTCCTGCGTTGGCGAAGATAGAGCCACGGATCCTTCTCCTTGCGAGAACGAAGGGTTCGTGGCGCCGGTACCTCCCCTGAGGCGCCCCTATTGACTGGTCTCCCTCAGACTCAAGCTGAGGTTCAACCTTTGTTGGGCGGGTAGTTTACGTCCGAAAGGTGTTCTGTCAACCCCTGCGGCGAGATTCTTTGCAATCGCCGTTGCGGGTGCTAGCGCTATTCCCGCTGGCGCAGGGCCTCGAAGAGCAATGCGGTCGCGGCGCTGGAGACGTTGAGCGAAGCGGTCTTGCCGCGCTGAGGAAGGGCAACCCGGCCGTCGCAGGCGGCGAGGACGCGGGGGCGGATCCCCTTGCCCTCGGCACCGAGCACCAGAATCGTCGGACCGGTGAGGTCGGCGTCCCAAGGCGCCCGATCGGCGCTGGCGTCCGCCGCCCAGATCCAGAACCCCGCCCGCTTTGCCGCCGCCAGCCAGTCGGCGAGGTTGCGGACGCGGGCGACCGCCAAATGCTCGACGGCGCCGGCCGAGGCCTTGCAGGCGACCGCCGTCACCTCGGCCGCTCGCCGCTCGGGGATGACGAGCCCGGCCGCGCCCGCCGCCTCCGCCGAGCGCGCCACCGCACCGAGGTTGCGCGGGTCCTGGACCTGGTCGAGCGCGACGATCAGCGCCCCCCGCGCCGCGAGCAGCCCGACGGAATCGGCATACGGATACGGATCGACCTCGGCCACCACCCCTTGGTGGTCCGGCGACCCGCACAGCCGCTCCAGCTCCTCGCCCGAGGTCTCGGGTGCCCGCCAAACGCGACGCACCGTCCTTCTCCCCCGCTCGGCCTCGGCAACCGGCCGCTTGCCGTAGATCAGCTGCGAGGCCATCAGGCCTTCGGCACGAGCTTCGCGCCCTCGGCCGAGTCCCGTACCTCCCAGCCAAGCTCTGCCAGCCGGTCGCGGATCTCGTCGGCCCGGGCGAAGTCCTTGGCTACTCGCGCGGCTTGCCGTTCCGCGAGAAGCCGCTCCGCTGCCTCGTCGGCCTCAGCTCCCCGATCCGGCTGGGTAAGGGAGCCGAGCCCGAGAAGCTCAAGCATCTCCTTGACCGCTTCGGGCGCCCCCGGAATCGCCTCCCGATTTGCTTCGGCCACCAGCTCGGCCACCTCGGCCATGGCCTTGGGCGTGTTGAAGTCGTCGGCAAGCGCGTCGCGGAATCTCTCGACCCGGGAGACCGCCGCGTCGGAGGCGCCGGGGGAGGGTCCCCGGGAACTCCCGGCGAAGCCGGCCCGGGGACCCTCCCCCGGCGCCTCCCCAACTGGGTGCTCCCGAAAGAAGTTCCGAAGCCTCTTGAGCCGTGCGGCAACCTGCTCCATCTCATCGGGACCGAACGCAAGCGGCTGGCGGTAATGCCCTGAAATCAGATAGGCGACGACCGTCTCGCGCCCGTAGCGGTCGATCGCCTCGCTCAACTGGAAGATGTTGCCCTCGGACTTAGACATCTTCTCGGCGTCGGTCTGCACCATCCCGTTGTGCATCCAGAGCCGCGCGAACGGCCTCCCGGCCCCCTCGGACTGAGCGATCTCGTTCTCGTGATGGGGGAAGATCAGGTCGGAGCCGCCGCCGTGGATGGCGAACTCGGGGCCGAGCTCCCGCTCGGCCATCACCGAGCACTCGATGTGCCAGGCCGGCCGGCCCGGGCCCCAAGGGGACTCCCAGGCCGTGTCCTCGTCGGGCTTCCGCGCCTTCCACAGGGCGAAGTCGAGCGGGTCCTCCTTCAGCGACTCCGAGCCGGCCTCCTCGCCCTGGTCCATCTCCTCGGTGCGCCGGTTGGAGAGCTTGCCGTAGCCGTCGAAGCTCCTGACGCGGAAGTAGACGTCGCCGCTTGACTCGTAAGCCCGGCCCGCCTCGATCAGCTCGGCGATCAGGGAGACGATCCCCTCGATCGTCTCGGTCGCCAGCGGCTCCGCGTCGGGACGCCCCAGGCCGAGGCGACCGGTGTCCTCGAAGTAGGCCCGCGTCATCCGCGCCGCGAACTCCGCGGACCCCTCCCCCGCCTCGCGCGCCGCCGCGTAGATCTTGTCGTTGACGTCGGTGACGTTGACGACGAGCTTGGTCTCGTACCCCTCCGAGCGCAGGAAGCGGGCGAGAAGCGAGAAGACGACGAAGGGTCGCGCGTTGCCGATGTGGATGCGGCTGTAAACCGTCGGCCCACAGGCGTAGATCCCGACCTCCAGCTTCGGGTCGATCGCCCGCGGCTTTCCGCTCAGGGTGTCGTGTATCCGCACCTCCCGCATCTCGGTGCCGGATGCTAAAGGGAGCTAGAGGCTAGAACGTCCTGTAGCTCGAGCCGGATGCCGCGGACTCGCGCCGCGACCAGCTCGGAGCAGTCGACTCGGCGGCGGCAAGCGCCTCGCGCCGGGCTCGTTTGGCGGTTGCCCGGATCTCGTCCTCGGCCGCCTCGCGCACCCGCGCTTCGCGCTGCTCGGCCTGGACCTTGATCCGCTCGGCCTCCTTCTCGAGGGCTTCCTCCGCGCGGGCCCTCGCCTTCTCGGTGGCCTCGCCTTCGACCTTCTCGACGAGGGCGCGGACCCGCTCCTCGGCCTCGCGGCGCACGTCCTCGGTGCCCTGCAGCACCCGCTCCTCGATCTCGGCCTCGAGGCGGATCGCCAGCTCACGCGACTCGTGTGCGGCGGCTTCGGCTTCGACGGCGCGCTGCTCGGCGGCGGCCACGCGCTGGTCGGCCTCCAGCGTCGCCCGTTTCAACGCCTCGTCGTGGCGCTTGGCGGCCTCCGCTTCGGCCTCTTCGAGCTGCCGTGCGAGCGAGCGCTCGGACTCGGCCTTGACGTTTTCGATCGCGGCCTCGGCGCGGTCGCGCGCCTGCTCCGCGCGCTTGGCCCGGGCCTCGGCCTCGCGCCGGCGTCCGCGCTCGGCGGCGATCCGCTCGCGACCCTCCTCGCCGATCTTGCGCAGGGTCGCCATCGCCCGCTCCTTGAGCTCGCCGCGCAGCGCGTCGCTCCGCGCCTCGGCCTTGGCGACGCGCTCCTCGCTCACGCGCACCCACTCGAGCGCCTGGCTCGCCGTCTCGCGCAGCTCCTCAGTGGCCGCGCCAACCGCTTTCAAGTGCCGTGCGGGCTCCCCCATCGGAACCAGCAACCTACTACCGGCATCGGAGCCTCTTCCACCCCCGACGGCGAGCTCTGCCGCAATTAGCGGCTTCGTCTACGCCGACTGTCGCGAGTGCCGCTCGTGCAACTCCCGCTTCAAGATCTTGCCGGTGGCGTTGCGAGGCAGCTCGTCGAGGAACTCGACTTCGCGGGGGGCCTTGTAGGAGGCGAGGTTGGCCTTGACGTGGGCCTGCAGGTCGCCTTCGGAGACCTCGGCGCCCGCGGCGATCACGACGAATGCCTTGAGGCGCTGGCCGAACTCCTCGTCCTCCACCCCGATGACCGCGACCTCGACCACCGCCTCGTGGTCGGCGAGCAGGTCCTCGACCTCGCGCGGGAAGACGTTCTCGCCGCCGGAGACGATCATCTCGTCGTCGCGGCCGTCGATGAAGAGTCGCCCGTCGGCGTCGACATGGCCAACGTCGCCGCTGCAGAGCAGGCCGTCGATCGCCTCCTTGCCGCCGCCGCCGGTGTAGCCGTCGAAGGACATTTCGTTGCCGACGAAGATGCGACCCACCTCGCCGGTCGGCACCTCGCGGCCGGCCTCGTCGTAGAGGCGCACCACGGTGCCGCGGGGTGGCTTGCCGGCGGTGCCGGGCGCCGCCCGCAGGTCCTCGGGCGTGGCGACCGTGGCGTAGGCGACCTCGGTCGAGCCGTAGAGGTTGTAGACCGTGTCGCCGAAGCGGTCCATCCACTCGGTTGCCAGCTCCCCGGGGAGCGCCGAGCCGGAGGCGGAGGTGATCCGCAGGGAGGAGAGGTCGTAGGCGTCGAGCGTCTCCGGCGGCAGCCGCAGGATGCGCTGCAGCATCACCGGCACGACGGCCAGGACCTGGGCGCGATGCTCTTGGACCATCGCCAGCGTCGCCTCCGGGTCGAAGCGGCGGCACAGGACCAAGGTCGAGGCGGTCGGCAGGCCGACCACGAAGTGGAAGAAGCCCCAGGAGTGAAAGAGCGGCGCCGCGACGACCATCTTCTCGCGGGCGCGGTACGGGATCTTGTCGATGATCGCCGCCATCGCCATCAGCCCGTCGGGGCTGGAGCGCTGCGCCCCCTTCGGCGTCCCGGTCGTGCCCGAGGTGAGGACGACGAAGCGCGCTTTGTCGGGAGGCGGCTTCAGGTTCGAGTCGCCGCTGGCGGCGATCAGCGCCTCGAGCGACTGGCCCTCGGGCTCGCCGTCGGTCCAGGCGACGATCCCCTCGACGCTCTCGTCCACCCCCTCGAGCAGGCCGGCGAACTCCTCGTCGTAGACGAGCGCCTTCGGGGCCTCGCGGTCCATCACGTCGAGCAGCTGCGGGCCGGAGAACATCGTGTTGAGGTAGAGGGCGCTGGC
>Ga0207677_10000554_pt1 | contig 23605 bp, 37 predicted proteins | sample KBSMisM42_FD_184311 | JGI IMG/M metagenome (GOLD analysis project Ga0207677, IMG submission 184311) | Miscanthus rhizosphere microbial communities from Kellogg Biological Station, Michigan, USA - KBS Miscanthus M4-2 (SPAdes) (version 2) | ecosystem: Host-associated > Plants > Roots >...
ATGATCGTTACCGACGTTGGTCCGCCCGGCACGGCGCCAACCAGCGGAACAGAGTTAATTAACGGCTCGTCAGACTGCGCTTTCTTCAAATCCAAGGTTTCAACGGGCGCCCCAGGATTTAACACGATCTGCAGCATCTGTTCGTTGGGCGATATCTGCACCACGCATTGCATACTATATTGCATGGTCAAGGGGTAGGTTTTGTCCGGATCATAGACGAACTCCAGCGAGTTCGGATCAGCTGGAAGCTTCTTCGCTACGCCCTGCGCCAACGCGAATGACGGTAACAGCACCAACAGAGCCGCGGCTGATCTCATAGCTGTTTTGCCTCGAAGGTGATGCACTGGAAGCCGCGCCTATTTCTATGGCGCTCACTGAACGGCAGATTGATATCTGGGATGTAGCGGAAGGTGATTGTCGCCTGCCAAAGCTCCTTGACCATCTGCACGCGCTGGTCCTTCACCTGCTGCGACCGGAACTTGACGGTATAGGACCATGCGCCGTCAGGGGCTTGGATCGGATGTTGATCGTCCTGCCAATCGCTGAGGATGATGTGGCCGTTGGTGCCCAACTGCTTGACCGGCGATAAGCGTGAAGCGCGCCAACCGTCGTATTCCGTAAACTGCGCAGGCGACGACATCGCTCGCACTGTCAGCCACTGCTCGTGATCCAGCACATCGATATAGCCAAGCCGCGCGTTGATATATTTCTCGACGTCATCCTTACGGTCATTGCTGTCGAACCACTTCACCGCATCCTTAGCCGGGATGGCGGTATAGGCTGCGCCGCTTTCCATCCTGTTGAGCACGATAAACATCGGCGGATGATCTTGCTGGCGATAGATGACGATGCCCAACACACTCAAGGTAATCACTGTGCTAAGGTTCGAGGTTCCGGCAAACCACCACAGCCAGCGCTTCGCCTCGATCTGCACCTTGCGTAATTGACCGGCGAAAGAGCGCTGCTCCTTCAATGCATCTTTACGCGCCTCTCCCGGTGGGATCGGTTCTGCCGACCAATTGTCGACGTTCTGATCCATCACAGTCCATTCCTAATACGGCCCGCGCCGGGCACGGGCGGCGTAGAGAAAGCGTTGCCCCCGATGGGCATCGGCGATAACTGCCAGACTGGATCATTGACCGACGTGTAGGCCAAGGGGCGGCTGACGTTGCCGCAGGCCGCCAACGCGAGTGCCAAGAGCAGAATAGCGCGCATCAAACCTCCTAGAACAAGGGAGAGATCACGAACCAGCCGACAAAGACACCGCCCACGAACGATATTGCGGCGCCAGCTATGCCAAGCCGGACTAAAAACCGCTCAGTAAGAGCGCTTTCATGACAGACTCGGTTGAACAGTTCGTCAGAAACATTCGTGCTCACTGCCGTCTCCTATATCTGCTTTTCATTGCACGACCTTAACTCGCTTGGTCCCACCGCTGACGATGCAGACGATCCAGATGATAAAGAACACCAGCCAGAGCAAAAGGAACGGCGGAAACAGCAGCAGGAAGAACAGCGGAATAGTGAGCGCGAGCTGCAGGACCAACATAACGATGCCGAATGTGCGCATTTACCAACTCCGTTTTGATGTAGATCATGTGCATGTGGTGAGCATCAGTGTTTTCTCCTGAACAGACTGCCAAAAATCCAAGCCGCCCACATGGCAAGGAACGCGCTGATGAAGGAAGTAATGATCGCAGGCATGATCATGTTCTGATGCCATGCCTGCGTGGCATACGTGGATAAGCCATAGGCAAGGAAGCCGAGGAATGTGACGCGGATCACGGCTGATATCCTTGGACTCGTCCTGCGCTGTGGTTGGCCGCGGTCCAGGCTCGGCTACCAAAACCACCGCCCGGCGATGGGGCCGGCAATACGCCGCCACCAGATGATCCGCCGCTTACCCAGCCGCGGACCGTCCCATAGCCCAATTGCGCAGCCCCCCATGCCTGTCCCGCCATCTGTGTCGTATTGACATACGCGCCGCCAGCGACTGCGCGCCCATAGCCCGGAAGAACCATGCTCACGACTGCCGTGCCCGCCATCGCCACGGCGATGCCGATCAATCCGCCGATCATGGCGAACACGTTGCCGCCTTGTGGGGTCGTGGTTATTTTATCCAGGAATTGGCCGGCCATCGCCATCATCAGGGCCAGGAGTACGCCAACCATTAGTTTGGCAACGATCAATCCGACTGTCGTATTAAGCCATCCGCCAAACCAATGACGTGTTGCCGGTATCAGCGCGCAGGCAATGGCGAGGGCCGTGATTGCTGCCAGCAACCCAGACACCACGTGGACGAATAACACCACGGCGAAGGCGCCAAGCGCCGCTCCAAAGCATGTAAGCCAGTAGAGTGGTACACAAAGCGCTGCGGCAATCCATTTCCATGACCACTCGTTCGGCAGTCTGTCCAGCACCTGACCGCCGACGAAAAACGCCTTGGCCACAAATAGATCGAACGGCTCCCCGCCTGCTATAGGCGCACCACCAACCGCACCTGATAGTGCCCCAAGCAATTGGTCGGGAATGTCGTGCATGGTCAGCGGCACGATGTAAGAGTTCAGCGGCCCACCAGGCGATATCAGAAACATGATCACGCCCAACCGAAGCAACAGCCTGATCACTTCAGGAAGACCGAAGTCGAATTTCCCAGATTGCGCAGCGATCAAGGCAACCATGGCAAACAACGTCGCGCTCGGCTTGAGCCAAGGCATAACTTGCGTTGCCAGCGCGGTATTGACCTGCACGACCGCCTGTTGCAATGGATCGTTTACTGCGGCCCAGATTGCCGCGAACATGCCAAACTGATAGCCGGTCAGATCAGTGGTGTTGGTCACCGTCCTGCTGTTGGCCATCAAATTGGTGAATGCGTCCTCTATGGCCAGCGGCTGGCCGAAGGCAAAGACCGGGATTAGCACGAAAACCGGCAACCAGATCAGCGTTGGGATCGCCGCCTTCACTGCTATTACTTCCCATTAAGTCTCTTGCTAAAAGCGTCCAAGGATACCTTCCACAGCGCCTCTGCCGCGGCCGAGCAGTTCGCGCGTTGCCGTCCAGGATTATCATTGCACCAAGCTACGGCGGCCTGCATTTCCGCCGGATGTGCGACATACCAGCTGACGGTATGCGTTGTGGTCAGCAAGAACGCACCGACAAACGCTACGGCCAGCACGGCTATGCCGGAACCAAGAAACAACTTCTGCTGGATCATTTTACCGCTCCCACCCTGTCTCCGAATGCCTTGACCGATGTAGAGAAAAGCTCGTCCGCTCGGTTTATGTTTGCGTCCCGTTGGGCCTGGTATAACGCGGATGCTGCCTGCATCTGCCCGAGCGCACTGGTGGCCCACGCCTGCTCGCTATTCAGCGCTATCATCAGATTTTCTCGCTCGGCGGGATCGGTTGCGGTCGATTGCCTATCCCGCAAACCGCGCAGCACATCGTAGTGATTGCTGAGGTCGGTATAGAGCTTCCCGAGGATGCCCTGATATCCGGCATTGGCGTTCGCCCGCTGGTTCTGGATGCGGCAGGCGTCGGTGTCGTCCGTGCAGCGATAGACGGAATTGGCATTGCCAATGCCTGACATGATGCCGCCCAACTGGCCCAGCTTACCGGCAATGCTGTTGACGCCGCCATAATAGCCGCTGGTCAGCGACATCACGCTGTAGACGGACGATAAACTCCCCAACGGGTTGCCGACCCCGAGCATGCCCATCATCGCCTGCGCCGCACCAAGTGACGGATGCTGGATCATCCCCTGCAGCATAGCTTCGACGCGCGCCAGTTCTTCAAGTTCTGTGATGTACTGCTTGGTCTCTAGAACGTAGCCCTTTACCGCTTGGACGAGTTGATTACTCGCGATGGCAGCCTCCACCTCTGACAGCACAGGAATGACCGCTGGCGCGGGGCGGGTGACGCAAAGGAATGCCAGAAGCAATATGGCGCGCTTCATGCCGCCTCCATCTCCTGTTGATTGCGCTCCTTTAGCCAGCGCTGTAGTGCCGCTGCGGTATCGTTCTGCTCCTCCTGTTCAATGCGATCGAACAGGCGCGTCTGTTCCTCCCGTCCTGAGATCAGCGCCACCACCGGCTCTGGCAGCGGCATATGGAGCACCTGACTGGTGCGCATGCCCTTGAGTAAGAAGGTTCCTTCGCCCATCGGCAAATTCTTGATGATGTCGAATTCATGCTCGGAACAGCCGAAGCCACCATCAGAGCCGTAGTCGATCATCTGCCCGCGCGGGTTGGCAAAGAAGAACATATTTGCAATCTGCTCGCGGATTACATGACCAAGCTCAGCGTTAGTCTTGATATCGTGTGGTGATTGAGTGAGCAGGAAGGTGGCGCCGCCCATCTTACGAATGGTGCGCAGTGAGTTATTGATGATCGGACGGAACTCTGCCTCCGTCATCGACTTGTTCAGTTCTTCGAATGTCTCTAGCAACCGGCGGCCATCCAACAGTTTCGTGGAGTAGTGATGCAGGATAGCGATGGTCGGGCCGCGCGCGTATTCATGGTCGAGAATGGTCGTCTGATCGAATGCGTTGAACCGATTACAAAAGTCGACCTTGTCGACCGGCGCGTCGAAAACCCAGCCGAACTCTTTGCCCCAGCACCAGCGCTCCAATCGAGCGCCGGCCTGGCCATCGGCCGTGCCGAGCATGGCGCATATTTCCTCCAACCACCTCTCCTCTGGCGGCAGTTGCATCACGGCGTCTAAAATCATCGGCAATCGTCGGTCGTCTTCGGATGAGAATTCTCCTCGACCGTCGCGCTTGGCCGCGCCACGGATCAGTTGTGCAAGAAAAGCTAGGTCATCTGGCGTCCGGTCGAGGCGCTTTAGTGGCGCCAAGCACGGTCCGCCCAGCTCAAGATACGATCCGCCTAACGCCTTGATCAGAACCTTAAGACCACGATCCTTGTCATAGAGGATATTGGTCCGCACGCCGCAGCGGCCTGATAGCGCGATAATTGCCCCTGCGGTCGTAGTTTTGCCACTGCCGGCCATCCCGCAGAAGAACGTGTTGCCGAGATCCCGCTCGTGGATATGGTAGTAGTATGGCTCACCGGAATTGGTGCGGAAGATGAACGCCGGCTTGCCCCAATGTCCCACCCGTTTGCCGACGTTGAACGAATGCAACGGTGCCATGGCGGTGAAATTGCGCGAATGCACGTATCCAGGACGAGCACGCAAGGCGGCATTACCTGGAAACATGGATGCCCACGCGGCCTCAACTGAGAGCACATGTTCGCGCACCGTGGTCACGCCGCCGTCGGCGATATGCCCCCATAACTGATTGGCACAGCGGCCGAGTTGCTCCTGATCCTGGTGGAACCCGGCGCAGGCGAACGAATAGTCGCCGAGCACGTAGTCTGCGTTGCCAATGGCCCCGGCTGCCTGTCGGAGCGACCCTTGCTGTTCAATGGCTGGGTCATCCGCATTCTGTAGCTTCCATTGCTTACGGGACATGATGCCCTTGGCGACTTCAGTCGGTATGCACCGAAAGGAATGGCAGACGGTCAGCGCAGACGAGGCCGTCAGAAGCTTATTGAACATGCCCGGGAACGTGCTCCTGGGGAAATGTCGCCATCCAAGCACCGCGCCATACAATGGCGCCCCAGGCTCAATGAACTTGATGGTGTCGCCGTCGAACACGACATGTTCGCGGAACATAGCCTCGCCCAGAGGGCCGGTGGTCAGCGGCACCTTGCGCCAGATACCCGTCGCCGCAAGCACCAAGGCTTCGGCGATCTCCGAGAAGTCCACATGGCCAACTCCTACCTTCTCATTGCGGATGCCAAGCCGGCGCGGCCGGTAGTCGCGGAACTCCTCGATCAGCAGATCGACGATGCGTCCAATTGATGCTACACGCGTCGGGTCTTCGTCCTCGACTTTACGCCGCACTGAGGCGACATAACCACCGATCGTCTCGCCGAGCACCATGTGTGATCCGCGCAACTGCAGACCAATGAACTTACGGTTCAGATAAAGGCTGTTGTCGACCAGGTTGGTGCCATATTCATCGTCGATCCATTGCGAGACGGGATGGGAAAACATGTGCTGCGGATAGACACCATCGGCAGACACCAATGGCGTGCGGGTTTTCCACACATAGATAATCAGTCCGTCGGTGGCGACCTGCTTCCAGCTTTCGTTCAGTCGGCGAAAGCGGCTGATGACCTCTGCATCATCGTTAGTCTCGAATGGCTGTCCTGTAACCTCGAACATCACGAATGGTGAGCCGTCGTTCAGGATGACTACGCGGTCATCAATGTCGGAGTGGCGTTGCAGCGGCACATATTTCGCGGCCTCGCGTTCCATGAACTTCAAGAGAATGGGCGCAACCCGGCTGATCGCTGTGGTAATGATGGGTAGCAGGCTCATAAGCCACCCCATACTATCTCGTCGGCACTACGCGCTTTCCACCAGCGTGCAGCCCACAGCACTGACGTGCGGCGCGGCTGCAGCCCACGCGTATTGACCCAGAGCGCAATCAACCGAAAACAATTCGGGTCGTAGGCGACGGCGAAGCGCATAAGCATATGAACAAAGGGGAAGACAACCATGGACTCCAGCCCGCGCACAACGCCGTAGGCGAAAGCATGTCCCCAGAAGAAGAAGGCAAAATACGAGATGGTAAGGTTTATCGCGAACCCATCTGCAGGCACGCCGAGATACATCGCTGGCCGGGTCAGCGCAACGAACAATGGCTCTGCGTAATCGCTTAGCGCCATGTCATCCCTGAGGCATGCCGCCGATGAGGTTTACCGCGCTGAACAGTATAGCAATGAGGATCACGCCAACAATTATGATACCGAAGCTGTGACGGACGATCGCGACGATCACCGTTATGATAAATGCCAGCACGGCGAATTGTCCCTGCCATCCCTGGATCCATGAAATCAGATATTGAATTGCTGCCATATTTAATCTCCGACCCTTGGAAACTGGCTTGCAAGCGACCGCTTGGCCTTCTGTGGCGCTGGCTGGACGTCAGCATTCCGCGCCATGATGCCGACGATCTTGTCCTTGTATGTCGGATCGCCCGGATTGTATTTGCCGATGGCGCGCAACAGCGCATCGACGGTCGCTGGCTTGACCGCATCGGGCCCGCCGTCGGCGATCAGGTGCTGCGTGCCAGCATCCACCGAGCGGCACGGATCCAATGCGGTCTGACGGTTGAGATGAAAGCGCTCCCAATTTATTTCGTTTACCTGCATCCCACCAGCATCAATTGTGCCGTTCTTGTTCAGATGCACCGCGTTTGGATTGCCGCCGGATTCATGCTCCAGGAGCGCGCCGACCAACCGATGGTCTGCGCCGTTGCCGCAGGCCAGAGCAACCTGCAGCCAGAATGCCGCGTTAAGCAGCGGCATGAGCGGCCTCGGGTTGCATGGCGTTCCACTGCGCGACGGTCAGCACCGCCGGGCGCTCAATGCCGACACGCTCCACTAATACCCAACGTCTATTGCGCAGCGGGTCATATATAGAAGTGATCAATCGGTAGCTGTGGCCATTGGCCGCGGTGCGGAATTCGATCATGCGGCAGGCTTGCACATCCATCGTGACAAGCCCGTCACCAGGGCTGCGGACGGCCGAATAAATCGGCGGTATTTTTGCGTGAATCGGTCCCTCCCACGCGAATCGGGTTGCACACGCTATGGCTGCGACGCATGGTGCGTCAATGGTAATCCGAAGAAGTGTGATTTATCAGATATTTGTCAGCGATTGCCCGAATAAGAATACGTATGCCGCGACTAGACCTACAACCGACATGACGATTTGGGTGACTAGGTCTGCGGTGGAAACCCGTCGTCCGGCCAGCGCGTCGCCAGCCACACTACCGATGATAAAGCCGGAAATGATGAACAGGACTAACGACGCCGCGTCGACCATTGCCAGCGGAAATCATCGTAGCGGGGCGGCCGCTGGGCGAGATCGCAGATCGTGCCGTGGCGCACGAACAGAGGGTTCTCGGGCGCCCACTTGCGCAGAACGGTCAGCAATGATGTCCATTCCAGAAGCCGTGTATCCCGCGCGTTCTTCGCCGACTGCCAAACGCGCTTCTCCCGTATCCGCTTGTAGCGGGACAAGGCTGGCCATACCCGGTTGCGATGACGCTTGCCTTTATTGCCCTGGCAAGCGAATTGCACACCGCCGCGCCGGTCGTGGACTATAAATTCATCGAAAGATGCGCACAGCCAATGCCGCATTAGATATGCAGCTTCCACTCTTCGCAGTCGAAGCCCTCGTCCGCGGTTGACCGCTCAACGCGCGAGCCTAAGCTCAAACACCAACCTCGGGTCTCTGTGGTTAGAATCTGGCGGCCGACGAACCAGTAATCGCAGGTGAAGCAGCGGCGGTCTTCGCCTCCTTCGAGGCTATCGATCAACTCGTCCGCCGTTGCGTAACGCGCACGGCCCGCGCGGGGCTCATTCATTGCTGCGCGCGTGACCGCGTTCGGTGTGTCATCCTGCGTCATCGCATTTACTTCCAGTTGGGATCGCCCACGACGCGGGGGCCGAACTCAACGGACCCGCCCGTGGGCGTAGCGTGGAAATAGGCGCGGCCGGCAATCTGCACGGCTTCTCGCACCCGCTGGGGAAGGCTCTGCGGTCGGACGAACTGCTTGACGGTGCGCTTCTGATCACACACCTGCCAGATACTATTATCCGCCCAGGTCGGCTCGACCTTCACCACCACCACGTTCATGAGAACGCCCCAGAGCGTCGCGTGGGCAGCACGTTGGTTGCGACTCGGGCCGCAGCTCGGCGTTCAGCGGCGCACTCAGCGACCACCCTGCCCGCTATTCGTCGCCACAGCAGCGAGCGGCGAAAGTCGCGCTCCATCTTGATGGCCATCCGATTATGCTCGGCTTCGATAATGTCGAGAACAGCGTCCTCGTTCATAGAAAGCTCCTCGATAAACCGGCGCCTTTAGGCATCGAAGGGATGTTAGGCCTGGTTGTGGCGCGGCACACTTGAGTTAGGTTTCCTACGGTTGTATAATTCGGTTCTACATAGAAACCCAGAAGGGTGCCTGACCGGTGAAGCTGGTAGCTCCCGTCAGATTGCTTCCGACGCCAGAGCAGGCGGAGTTGCTGCGCACGACCTTGGAGCGGTGTAACGCGGCCTGTAACTGGCTTTCGGGAAGAGCTTTTGACACGGGAAAACGGCGCCAGTTCGATCTGCACTGGCTGGCTTACGCGGACCTTCGGCGCGACTTTGGGCTTACTGCGCAGGCGGCGGTTCGGTGCATCAGCAAAGTCGCCGATAGTCTGAAGGCTGGCGATAAGAAAACTCGCCGCGTCTTCCGACGACATGCAGCCCAGCCCTACGATGATCGTATCTTTCGGTTTCTGCCTGAGCAGGCCGCGGTGTCGATCTGGACACTGCAAGGCCGGCAACGCATCCCGTTTGCCTGCGGCGAACGTCAGCGAGAGATGCTGAAGCGTGCCAAGGGTCAGGTCTATCTGATGCTCGTTCGCGGCAAGTGGATGCTTGCCGTGACCTGTGATGCCGATGAAGCGCCGCTGATCGGCGCCGACGATGCGATCGGCATAGACATGGGCATCGTCAATCTTGCCGTTGATGACAGCGGCAAGTCCTACTCCGGTGCTCAGGTTGATGCCGTCCGCAGCCGCCAACATTCCCGACGCCGAGCCCTGCAGAAGGTCGGAACCAGGTCCGCCAAGCGCGCGCTCAGGCGCGTATCTGGCAGGCAGGCGCGTTTCCAGCGCCACACCAACCACGTTCTGAGTAAAACCATCGTCGCCGATGCCGAACGCGGTCGGTGCTTGATTGCCTTGGAAGATCTCCATGGCATCAGGGACCGGGTCCAGGCCAAACGGCACCAGAGGGCGAGGGTGGCAAACTGGGGATTCCACGAACTGCGCAGCCTGATCGTCTATAAGGCGATGTTGAAGGGAATTGCCGTTGTGTTCGTGGATCCTCGAAACACCAGCCGTGGGTGCTCGTGCTGCGGCCTGGTTGATGGGAGGAACCGACCAACACGAGATAAATTCCAGTGTATCGGATGTGGTGTTTCTGCACCCGCCGATCACAACGCGGCACGCAATATCCGGCAACGGGGCTTGCGTGCCAGGAGCTTTGTAGTGGCGCTCCAGGGGACGAGATCGATGCTCGGTCCCGAAGAAAGCCGTCTGCTTTAGCTGACGGTCCATTACGGTGTCCCCATTAGCGGCCTAACGCTTCTACCACCCGTAGCGCTCGGGCGCACGATGTGAAACGAAATATTCGCCTCTTGCGGTCTTAGCCCTCATTTGCACACTAGCCTTGAAGATACGGAGGAAGAAATGACGGGAGACGCCCGCAGAAGGCTGTCCGCCCTGCTCGCCGAACGGCGCGAACTGGCGGAATGGATCAAGGCGGCCGGCACGACGCAGTCGAAGAAGGTCGGCAGACGGATTGGCAAACTGATCACGCGAATCGACAACAGGATAGGCCAATTGCTCAAGAAGCCCTAGCACCAAGGCATCATCGGTTCCGAGATATCTTTGACCATTTCTCGCAAGCCTCTCGTCCACTGTCAGTTAACTGTACCCGGATGATGCGCAAATCCCCATTGGTGGCGGGCAGCCGCTCGACCAGTCCAAGCTTGGCCAGCGTGTCGACGATGCGTGACGGGATGGACCGATCGGAAATGCCAGCGGCTCTGCCGACGCTCATAATGGGCGCCGGGCCGTCCCGCTTGCTCAATTCCAGCAGAAAGGCAATCCGCGAGGCTTCCAGCCGAAACGTCGGGTCCTGCCGCAGCGCCTCGATCTGCTCCAATTGGCTTGCCATGCTCACTGGTCTTCGCCTGGATCGGCGGGCGCATCCCGCACACCGCGCATGATTTCATCAATGGCATTTTTCTCAGCTTCCTCAATGCGCTCGCGCATCCAGCGGGGCATCTTCGCAAAGCCGAGGAGCCCGTTCTTTATGTCGGCCACTTCGGTCGCCGTCTTTGCGTTGGCGAAATCCAATTCGACCGTCCTGGTAAATTCTTCATCCGCTTCCCGTTCGGCATCCTTCTTCTCGCGCACGACACCCAGCGCAAAATCGCCCATTGGCCCAGATGACGGCGAATCTGAAACGGGCGGCGAATCGGGAATAGGTTGGCGCTGCTGAACGGGTGCGCGTGGGCGCTCGGGCTGTTCGTGTTCGATCGTCGTGCCGTCGAATTCCTTGCCCTCCATTTCTTCAGCCGTCGGCTGGCTGCCGGACAGCTCCGGGAAGGCCATGCGCAGCGCTTGTGCCTCGGCGCACTTGGCTAGCTGGCCAAACGGCCGCTTTTTCCACATGTAGTTCGGCTTGTTGGTGTGGCCGTCGTTGGCATAGTTCTCAAGCCAATATTCCTTGGCCGGGAAGTCTCTGGCCTCGCCACCAACGATACGCTTGACGGTCACTCTGCACCACTCAGGATAGGAAACGCCCAGTTCCTTGTCGTTCTTCACGGGCCCGAATTCTGGCTCCGACTTGCCGCCGTATTGACCGCTGCGCGCCGCCTTGATGCGGTAGTCGGCGATACCGGGCATCAGAACCTCGCGCCATTCCTCGATGGCCCGCCTGTTCGTCTTGTCGTAGCCGGTCTTTACCTTCATCCGCACGATGTGCACGGGCTTCAGCATCGGATCGAGGCCGTTGACCCGGCAGTAAGCCAACACCAGCGCGATGCTTTCCCGTGACGCACCGGGATAGAGGCTGTTTTCCATGACCCGCATCAGGTCTTCGTTCTGGACGGTCAGTGCCGCGCTTGTGGCAACATCGTCGTTCATCTTCTCCTCCTATTTCGTGTAGATCCTCAGAGTGTTACGCGTGTTGCTCCAGACCGCCGGCACGTCTTCCTCGCCCGCGTCCAGTGCGTCGCCTAGCGCCGTCAGGTTTGCCTCAACCTTCACGCGCTGAAAGCGAGGGTCCATCTCTTCTGGCTGCTTCGTCGGGGTGACGTGGCGGCGGCCGGGGATGATCGCCCCAGTATAGAAATCGCGGCGCAGCGGTCTGCTGGGAGCCGCCAGATCAGCCGCCTCCAAGATTGCCTGGGCGGTTGCCTCCATTTGCTCTTGGAGACGCTCCTGGCGCCGTTTGCGGATCGTCAGATCGGAAATCCGGCGCGTGAGCTTCTCGACGTCGCCCTTCGCTTCCTCCCGCGCGTTCACGATTCGGTCCAACGACTCGAACACATCGGTCTCGCCTTCCAGCGAGTCGATCAGCAGTTGGTAGTCGTCGCCATAGCCTTCGGCCCGCAATTTGGCGGCGGTTTCCTTTGCTTGCAGCAATGCTCGTTGGGTTTGCCATGAGGAAATCGGCCGTTGCGCCATACAGTATCCCTCCTGAGCGCAGTATCTGTGGTGACGGCAGATAATTAACGCCTAGCGGTTTGTCAATAAGGTTGCACGATTCGCCGCGCACGACGCACACTGCGCGCAAGAAAAGTTCAGGGGTCGGGTTGGCCAGACGCGCGCCAGAATCCTTCGCCAAGGCGATCGAACTGTTTGCTTCGAAAGCCGAACTGGCTGCGGCCATCGGCCGCCCAGAATCGACTGTGCGTTCATGGCATGCCCGTAATAGTATTCCCCCCAGATACTTCGACTTGATCGGTGCTGCCGCCAAGCGCCTGCACGTCCCGGTATCGTCGGCGCAATTATGGGCGATTTTGAACGCCAGGGCCCAGGCAGAAGCGATAGGAGAATAACAGGAGTGGCTGAAACGATCGAAGGTGACGTGGGACCACAACCCTACGTGCCAAACTGGAACATGAACGACGTGTTGGCGTGCCAGCGCGAACGCGCCGAACAGAAACGGCGGGTCGACACCGAAAAGGAAGCCCTGCGCGCGATCGACAAGAAGTGGAAAGGGGCGGGTTTGCCCGTTGATGTTATTCGGGCTGTGGAGAGGGTCGCCAAAAAGGACAGCCCGGAACATTGGGTTGGCCAGTTCCTGCAGATTTCCTCAGTTTACGGTGTGCTGGGGCCACAGCTGAATATCTTTGGCACCCAAGGCTATGAGCCAACCAACGAACAGAAGCAGGCGGTTGCCCTCGCCCGCGCTGAGGATGAGGGATTTGTCGCTGGCCGTGGCGGGCTGGGAAAGGATAGCAATCCATACGAGCCCGGCTCCGAGCTGTCCCAAGCCTGGGTGAAATGGTGGCAGCGCGGCGTTGCGGCGGCGGAATACGTCAGCGGCGTTGCGCCCGCAGCGGCCAACAAGGCACAGCCCAATGCCCGCCAGCGGCGGACCGTCGAGGTCAAGGCCCTGGCAGCGCCAGAGCCAACAGCAGAGCCACCGAAGCGGCGGGGGCGTCCACCAAAAGCTAACGGCGCGCATCAGGCAGCCAAGGTGGCCGCGCGTCGTGGGCGCCCGCCTGGGGTGAAGAACAAGCCGAAGCAAGTGCACGCCTGATGTCCGAAATGCCAACCGGAGGATGTCTCGGGCTCGACCTCAACGGGGTCGGGCGCGAGGCTTCCTCTATTGGTTGGGCTTATGGTGATCTGCGCTGGCCATTGCCGAAGTCTGGACATTGGCGGCTGCCTACGATTGGCGGCCGTGGCGCGCGCTATGTCGCGTTCGTCAACTTGTTCAATGACATCCTGGATGAATGGCAACCAAAAAACGTTTACATTGAGCAACCACTTCCCCCGAATATCCCGAACACAAACGCAATAACCATGCGGCAGATTTATGCTGTGCTCGGCTTCGTCGAAGAGGCATGTTGGCGCGCATCGGTTAGTTTCAGCGGCAACCACGTCGATACGATCAGAGTTGATGTAATTGGTCGATGCCGTTGGCCCGGCGATGGCAACGCAACCAAGGCAGGGGTGATAGACTTTGTGCGAAATACGCTGAAGATGGACGTCACCAATCACGACGAGTGCGACGCGATTATCGTGTGGATGCATTACAAGCAAAAGATGCATGGCATCCCATCAGCAAAGTTCCCCCTGTTTCGGACAGGGGGAACTTTGTGACGTGTCGTGCCGTATCGTGCCGTATCGTGAGGTAGGGTGAGGTGCCGTGGCGTGTCGTGTTGTGCAGTGCGGTGTTGTGTCGTGAATTTATGCGTCGTGGGGTGTAGTGCTGTGTCGTGTCGTGACGATGGCTTAAGCCGCCAACCTCTCACGCTTCACGGAGACCGGCCTACGGTTATCCTGCCATTCCAACTTCTCAATGATAAACCGTCCGTTTGTCCCACCATTGTGTGGCCTGAACTGACCCACACCAATGAAAAGACCAGCCGCTTCTAGCGTTTCGCGGAAGACCTCTTCGGTGATGATCGGATCAAGCACAAGGACGTCGAAAGTCGTTTTCCATCCTGGGGGGATCTGTGGCAACCGGCGCGGCACACGCTTGCCGCCGCCCCGGCGTCCGTCGGCATTGGCAGATATGATGATTGACCTCACGGAGGCTGGATCGACATTGAGCGAGACCGGCCCGACAACCGATATGCCGCTGGTGAACTTTGCCGTCCACGTTTTGGAGCCTTCACCAGGGATCTTACGACTCTGATATTTGGCAGCGGCGACGATTGCCGTCTGCATGCCAAACGCTGGAATGACGACGCTTGGCTTGCCGTCGACCACCTCTACATTCAGCTTGGAACGCCAAGTCCTGGCGTCGTAATCGTCATGGCTCTCGCCTTCCATGAAAGGCTCGCCATGTTGGTGTGATTGGCTGAGCGGGGCTGTGCCCAGTAGCGTAACTCTTGCTTTGACGAAGTCCATTTTACTCTCCTGTGGTGTGTCGTGAGGTGTAGTGATGTGGCGTTGGGTGGCGTACAGTGGGGTAACGCGAAGTGCCGTGCTGGGTGGTGAGGTGAGGTGCAGTAGTGTAACGTGCTGTGATGTGCTGCGTTGTGCAGTGTTGTGGCGTGTTGTGTTGTGTCGATCACTTTGTCCGCCCCAGCGCCACCCGCATCGCATCGATCGACCGTTCGGCGATCTTCGACGGATCGGGCGGCAGCGGCTCAGGCGGAATAACTGGGGCATTCTTGTCGTAAGTCTGGTGCACGAGAAAGCCGAGATGCGTGATTTCTCGCCAGCTCTTATGAGCGGCATCCTTAGTAAGATCATTGGCAAAGCGCATGGCATTCTCGATTTTCTTCGAGGCCGACCGGAATAACTTGCGTCCGCGTCTGCGGGCTGCTTGGCCTGTTCCGTGCGCCTCGTTGCTTGGCAGGCGTTCGTAGCCAACGCGGCGGACATTGCGGAATACGGCGCCGACTTCCACATTGGCCAAGCGCATCGCGCGGAAAATGAAGTAGCGATCATCCAGAATATCGCGGCCCAGCGCTCTCGACATTTGCGCGTAGGTGACCGTCTGACCCACCCTGCACGCAGATAGGACGTCGGCCACGCGCCGGACAAGTTCCTCATTAACGGCTTCGAATGGCATGGTCAGTCTCCTGTATTGTGATGTGGCGTGGTGTGGGATGACGTGGATTGTGGTGGAGTGCCGTGCTGTGCTGTGGAGTGCCGTGGAGCTGCGTGGCGTGGAGTGGTGTGCGATGAGGTGGAGTGAGGTAGCGTAGCGTGATGTGGCGTAGCGGGGCGTGCCGTGTTGTGTGGTGCAGTGGAGTGCCGTGCCGTACATTTACCCGACCCGCCCCTGCCGCTTGGCGACTTTATCGTCTCGCGGCAGATGCTGGTCCAGCATTCTGATTGCAGCGACCGGCCGGGATGGCAGATCCTTCTGGGTGCGCCGCCATTCGTCCAGCCGATCCAACATGCTCGGACTGACACGAAGTGATAGCAGTTGCTTACCGTCCATCATCGCTGTAGACCTATTGAATTGCACCGTATATAGCACACGATGCAGATGATGCAATGGGTGTCCGGGTTAAATGACAGTCGAGCAATACTGGATGGTCGCGCCAATCGCCATCGTGGCGGCGATCGGTGCGATATTCGTCGCCTACGGCGTATTCCAGCGCCAAGTGGACTACGCGCTCTCCTGGTTCGACAACAAGCCGATATGGGTCGCAGGCTTGGCGATGATCGGGGTGGCCGCCGTGATGGGCGCCATAGCGTGGTTCACGAGCTGAGGGCGTAGGACAAGTCTGGCAACGGTGACATGGTTGACACAGGCCTCATGGCCAGACTGTCCTACCTTCCATAGATAGTGTCTGCGGGCCGAGATCCCGGATGGGTGAGGCTCAATGGTGACAGCCCGACATTCCCGGCGAGGGCGTCGGGCTGATCGCCCCCGCAGGAGGACCATAATTGGCTGAACAGACCGCCCTGGACCTCAATGCAGCCGGTTGGACCGACTTCAACTGCAGCGATTGCGGCTGCCTCATCCGCTGCTGGAAGCCCAGACCTGGCCCGTCTGGCTACGACGTATCGGATGGCCGCTGTATCACGTGTTGGTTCCTCAAGCAGCGGCGCGACAGCGGTGAGCTGACCAACGCCCAGGTCGCCGAACTGCGCGACGCCGCTGTTGGCCGAAGATCCGCCTAGACGCATCAAGCCGATCGCCCTTGTGCAAATACGAGGTATGGCTGTTAGAACCAATGCCTGCTGAGAATCGCGAAACAGGCAAAGGTGCCCTCATGCTCGACCCCGCATCCGTCCGAGGATTCCACCCGTTCGCCGGCATTTTCCCGCTGCTGGAAGGGCCGGAATTCGATGAATTGGTCGAGGACATCCGCGCCAACGGCCTGATCTTTCCCATCGTCCTCTACGACAACCTGATCATCGATGGCCGCAACCGCTACCGTGCCTGCATCGCCGCCGATGTCGAGCCGAAATTCCTGGATTATCCGCTCGACCGCGACGCGCTCACCTTTGTGGTCACTGCCAATCTGCGGCGGCGGCATCTCAATGACAGCCAGCGCGCGCTGTGTGCCGCGAGGATCGCCACCATGCAGCAAGGGCGACCGCGGGGCACGCCGATAACGCAGCGGGTCCCCTCGACAATTACTCAGAACGAAGCGGCCAAGGTGTTCAACATCGGCGTCCGCTCGGTGAAGCAGGCGGCGGTGGTGCGCGACCACGCCATCCCTGAACTGGTGGCCCGTGTGGACCGTGGTGAGGTCACCGTGAACCTGGCCGAGCGCGTGGCCCGACTGCCAGCCGAGCGGCAGCGCGTGATGGCCGACCTGCCGTCCAAAGAACTAGTGGAAGTGGTCAAGCGCATCGAACTCGTGGAGCGCATCGAGGAATTGCGGCCAGCAGAGGCGACCGACGAGCAGACGCAACTGTATCCTGTGCTGATGGCCGACCCATGGGCGGACCGCGTGCCCGACAACCATCGCCAGAGCGTGATCACTGCCGAAATCCGTTCGCTAAATATTCCTGCCACCAAGGATAGTGTGCTATTCCTTTGGGCTACCCCACCAATGGTGGCAGACGCGCTGGAAGTGATGAAAGCATGGCAATTTACCTATCGTTCCCATATGATTTGGCTCAAATCCCGCGTTAACACCGGATATTGGTTCCGCAACCAGCATGAGCTATTGCTGGTCGGCACGCGTGGGAATATTCCTGCGCCCGCTCCCGGCACGCAATATAATTCCGTTCATTCAGCCGACACTCGCCAGCACTCAGAAAAGCCGGCAAAATTCTTTGAAATCATCGAGGATATGTTCCCTGGCCTGCAATGCTGCGAGTTGTTCGCGCGCGAGCGTCGGGCGGGCTGGGCAACCTGGGGCACCTTCGAGCGCGAATCTGCCGACGCTTAGACCACCACCATGCCCGGGAGGGCGCGCATGCCAACACTGAAGCAATGGATCGAGGAACTGACGGACGGCGAACTCGTCGAGGGCGTCGTCATCGGCGAAATGGGTTGGGGCGATTACAAGTCCGAATCCGTGCCGAACTACGTCCAGCAGCCGCGCGGCATCCTGCTGACCTGGGAGCAGGCGCTGCCGTGGATTTCGTATAACTTTGAGGAAGGCATCGGCGCACCGGGCTGCAACGCCATCATTGCCTGGACCAAAACCTGGATTATTTCCGTGCTGCGGTTCGACGGCCTCACCGAGCCGTTTCGTGTGCCACGCAATCCGCTGGCGGTGCTGCCGGAAATGCCCGGCGGCCATTGGCTGCAGGACCGCCCGCCGTCACAGGCGCTGCTGCCGTCGCTGGGTGCGATCATCGATCGGATCGACCGCGACGTGACCGCAGCCGTCAGCTTCTCGCGAGAACTGCTGACGCACGAGGCGATCCCGGACGAGAAAATGCTGGATCATCTCACCGAAGTGCGGGCGGATATGATCCGGGTTCGCCATGAGCATCTATTGGCTGAGGCCCGCGCGGCGCGCAAGAAGGTGAGCGACGAAGATGCTTGAAACGGTAGTGGGCGGCTTGGCAAATTATGCGACCACAACCGATAGCTACAGCGATTCGACGATGCAACCACCCGCTCCCCCCAGAGTACGGGAATCCACCCTCTCCCGCCGGTTGAGAACCGAGCTGACCCAATGTTGGGCGATGATCGAGGTGCGGGAAAAAGAATTGGCGAACGCCTATGCGGAAAACCGCCGCGTGAGCGAGATGCTGGTGAAAGAGGTGGCCCGCCGTACCGACGCGGAGAAGCAGATTGCCGCGGCCAAGGAGCAGGCCACATCGGGCCAGGCGCTGGGCACCGTGTTGGAATATGTCGCGAGCCTGCGCCAGCAGGTGGAGATGCTGGGAGTTGAGTTGGCGGCGGCACATCATCGCATTGCTGAGCTCAGCCAGCAGGTTGTAAGGCCCGAACGACCGCGACTCGTGAGTAATAATTACAACCGACGGTGCAACCAAAGCGAGTAGTCAATAAACGGTAATTCGCGTGCAACTTGCTGTGTTGTGACGCATCTTGCAACGCAGGGTGTGATAGCGCGCGGCGGTAATAGCACGGTGGGGTTGCTACCGCGTAGCTGTGAGACGTTGTCGCTTGCAACGGGCTAGAAAGAGCGTATAACGAAAAACGCCGCCGGGTGGGCCCCCTGGCGGCGTTTGGTCGGTTGGTTCTCAGTGTGCGTTCGACTTGGAGGCGAACGCGCTGCGTGGTTGCAGCGCCGATATCGCACAAGCGAACGCCAAATGCAAGGTGGCGCGCATGTGGCGATGTGAAAATTCTGCGAAAAGCGGCGACAGTCAAAAAATCAGCGTAACAAATAGCCCTTGGGCGCCCGCAGGCTGGGCGGATTTATTTCTGTCGCGGCAGGATTTTCTGCTGGCGTGGTCGGAGGCGTGCCAGTCGGGCCTGATCGGCCATGACGACGTGGCGCCGTTCGTCCTCTCGCTGCTCTCAGATATCGAACAAGTAGCAACCAATTCGGGGGTGCGGTCATGAGTTGTGCGCGGATGTTGGCTGCCCTCAAGACGCCCGACCTCACGGCGATGCAGCGGCTCGTCTACGTCGTCATTGTCGGATGGGCTGATGGCGACCATTGCCGCACCACGGTCCAGGCCATCGCCGACCAACTCTCCCACGGCACGCAACGGGCGACCGTCTACCGGGCCGTCGAAGCCATCGAACAAATGGGTCTCATCCGCAGCGAGAAGGTAGCTCACGGAGTATTCCGTTACCAGCTGTTGGAGGCGTCCGTTCTTGCTTCAGAACAACGACCGCAACCCAGAAAGAGCACAGCCAAACACGCAGAAAGCGGCAGGCTTCCGCCACTCTCTGTATCACCACGATACATTCTCAATGCGCAATCCGAACCAACCGCAAAAAACGGCGGAGATCAGCCACCGATTGTATCACCTGGATACAATGGCGCATTGTATCACCACGATACAACGAATGGCGGAAGTCCGCCAAACACTGTATCCCTAGGATACAAACCGGCTGACGCATCCGATTGTATCACCACGATACAAGAAACCGCAGAACTCAGCCAAAACGTGTATCACCAGGATACAAACGCCGATTGTATCCCAGAGATACAAAAATCCGCAGAAGTCAGCCATTCACTGTATCCTCAGGATACAATCCCTTGCGCGCGCGTAGACTCTCCCTTTCTTCTTAAGGAAGAAAGAGAAGAGACTCTGCTTCTAGTTCCAGGGGAGAAAGGGAAAGGTAAGGGGGGTACGGGGGGAAAGGAAAACCCAAACGAGGACATCCTTCCGACGTCGCAAGCAAAGCTTGTCCTCGATGCGTGGAACGAGATGGCGGCCCGCAGCGACCTCCCCTGCGCCAAAACGATAACCCCCAAGCGCCGCCAGCGCATCAGGGACCGCCTTCGTGAGCACGGCATGGACGGGATCCGCGAGGCGATCGAGCGCATCGACCAGTCGGATTTTTGCCATGGCGCCAATAACCGTGCCTGGAAGGCCGACTTCGATTTCCTGCTGCAGGAGGACAGCCTGAACTGTGCCCGCGAGGGACGCTACGACAACCGCACGCCAAAGCTCAGCATGTCCCAGGCCACAGGTGCCGTGCAGATTTTGAACCAGCTTCGCCAGAAGCGCGAAGCCCGTCAGCACGAAGAAAATAATCTCGTTGGGGTGGAACAGGTCGCATGAACCGTAAAAGCGAATACATCGCCGAGTGGCTGGCCGAATTGGCACTGCGCTGTGTTCCCCGCAGAACCGTCGATCTCGCCGCTGCCATCGCGGTCTACGCGGCAGATCTGGACGACCTGCCGCACGAGGCGTTCACCAGCGGCTCGCGAGAAGAAGCTGCGAGGAAATGGAAATACTTCCCCGCCTACTCTGAGCTACGGAAATTCCTCTCCGAGCGTCTCGCCAGAAATGCCGAGAAAAAATCGCTGCCGCAGGTCGGGAATGGCGAACTAACGCCCGAGGACCAAGCGCACGTCCGCTCATGGCTAAACCTACGCGGCGAAGGAAATCTCAAAGTCCGCCTGTCGGTGATGCGCGCATTTCCCAATGCATTTTCCTACATTATCCGCACCGACAAGGAAGCCGCCTCCATCGCGCGTCAATGCGGCTGGATCGACGATGCGCCGATCGACGTGTCGGAAACCGGCATCGCTGCCAATCTGGTGAAACTTGAGTCGCTGTCGAGAGAAGGGCCGGTTGGTGTCGCGCTCGCATCACTAGGCTTGTCCATCTTGCGCAAGAACATCGAGCATCGCGTGCCCGAGCGACTGAACCAACTGCCTGACGGATTTAATCCGCACGTCGCCGCACAGCAATTCACCACGACCAACCAACCAAAGCCGACACGTTCGCGCGCTGATGATACAGCGTTGCTCAATGCACTACGGGAGAATCCAGAACTGCCGAACCGTGACGCAAGGCTGCGTGAACTGGAGGAGCGACTAAGCCAACCACGAACTGCCGCGCCTGTTACAGCGGATCCGCCAGAGTGGGATAGCGTTCCAGAATGGCTGCAAGGGGAGGAAAAATGATGAAAGCCCCAGAGACCACACTGGAGGCACTGATCGTCAAGGCCGGCCAATTCGGCTCGAGATGGAAGGGCGAAAGGAAGACCTGCGCATATCGGTTGCCAACGGAATTGGTCGACGCAGTCAGAAGGTCTGCGGTGGCCTCGGGTGTAGATGTAAACACCTTTGTCGTTCGCGCCCTTGAGAGGGCTGTAAATAATGGCTAGCCAAGCGGGGCTGTTTGATCGTCAAACCGAAGGCAGCCGCGCAGCCGATACGAGACGGATGGACGCGCATGACTGCGAGGTGTGGATCAATAAGATCATGCACCCGATAAGGCAGAGATACGCGGAAATAACCCAACCTCAGGTGCGCGCCGCCGCCGAGGCGCATCGAGCCAACAAGGAAAGGAGGAACGCATGACAGTTTCCGAGAGGCCATTCGAATGCGAGACACCAGCGAAATTGCCGAGGACGTGCGCATCACCCGGGTGCCACAGGGACGTCGTGGTCGTCGGGTACGGCCAGGACCCGCAGCGCCTGGAGGGACCGCAGTTGAACGTGTTGCTGTCCGCGGAGCGGCCGGATCTAAACCTGTGTCTAAAACACTGGCTAAGCATCGTCAGTCGCACCGGCTATCCTTGGCCTTCGGAGAAGCAGAAGCCCCGCAGCTCGTCCGCATCGACAAAACGCGCCGCCGCGATGGCGGTCCGAACGCCCTCGATAAAAGCGAGTGGCCCGATCCCGACGACGTCCGTCCCAACCAGCGCACCGCGCGCTCGATCCGTGGCTTCACCCGAGGCTGCGCGCTCCGTCGCATCCAAAAGTCTGGGTCGAGCGAAATAACCGAGGAGCACGTGCGGACCGCGGAATATGTCCGTTCGCGCGCCGACATTGCGGTCTGGGGGTTTTCTGCCGAGCGGGATGGCATGCCCGTGACGCAACTCGTCTACGGCCCGAAGCTGGATTTCTCCGCCGGCTGTCATGCCCAGGCGCGGGCGATCGATGAATTCAAGCGCGTGTGGAATACGCTCACGGAACGTCAGCAGCGGATGCTGGTGGTGGTGGTGCTGCAGAACTATCGCATCCCCGTTTGGTGCGATTACGAGGAAAAGCGCTGCGGTATTCGCCCGTCGCCGCCGGTCGAGCTGGGCAAGCTTGTGGGCATGATGGACAGCCTGAGCCAGTTCCTGGCGGGTGATGTGGAGGATGCGGTGCAACGGCAACGGATGCGGGCGTAATGCCCCGCCGCAGCCGACCGATCACCGAGGCGCGTCGCCAGCAAATCCTCCGCGAGGACATCGGCTGTCTCATCCCCAAGTGCAGGGGCACGCCGATCCACCTGCACCACGTGCGCAACGCGGCCAATGCGGGCACGGGCAAGAAGCCATCCGACGCTTGGCTCGTGCCATTTTGCCACGAACACCACTCCATCTTGCATCTAATCGGGCACCAAACATTCGAGGCGACATACCGGCTGGATCTGGTGGCGGAGGCCAAGAAGCTGGCGCGGATCAAAACGGAAATGCCGTGATGGAATAACCGCCGATGCGGCGCGTCATTTGCTCTAGGCGGAACGGTCCATCGCTCGCCCTTCGTGTCGCCGCACCGCCTCCATCAGCGCCCGCGACGTGGCCTGCCATTGTTCCAGTGGCACTTTTCCTCCGCCGGTCAGCGCCTTCATGGCGTCGTCGTAGTTCGCGCGACCAGCCGCGATTCGCTCGCCCCACTCGAGAGGTGTGCTTGCTGGATTTTGCCACCAGGCGTCGTGCTCGCGGATTTTCTCCATCAGCGCCCGCGTCGCGGCCTGTTTCTGCTCGAGAGGTTTATCGGCCATCAGCGCCTTCATCGCCTCCTCGGTGTCGGCCATGCCGTCCCGGATCATCCGCGCCCACTCGTCAGGCGTGCGGAACTCACGCAGCACAGCATCCCGCTGCATGGCGCGATTAAGGGCCCAGGTCGTCATGTTCGCAACGCGCCGGTCTGTCTCTTTGCCGCTGATGGGCTGATCCTTGGTCCGTTCGGCAACTTCTTTCCACGCCCGCTCGCGTAGTTCCTCGTAGGATACCGTCCTAGCCACGACCTCGCGTGCCAATGCCTCCACCGCATTCCGCGCCGGCGTCTGCACCTTCGCCAGCCGGTCCGCTCGTTCCTGTGCCTGCATTTGCTTGCCGATCTCCACCGCTCGCTTGATGGCCGTCTGTCTGTCCGCCTCCCAGTGCAGCGAGGCGTTGCGCTGCTCGGGCCGCCCCATCTGCTCTGCCAGCTCTTGGCGATTGGCGGCGACATTGGTCGAGACGAACAGCTTGATCGACTGCCGCTGCCGGGT
>Ga0207677_10000561_pt1 | contig 23486 bp, 19 predicted proteins | sample KBSMisM42_FD_184311 | JGI IMG/M metagenome (GOLD analysis project Ga0207677, IMG submission 184311) | Miscanthus rhizosphere microbial communities from Kellogg Biological Station, Michigan, USA - KBS Miscanthus M4-2 (SPAdes) (version 2) | ecosystem: Host-associated > Plants > Roots >...
CTTCGTAAAACGCCCCTCACCCGCACTTCGTGTCTCCCTCTCCCCGCAAGAAGACGCGGGGAGAGGGACTCTCGATGGGAAAGATGCTTTGGTTGCGGCTACGCCGCGCTGTGTCTCTGTGGTTCAAAACATCGAATCCGCGTTGTCCCACAGAATCTTGCGCTCGATATCGGCGCCGAGTCCGAGGGCAAGAAAGTCATCGACATTCTTTCGCGGCGACACCACGCCCGGCGATGGCCAGTCGGTGCCCCAGAGGATCTTGTCCGCCAAGTCCGCGACGCGCGGAACGTAGCGCAGCAGCGCTTTGGGAGGGATGCCGGAGATGTCGAGCCGCACGTTCGCGTGGCGGCGCGCGAGGAAGAAGGCGGTCTCGCCGTACAGCGGACGGCCGGCGTGCGCGAGGATGATCGGCAGGCGCGGAAAATCATTCGCGACGTCGTCGATCGGCATCGGATCGGCGAAAACGTTTCGGGCGCGCGGAAAGACCGACGTACCGGTGTGAAACATCACCGGAACCTGCCGCTCTTCACATTCGCGATAAATCTCCGCGAGCTGCCACAGCTCGCCGAGGTACGCGTTCGGCGAGAAGAGCTGGTGCGGCGGATGGATCTTGATCATGCGAATGCCGAGATCGAGGACGCGGCGGATTTCATCGCGCACATTCATCTCGTGCAGCGGATTCACGGAACCGACCGGCAGCAAACGGTCGCGATGGTCGCGCGTGAAGTTCGCGATCCAGTCATTCGTCTCACGCGTGAAGCCCATGACGTCGGGCGACACATAGTTGATGCAACAGATCCTCTCGACCCCCTCGGCATCGAGAAAGCGCACCACGTTATCCGCCGACGCCAGCACGTCCGTCGCATTCGCGTGCGACGGATCGGCCAGCATCGACATCACTTCCGGCTTGAGCATCTCCCACGGCTGGATGTGAACGTGAACGTCGAAAACGCGCATGGCGGCATTATGCCGTCGCGAGCACTTGTGCGGCGCGTTCGAGCGCGACGTCGAGCGACTTCGCGAGATTCCGGCGTCCGCCGAAAAGCTCCAGCTTTCGCGCGCGGACGATGGCGCGCAGCGGCTGCTGGCGAATCTCGGTCAGGATCATGGTCGTGCCGTCGTGCCGGCACTTCTTGGCCATCTGCTCGAGCGCGTGAATGCCGGTCGCATCGATGGCCGGCACGTTGCGCATGCGAAGGATGAAGACCTTCGGCGGCTCGGCGATCTCATTCAGCACCGCTTTGATCTTGTCCGCGGCGCCGAAGAAGAACGGGCCGTTCACCTCGTACACCTCGACGCCGCGCGGAATCTCGTGGCCGGAGACGATTCGTTTTCCGCGGCGCGACTCCGTGATCTCGCCGGGATCTTCGTTCGGATCGCGGATTTCGCTGCTCACGCCTTCGACGTAGGTCATGTCGCTCATCCGCTTCATGAACAGCAGCGCCGCCACGACGATCCCGACCTGCACGGCCACGGTGAGGTCGACGAAAATCGTCAGCGCGAAAGTGAGGATCAGCACGACCAGATCGCTGCGCGGCGCGCGCAGGAGGCCGGCGAACGATTGCCATTCGCTCATGTGATACGCGACGACGACGAGGATGGCCGCGAGCGCGCAAAGCGGAACCATGGCCGCCCACCTGCCGAGAAAAATCAGAATCAGCAGCAGCGTGATGGCGTGCATCATGCCGGCCAGCGGCGTCCGTCCGCCCGTGCGGATGTTCGTCGCCGTGCGCGCGATCGCGCCGGTGGCCGGAATGCCGCCGAACAGCGGCGAGGCGATGTTCGCCACGCCCTGCGCCACCAGTTCCATGTTCGATTTGTGGCGCGTGCCGATCATGCCGTCGGCGACGACGGCCGACAGCAGCGACTCGATCGCCGCCAGCAGCGCCACCGTCAACGCCGGCGAAAAGAGCTCCTTCACCTGCGACCACGGAACCGACGGCAGATGCGGCGCCGGCAGCGACGACGGCACGGCGCCGAATCGCGTCCCGATCGTCTCCACGGGCAGCTTGAAAATCTGCACGACCGCCGTCGCCAGCAGCATGGCCACGAACGGCGCGGGTATCACGTGCGAGATGCGCGGCCAGACGATCAGCACGACCAACGTTCCGATCGCGAGCAACACTGTCGGCACATTGATGGAGCGGATGTGCTCCGCGTACGCCGTCCACTTCTCCATGAAGTCGGCCGGGACGGCGCCCATCTTCAATCCGAGAAAATCTTTGAGCTGGCTGGAGAAGATGATCACCGCGATGCCGGACGTGAACCCCGTGATGACGGGGTACGGGATGAATTTGATCAACGCGCCCATGCGCGCCAGACCGAGGATGACCAGGATGACGCCCGCCATCATGGTGATGACGACGAGGCCGTCGTAGCCGTACTTCGTCACGATGCCGTAGACGATGACCACGAACGCGCCGGTCGGACCGCCGATCTGAACGCGGCTGCCGCCGAGTGCGGAGATCAGAAATCCTGCGATGATCGCGGTGTAGAGGCCGCGCTCGGGCGGAACCCCCGAGGCGATGGCAAACGCCAATGCGAGCGGCAGTGCGACGATCCCGACCACCACTCCGGCGATCAGATCGCGCATCAACCGCTCGCGCGTGTATCCCTCACGAAAACAGACGACGGATTTGGGAACGAACAAGGACGGCGCGAATTATAAGTTGCGTGGCGCAGTCACTCGGTGACTGCGCCACACTTTTTTACGACGAGATGCGGAACGTAACGGTCAGATTGAAGATCGTGTCGATCGCGGTTCCGTGCAGCGATCCCGGTGCGAACTGCCATTGCTGGACGGCATCGAGCGCCGACTGATTGAACATCGGCGATGTGCTGCGCAGCACATTTGCCTGGCGCACGCGGCCGGTCTTGTCGATGACGCATTCGACGATGACCATGCCGTTCATCCGTGCGTTGATGGCGAGCTTCGGATAGACCGGCTGCACGCGGCTGAGAACGACCGGCGCCTTCACGTCGCCGCCCACAGGCAGCGGCACGTCGGGAACGTCAGCAACCGTGGTGGTCGCAGGGGGACCGTCGACGCCGATGCCGTGAGGCACGCCCCAGGGCACACCCTGCGGCTGATCGGAGCCGGTGTTGTTGCTGTTCGCCGCGGGATCGCCGGTCGTCGTCGATGCAGTGGTCGCTTCGACGTGATCGGGCACCGTTCTCGGAGCCGTGTCCGCGGTCGGAATGGTGGTCTTGTCTTTCACAGGCGCGGGCGGCGTGGACTGTTTGTGTCCGCCGTTGGGAACGCCGAGGGCCGGAGGAACCTGCACCGGCATCGCGAAAACCGGGATCGCGTACTCCTTCGGCGCGCTGGTGGGGAACTCGATCGTGCGAATGCCGTTGGCGATGATGGCGGTGACGACCAGCACGTGGAATGCGAACGACGCCGTCAGCAATCCAACCCGCTTCTCCGCAACGACCTCGGCATGTATGACAGATGTCTCGAACATGGTGTCCTCCCTATGGATCCGTTGGATTCGGGAGGCTTGCAATTCGAAACTGCGGCATGAAACGGAATGGTGAATACCCTGGGAGCTAATGCACGAACTTGCGGCGGTTGCGGATGTAGTCGGCCAGGATGTACTCGCCGAGGCGGTCGGGTGATGAATAAAACGCCCGTCCGCGATTGATTTTCGAGAGCTGCTCGACGAAGTTCACCAACATCGGATCGGTGGCCAGCATGAACGTCGTGATGGGGATGTTCGCGCGGCGGCAGCGGTCCGCTTCTTCCAGCGTCCGGTTCACGATCTTCATGTCCAGGCCGAACGAGTTCGTGTAGAGCATCCCGTTCTCCGTCAGCGCCGAGGGCTTGCCGTCGGTGATCATGAAGATCTGTTTATTGTTGTGCTTGTGGCGCCGCAGGATGCGCTGCGCGAGCTCCAGGCCGGCTTTCGTATTCGTGTGAAACGGTCCCACCTGCACGTACGGAATCTCGGAGATCGGCACCTCGGTGGCCTCATCACCGAACAGCAGCACGTCGATCGAATCCTTCGGATACTTCGTCAGGATCAGCTCCGTCAGCGCCAGCGCCACCTTCTTGGCCGGCGTGATGCGGTCCTCGCCGTAGAGCACCATCGAATGCGAGATGTCGATCATGACCACCGTCGCGCAGCTCGAGTTGTGCTCGGTCTCGAATACTTCCAGATCGTCCTCGGTCATCAGAATCGCGTCGGCCGGATCGGTGTGTTTCATGGCGTTCTGCAGCGAACGGATCGAATCGATCGACATCGGATCGTCGCCGAACTGGTACGGCCGTGTCTCCGTCAGCCGCTCCGTCCCCTGCCCCGCGTTGGCGACCGAATGCGACCCGGTCAGTGACTTCTGCAGGCCGCCGAAGATCTCATCGAGCGCATCGCGGCGAATCTGCCGCTCTCCTCCCGCTCCGAGAACGACGTTGCCCTCGGCGTCCTGCCCGATGATGTTCTCCTGCATCAGCCGCGCGAAAAACGCCTCGAGATCGATGTTCGGATCGATCAATCCGCGATCCTGCAGCGCGCGCATCCACCGCATCGCCTCGTCGACGTCGCCGCCGCTCTGCAGCAGGAGGTGATTGAAGAGCCGGCGCAAACCCATCTCGGACAACAGTCGCCGGATGAGTTCGGGATCGAGGTAAGAGTACCGGTGGCGCATGGGAGGCAGTCGATCAGTAGATTAGTGGATCAGTGGATCAGGGCAGTGGCAAAAACGTTTCCTGATCTACTGATCCACTAATCTACTGATCACTTCTTGTTCAATCTCGCAATCCACTTCGCGATCGTCGGATTGTTCGGCAGCATCTCTCGTGCTTCCTCCAGCGCCGCCAGCGCCTCGGCGGTGCGGTCGAGAACCAGCAGGATCTGGACGCGAAGCTCGACCATGTTCTGGTAGAGATGAAAATCCGTCGCGTCCTGCTTCGGCAGCAGCGACAGTCCTCGGTTCACGAACTTCAGCGCGACGTCCGGTTTCGAATCGTTCAGCGCATCCGCGGCGAAACGATGCAACATCCGGGGCGAATCGCCGAGGAACGACTTCGCGTCGACGAAGTGCGCGAGCGCCTCGCGAACGATCGCATCCTGATCGGGAAACCACCCGTCGCGAATCATCCGATCGATCTGCCGCGACAACTCGCCAGGAATCTCGGCCGTAACTTTGGGCATGCGCGAGGTGATTGTATCTGCTCGGCCGAAGTGTGAAGGGTGAAGAGTGAAGAGTGAAAAAAGGCAGGTTTCTTTCACTCTTCACTCTTCACCCTTCACTCTTTCATTTCACCGTCCGCAGCACGTTGAACTTCATCATTTCCTGGAAGGTGATCGTCGAGTCGAGGTCTTCGCGCGCGAGGCGGAGCGACTGGTGCAGCCCTTCGAGGATCATCTCCATCCAGAACGCCAGCTCGCGATCGTGGCGCGGCTGAACATACTTTTTCGCCGTCTCGACGAGCTTCGGAACACGCTTCAATTCGGCGAAGTACGCGTCGAACGGCTGCTCGTCCGACAGGGTGATCTTGTTGCCTTCGATGAACCAGCCGAGGATCGCATCGTAGTTTGGCTCGCTCGGCGAAGGCGGCTTCTCCTCCTGACGTTGCGGACGCTGCTGTTGCTTTCGATTGCGGCGGCCGGCAAAGGCGTCGTCGAGATCGTCGTCATCGAGATCGAAGCCGCGATTGCGCTCGTTGCGCGCGCCGACGCCTGCGCGCTCGATGGGCGGGAACTTGGTCGCAAACAGTTTCGCCACCGCTTCGCCGATCAGCTTGCGCGCCACGACCTCGGCGCCCTGCTGCTCCCCTTCGTAGACCATCTCCACCTTGCCGGTGATCGCGGGAAGGAGCATGGCCAGGTCGGAAAGGCGCGGAAATACCGACGAATCGTGCGTGAGCGCCGCGCGGCGCTCCATGTTCGACTGCAGCAGCTCCACCGCCGCGATCGTCAACCGCGCGGAGACGCCGGACGATTGATCGACAAGCTCCGATCCGCGCGCGACGAAGGCGATCTGCTCGACCAGCGAGTGGATGTAGTCCGGAATCTCGATCTCGATCGGATGCTCGCGATCCGTCCACGCTTCCTGCCGCGTGATCTGCATGGCGGTCTCGACGCTCTGCGGATAGTGCGTGAGGATCTGCGAATCGATGCGGTCCTTCAGCGGCGTGATGATGTTCCCTCGGCTCGTGTAATCCTCGGGATTCGCGCTGAAGACGAGCACGACGTCCATCGGGATCCGCACCGGAAAACCACGAATCTGCAGATCTCTTTCCTCGAGAATATTCAGCAGCGCGACCTGAATGCGCGGCGCGAGATCGGGCAGTTCGTTGATGGCGAAGATGCCGCGATTCGTGCGCGGGATGATGCCGTAGTGAATGACCTCTTCGTCCGCATACGTGAGCCGCTGATTCGCGGCCTTGATCGGATCGATGTCACCGACCAGATCGGCCACGGTCACGTCAGGCGTGGCCAGCTTCTCGCGGTAACGCTCGTCGCGCGTGAGCCATGCGATCGGAAGATCGTCGCCCTGTTCGGCAGCCAGCCGCCGGCAGCGTTTGCACGTCGGCGCCAGCGGCGAGTCGTTAATCTCGCATCCGGCGATGATCGGCACGCGTTCGTCGAGCAGGTTCGTCAGCGAGCGGAGGATGCGCGTCTTGGCCTGCCCACGAAGTCCGAGCAGAATGATGTCGTGCTTCGACAACACGGCATTGTGGATCGCGGGAATGACCGTGCGCTCGTAGCCGTGGATGCCGGGGAACAGCGTCTCGCCGCGCGCGATGGCGGCGAGCAGATTGCGGCGCATCTCATCTTTGACCGAGGTGATGCGGTAACCGCTTGCGCGCAGCTCGCCGAGGGTGTGGATGTTCATGGAGTGGTGTTTTTCCTTTTGAATCAAAGGCGAAATGTTGAATGTTCAATGTTGAGTGTTGAATGTCGAATGAGAAGCGACGGCGCGAAGGTCATTCAACATTGCCTTTCTCCTCATCGACAATATCGCGGTTGAACTCGTTCATCGCCCGTTTCAAGTCTCCGCGAGCAAAGAGAACGAGCGCATCGACCGCTCTCTCGATTCCGCGGCTCACCGCCGGCGACTCCTCGGCGGTGAAATCGTCGAGGACGTAATCGCGAAGCCGCCCGTCCGGATACTCCGCGCCGCGGACGCCGAATCGTAGCCGCGGAAAGCGCTCGCTCGCAAGCGAGGCGACGATGGAGCGCATGCCGTTGTGAGTCCCTGACGATCCGCTCGGCTTGATCCGCAACCGCGCCAGCGGCAGGTCGATGTCGTCGTACACGATCATCAGATCGTCGGTCGATTCGAGATACGCGTTGACGAGCAGCTTCACCGCATCGCCGGACAGATTCATGAACGTCAACGGCTTCGCCACCTTCACGCTGCCGCCCGCCACACGCCCTTCGCCGGTCATGGCGCTCTTCTCATGCTTCGCGATGTCGATCCGAAACTTCTTCGCAAACGCGTCGATGATCATCCACCCGACGTTATGCCGCGACCGCTCATACTCCGCTCCTGGATTGCCGAGTCCAACGATCAGTTTCATGCGGATTTGATTTCACCACAGAGACACAGAGAAAACCTCTGTGATCTCTGTGCCTCTGTGGTTCAACGATTTTTAGCGGCCGAACATCACCCTCGCCAACGCCACACCCGCGAATCCGGCAGCGAGACATCCGAATACCGTGACGCCGACGTTTGCGACGGCCGTCGTCCACTGCCCCATCCGCAGGTACCCGCTCGTTTCAAAGTTGAACGCGGAGTACGTCGTGAAGCCGCCCATCACGCCCGCTGTCAGCATCAGCCGGACATCGGGCGAGATCGCGTTCGTCGTTCCGGCCATCTCCACGATGAATGCGATGAGAAATGACCCGAGCACGTTCACGATCAAGGTGCCGAACGGGAACGCGGCCCCGAAGTTGGCCAGCGCCCAAATCGACGTCAGGTACCTCGCGCCGGTTCCGATGGCGCCGCCGAGGCAGATGAGAAGGAAGCGCATGCCGTAAACTTACCTCGCGTGATCCACTTCTACCACGTCACCAAGCGATTCGATCAGTACTCCACGGCGCTTCAGGACGTGACGTTTCACATCGAAAAGGGCGAGTTCGTTTTTTTCACAGGCGCCAGCGGCGCGGGAAAATCGACGCTGCTGAAACTCATCCTCCGCCAGATCCAGCCGAGCGACGGGCAGGTCGTCGTCAACGGCCGCAATCTGAAATCGATGAAGCGGTCGCAGCTCCCCTTCTTCCGCCGCGAGATCGGGATGGTCTTTCAGGATTTCAAACTCATCGAGCGGATGACGGTCTTCGAGAATCTCTCCTTCATCCTCACGGTCCTCGGTGTGCCGCCGCGCGAGCACAAGAAGCGCGCGTACGGCGCGCTGCGCGCGGTGAGTCTGCATCACAAGCTGAACGCGTATCCGCTGCAGTTGTCGGGCGGCGAGCAGCAGCGCATCGCCATCGCCCGCGCGCTGATCAACGAGCCGCTGGTGATCGTGGCGGACGAGCCGACCGGCAATCTCGATCCCGACCTGACGCAGGAGATCGTGCAGATTTTCGCGGAGGCGAATCTGCGCGGCTCGACGGTGTTGATCGCGACGCATGACCGCGAGCTGATCGAGCAGAGCGGACGCCGCGTGATCACGCTCGACCACGGCCACATCACCGACGAGAAAGCGGCGGTTCCAAAACGCGCACCGCGCGTCGACGCGGTCTTTGGGATCGGCGGCTGATCGCGATGCCGCACCGCGACGACGCGCTCCCGAAAACGACGTTCTCCTATTTCTTCCGCGAAGCGTCGCGCCGGATGTGGGTGTCGAAGCGCACCAGCTTCGTGGCCGTGGCCATGATCGCCATCTCCCTCTTCATCGTCGGGGCGTTTCTCCTCGTCGCCGAAAACCTCGGGCGCGCCGTGGCGCAGGCGGGCGGAAAGTCGCGGGTCAACATCTACCTGACCACCGACGCCACGCCGCAGCAGATCGCCGCGGTCGATGCCTGGCTGGCCGCGCATCACGACTTCGCCGGACGCCGTTTCGTTTCGAAGGAAATCGCGCTGGCGCGTTTTCGAACGTATTTTGCCAATCTCTCAGATGTGGTCGGCCAGCTCGATGAGAATCCGTTTCCGGCATCGTTCGAATGCGAGATCGCGCCGGCGGTTGCGCAGTCGCCCGTATTCGCGCAGCAGGCGACGGAGCTGCGCGCGATCTCTGGTATCGACGAGGTCCAGTTCGATTGGGAGTGGGTCGAAAAACTCAAAAAGCTGATCAACCTCGTGAACCTGGCCGGCATCATCGCCGGCGGCGTGCTGGCCATCGCCGCGGCATTCACGATCGCGAACGTGATCCGCCTGACGATGCTGCTCTATCGCGAAGAGATCGACATCATGCGCCTCGTCGGCGCCACCGAGCGCATGATCCGCGGCCCGTTCCTCATCGAAGGAATCCTGCAAGGCTTCATCGGCGCCGCCGCCGCCATCGCGCTTCTCTTCGCCGCATTCCTCGCCGGCCGTCACTTCCTCGCGCCGCGCTACTCGCTGCTCTGGAGCTTCCTCTTCAACGGCTTCCTCCCCTGGCGCAAACTCCTGGCCCTCCTCGCCGGCGGCACGCTCGCCGGCTACCTCGGCAGTTGGCTTTCGGTGCGGGAGTCGGGCGAAGAACGCGCGTGATTCATCTGCGTTCGATCTGCGTAATCTGCGGATAAACTCGCCGGCGCATGAAACTCGTTGAATGCGTTCCGAACATTTCCGAGGGGCGGCGGCCGGAGATTTATGACGCGGTGGCCGCGGCCGCGGCGGGCGTGAACGGCGTCACGCTGCTGAATGTCGATCCCGGCGCCGACACCAATCGCACGGTCATCACCTTCGTCGGCGATCCTGAAGCCGTGCTCGAAGGTGCCTTCCAACTGATCAAAAAGGGCGTCGAGTTGATCGACATGAGCGCGCATCGCGGCGCGCATCCGCGTATCGGCGCGGTCGACGTCGTGCCGTTCGTCCCCGTCGCAGGCGTGACCATGGACGACTGCGTCGAGCTCGCCCGCCGCCTCGGCGAGCGCGTCGGGCGCGAGTTGAGCGTTCCCGTCTACCTCTACGAATACGCGTGCAGCGCGCCGCACCGCCGCAATCTCGCCGACGTGCGTGAAGGGGAGTACGAAGGATGCGCGCGCAAGCTCGCCGATCCGCGCTGGGCGCCCGACTTCGGGCCGTCCGAGTTCGTGCCGCGCACCGGCGCGATCGTCATCGGCGCGCGCAAGTTCCTCGTCGCCTACAACGTCAATCTCAACACGCTGGACAAACGCCTGGCCACGCGCGTCGCCTTCGATATCCGCGAGCGCGGACGGATGAAGCGCGACGACGACGGCAATCCGATTCTCGACGCGAAGGGCGAACCGGTTTGGGAACCGGGCCTGCTCAAGTCGGTGAAAGCGGTCGGATGGGTGATCCCCGAATTCGGCTGCGCGCAGGTGTCGATCAATCTGACCGATCTCGACGTCGCGCCGCTGCATGTGGTTTTCGATACGTGCGACGAACGAGCGCGCGAACGCGGTCTGCGCGTCACCGGCTCGGAAATCGTCGGACTCGTCCCGCGCGACGTGCTGCTCGCCGCCGGACGTCACTACCTGCAACGCATGGGGCGTCCGACCGGCGTCTCCGAGGCCGCGCTGATGCACGCGGCAATTCGAACGTTGGGTCTCTCCGAACTCAAGCCGTTCGATCCGCGCGAACGAGTCATCGAATACCGCCTCGCCGCGCCGGCGCGGCTTGCGTCGATGCGCGTGAACGACTTCATCGACGAGCTCTCCAGCGACTCCCCCGCTCCCGGCGGCGGCTCCGTCTCCGCGCTGGCCGCGTCGATGGCGGCGGGGCTGGCGGCGATGGTGGCCGTCCTCTCCCACACCCGCAAAGGCTTCGAATCGAAACAGCCGGACCTCGATCGCATCGCCGTCCGCGCGCAAACGCTGAAAGATCAATTTCTGGCCGCGGTCGATGCCGACACCGCCGCCTTCGACCAACTCCTCGACGCCATGCGCATGCCGAAGTCGACGCCCGAGGAACAGTCCGCGCGCGACGCCGCCATCACCGAAGCTACCATCGGCGCCACCGAAGTTCCCCTCGGCGTCCTCGAGTCGTGCCCCGAGGTCATCGAGCTCAATCTCGAAATCGCCCGCATCGGCCTGCAGGCGTCGTTGTCGGATGCAGGCGTCGGCGCACAAATGGGACGGGCGGCGGCGGCGGGCGCGTACCAGAACGTCTGCATCAATCTGACGGGGCTGACCGACGCCACACGCCGCGCCACGTTGATCGACCGCGCCGATCGCGCATGGGAGCACACCCGGAACCTTCACACCGAGGCAGAGACAGCGACCCTGGTCAAGCTGAGGGACGGCGTCAAAAACGCGTGATTCCGAGAGCCCGCTGCATGACAGAGCGGCCAAGTCGCTAATTTTCGAAGCATCGATGATTCATTTCCAACCATCGATGATTCATTTCGAATCATCGATGCTTCGTTTCGAATCATCGATGCTTCATTTCGAGACATCGATGCTTCGTTTTGAATCATCGATGCTTCGTTTTGAATCATCGATGCTTCGTTTTGAATCATCGATGCTTCGTTTTGAATCATCGATGCTTCGTTTTGAATCATCGATGCTTCATTTCGAATCATCGATGCTTCATTTCGAATCATCGATGCTTCGTTTTGAATCATCGATGCTTCGTTTTGAATCATCGATGCTTCATTTCGAATCATCGATGCTTCGTTTTGAATCATCGATGCTTCGTTTTGAATCATCGATGCTTCATTTCGAATCATCGATGCTTCGTTTTGAACCATCGATGCTTCGTTTTGAACCATCGCAAACGATGGGGTAACCCCTTCGATCTTCGGAAGGTGCGCAAATCACTGACTTACCACAGCTTATGCTGCATCAGATTTACGATGAAGCCGTAGCAATCAGTTATTCGCACAGATTCGATGCGCGAAGGCCTGACCCCAAATCGACGATCCCGCTACTTCGATTTTTTCTTCGCCGCCGCTTTCCGCGTCATCCGCAGCTCGATCATCATCTTTTCCTTGCCGGCATCGTCGATGAGAAAGTGGCGGTGCAGCAGGACGTTTCCGTTGTCCTCCAGATGCGCGCGCGCAACGGTACGCCGACCCGGACGGTCAGGATCGAGCGACGTGGCCCAGAGTACGATTTCCTTGCCGTCGAACGTCCCGTCGCTCTGACGGATGGACATGCTGGTCTGGCGCGAGTCGTACCATACGGTGGTGAAGCGATTCGTCTTCGCGTCGAAGCCGGAGATGCCCACGCCGGTGCTCTTCTTGCCGTCGCGATCGAAGAACGTGAAGTCGGATTGCAGGAAATGACCGTCCTGCACCATCACCTGCCGGCACTCGCCCTTGGTCACGACCGGTGCGCCGCCATTCGACGGAAAGAACGTCTTCACCAGGTCCCAATCGCCCGCGAACTTCGCCAGCAGCACCTGACCAGCGCCCGCCGCCGCGCGCGGCTCGTAGGAACTCTGAGCGTCACCAGCCGGACGCGGTTTCGGCGCTTCCTGCGCGATAAGACTCACGGAACTGACAGCGACACCAATGACCAGCAGAATTCGAAAAAGCTTCATGCACTTCCCTCCTCGTGAATCATATCTGGCGACTTTCGTCAGCGTTCGAGAATCGCATTCAGTCTCGCTCCCGCCTTCCCCACCCTTGGTCCAGGTCGCGTGAAGAGGTTTTCGTCCACCGCGATGGCGACTACGTTCTTTGTGCCGGCGCGCGCGAGTAGTGCATCGACGGCGGATGGGGTGACGGAGTGGTTGGGGTAGAGCAGGATGTCTGGAGGGTGGGCGACGAAGGATTCGAGGGAGTAGGACGGCCAGCCGTTCACTTCAACGGCGTTCGTGGCACCGCAGAGCGTGAAGAGGTCATCGGCGAAGGTGTTGCGGCCGGCTACGTACAACGGGTCGGTCCAGACGGCGAGCATGATCCGTGGCGGATGCGGGCGCGTGCGGCGTTCGTGCGCGAGGCTGGCGTTTAATCGCGCGACCGCGGCTGCGCTATTGATGCCGAGGGAGAGTCCGATCGACGTCATCGACCTGGCGATGTCGGCGAGGCGTTCGTTCGTGACGACGAGCAGCGGGATGTGAACCGACGCCAACGATCGGCCGAGGTTGGGTGGGAGGCCGGCGGCGTTGGCGATGACGAGGTCGGGGCGGACGGCGACGATTTTTTCGAGGTTCGGTTGCAGGCCGCCGACGCGCGGAAATTTTCTCGGCATCGCGTCGGCGGAGAAGTCATCCGTTGCGACGATGCGGTTGACCGCGCCGAGGGCGATGACCATCTCCGTGACGTTGGGAGCCAGCGTGACGATGCGCTGAGGAGCTTGTCTGGCGACGGGCTCGGGGCGTGTGCATGCAGCCAGCAGCAGAATCAACAAACAAAAACCGCGGCGTGAACGCCGCGGTTGGTTGGAAGCGAATGAGAACAAGCTACGACTCGCCGGCTTCGTCGTCGTCCATGTCGTTGTTGATGCCGAGGCGGGAGCAGGCCGCGGCGTACATCTGCTTGGAGGCGTTGATTGCGTTCTGCAGCTCCGCGATGCGGTCTTTCACCTTGGCCAGCTCTTCCTCGATCTGGTCCTTCAGGTCGCTGATCTCCTGCTTCGTAACCTGAAGCGTCGTCTCGTAAAACTTGCGCTGCTGATCGGTGATGACTGGCATTCTTCCTCCAAATTTGATGGTGAACGGCGCGCGATTATAGCTTGAAGTCGACGCGCACGTTGGTCCACGACTTCACGCGCACGCCGTCTTTTTCACCGGGCGAAAACGACGAACGGCGAATCGACTGTTGCGCCGCATCATTGAGTACTGCGTTTGCGCCGCTGACGACCCTGGTCTCCATCACCTGCCCGCTTTCGGAGATCAGAGCGCTGATGATGACGCTTCCCTGCACGTGCTGCATGCGGGCGATGGGCGGATAGATGGCCGCGGCCTGATGGGTGATGCGCGCGGGCGTGAGGCCGGGAGTGCCGGCCGAAACGAGATCGCCGACGCGCGTGCGCGGCGCTTCGGGCTGCGGCTCGGGACGATTCTCGGCGACGGCCGGCTGCGGCACCGGCGCGGGCGGTTGCGGGACGGGCGCCGGACGATTTTCGACGACGGGCGGCGGCGCGACGGTCTGCGTCGCCACCTGCTGCGGTTGCGGCGCGGGCGCGGCGGCGGGGCGCGACGGCGTCGTCGCAGGCGTCTGGTTCTGCGCTTTCGCGAGTTGTTCAAGGCGCGCCTTTTCGGCGGCAACGCGCTTGGCAACTTCTTCGTTGACCTTCGATTGATCGATCGCCGGTGCGGTCGACGTCGTCGCCGTCGTGCCGAGGACCGGAGCGGTCGACGTCGCGGCGATCGAGGTGGTGGTGGTCTGCGTCTGCACGACGGCCGGCTTTGCCGGAACGGGCGCGGCCGATGGCTTGCGCGTCGCGAAATAAGCGATGGCAGCGCCGATGACGAGGATCGCGGCGATGGCGATTGGCACGATGGGCGGTTTTTTCTCGGGCGCTGCGATGACCGCGGACGGCATCGCCGCAGGCATCGACGTCGGAATCGCAGGCGCGGCGACGACGGGCGCCGGCTTGAGCGGCTTCAGCTCGTTGGCTGCCTGCACCGGTTCCGGCGCGTGCGTTTCCATCGTGTGCATCGGCGTGGGCATGCTCGTGGCCAGGCGATGCATGTAGATGGCGAGGTCGGCGCTGGTCGGCGTCGGCTTGAAGCTGTAGAGCACCGCGTCGAGATCGCGCTGCATTTCGCCGGCGGTCTGATAGCGATTGGCGGGATCCTTCTGCAGCGCTTTGAGAACGATGGCGTCGATCTCCGGCGTCACTTCATCGTTGTACTGCGACGGCGGCGTCACGCGCGCCTCGCGCACCTGCTCGAGGATCGAGAGCTCGTTGTCGCCGCTGAAAAGTTTTCGCGCGGTGAGCATCTCGAAGAGCACCGTGGCCAGCGCGAAGATGTCGGAGCGCTTGTCGATGTTGCGTCCCCAGGCCTGCTCGGGCGACATGTACTGCAGCTTGCCCTTGAGCGCGCCGGCCTGCGTGTGCGACGCTTTCGACGCGGCCTTGGCGATGCCGAAGTCGCAGAGTTTGATGTCCCCTTCCTCGGAGATGAGCACGTTCTGCGGCGAGACGTCGCGATGCACGAGCCCCATCTCTTTGTCTTCGAAGTCGCGCTTGCGGTGCGCGTAATCGAGCGCCGCGGCGATCTTCGAGGCGACGAAGAGCGCGATCTCGACGGAGAGCGGCTGATCGCGTTCCTGCGCTTTTTTGAGGATGTTCTTCAGGTCGTACCCATCGATGTACTCCATGGCGATGTAGTACGAGCTCTGGATCTTGCCGAGGTCGTAGATGTGGATGATGTTGTTGTGATTGAGCTGCGCGGCGAGTTTCGCTTCATCGACGAACATCTCGATGAAGTCCTGGTTGTCGGAAAGATGCGGCAGGATTTTCTTGATGGCGACGATCTTCTGAAATCCTTCCACGCCGCGCATGCGCGCCTTCCAGACCTCGGCCATCCCGCCGGTGGCGATCTTTTCGAGCAGGACGTACTGGCCGAACTTGGTGCCGTCGGTCGGTTCGTCGTCTTCCGGATGCGATGCCGGAACCGCGGCGGGAAAGACAGGCTGCGAGATCGGCATCCGCTCCAGGTTCGGAACGGCCGGAACGCGAACGGTGTCGTGGGTAGAAGCGGCTTTCGGCGGCGGCGGAGTGGGACGCGGCGCGGCAGGCGGCGGTGTGGGGATGGGCGTGGCAACGGTCGGCGTCGGAGTGGTTCCCGGCGACGTGACCTTCCGCGCGTTTTTCTCGAGACCGGAAAGCGTGTCCTGGAAACGCTTGTCGAGCGCGGGTGAGCTCGGACGCGCTTTCGGCGGCGCGGCCGGCGCGGGAGTTGGCGGCGGTGCGGCGGCGGCAGGCGGCGGCGTGGGCGCCGGGGCCGGCGTTTCCGCGGTGTTCCTGCGTTTCTGTTGCGGCATCATCCCGGCGAGTGTGTCCGCCAGCATCTTGTCGACGTCGTCCTTCTGACTCATCGGTTTCCTCGCTGCGTTTGACGGGCTTCTGTCATCGTCCAGAAGCTCGCCGAAGATTTCGTTGGATGTGAGCTGGCCGCTCTCCGGAGCCGGCACGTTGGCCATGCGAACGGTGAAATCGCCGTCCAGCACGGGCGACCACGCCACCGGTGCGACGCCCAGCATCTGCTGCACTTTGCCGAGAAACTCAACCTCGGAATATGGTTTGGGAAGGATATCCGACGCGCCGAGTCGGACGGCATCGGCGCGAGGACTCTCGCCGCGATAGCCGGAGACCGTGAGCAGAATCGGAGTCGACTTGAGCGAATCGCGGCCGCGGATGTTCCGGATCAGGTCGGACGTACTCACCTTCGGAACGACCGATGAAAGAACGATGAGGCGGGGACGCTGCGAGTCGAGAACGCGCATCGCTTCCTCGCCGTCTTTGGCGAACGAGGCCTCGAACGGCTGGCCTGCCAGCGCCTGCTTCACGCGGTCGGTATAGCGCGGCTCGTACTCGACAACGAGAATGTTTTCAGGCATGTAGGTTCGGGTTCATGCGAGGGGTGACGGGATGGTGACATTCTGGCACAAGTTTGGGCGGTCGGTGCTCGGTGTTGGCTCGTGATGTGGCGATCGGCGGTTGGGTTGGCCATCGCGCGACCGCGGGGAAACCATAATGTTGAATGGTGAATGTTGAATGTTCAATGTTGAATGATCGCGGGGCCGGGAGCTTCGCCTTTCATTCAACATTCAACATTCAACACTGAACATTCAACATTGAGTTTTCAGGTCACGCTGACCGGGCAAGCCGATGAAGACCGGCGACCTGCAGGAAACCTCCAAACGGAAGCCGCCACGATCCCCACTTGCATTTCGAAAGGACCTTCCCCATACTACGTCCCGCACCTTTCGTGCGACGATCTCAGTAAGGCTTCTACGCCGGGCGTTCCAGAGAATGGTTTTCTCCGCCCTGATCGTCGGCTTTCCGGCCAGTCTCGAAGGTCGAGCAAATTACATCAAGGGTCGTTGTTCATATGAGTTCGCATGACGCCAGACAATCGACAACCGCGTAAGCGCCGCCGGCGCAGACGGCGAGCGGGCGCGCCCGGAGAAAATCCCGGGAACGTCGCACCGCAGGGCCAGCCAAACGGCAACGTCGCCATTTCGGGCGACTCTCAACCATTTAATAATGATGGATCGGGCGGAGGCGCCGGACGACGGCGCCGCAGCCGATCGCGCCGCCGCGGAGGCAAGCCGCAGGGCTACTCGGGCGACATGCAGTCGGCGCCGCCGATCGACATCCCGGCCGGCGAGCTCGCGCCCGTCTCCGGCGTTCTGTGGATCAAGCCGAACGGCACCGGCCTTCTCGTCCAGCCTTCGAACAATTACGTTCCGACGGTCGGCGACGCCATCGTCCCGCGTCCGGTCATCGAGCGGCTGCATCTGCAGGCCGGCCTGATGCTGGCCGGAAGCGCGCGGCGCGCCGGCAACAACATCGAGTTCGTCGGACTGGAACAGGTTGAAGGGATGCCGCTCGAGGAGTATCGCGAGTCGCGCCGCCCCTTCTCCGAACTGATCTCGATCGATCCGAACGAAATGTTCAAGCTCGAGACGGAGCCGGAGCGGCTGACCACGCGCGTCATCGACCTCCTCTCCCCGCTCGGCAAAGGGCAGCGCTGCCTCATCGTCGCGCCGCCGAAAGCAGGCAAGACCACGCTGTTGAAAGACATCGCGCACGGCCTGAATCTCAATCATCCCGAAGTCATCCTCTTCGTACTGCTCGTCGATGAGCGGCCGGAGGAAGTCACCGACTTCCGGCGTTCGGTTGCGAAGGGCGAAGTGGTCGCGTCGAGCTCCGACGAGACCGCGGAAAACCACATTCAGATCGCCGAGGTCGTGCTCGAACGGGCGCGGCGCCTGGTGGAGATGAAGCAGGACGTGGTCATCCTCTGCGACTCGATCACGCGCATGTCGCGCGCGTACAACAACGAGCAGCGCGGATCGGGCAAGATCCTCTCCGGCGGTATCGACGCGCGGACGATGGAGAAGCCGCGGCGCTTCTTCGGCGCGGCGCGCAACGCCGAAGAGTGGGGATCGCTGACCATCATCGCCACGGCGCTGGTCGACACCGGTTCGCGGATGGACGAAGTCATCTTTCAGGAGTTCAAGGGAACCGGCAATACAGAGATCGTGCTCGATCGGGGTTTGTTCGAACGGCGTATCTTCCCGGCCATCAACATCGCCCAGACCGGAACGCGGAAAGAGGAGAAACTTCTCCCTTCCACCGTGCTGCCGAAGACGCACACGCTGCGGAGAGCGCTGGCTGGAACGGATCCGTTGAACGCGATGAAGATGCTGCTGGAACGGCTGCAGAAGTTCCCGTCGAACGACGCGTTCCTGAAGAGTTTCTGAGGCGGAAAACCGCACTTCGGGAAACCGTTTCGCCGATCCAAAAAACCGTTTCGGCGGATCACGTCGATTTCACTTATTTCGCTACTCGTTTTGCTGTGAACTAGTGTAAAACAACGGCTACATCCAACTTCCCCCAACCAAGTCACGACAGGAGGATTTCTATGTCCGAAAAGCGCAATGAGTGTTCGCGCGGGATTCCGAGCTTCGCCCGCAAACTCGTGCTCGTGCTGAGCATCGTGGCGTGCGTCACGCTGGCGATGCCGACGACGATGCACGCACAGGTCACCACCGGCAATATCGCCGGATCCGTCACCGACCCGACCTCGGGTGCGTTGCCGGGTGTCACGGTCGAAGCGACGCACGTTCCGACCGGAACGCACTACACGGCGATCACCGACTCGTCAGGCCGCTACACCATGCCCAGCGTCCGCGTCGGTGGTCCGTACCACATCACCGCGGCGCTGGAAGGGATGAAGCCTGCTGACGTCAACAACGTCCAGGTCAGCCTCGGCGGAACTACCGAGGTTCCGCTGACGATGCGGCTCTCCGCGGTCACCGAGTCCATCACGGTCACGGCGCGTCCGGACGACGTCATCAATCCGAACCATGTCGGATCGACGTCGACGGTGGCCGAGAAGCAGATCGAATCGCTTCCGACGATCAACCGCAGCCTTCAGGATTTCGCGCGCACGAATCCGTACTTCGTCATCGATCCGCGCGACGACTCGGCCACGACCATGCAGGTCGCCGGCCGCAACAACCGTTACAACAACATCCAGATTGACGGCGCCGTCAACAACGATCTGTTCGGCCTCGCCGCCACCGGTACGCCGGGCGGCCAGTCGAACTCGCAGCCGATCTCGCTCGACGCCATCGAACAGATCCAGCTCGTCGTCTCGCCGTACGACGTCCGCCAGGGCGGATTCACCGGCGGCGGCGTGAACGTCGTCACGCGCTCGGGAACGAACAAGTTCTCCGGCTCGCTCTACGGCACGAAGCGCAATGAGAGCTCGGTCGGAAAGGCAGTGCCGGTGTTCAACTCGGCCACCACGACGCAGCCGGGCTGCTGCTTCAACGGCAACGGCACCATCACGGCGATCACGGACAAGCCGATCACCCAATTCGACTACAGCCAGTACGGCGGCCGCCTCGGCGGACCGATCATGCAGGACAAGCTCTTCTTCTTCGTCAACGCAGAGCGCAACCGCAAGGACCAGCCTGACGGAACGTCCGCGGACGCGTCGGCAGGTACCACCTACATCAACGCGACGCAGGATGCCGTCTGCGGAAATGTTCCGGGCTGCAGCGCCGCGCGCCTGCGTCAGGATCTGATCACCAAGTACGGCTACGATCCGGGCGGCCTCGGCGACATTCAGAAGGCCACGCCGAGCGATCTTCTCTTCGGTCGCCTCGACTTCAACGCCACCGCCGGCAACGCGCTGACCCTTCGCCACAACTACGTGAAGGCCGGCAACGACATCGTTTCCAACCGCAGCAGCTCGCAGTTCCGTTTCCCGACCTCGATCTACACGCAGGCCAACAAGACCAACTCCAGCGTGGCGCAGTTGAACAGCGTCATCACCACGGGAACGTTCAACGAAGCACGTCTCGGCCTGCAGCACATCCAGGACGTCCGCTCCACGCCGGTGATTTTCCCGAGCATCGAGATCGGCGGCGCGAACCAGAACGCCACCCTGAACGCCGGAACGGAGCGCTTCTCCGGCGCCAACTCGCTCGATCAGAAGATCACCGAGATCACCGACGACTTCACGATCCTGAAGGGCAACCACACGATCGTCGTCGGCACGCACAACGAGCTGTTCAAGTTCAAGAACCTCTTCCTCTCCGAGTTCGACGGCTATTACTTCTACCCGACGCTGGCCGCCTTCGAAAATCAGACCTGCCCGAAGATCACCACCGGCACCGGCTGCGAGTACCGCATCAGCTACGCGACCGGTTCCGATCCGCAGCGTCCGACGTCGTTCGGCGCCGAGCAGTTCGGTCTTTACGTCAACGATCAGTGGCACGCCAGCAACAACGTGTCGTTCACGTTCGGCCTGCGCGCTGACAAGCCGCGCTTCAACGACACGCCGTCGTTCAACCAGACGGTCATGAACGTCATCGGCTTCAACACCTCGACGCATCCGGCCGAAGAGCTGGTGTGGTCGCCGCGTCTTGGATTCAACTGGAATCCGGGCGGCAGCACGAAGCAGCAGGTCCGCGGCGGCGTCGGCGTTTTCGCCGGCCGTGCGCCGTACGTCTGGGTTTCGAACGCGTACGCCGGAACGGGCGTCGAGCAGGTCGCTCTCGCCTGCCGCTCGATCGACGGTTGCGCGGTTCCGGCCTTCAACCCCGATCCGGCCAACCAGCCGAAACTCGGCGCGGCCGGTGCGCTGTCGGTCGACCTCATCGATCCGAACTTCCACTTCCCGCGCGTGGTGCGCTCGACCCTCGGCTATGACCGCGACCTCTTCTGGGGTATCCGCGGCACGGCCGAAGTCGTCTATTCGAAGACGCAGTCCGACGTCTACTACACGAACCTCAACGAAACGCAGACCGGCGTCAGCCCGCTCGACGGACGTCCGACGTACTCCCGCCGCACGAATCAGCTCGTCGACGCGACGTTCCTGACGAACACCTCGAAGGGTGCCGAGTCGGTCGAGACGATTCAGCTGTCCAAAGCGCCGTGGCATGGCGTCAGCCTCTCCGGCAGCTACGCCCATCAGCATGCGACGTCCGCGTTCGACGCGACGTCGAGCCGCGCCATCTCCAACTGGCGCTTCCAGCACACCCCGGGCGACATCTTCCACGCGACGCTCGGCACCTCGGCCTTCGAGCAGAAGCATCGCTTCAACATCAACGCCACCTACGACCTGGCCACCGGCCCGTTCACCCACACGTTCGGCCTCTACTACAACGCGCAGAGCGGCCGTCCGTACTCGTTGCTCCTCGGCGGCGATCCGAACAAGGACACCAACGCAAGCAACGACCTTCTGTACGTGCCGGGCAACAACGTGATCCTCTGCCCGTCCAACGGCGGAACGCCGACGGCGGCCAACCCCTGCGGCACCCGTACGGTCGGCGGCGTCGCCAACACGCCGGTAGCGCCACTCGCCGGCTCGATCCTGCAGAACTACCTCAGCTTCGCGGGTATCGATCCGAGCAAGCCGCGCATCCTCAACAAGTACGAGTCGCAGGAGCCGTGGTCGCGTCACCTCGACTTCCACTACGCGCTCGGACTTCCGCTCCACTTCGCGCGCACCGAAGTCACGTTCGACATGCTCAACCTGATGCACTACTTCGACAAGAACCAGGGCAACGTCTACTTCGTGTCGAACCAGAACGTCACGCCGGTCAACTACGTCCAGCAGCAGCCCGGAACGAACATCCCGGTCTACCGCGAAGGTTCGACGACCTTCTCCGACGCGAACGGCACCGTGCGTCAGTTCGGTACGCTCACTCCGGGACGCCAGTTCTCGATCTCGGATCTCCAGTCGCGCTGGCAGATGCGCCTCGGACTCCGCCTCACGTACTAGTTCTCACTCCATCGCATCAGCAAAACGGGAGGGCTTCGGCCCTCCCGTTTTTTGTCTACGCGATCTACCGCCCGTAGAGGAATGTTGTCTTTCGCCTCCTGTCAACAACGCTGGCCATCGAGAGCCCTTCTCCCCCGCGCTTTTTGCGGGGGAGAAGGTGCCGAAGGCGGATGAGGGGGCTGCGGCTAATACGACGCCGTGTAGAGCTTGGCGTACCGAGGTATTGTTTTCATGTGCGGAAAATCTCCCCACGCATGAAAGAGCATGCTCGCGCAATGCGCCACGAACCCACGCGCTCGGAAGGCCGCATGTGGTGCTGGTTGCGCAATCGCCGTTTTGCCGGGCAGAAGTTCCGGCGTCAGGTCCCGATCGGACGCTACATAGTCGACTTCTACTGCGCGCAACTGAAAATAGCGATCGAGCTGGACGGACGACATCACTCGATGGCGGGTATGGACGAATACGACGATTTCCGAACGCTTTATCTTCGAAAGCGCGGGATCTACGTTCTGCGCATTCCGAATGAGCTGCTGATTCGGGATTCGCTGATGGTTGAAGAAATGATTAGCGCGACGATCAACCTTCGCGCGCAGTCGCAACCCCCTCATCCGCCTTCGGCACCTTCTCCCCCAAAAGCGGGGGAGAAGGGCTCTCAAGGGGAGACCTGCGTTCTGGCCGGAGAAAGTTTTTCTCCTCCGCACGACTAGGTTCGGATCACGACGTGCCGGGTGCGATATCAACTAAACGGCGCCCGCGGCACGGCGCTTTCGCGCGGCGAGTAGATACAGGATGCGCCGATTGCGTCCTAGAAGATCACGAGTTCGATCGTCGACAGCGATGCCCTCCCGTTTTTTGTCTACGCGATTTCCGCCCGTAGACGAATCTGTTCTTTCGTCTTCTTACGACACCGCTGCCTCTCCCCGAGAGCCCTTCTCCCCCGCGCTTTTTGCGGGGGAGAAGGTGCCGAAGGCGGATGAGGGGGCTGCGGCTATTGCGACACCGTGTAGAGCTTGGCGTACCGAGGTACTGTTTTCAGGTGCGGAAGATTGCGTTCTGACCGGAGAGAGTTTTCTCGATGTCACGACGTCAACCTAAGCGGTGTGAGTGCGCCGCTTTCGCGCGGCGAGCAGGTAGAGGATTGCGCCGATGGCGCCCCAGAAGATCACGAGCTCGATTGTCGTCAACGACGCGTTCTCGACGCGTTCGCGGAATGACAGGCGGCGCAACACGCTGACGTCGCCCGCCAATTGCACAACGATCAGCGTTCCCATGAACAGAAGCGAGACGATTGCGGCGATGCGTTGCGCGATCAGCGGCATACGCAGCGTGACGCTCGCGTAGAGCTCCGGATTCGCGCGCGGCAGCATCAGCAGCGCCACGCTGTGCAGGAAGTAGAGAACGACCAGCGCGAAGACGGCGATGTTCAGCGCAAGCGAAATCTGTCCGCTGATGAGCAGCAGCAGCGTGACGATGAGCGTCAGAGTCAGGCCGACGATCGGCGTGCC
>Ga0207677_10000562_pt1 | contig 23478 bp, 19 predicted proteins | sample KBSMisM42_FD_184311 | JGI IMG/M metagenome (GOLD analysis project Ga0207677, IMG submission 184311) | Miscanthus rhizosphere microbial communities from Kellogg Biological Station, Michigan, USA - KBS Miscanthus M4-2 (SPAdes) (version 2) | ecosystem: Host-associated > Plants > Roots >...
ACCGCCATAAGTGACGACATCGATCGAAGGTTTCGCGTTGAAGACGTTCAATATGTTCGCATAGAAGGTGAACTGCTTGCCGACGTTGATGCTGCCGGTCAGGTCCACGTCGATGAACCGCCGCACGCCGCAGGGTGCGAAGCCGGGATTGAGGCCGCAATCCTTATAGCCGGTTCCCTGATCCTGCGCCGACAAGTCGTAGCCCGACGTGTAATAAGCGGTAGCGGTGATCGACCCCTTCTCGCCGACATTCAGCGTGTTCTGCCAGCTACCCTTCCACTTGGGCGTTCCGGTACCTGCGGTCAGGTTGAAGTTGCCGAGCGTGCCGTCGTAGCGCTCGACGTGGCCGTCCGCAAAGACCGTCTCCAGCCGGCGGATATATTCGACATCGACAATGCTCGCGATCGACCAGCCGTTGCTGAAGTGGACCGTACCGCTCGCGCCGAAGTCGAAACCGTCGGTCTTGATCGTGTTGGCGTTGATATAAGATGCGCTTACCGTCGACACGATCGGCAGCGCGGCAGGATTAAGCACGTCGGCCGCGGCCTGCGAGATCGTGTAGCCCGCCGGGATCGCCTGGCCGTTATAATAAGCATTCAGTGCCGCCGAGAAGGGCGCCGACGTGATCGCCCCGGTCTTGCGGATATTGTAATAATCGATCGAGAATTTGAGCCCGCGGATCGGCTTAATGTCGGTGCCCACGCTGATATTGCGCGATTTCTCGGGTTTCAGATTGGGGTTCGCGTTCGATTGCTGGCCATAGGTCGCGGTCAGATAGGCCGAGCAGTTTGCGGGCGTCGCCGCGGTGCATACCACCCCAGGATTGCTGTGCGACGCCAGGAACGCCGCGGGCAAGGTATTGAGCGAAATCGGCACGTAACCAGTGGTCGGCAACGCCGAGGATTCGCCGAACGAGGGGATGCGGAAGCCCTTCGAGATCGCACCGCGGAAGGTGATCTGGCGAATGGGTGTGAACACCACGCCCGCCTTGGGCGAGAAGCTATGCTGCCCGGTCGAATAATTGTCGTAGCGGCCGGACAGATCGAGATTGAGACTGGTCAGGATCGGCGCCTTGATTTCGAAATAAGGCGATTCAACCCAGCGCCGGCCGATCGCGCCGAACGCGTTGAGTACGAAATAGCGCTCGGTCGGACCATTGTCGTCCGGGTTGCCGCTCGGCGAATTGACCGACTCCCGACGGATCGAGCCGCCGACCGCGACCTGCAACTCGCCGCCGGGCAATTGCAGGAAGCCGTGGCTCAGATTGGCATCGAGCTCGTACATTTGCGAATTGTCATTGTTGTCGAGGTGCGGCGCGAGAAAACTGAGCGTCGCCTGGCTGTTCGACATTGGATTGACGAAATTATACGAACCGTCCTTGATCACATCCAGCAGGTGCTGGATGTAGACATAGCCATCGTAGCTGCGGCGCAGATCGTTCACCATGCCGAGCGCGTTGACCGAATAGTCCCAATCCGTCCCGATCGTGCCGCTAATGCCCGCGGCCAGACGATAGACGCGACTGCGCTGAGATGTATTTTGCTTCAGATCGGGCAGCGTTCCGAGGATGAGCGCTTCATTGCCCTGCGCGGCGAACGGATTCTGCGGATTGAGCGTGCCGTTGGCAGCGCTGCAGGCGCCGACCGTCGTGCGCGGGCAGATATAGACCGGCAAGGCGAGCGGCGCCGAACCGGGCGCGTTCGCGCCACCGGCCAGCGCCGCGGTGCTGAAACGCGGATAGAGGATGCCGTTCGGCGCATTGGCGCGGATCAGCGAGTTGGTCGGAATGCCGGGCCCAGGCAGGCCGTAGCCGACATAGGCCGAACTGCTCTGCTCGAAGTTGAATTCGACATAAGCGTGCGCGCTCTCGCCAACGTTGACGCTGGCGCGCGCCGACACGCCCCATCGCTGCGTATGGGGCTCAACCTGGCCGCCGTCGTTGGTCGTGTCCTGCGTGCACACCACCGGCGGCGAATTGGCGAAGGCAGCGAATTCGGCGGCGGTCAGCGTGTAAGGATGGAGATTGCCGCAGCCCGCCGCCTGATTCAGTAACTGGTAGCGGCTTCCGGGCAGTGCGGCCGAGGTCACGGGGTTCGCCGGACGCACAATGAAGACCGGGGCGATCGTGGAAATGCCCGCGAAATTGAGGGGCGCATTCTGGCGGTTATCGATCCCGCACGTGCCGTTGTAGCAGATGCTCGACTGGTTGTCCGAATTGAACGGCGCGGGCAGGTCGCGACTGTAGATCGGATCCTGGTTGATATAATGGCCGCTGATATAGACGTTGAAGCCCTGGGCGGCGAGGTCGCCGAAGCCTGCGGTCAGGCTGACGCGCTGGTTGCCGCCATAGCCGCGCTGGGCGATGCCGCCCTCGGCCATGCCGCTGATGCCGGTGATCTGCTTCTTGGTGATGATGTTGACCACACCCGCGACCGCGTCCGCGCCATAGGTCGATGAGGCACCGTCCTTGAGCACGTCGACCCGATCGACAATCTCGTCGGGGATGGTGTTGAGATCGACGAAGTTGCGGCTGCCGTCGTCGGCGAGCGGGTAATAAGCCGCGCGCAGACCGTCGAACAGAACCAAAGTCGAATTGGTCGAAAGCCCGCGCAGCGAGACGGCGGACGCGCCACCCGCGAACGCGCCATTGGCGGTGAAGCTGTTGGTCAAAGCCGGGCCGTTGTTCGAGGCCAAAGTCTGGATCGCGCCCTGCACCGTATTGATGCCGCGCTTGGCGATGTCGTCCGAGGTCAAAACCGTGACCGGCGAGGCGATATTGTCCGCGCTCGACCGGAACAACGTACCGGTGACCACGATCTCCTTGGTCGCGTCCGCAGCCGCATCAGGGGCAGGCGGCGCGGCTGCCGGCGTAGCGGCGGCCTGGGCGATCGCCGGACCCGCCAAGCCAATCACGGCGGCGCATAACATGGCCGAGCCCAACACCGTTCCGGTCAGAAAGCGCGTCTTGGTCATCTCAATCTCCCTGTTGGCGGACAGCGCAAGCCTTTCGCGCGCATGCCGCCGCTGATTCCGGTTCCATGCGCCGCGCGGCGGAGACTGGGCAATGACTTGATAGTATCTTAAATACTAAAGTTCACAGGTGTGTCCTTAATGCAACGCCTGAGAAATGCGTTTTATATAGTATCAAAGATATTGTTTATTGTCCGCTTCCGGACACATTTAAGCATTTGATATAAAACGGAAATTCGGTACATTTATGCCTTGCCGGTCCGCAGACGGACAAGGCGGACATTTGACAGGCCCTCAGAACGGCCCTGTTCGTTCATCTGGCTGCAATGTGTGTTACATACACCAGTCACTTCAGGTGAAGCGGGTCTTCATGCAATGGCTGAGGCCCTAGGTCGGAGGCGCGGCGTGCCCGAGTTGGTGAACCTGTCAGGCCACGGCATTGCGCAGCCGCCTCCCGTCAGCGGCAAGGTCGTCGTGTCGCGGCTCAATGCGGGAGAGAGCCTGGTCTTGAGCGAGGCGCCTGCGGTCAAGATGGTGCTCGACGGCGAAGAGATCCACGAGATTGACGGTCGTTCCTATGCGCTGCGTCCCGGCCGGATGCTGCTGGTCGATCGCGGCCAGCCCTATCGCGTCGTGGTACGCCGTGGCAGCAGCGCGGCCGGGCTCTGCATCTATCTTCCCGGTACATGCGTCACACCGCCCGCCGACGAAACGCCCTTCCTCGGTCGCGCGATGATCCAGGCGGCGGAGACCAATCATCTCGGCCGCTACCTCAAGGATAGCGCGCGGCTGGTCCATCGCCCCCACCGTGCGGATTTCGACATTGAAGGGCTCATGTCCAACGTCCGATGCGCGTTGCCACTGATCCTATCGCAGGCTGCGGACGCGATGGAGCGACTGGGCACGGTCAAGGCTTCGACGAGACGCGAATTGTTCAACCGTCTCGAATCCGCGCGCGCCTACCTGCATGACAACAAGGATCGTGCGGTGCCGCTGAACGAGCTATCGAGCGTGGCCGCGATGTCGAGCTTCCAGCTTACCCGCTATTTCTCGCTGGCCTTCGGTGATCCGCCCTCGCGTTATCACCGCCGCGTTAGGCTGCACGATGCGGCCGAGCGACTGCAGCGGCGCGATGGCTCGATCACCGAGATCGCGTTCGGCGCGGGCTATGGCGAATTGAGCGCCTTCACCCATGCTTTCAGCCGCGAATTCGGTTGCCCGCCCAGCGCGATCGGCGGCGGCTCCTGAGGGTCTTTGCGCAAGTCCGCGCAAGCCTTCCGGTTGGCGCCGCCCTTAAGGTCCGATTGGAATGGAGAAGGCCATGAGGGGACGGATGCTTGCGGGACTGATCGCGCTCGGCTTCGTCACTGCGGCGCCGGCCGCCGACATGCTGCCCCGCCAGCCCTTCATGGGGATGGTGGCCACCCCTGTGCCAGAGGGGCTCCGCGTCGACGGTGTCGTGCCGAACGGCATGGCGGCCCACCTGGGCCTGCACCCGGGCGATATCCTCGTGACGGTGAGCGGAAGCCGGGTCGGCGCGATCCAGCCTTTCCTCGACGCCTTCGCCGCGATCCCGGTGGGCGGGACGTTGCGCGTGACTGCGCTGCGCGGCGGCAAGACCCTGTCCTTGTCCGCACGCCAGGCACCCTGCGCCGACGAGGTCTATGCCAATGCGACCGTCCGCTATGGAGAGGTCGATATCGGCCCGACCAGGCTGCGCGACATATTGGTGACGCCCAGCGGCGTGCCCCAACCGCCCGTCCTGTTCTACGTTCAGGGCTACACCTGCGGCTCGATCGAGGCACCCGGCCCGCAGGGGCTTTACGGGACGCTCACCAAAGTGTTCGTCGATGCCGGTATCGCGGTCTACCGGGTGGAGAAACCAGGCCTTGGCGACAGCCGCGGCGGCACGCATTGCCGCGACCAGACCCTTGCCGAGGAAGTCGGCGCCTTTCGCGCGGCCTACGCCCACCTGATCGATCTGGGCTTCCCCGCCGATCGCATCTTCATCCTCGGCCATTCGCTCGGCGGGATCGAAGCGCCGTTGGTGGTGGCGGGATTGGCGCCGCCGCGCGGCATCGCGCCTTATGGCGTGATGCTCAAGAATTGGGGCGATTATATCCAGGACATCAACACCTATCAGGGCTTCGCAGCGATCGGCGACGATCCGGTCGAGGCCTATAAGCAGAGTGAGCGCGACCGGCCGATATTGCAGGCCTTCTTCTTCGCGCACCAATCGCCCCAGCAGATCGTTGCGGCCAATCCCGCCGCGGCCGACCGCATGAAGGATATTTTCGCCTGGGACGGCGGCGATCATGCTTATGGCCGCAGCTGGCGGTTGCTGCAGGATTTGGCCGGGATCGATTTCCCCGAAGCCTGGGCGAACGTCCCGACCAATGTCCTGTCGCTCTACGGCGCGACCGACGAGATCGCGCTGACGAGCGAGGATCAGCGCCGCATTGCCGACATCGTCGATTATTATCGCCCAGGCACCGCGAAATTCGTCGAGCTGCCCGGCACGATGCACGGCATGGACTTGGTCGGCGACCGCGACGCTTTTCGCGAGCGCAACGTCGCGGCCGGCGGCCAGATGGTCCCCGGCCCCTACAATCCCGAGGTCGGCCGCACGTTGATCGCCTGGATCCGAGACTGCATGGCCAGGCCTCCGGTACGAACAATGACCTTTCCGGACTCGCTCGCCGAACGCGTCAGGAAGATGAAGGCCGCTGGGGCGAAGAGCTAAAGGTTGGTTCAACAGCGTTGAACCGTTCGGCACCGGCCCACGCCCCCCACCCGGCCTCCCATAGAATACCCTGTTGGGAGGCCGGGTGGGGGCGTGGGCCGGTGCCGCTCCAGCAAAGCTGAATCAAACGCTAGCCGACCTCGACATCGCCCTCGGTTACCCACGCCCCGCCCGTGCTGAACAAGATGCGCAGCCGGTAGCCCTTTGCGCTCTTGTCGATCCGCCAGACGAGTGAGCCGTCGCGCGAGCGACCGCCCGCAGCGGGAGGGCCCTCGACGGGCAAGGCCGGTGGCTTGTGGCAGGCGCGGCGCGGCGGCTGCACCGGCACATCGCCGGCGGGCGTGCTCGTCTCGTCTTGCGTCCCGCCGTCATATATCCAGCGCCAGCCTCCGGCATCGTGCCGCCAGATCGTGAAGTAACGGCCCATCGCGGTGCCGCCCTTGCGCCGCCATGGCCCGGTCGAAAAAGCGAGGCTGCCGTCGCAGGACGTGACGACGTGCGCCGGCCACCACATCACCGCCACCGGCGGATCCTTCTTATCCTTGAGGAAGGGAGCGGCCGGCTGCGGCCCGTCGAGCATCATCACCGCGTCGGGCGCGACAAAGGCGCGGAACGCGGTCCATTGCCCTTGGGTCTGCGCGGCGGAGGCAAAGGCCCGCTCCGCCTCCACGACCGGCTGTGCGGCCTGCGCCAGCAGCAACAATGGCAGCATGATCGTCCCCTTCATGGTCCGTGTGGCACGGACGATTGAAATCATCGGATCAGATTATGCTATCCCGCTTGCGCGCGCTTGCGGATTTTCACGCGCGGCGGCCGACCGCGGGCGCGAACTTGTTGTCGCGGCGGCGGCCGAGCATCATCCCGCGCTCCAGCCGCACGCACAAAGCGCGATAATAATCGGTGAGGAAGCCAAGGTCGTCGCCATCGTGGTCAAGGCCCGCTTTGTGCCGCACCGCCGCCGCGACCGTCGCGATCGCCTCGGGTCGGCCGACACGGAGCACCTCTTCCAGCGTCTGAAGTTCATAGACGCCGTAAAGGTCGAGCGTGGCATCGGTGAAAGCGCGGCGCGGACGTGCAATCGCCTCGTCCGCGCCGATATCGGCGCCGAGCGCGGTACGTGCGGTCTGCACCACCCAGGTCCCGCCAACCAGATCGCCGATCCGCAGCCGGTCACGGTTCATCAGCGGGAAGAACAGGAAAATGCCCGTCCACAGCAGGGCAAAGATGACAAGGAAGGCATCCGCCGCATTCTGGCTCGCCTGATAGCCAAGGAAAGACAGAGGCAGGAATATCTCGATCTCGCGCATCGCGTTGCGCGCGATCACCGCGCCGCCGGTCAGGGGCGCGCCATCGCGTGCCACCACGCGCAGCCCGAGCGCCATCTTGCCCGGCGTGGCCCCGCGCCCGCTTATCTCGAACAAAACGAACCAGCCGTTGCGCAGCACGAAGAAGCCGATCAGCCAGAGTATCTCCAATATCTGCGATTTGCCGCCCTCGATCAGGTAAGAGACAGCGATCGTGACCAGGATCAGGATCACGAGCATCATGAAGGCGTCGAGCATGAACGCGGCGGCGCGCGCGCCCGCGCTGCCCAGTTCGAGCTGAAGGTCGACGCCTTCGGGCGTGACGAAACTGCGCCGCAGCGTGCGCGGCGGCTTGGGCGCGCCGCGCTTACGAAACGGCCACATGGCGCTTCCGCGGTAGATAGAAATAGGTGAGCCAGGCGGTCAGCACGGTAAGACCGATCGCATAACGCTCCCAATCGACCTGAACGGTCTGGCGGCCGATTCCTTCGAGCAGGCCTGCCACGATCAGCATCACCACCGTGCCGGCCATCGCGACCGATGCCTGTCGTCCGACCGTGAAGGCGAAATCCGTGCGCGCGGCCCGTCCGGGGAAGGCGATGGCGGTGCCGATACGGAAGCCCGCCGCGCCCGACAGGATGATCGCGAATATCTCGGTCGTGCCATGAATGGTCAGCCAGCCCGCCGCCTGCAACCCAAGGCCCTTGGCCGCGAACACCGCCAGGAAGGCGCCCAGCATCAGCCCGTTATAGGCGATCAGCAATATTGTCGGGATGGCGAAAGCGAAGCCCAAGGCAAAGGAAAAGATCGCGATCTGGGCGTTGTGCGTGAACAGGGCGGTGGCGAATACGGCGAGCCCGTCCTCCTGGTGCTTGCTGTTGTAGAGCGTGTCGCGCAACGACTGCGCGCTGGCGGAGGGATCGCGCCCGTTCGCCATGCTGTCCGGCATGATCGAATAATAAAGCGTGGGATCGTGCATCACGATCAGGAAGCCGGCGGCGGCCGCTATCGCGGTGAGCAGGAAGGATGCCAAAGTCTCGCGCCACAGTCCCTGGACCGCCTGCGGCCAGCCGCGCGCGAAGAAGTCCTTGAGCTGGGTCCAGAACGAGGTCGGCACGCCGTAAATCTGGAAATAAGCGCGCGTGCACAAAGCCTCCAGATAGGTGACGAGCGCGCGGTCGAGCGAGGTTTCGCGCGCGACCGACAGCGACGACAAAGCCGATCGGTAGAGAAGTGGCAGCATCAGCAAATCGTCTTCGGTGAGCGCGCCGATGCCGCGCCGCTCGATCCGCGTGACGATCCCGTCGAGCCTCTTCCAATTGACCTCATGCGCGGCGCGGAAGCGGCTCGCATTGACCAGCATGGTTTCGGCCGGCGCGTTCACAGCAGGTCCCTCCGCTTGAGATCGACATAGGCAGCGACCAGCGTCTCAGCGACCTGGCCGTAGGGACTTTCGATCACATGTGCGCCGAGATGGCGCAGCCGCAGCAGCACCAGTTGGCGGTCGCGCAGCAATGCGGCAGCGGTGACCGCGCGCGTTACGTCGTCCGCGCTTTGCGGCTCGGCGTCGATCAGCGCCTCGAGCTCGTCGTCGCGAAATACCACCACCAGCAATAAATGCGTCTCGACCAGGCGGGCGGCGGCGCGCACCATGAATTCAGCCGACGTCAGATCGGTGAATTCGGTGAACAGCACGATCATCGAACGCCGCTTCAATGCGGTCGCGAGATTGGTCAGCGCGAACGTGTAATTGGTCTCGTCGCTGCCATAATCCACGTCCGCTGCAAGGCTCTGCAATTCGGGGAAGGCGGCCGTCCCGCTGATCAGGCCGGAGGTGATGCGCGGGCGGCTGTCGAAAGCGTGAAGCGCGACGCGGTCGCCCAGCTTGAGCGCGATCCAGGCGGACAGCAGCATCGCCGAGACCGCGCGATCGACGCGCGGTAGCCCCGCGACCGGCTCGCTCATCTGACGCCCGCAATCGACCGCGAACACGATCTGGTTGTTGCGCTCGGAGCGATATTCCTTGGCATGGAGCTTCTGGTGGCGCGCCGACTGCTTCCAATCGATCGCGCGCCGGTCCATGCCCGATCGATATTCGACCAAAGCGTCGAAATCGACGCCGTCGCCGCGGTCGACCTGCGACAGCAGCCCTTGCAGTGCATGCCGTTCAAAGATGCGCGCGCCGCTTTCACGCACCGGGCGTACGTCGGGCAGGATGATCGTGCGCAGTGCCGCCACACGCTGTGTCTGTTTCCAGGCAAGACCGAGCGGGCCGGTCCAGCGCAACCAGAGTTTCTCGACGCGCGCGGTACCACGCCGGATCGCGAGAATCGGCAGGATGCTCTCTCCCACCCCGCCTTCCAGCTCCAGCCACAGCCGCCCTTCGTCGCTCAGCAGCAGCAACGGGCTGCTTTCGAGCGCGACCTCGCACCAGCGCGGCACCCGACCACCCTTGATCGTCACCGCGACCGTCGCGTCCGCATCGCCGCCGACGGGCGCGCTCTTGGGCATCGTCACGTCGAGTGTCGCACCACGCGGGGCCGCGCCGATCAACGCGTCCGCGAAGGTCAGGATCAGCACCGCCACCGGCCAGGCCAGCCCGGCAAACCACAAACGGGGCAGTATCACGCCGGCCGCCAGGCAGACGGGTACCCCCGCCGCCGCCGCCCAGACGCTCAGGCGCGTCGGCGATATCAACGCGGCGCCTCGATGCTTTCGATGATGCCGGTCACGACTTCCTCGACCGAGCGCCCGTCAATCTCGGCTGCGGGCGAAAGGATCAGCCGGTGACGCAGCAACGCACGGCTCAGCGCCTTCACGTCGTCGGGGATGACGAAGTCGCGCGCGTCCAGTGCCGCCCGCGCGCGCGCCGCCGCCGCAAGCATCGCGCCGGCGCGCGGGGACGCACCGCTTTCGAGATCGGCGACGACGCGCGTGTCGCGGATCAACGCCGCGATATAAGCGACCACCTCGTCGACCAGCTTGACCTCGTGCACCGCCGCGATCGCGCTGGCGACGGTCTTTGCGTCGGCCCTGCGCGCAACGCCCCAATCCTCTGGCGACATCGCATCCTGACGCGCGCCGTGCGTGGCGATGATGCGGCGTTCCTCTTCCTCATTGGGATAATCGACGCGCTGCTTGAACAGGAAGCGATCGAGCTGCGCCTCGGGCAGCGGATAGACGCCTTGCTGTTCGATCGGATTCTGCGTCGCGATCACCATGAAATGATCGCCCAGCGGAAGACTCTGCCCGTCGATCGTGACGGTGCGTTCCTGCATCGCCTCCAGCAACGCCGCCTGCGTCTTGGGCGGGGTGCGGTTGATCTCGTCAGCCAGCAAAAGGTCGGTGAAGATCGGCCCGCGCGTGAGCGTGAAAGTCGATGTCTGGAAGTTGAACAGATTGGCACCGATGATGTCGCCCGGCATCAGATCGGGTGTGAACTGGATGCGCCCGAAATCGAGCCCGACCGCGCGCGCGAAGCTGTGCGCGAGCAGGGTCTTGGCGGTGCCCGGCGGCCCCTCCAGCAGGACATGACCGCCCGCGAACAAGGCGACCAGCATGAAGTCGAGCGTCTCGTCCTGGCCGACGACCGCCTTGGCCACCTCGTCCCGGATCGCTTGGCCGAGCGCCTGAACTTCTTCCACCTTCACACCTTTTTCTCCTTTTGCCACTGGTGGAGCGCCTGCGCGGCAGCCACCAGCGAATCCTGGTCTCGGGTCGTCTCGGCCGTGCGCGCGAGCTCGCTGAAGCGATGCCCGCGCCACGCGCCCAATTTGTCGAGATAGGCATCGAGCGCGGCATCCCTCAGCCGTGCCGGGACGCCGAAGGTAGCGACCGCACGCTCGCGGATCACCTGCGCATAACGCCCGCCCAAAGAGGTTTCGCGCCCCGCGCGGCGGATGAGCTTGGCGCTATTCTCGACCAGGGCGGCCTTGCCGAACGCGATCGCGCGAGCGCGCGGACGGATCGGCCCGAACCGCCCGAGCGCGTGCCAGCCGACCAGGAACAAGACCGCCGCCAGCGCGAGCGTCATCGCCAGGAAAGGCGGCGTGAATGCAAGCTTGAGCGGGCTTTGCGAATGGCCGAGGCCATTCATCGTCACGTCGAAATTGACCGTGGTCGCGCCCGTCGAATTCAGCCAGTCGAGCATGGCGAGCGCCGCGGCCGCCTGATGCGCATTCCTGACGCCGGCGTTGGACAACAGATCGGGGTCGGCCAGCACATAGGTCGGCCCGTCGCCAACCCGCGCCAGCACCGCACCGCCCTTCCCGTCGCTGAGCAAAGTCACGATCTTCTGCGGCTTCGCGTCCTTGCCTGTCCTTTTCGCGGTGATGACCTGCAGCACGTGCGGCGCGGTGAACCGGATCGCGCGATCAAAATCCGGGCTGGCAACCAGCGGACCGCCACCGCTCCGCCGGCGATGGATGATTAGTTCCGTCTGTGGTGAGAACAGACTCCCCGGATCCTCCGCGAAAGTGACCCCAGCAATTCGGACCCAACCTTTATGGTCCGGATCTTCCACGGTCGTCCATTTCGGTAGCACGAACAAGGTGGGCTTGGTTTTCCGCGCGTCCATGATCGCGGTGATATTGTCGAAGCCCTGATCGGGCGTGACCACCAGCAGATCTTCGGTGTCGAACTGATGTTCACTGCGGATGATCCGCGGATTGCGCCCGGTCGCCTCGGCGAGCTGGACGATCCCGCTGAAGCCCACCGCCGCATTGGACAGCGCGTGCGTGCCGCCATTGTGGCCCGATCGCAGATCGGGCGCGAACGCCCCCATCACCAGGGTGCCGATGAAGCCCACTATGCCGATAGCCAGCATCAGCGCGACCGTGCGAACGCGGAACACGTCGCTGTGCGGCGCACCGCGGGAATTGATCGACAGATCGCTCATGCGGCTTTCCAGGCGGCGGTCCGCGCGAAATCGGCATACGCCGCACGGCATTCGGCCCAGTCCCCCGCATCGACCGCGCGCCCGCCGAACAGGCTGCGTTCGACCACGCCGGCTATCCCTGAGAAAAGCTGCCGAGCGCGCTGCGGCAATGCCGGCGCGCTCGCGAGGTCGCGGCTGGTGATCGCCGGCCGAACCAGCCCTGGCCGGCGCCGGCCGATATCCTCAACGCTGCGCAGCAGCAGGTGATGCGCGGCTTCCGCGAAACGCCCTTCCCCGGCGAGCGTGTCCGCCTCCTCCAGCCAGGCGCGGACCGGCGCCGCCTCGGGACGCCATTCCTCCTCGGCTTCGATCAGTTCCGTACCCGGCCGACGCCGCAATCGCGGCACCCGCCACGCACCTTCCTGCGCGCGTGTCCAGATCATCCAGCACAGGATCGCGAGGCCGACCGCGAGAACGGACCAAAGCAGTATCCGCGCATAAGGCGCATCGGGAATGAAGCTGCCGATCCAATCGATGAAGCGCCCGATCGGTCGGAAGACGCTGCGCAGCCATTCGCCGAACGCACGCAGCCAGGCTGGCGGCTGGATCGGTGCGGCCCGGCGCTTCAGCTCGAATTGAATATCAGAATTGGCCCGCAACGCGCGATGCGCCGCGGCGAAGCGTTCGGCAGCAGTCTGACCCTGACCCGCGATGACGAACCCCCGTTTGCGCCCCCTCTGTGTACCGCAAGTCGTGACGCCCGCAATGGCCAAAAGCAGCGGGGAATGCACACCATAATGGAGATATTATCCAAGCTGGACAGCGGCTTGCGCGCGGGTCATGCTGCGGGTTCGACCGTCGGGGGCGACGGCGAGCAGGGGAGCGATGACATGGCCGAACTGAACGATCGATCCGTTTCCATCGGAAGAATTTTCAGCCGCGCGTTCGGAGTGATGGGTAACAACCCAGGCGTCGTGTTCGGCGTCGCGCTGGCCTTGGGAGCAGGACCGCAGCTCCTTTACACCCTGCTTGTGGGTACGAATGCCGCGCTCCTCCAGCAAGGCCCGTTCGCCAGTGCAGTCATTGGCGCAAGCCTGCTGGTGTTCCTTGTCAGCATTGTGAGTCGTTCGCTGGTGACTGGCTGCATCACCCGGGCAACCGTCGCCTATAGCCAGGGCCGGCGTGCAACCCTGGGCGAGTGCCTGAGCGTCGCGCTCTCGCGCTTCTTGCCGGTGATCGTCGTATCGTTTCTTTTCGGCATAGCCGTGATCCTGGGCATGGTCCTTCTGATTGTGCCCGGCGTGATGCTGGCGGTCATGTGGGCAGTCGTCGTGCCGATCACAGTCGAGGAACGGACGGGCATCTTCGGCGCATTTGGCCGCGCACAAGATCTTACGCGGGGCGCGCGCTGGAAGATTTTCGGCCTATTCCTGCTGCTTTTTCTGCTGGGCTTGGCAATCGGGATGGTCGGCGCGCTGGTTTCGACCCTGGTAATTGGTTTTTCCTACACCAATCCCGCCGTTTCGCTGACCACGTCTGCGATCATATTGAACCTCATCGTGACCACCCTCGCCTCCGCACTCTGGGCTTCGCTGCAAACGGCTTTGTTCGTCGAATTGCGCGAATGGAAGGACGGCCCGATGGAGCAAAAACTGGGCGAGATTTTCGAGTGACAATTCAGACTTTGCAGCTTTCATGAGCGTGGAAACCATCGACGCAAGCGACACTGCCGCCGATGAAAAGCCATTCGAGATCGGCCGAGTTCTGGCGGATACGTTCGCGCTGATCGGCGAGCGTAGCCTCACAGTGTTTGGTATCGCGCTGATCGTGACAGTGCCCTCGCAATTGTTGAAAGCGGCGATGCCGCTCGTGGTCGCTACCTGGCATATCACCGATTATCGGATGGGCTTTTTCACGGGAGCAATTTTGGGCGGACTCGTTGCCGGCATCATGAATGTTTTCGGCCAAGGCGCGCTCGTACGGGCCGCTCTCGCACAGCGCGAGGGTACCAGATTGGGTTTCCTGGAAACGCTCTCCCCCGCGCTAGCCAGACTTCCGGCCCTTTTGGCCGTCGCGTTGCTGAGCATGCTCGCCACAATGGTCGGCTTTTTGCTTCTGGTGGTGCCGGGGGTTTTGGTAACCATGATGCTGTATGCCTCCGGTCCTGTCCTGATTGCCGAAGACACTGGCGTTATAAACGCGCTTCGCCGCAGCCGAGCGCTTACCCGCAATCTGTTGGGGTCGATATTCCTGTTGATGCTTGCGGCGGGTTTAGGAAACGGAGCAGTTGCCCTCCTTGGAGGCTGGCTGGGAAAGATCTTTTTTCAAACGGGCGATCTTGATTATCCATTTTCGCTTGGTCCGTTCCTTTACTCAAGCCTTCTCGACCTGCTTATCGCGGCTTTCAGTACAGCACTCGTCTGCACGCTATATGCTGTGCTCCTCGAAAGGCAGAGCGGCACCCGACAGGATCATCTCCACCGCATTTTTGAATAGCCGCCTTGCAGGTTCTCCGAGCCAGATTAGGAAGGGAGGATGCTCCTGGACGATCAGCTCCGCCATTATTTCGGCACGGACGATATCGCCGCCATCCCGCCCGCAGCACTGGCCGCCGGGACCGAGCGATTGCGCGTCGAGTTCGGCCTACAAAAGGATCGTGGACGGCGCTTCGCGATGTGGGCTTTGCTCCACGTGCTGGGCGCCGCCCCCGATCTCGACGTGGCTTTCAAGGACGAGGCCGATCGCGACGCGGCGCGGACCTTCATGGAGCTGGCCGAGCAAGAAGCGGACGAACAGGACTGAAGGAGACCCTGTCCCCGGCCGAGGCGCGGCGGATCGCGCTCGCGGCGCAGGGCTTCGGTTTGGCCCGCCCCGCCGGGCCGATCAGCCAGGCGCACCTCAAACGCGTGATCGAACGGCTCGCGCTGCACCAGATCGACAGCGTCAACGTGCTGGTCCGCGCCCATTATCTACCGCTCTTCTCGCGGCTCGGCGCTTACCCCCGCGAGGCGCTCGACCGCGTCACCTGGGGGCCCAAATCGAAGCGCCGCCTGTTCGAATATTGGGCGCACGAAGCGTCGCTGTTGCCGCTCGACCTCCAGCCTTTGCTGCGCTGGCGGATGGCGCGCGCCGAACGCGGGATCGGCGTCTGGGGCAATGTGAAGCCGTTCGCGGGCGAGAAGCGCGCGGAAGCCGACGCGCTCCTCAAACGCATCGCCGACGAGGGTCCGCTCGCCGCTTCCGACATCGCCGAAACGCGCGGCCAGGGCGGCTGGTGGGGCTGGAGCGAGACCAAGCAGGCGCTTGAATATCTGTTCTGGTCGGGGCTGATCACCACCGCGACGCGCCGCACCAGTTTCGAACGCGTCTATGATTTGCCCGAACGCGTGCTGCCGCGCGCGATCCTCGATACGCCGGCTCCCGCCGAGGCGGACGCGCAGCGCGCTCTGCTCGCCCGATCGGCGAAAGCGCTCGGCATCGCCACCGCAGGCGATCTGCGCGATTATTTCCGGCTGAAGCCGAACGACGCCTCGCCCCGGATCGACGAACTGGTCGAAGACGGAACCCTGCTACCGGTCGCGGTGCGCGGCTGGAAGCAGCAGGCTTACCTCCATCGCGACGTGAAGGTGCCGCGCCGTTTCTCGGGACAGGCCCTGCTCGCGCCGTTCGATCCGCTGATCTGGGAACGCGCGCGGACCGAACGCCTGTTCGACCTGCGCTACCGGATCGAGATCTACGTCCCGGCCGAAAAGCGCGTGCACGGTTATTATGTCCTGCCCTTTCTGACGGACGGCCGCATCGTCGCGCGCGTCGATCTCAAGGCCGATCGCCAGGCAGGATCGCTGATCGTCCAGCGCGCGCATCGCGAGGCACAGGCGCCCGCCGAGACGGCCGAGCGACTGAGGACGGAGCTTGCGCTGATGGCCGGCTGGCTTGGCCTCGATCGGGTCGCAGTCGCCGCCGACGGGGCCCTTGCCGGCGCGCTGCACGAGGCGGGGTGACAGGGAAAGGTGAGCCGCGGCGGGCCAAGCCAACCGCGACCCACTCCCCCCTCCACGGATTGGAAGAGCGACCAGCTGGCAGCTCTTCCTGATCGTGGACCGGGCCGCCCCCTGCGACCAGGTTCGTGTCAGGCCGCTTCGGCGAGCGCGGCCTGTGGTTCGGTGATGCGATCGAGACCGAGGATCATGATCAGGCGCCCGTCGATCGTCGCGATCCCGTCGAGGAAAGCCGCCGACTGCGTCTGCCCCACGTCCGGAACCGGCTGAAGCTGATCCGGGCCGAGCGTGACGATGTCGCTTACCGCATCGACGATGATCCCCTGAAGCTGCTCGCCGATGCGTACCACGATGATGACGTGACGGCCGCTCGGCTCGGTCGCGCCCCAGCCGAGGCGCTGGCTGAGATCGAGCACCGGCAGGACGACACCCCGCAGATTGACCACGCCACGCACGTGCGGCGGCGAATTGGGCAGCGGTGTTGCCGGAGACCAGGCGCGAATTTCGCGGATCGCCATGATGTCGATGCCGAGCCGGCGGTCGCCGATCTCGAAGGTGATGAATTCATGCGACATGGTGCGCTCCTTAGAATTCCGCCCAGTCATCCGCGACGGCGAGCGCAGCGTTGCCACTGCGGCCGCCGGCCACGCGCCGGCCGCGGTTTGCGCGCGGCTGGAGCTGATGCACCGGACTGCTGGGCCGCGCGGCGGCGACCTCGATATTGCCCAGCTTGAAGCGGCCGATCTGGGTTGCGAGCTGGTCGGCTTCGGCGGCCAGGCTGCGCGATGCGGCGGTAGCTTCCTCGACCATCGCGGCATTCTGTTGCGTGACGCCATCCATCTCGGCGACGGCAGTGTTGACCTGCTGGAGACCGCTCGCCTGCTGCTCGGCCGACGTCGCAATGTCCGCGACGAGACCGTCGACCTCGCCGATGCTGGCGATGATGCGCTTGAGCGCGGCACCGGTCTCACTGACCAGCGCAACGCCGGCGTCGACCTGCTCGGAGCTGGCGGTGATGCGCGACTTCACGTCCTTGGCGGCATCGGCCGAGCGCTGGGCTAGCGCCCGCACTTCGGATGCAACGACCGCGAAGCCCTTGCCGGCATCGCCCGCACGTGCCGCCTCGACGCCCGCGTTCAGCGCCAGCAAATTGGTCTGGAAGGCGATGCCGTCGATCACGCTGATGATCTCGGAAATCTCGGCCGAGGCGCGCTCGATCCCGCCCATCGCCTCGATCGCGCGTCCGACGATCTCGCCGCTATGCTCGGCTTCCTGGCGGGTCTGCACGACCACCTTGTTGGCACGCGCGGCGTTTTCGGCGGATTCACGCACCGTGGTGGTGATCTCGTCCATCGCCGCCGCGGTTTCTTCGAGGCTCGCGGCTTGCTGTTCGGTACGGCGCGAAAGGTCGTTCGATGCCTGGCTGATTTCGCCTGCGCCGGTATGCACGCCGCCGGTCGATTGTGCGACCACGCCAAGCACGCTCGAAAGCTCGTCCATCGCCTTGTTGAAGTCGCGCCGCAGCAACTCATATTCCGCCGGAAACTTGATCTCGATCCGGTGCGTGAGATCGCCCTTGGCGAGCAGATCGAGCCCGGTGGCGAGCGCCTCCTGCACGAGGGCCTGTTCCTGCGCGACAACGGAGACCTTCTCCATGCTCTGGCGGAAGACCGCCATCGCCTTGGTCATGCGGCCCACGCAATCCCGGTTCTCGGTATAGGCGATCGGGCTGTCGAGATCGCCCGCCGCGAGCGCCTCCATGCGCAGCACGGTGTTCACATAAGGCGTGCAGATAAGCGTCCCCGCCAGCATCGTAACGCCCGGCAGGAGCAGCGCGGTGCCGCCCAGAATGGCGATAATCAGGCTGGAACTAATCCCCTGGGCGTTGACCGCGGCATAGCAGCCCGCGCTCGCCAAGGCCAACCCGAGCAACGAGTAAACCACTAAAAGAAAACGAAACTTCACCCTGATCGGCGCGTCTTTTTCGAACCAGCTCAACATAGACGTCCCCACGCTCATCCCGACGAGGCCATGCGGAACCCCCCGCACCTCCAGGATCTAGGTTGGTTAACATTGAGCTTTCCAATTAAAGCCGCATGATCGGGCAGCCCCGTATTATTACGAGAAGCGTTTCGCCTTGCCGTGGCGGCCAAATCATTTCGGCGGCTAAAGGCTCAATAATGCCGGCGATTTGCCGATGCCGGAGAGATCCGGGATTTTTACGCCTTTTGAACGAGCAGCCGTTCGACATCCTGCCACAAGGCCGTAATCGCTCCAGTGACCGGGGCGCGCGGCGCATAACTCCCGACCGGAGCATGGCGATCGGCCATCTGTTCGACCAGACTCGCCATCGGCAACGCATGCTGCCCGGGCGCGGCTTCAAGCGCGGTCTTGTGCGCCAGCCGGCGGCGATCGACCAGGTTGAACACCGGCAGCACTGGCGGTGCACCCTTCTTGTGCCCCAGATGCGCGTTCAGTTCTTCCGCCGCGCGGCCCGAGAGGGTCGACGGTATAACTGGCACCAGGATCAGGTCGGCGCCACGGATCACCTGGTCGGCGGTAATGCCCAGGCCCGGCGGACAATCGATGATGATCCTGTCATAATCCTTGTCGAGCGCCTCGCTGATCCGCAGCAACCGCTTCTTGCTGTCGATTTCGGAGAAGAGCACGTCGAGCGTGCGTAGCGAAGCATCGGCCGGCAGCAGATCGAGACTGGGTATCGCCGTCGGCACGATCAGCTTGCGTGGGCTGAGGTCGCGCTCGATCACCGCGCGCGCCTCGTCCCCCTTCTTGCGGTCGGGCGTCAGGATGAAGCTGGCGCCAGCCTGCGCATCCAGATCCCACAGCAAAGTACGTCGGCTGGACAAAGCGGCCGACGCCCAGGCCAGGTTGACCGCAAGCGTCGTCTTTCCAACGCCCCCTTTCGAGGAATAGATCGCTATTGTCGCCATCGCCGCAGCGGAGCAGGCACTTGTTACAAGCGCGTGACAAGTCAGAAAATGCTGGGATGCCCACCTTGCGCGATGAACGCTCGCATCGCCGCCAGCTTATGTGGCGGCAACAATGACCGTGTCCGGATCGCCTCGTCGATCGCCTGGATCCGCGGCGCGGCGGGTTCGAACCTGGGCCAGCGCGGCAGACCCGCGCCATTCGGATCGCCGCTGCGGATGAAGTTCACCCAATAGGCCGAGATGCGGTCCGACAATATCCGGTCGGCGCCCTCGAAATCCCGCTCCGGCGCGGCGCCGAGCGTCTGGAAAACGTAAGGAATCTCGGACGAGTGGAAGGCGCGCCAGCGGTCCGCCTGTGGCCCCGGCTCCACATGCGTCCACAGATAGGCGTAAACCGGGCTCTGCCCGTGACGCGCCGCCCAGGCGAGCAGCGCTCCTGCGCCACGATCGCGGCGTATCTGACGATTGGACTCGGCGCGTTCCACATCTGTCGTCGCGGGATAGAAGGGCGCGAACCGCCCGTCCGCAGCGCCGAAGCTGTCATGGAGCAATTGACGCAACTGGCCAGGATTGGACGAGCCATAATCATGGCCCAACGCGCTGCCTTCGTCTGCGGTAAAACCGGCCAGTACCGGCACATGGCTCGCCGGCGCGAAGCTCGGCAGCAACACGCCGTCGAAGACCGGCCCGAAGCGCACCGCATTGCCACCCTTGCTTGCCGCAAGCGCCTCGGCCGGCATCGTACGCAGCGCCGCGATCGACTCCGCCCCCTTGGACCGCACGAAGGCCACGCCGTCGGCCTCGGCCGCGGCAAGCGACGGTGCACCAGCTGCGTCGGGCAACCCGCTCTCGCCGATCGCACGCACGAACAACCCCTTGGCCAAGGGCGAGGCGATCAGGTCATGCACCGCCATCGATCCCGCCGACTGGCCGGCAATCGTCACCGCATTCGGATCGCCGCCGAAGGCGGCAATGTTCGCGCGCACCCATTTGAGCGCGGCGATCATGTCCTGCAGACCGAAATTGGCGTTGGGCCCGCCGCGCGCCTCGCTGGTCAGATCGGGATGCGCGAGGAAGCCGAACGCACCGACGCGATAGTTGAAATTGACCACGATGATGCCGCGCGCGGCCAAGGCGCGTCCGTCATAGATCGGGAGCGCACCCGACCCCGAATTGAAGCCGCCGCCGTAAATCCAGACCAGGACGGGGCGCTTGCCCTTGGCCCTGGCTGGCGCCCAGACGTTGAGGAACAGGCAATCCTCGCTGATGTCCCCCTGCGTCACATATTCGTGCGTCCAGGGCCCGAACCCCTCGGGCGTGACCGCCTGCCAGCAGCTATGCCCGAAGGCTTGCGCGGGCCGCACGCCTTTCCAACCCTTTATCGGCTGGGGTGAGCGCCAGCGGAGTTCGCCGACGGGCGGCGCGGCATAGGGAATGCCGAGGAAGGCAGCGGTCCTGCCCAGCACGACGCCCGCAACATCGCCCAGACTTGTATGCACGACCGGTGCGGCAGGGGCCGCGCCGGCCGCAGCCGCAACGGTCAGCGCCACGACCCGCCGGAGCATCCCGCGGCGCCTGCGCGTCATTTGCCTGCGCCGCGCCCCGCAGGGAGGTGCGAGGCAGGCAGCGTCACGACAACGCTGCTACCCTTGTCGGTCGCCGAGGTGGCGAGCGTCACGCGATATTTGCCCGCCTTGATCGTCCAGCCGGGACGCGCATTGTCCCACATGCCGAGCAGGCGCGGATCGATCGTGACAGTCGCGCTCTTCGACTGGCCCGGCGCCAGATCGAGCTTGGCGAAACCACCCAGCCGCTTGGGCGCTTCCCAGCCGCCGCCGACCGGCGACACGTAGATTTGCGCAACCTGCTTACCGGCGACGCTGCCGACATTCTTGACGCTGAAGCTCGCGGTGATCGTCCCGCTTTTGGCTGCGGCCTTGAGCCCGCCTTGCGTGAAATTGGTGTAGGACAGGCCATGACCGAACGGGAAGAGCGGCTTGGTGCCGTTCTTGTCGAACCATTTATAGCCGACCGCCGCGCCTTCGCTGAAGCGGACGTCGAAAACCTCTTTCTCGCCCCTCTTGTCGCCGTCGATCGTGGCGCGCGGCCAGTCGGTCGCGGCCGCGCCGAAGGTCGCGGGCAGATGGCCCGACGGATTGACCTTACCGGTCAGGATGCGCGCGATCGCCTCGCCGCCCTTGCTGCCCGGATACCAGGCTTCGAGCGCGCCCTTCACCCGATCGATCCAGGGCATCGTCACCGGCCCGCCGGTTTCCAGCACCACGATCGTGTTCGGGTTGGCGCGCGCCACCGCATCGACCAGCGCGTCCTGATCGTTGGGCAGGGTCAGCGGGAAATCCATCGATTCCGCGGTCCACTGCGTCACAAACACGATCGCGACGTCGGCATCTTTGGCTGCCGCCGCGGCATCGCCCAGGTCCTTGCCGGACGCCCAGCTCACCTTCGCATCGGGCCGCTCGGCCTGGAGCGCCTTCATCGGCGAATTGGGCGCATAGACGTAGGGGCCCGGCCAGTGGTTTGGCCCCTCCCCATGCACCGCCGATCCGCCGCGCGGATAGACCTGCGCCGATCCGCCGCCGGTCAGCACGCCGACATCGGCATGGCCGCCAATGACCGCAATCCTTTTGGCCGATCCCGCCAGCGGGAGAACATGGCCGTCATTCTTGAGCAACACGATGCCATTTTCGGCATCCGTCCGCGAAACCGCCTCATGCGCGGCCCAGTCGATCGGGTTGTCGGGCGTTGGCGGAGTGTCCACCGCGCCGCTCGCGATCAAGGTACGCGCGATGCGGCGCACCTTGTCGTCGAGCACGCGCGCCGGCACGCGCCCGTCCTGGATCGCGGCCTTCAATTTGTCCTTCCAGACATAGTCGTTCGGGTTCTGGACGCCCGCTTCCTGATCGAGCCCGTTGAGCGCGTTCTTGACCGTGTCGTGCATCGCGCCCCAGTCGGACATGATGAAGCCCTTATAGCCCCAGTCGCGCTTGAGCACCTTGTTGAGCAGCCAGTCATTCTGGCACGCCCATTCCCCGTTCACGAGGTTGTAACTGCACATGATCGAACCGGGATTGCCCTTCTCGATCGCGATCTGGAAGGCGAGCAGGTCGGACATGCGCGCCGAAGGCTCGTCGATCAATATGTTGACCGTGGAACGCCTGGTCTCCTGATCGTTGAAGGCATAATGCTTCACCGTCGTGATGATGTGGTTGGACTGGATGCCGCGCACGATCGCGCCGACCATCGTGCCCGCGAGCAGGGGATCTTCGCCGCCATATTCGAAATTGCGGCCATTGCCGGGCTCGCGCAGCAGGTCGACGCCGCCCGCGAGCATCGTGTTGAAGCCTGATGCGCGCGCCTCGGACCCGATCATCGCGCCGCCCCGTACCGCCATTTCGGGGTCCCAGGTCGACGCGGTCAGGATTCCGGCGGGAAGCGCGGTGCGCTGCAGGTCGTCGACCGCCACGCCCTGCGTCGCGACGCCGCTGCCTGCGTCGGTTTGCCATTGCGGCGTGAAATGGAGCCGCGGCACGCCGGGGACGAAGCCCGCCGACTGGCGCCGCGCGGCCGGATCGCGATATTGGTTCCACGGAGCTTGCGTTCCGTAATAGCTAGTCACGACCAGCAATTTCTCGTCGAGCGTCATCGCGCCGACCAGAAAATTGGCGCGCGTATCGGCGGACAGTGCCTTGTTCTGCCAGGCCAGCGGGTTGGTCGCGGCCGCCGAGACCGCAGCCGGCGCGGTCAGTGCGATGATGGCAGCCGTCGCCAGCAGCTTTGAAATATTCATGCCCCAATCTCTCCTGGAGAATATTTGTCTATCGATGTCAGTCTAGGTAGCAGCCGACTGTTGCGCAATCGCAACCGGGCGGCATCGCGAGAGGATCAGAGCGTAGCGCCAATCGCGCGGGCGGCGGCGTCCGGGTCCTCGGCCCTGGTGATCGGCCGGCCGATCACCAGGATCGACGCGCCATTATCGAGAGCCCGGCGCGGCGTCATCACCCGCTTTTGATCGCCGACCGCGCCGCCCGCGGGCCGCACGCCCGGCACGACGAAAAAGCCATCGCGCCAGATCTTGCGCGCCGCCGCGACCTCGAACCCCGAACAGACTACCCCATCAAGCCCGGCTTCGCGCGCGAGGCCAGTCAGCCGCTCGACCTGGGCATGCTCCCCGCCCTGCACGCCGATCGAAGTGAGATCGTCGCCATCGAGACTGGTGAGCACGGTCACGCCCACCACCCGCGTGGTCTCGGGCGCGGCGGCCTTGGCATCCTCCATCATTGCGCGGCCGCCCGCCGTATGGATCGTCAGGATCGACGGCTCCAGCCCATGCAGCGCCTGGATCGCGCTCGCGACCGTATTGGGGATGTCGTGCAGCTTGAGGTCGAGGAAGATCGGCAGCCCCACCTGCCCCATCTCGCGCACGCCATGATGCCCATGCGCCGAGAAGAATTCGAGGCCCAGCTTGAGCCCGCCGACATGCCCCTTCACCTTCTCTGCGAGGGACACGGCACGCGCGAGGTCGGGGGTATCGATCGCAACGAAAATCGGACTCGACATCAATCGTCCTGGAAGGGGTCGCCAATCGGCGTCTGCGTGGATGCGTAGCCTTGGGTGG
>Ga0207677_10000565_pt1 | contig 23300 bp, 16 predicted proteins | sample KBSMisM42_FD_184311 | JGI IMG/M metagenome (GOLD analysis project Ga0207677, IMG submission 184311) | Miscanthus rhizosphere microbial communities from Kellogg Biological Station, Michigan, USA - KBS Miscanthus M4-2 (SPAdes) (version 2) | ecosystem: Host-associated > Plants > Roots >...
AATCGGGATCGCGTCGTCGATGATGACGACGACGTGAACGCTCCGGCGAACGGCTATCTGTGGGATCTCGCGGTGCGCAAGAAACTCTCATTGCGGGACTACGGCGAATATGCCGGGAACGGCGACCACGTCGTCGACGCGGTAGGGAAAGAGAACATCGGGTTCCGGCGCGCGTTGCGCGACACGACGTCGCCCGACTATCCGCCGTTCGACATGAACATCCCCGATCAGAAGCGCGCCGACGCCTGGCTGCGCGAGTTCAAGCAGTACGTGGAGCGCGGTTCGCTGCCGGCGCTGGAGATCCTGCGGCTGCCGAATGATCACACCTCGGGTGCGTCGGCCGGCAAGCCGACACCACGCGCGTACATGGCGGACAACGACCTCGCGCTCGGCCGCATCGTCGAGGCGCTGTCGCATTCGCCGTTCTGGCGCGACACGGCCGTCTTCGTCGTCGAGGACGACGCGCAGGCCGGTCCCGATCACGTCGACTCACATCGTTCCGTGCTGCTGATGATCTCCGCCTGGAATCGCGGCGGTCTCGTTCATCGCTTCATCAACACGACCGACGTCCTGGCCACGATGGAGGAGATCCTCGGCCTCGATTCGCTGTCGCAATTCGATCACTACGGCCGCCCGATGCGCGGCGCGTTTGCGGAGCAGCCCGAATTGACGCCGTACGACGCGCTGAAGCCGGACGTTCCTCTTGACGAAAAGAATCCGGAAAGCCCGCAATCGAAAAAGTCGGCGCTGCTCGATTTTTCAAAGGCCGACGCGATCGACGATCACGCGCTGAATGTCATTCTGTGGGAAACGATCAAAGGCGACGTCCCATATCCCGGCCCAACGCGGGCGGCGGTGGGGGAGATGATTCGGTGAAGCAGTGGGTTAGCGGATTAGTCGATCAGTAGATCGGGGGGAATTGACCCGACGCGGATTCACAATTTCCTGATCTACTGATCCACTAATCTACTAATCGACTGCCTTACGCGAAGCCCTTGGGGCGTTCGTCGAGCATCGAGGCCATGTCGATCAGGCCGGCGGTGAAGATCGGATTGCGGGTGCGGAGGCGGATCGGTTTCTTCTGATCGGACTTGATGATGATGATGCTGTCATCGGCGTCGACGACCACTTCGAAAACCTTCGGCATCGCCACCTCGGTGCGTTTCTTTTCGTCGGCGACGAGGCGCTTGTTGGTGATGAAGAGCATGCCGGTGTCGAGCGGCGCCTGGTGGATGCAGTACTCCTGAAAGGTGAGCGGGATCGGGCACTCGGTGCGCGGCAGTCCCTTGGCGACGCCGCGAAGCGCGCGGAACTGTTCGATGGCACTCATCTCCGGCTCGACGTCCTCTTCGGTGAGGCCGAGACCTTCGCGGAGCGTTTTGATTTCCGCTTCCTGCACCGTGCCGAGGCGATCGTCGGCGAGGAGATGCCAGACCACGCTGGAGTAGAACTCGCGCTTGACGGAGTGGACGTGCTCGGGAGTGAGGCCGGCCGCGTCACCGGCGTCGCTGAGGAGTTTCGAGATCGTGGCGGAGCCGGAGACGCCGCGCCGCGAAAGCTCTTCGAACGCGATGCGGAGCAGGACGCGCCTGGCCGCGGGTGCCCAGATTTCGTAGGCGAGATCGAGCGACTGGCGTTCGCCGCGAAGGGCGGCCAGTCCATTCTCGCTGCGGTCGACCATCAGGTGATCGAGCGCCTTCGTGTACCAGGTGAGCAACTCCTGATTGCGCTGCACCGCCGCCTCGCGTTCGGCGCGCTCGCGCTCTTCGCGTTCGCGGATCGTGCGGCGCTGCTGCGCGGTCATGAGGATGGGGATGGCGATACAGATCGCGCCGAAGATGATTTCGAACCACCCTTGCGGACCTTTCCTCACCAAAACACTGATTCCGAGCAGGATGATCAGCGCGCCGAATCCCATCAGCGCGAGAAAGAGGTAGCCCTGCGAACCGCCGCTCGGTTTCAGCGAGGACCAGACCGGCGTCTGGTTGATGGTCGGTTTGACCGGGATGCTCGGGCCGACCACGCGCTCCGTGTCACCGAAAAAGAATCCGTCCTGGCGCCGTCGGATGAATTCGCCGTTCGCTCCGGTGCTGAGGGTGGGATCGTCGCCGATGGCGTCGAGCGCCTGGCGCGTCGACACGCCGAAGCGAATCGGGCCGAAGGCGAGTTGTTTCTCAACGTAGTACGTCATTGCTGCCTGACGCGGCTGTTTGCGTACTCCGTGCCTGAATGAGGCTTCCGAGTTCCAGGTTCAGTCGCTGCACCTTGCAAAAGCACAGACAAGAGTGTCTGTGCCACATTGATCCTGCCGAACTTGGAGCCATGCTGTTACCGGCGTAGCCGGTGTGGCACAGACACTCCTGTCTGTCTGGTGAGGCTCGCGAGATCTGAGGCTACGGCTGCGGCCCGAAAGTCTCGCTGATCAGGTTCCTCGGGCTGACTCCGTGTTCGCGCAGCGCGTCGCCGACGCGGTCGATGAAGGGATCGAATCCGGCGGCCATCAGGGTGGACGAGGTCATCCTCTCGCGGTTGCGGCCGATCAGCGTTTCGATCTTTCCGCTCTCGTGCACGATCGCGCCGTCGCGCGCGAGCGGATCGAAATCGCTGGAGTAGAGGATGTTGCGCTGGTCGGGCTCGTAAAGGACGGAGATCTTTCGCGGATCGCCGTCGGCGAGCATGCTCAGGACCATGCTGCGTATCGGCGCGATGCCGGTATCGCCGGCCATGAAGAGGATCGGGCGGCCATCGTTCTCCGGGATGAGGAAGTCGCCGTAGGGGCCGTCGATGGTGACCGAGGCGCCGGCGTCGAGTTTCGTCAGCGCTTTGCCGCCGCGGCCTACCCCGACACGAACGCAGAGTTGCACCGTCTGCGGCCGTTGCGCGGCCGAGGCGATCGTGTAGGCGCGCGAAACACCGTCGGGAAAACGGAAGTTCACCCACTGGCCGGGCAGGAACGAAAAGGAATCGTCGTCGAACGCCACCGTGATCTGCACCACGCTTGGCGCGAGCTCTTCGATCTCGGTCACGGATGCCGTGTGCGCACGCATGACGCGAGTATATCTGCGACGCTACCGCAGCCAGCCGGGCAGGATGCCTTGCTTGCGGGCGTCGTCGCGGAACTGGGCGTTGGCCCGTTCGGCGCGGGTGATTTCCAGCTCGGCGGCGGGGATCTGGTCGAGCGTTACCTGGAGCTCGCTCGACTGGTACGTGAACTGGTTCGAGCGGTAGCCCAACGCCACGAACTGCTCGATCTGCCGTTTCAACATCGCCGCCCGATCGCGCAACAGCGCCACGTTTTCCTGCGCGCGACGGATCGCTTCCTCGTGCGCGCGGGCTGCGTTGCGCCACGACCACTCATCGCCTTTGTCGGGCGCTTCGCGCGGCTCGACCACTTTCTCCAGATTGATTGCCTGCACCGCACCGCCGGAATGGTTCTGTTCCAGCTCGCGCAACAGGCGATCGCGTTCGGCGGCCGACACCTTCAACTTGCGATCCTGATCGACCGTCACGAGCACCGTCTTCGTCACCGCCGCACGCGTCGCTTCCATGTCCACCTCGCGCACCGGAATCGAGTACAGGATGCCCGACCGAAAGATGATGCGGCCCTGCTCCTCGCGAATCGGACCGTCGACATCGAAGCGCGTGCCGTCGCGCAGGATCAGCGTCGTGGTGAGGATCGGTTGGGAGAGCGACGTGGCGGTTGCGAAGAGGAGGGCGGCCAGGGCGAGCATGGCGAAAATTATCGCCCCGATCAGCGCGAACGATTGGTAAACGTTACTATCTGCGCTTGCCCAACTGGCTCTTCATGGTTTTCGTGTTCCTCTACGACGTCGGCCTCGCGCTTTGGATCGGAGGAACGATCGTTCTCGGCGCCGCCGTGGCGCCGGTGCTTTTCAAGTCGCTGCCGCGTCCCCAGGCCGGCGGCATCTTCGGTCCGATTCTGGCCCGTTACGCTCGGATTCAGGCCATCGCGTTGCTGATGATCGTCGTCGGAGCCGGCGCGCGATTTCTGATCTGGGAACGTCACGCCGCGACGCTGTGGCTGATCGGTCGGTGGGCGGCCATCGTCATGCTGGCGTGGGCTCTGCTGGGACAGATGTCGATCCAGCGCAAGATGCGCGTGATTGGATCGAACCTCGGGCCGGAGACTGAAGACAACCCGGTACGGATCATTTTTCAGCATCTGCACATACGCGCCGAGGGGCTGATGAGAGCGTCGGTGATTGCCGCGTTCATCGGGCTTTTTTTCAGTTGATAGAATCGGCCGCCAACACACATGGGAAGTAGTAGCGTTTCGCAGATCACCTGGATCGTCCTCGCGGCGATCGGCGGCGTCCTTTTCCTGACCTTCGACGCCATTCGCTACTTCGCGCAGGAGATCAGCCCCGTCACGCTGCGGCGCTGGTCAGGCGATCAGGCCGAGGAGCGGAGCAGCCGCTGGCTGCATTTCGATCCGAGGAACCTGCAACTGGTCAGCGGCTCGCTGCTGCAGATCGCGCTCATCGGCGCGTTCATCGCCACGATCCGCGCGCTCGACCGCGAATCAGTCGCTGCCGCATGCGGCATCTCGGCCGCAATCTGGTTCGTCATCGTCATCGTCTGGAAATTCGTCCTGGCGTTCGTGCCGGAAGACGTCGGCGAGATGATCCTCAAGGCGCTGATCCCGTTCTCGCACTTTTTCTACATTCTTTTCTGGCCTGTGCTCTTTCCGATGCGGCGCGTATTCGATCGGCTCGACCGCGAGGAGGAGGAGGCGCACGAGGACGAAGAAGTCACGGACGAGGAAGTGCAGGCGTACATCGACGTCGGCGAAGAGGAAGGGATCCTCGAAGGCACCGAGGGGAAGATGATCCAGTCGGTCGTCGACTTCGGCGACCGCGTGGCGCGCGAGCTGATGACGCCGCGCATCGACGTGCTGGCCTTCGACGCCACCCATCCGTTCGACGAGCTGGCGCGGGTTTTCAGCGATTCGAAATACTCGCGCATCCCGATTTACGAGGGGAGCGTCGACAAGATCGTCGGCATCATTCACATCAAGGAAGTCTTCGAGGCGCTCGTGAAGCAAGAGACGCCGGCCGCGCCGCAGATCGCGCGGCCTCCGTACTTTGTCAGCGAGACGAAGAAAGTCTCCGAGCTGCTGCGCGAGTTTCAGAGCGAGCACATTCAGGTCGCGGTCGTCGTCGACGAATACGGCGGCACCGCGGGCATCATCACCATCGAAGACGTCGTCGAAGAGATCGTCGGCGAGATCGCGGACGAGCACGAGGAAGACGAAGCAACCATCGTCGACCTCGGCGACGGCGAATACATGGTCAGCGGCCAGCTCCGCGTCGAAGCGCTCGAGGATCTCCTCGATGCCGAGCTCGAAGGCGACGACTACGAGACCGTGGCCGGCCTGATTTTCACGTCCACTGGACGTGTGCCGAAAGTTGGCGCCGTCGTGAAGAAGAACGGCTTCCAGTTCATCGTCGACCGCGCCGACCGGCGCCGAATCTACCGCGTCCGCGTTTCGAAAGATCCGGAGTGGACGATCGAGGATGAAGAGGAGCGGGAGAACGGGCGGTAAGTTTTAAAAAGCAAATGTTGAATGGTGAATGTTCAATGTTCAATGTTGAATGGAAAGACGGTCTCGGCCTCTTCATTCAACATTGAACATTCAACATTGAACATTCAACATTTGCCTCTCTTCGCAACCGCTTCGCCGCATCGTCTACGATAGACGTCCATGGCTGAATCCAAACCCCGAAAGCCCCACTTCGGCGTCGTCGCGCTGGTCGGACGTCCGAACGCCGGCAAGTCGACGATTCTCAATCGCATCCTCGGACAAAAGGTCTCGATCGTTTCTGCGAAACCGCAGACGACGCGCAATCGGATCGTCGGCATCCTCAACGATCCGCGCGGACAGATCGCGTTTCTCGACACGCCCGGCATTCACCGTCCGTTGCACAAGATGAACGTTCGGATGATGGAGCACGTGCGGGCCAGCGTGGCCGAGGCGGATGTGGTGGCGGTGATGATCGACGCCAGCCAGCCGTTCGGACATGGCGACGAATTCGTGTTGGAGATGATGCGCCAGCAGAAGGCGGGCGGCGGCGAGGGGAAGCGCTTCGCCATCCTCAACAAGATCGACCTGCTGAAGAAAAACAAACTGCTGCCGCTGATTCAGCAGTACGACGAGACGAAGCTGTTCGACGAGATCATCCCGGTGTCCGCATCGACGGGCGATGGAGTCGAGCATCTCGTCAACTCGCTGTTTGAAAGCGTCGGACTCGGCGAAGCGATTTATCCGACCGAGGACTTCACCACGCAGCCGGAGCGATTCTTTGCGGCGGAGATCGTGCGCGAGAAACTGCTGGCGCATACCTCCGAGGAATTGCCGTACACGACGGCGGTGGCGGTCGATCGATGGGAAGAGGACGAGGCGAAGAACCTCATCAAGATTTACGCGACGATCGTCGTCGAGCGCGAGACGCAGAAGCCGATCATCATCGGCAAGCGGGGAGAGATGATCAAGACGATCGGCACCGAGGCGCGTGTCGAACTGGAGGCAATCCTCGGCTCGCGCGTCTTCCTCGACCTCCATGTCGCCGTGCACGGATCATGGCGCGAAGACGAGCGTTTTCTCGGCGAATTGGAGTGGCCGCTTTCCTGACATTTGTCCGGCCTGCGCTTGTAAAGAGCAGGTGTAGAATCCGTGATCGTCTGTCCAACAGTTCACAAACAATTTGAGGGGGAGAACCTATGCAACTTCGCAGGCTGTTTTGCTGCCTCGCATTGATTTTGGCGTCCACATCCCTATTCGCCCAGCAGACGGGGGCGCTCCACGGTAGGGTCACTGCTTCCGACGGATCCGCCCTCCCGGGCGTTACGGTCGAAGCGAAATCGAACGTGCTGCCGCAGCCGCGCGTCACGGTGACCGACGGAAACGGCGACTATCGTTTGCCGCAGTTGCAGCCCGGTTCCTACACCTTGACGTTCACTCTCTCCGGCATGCAGACGGCCACGCGCAAGGCTGAAGCGCTCCTCGGACAGGACAACGCGGCCGACGTGAAGATGGGCGTCAGCGGCGTCGCGGAAAGCATCACCGTAACGGCCAACCAGACCCTGGTCGACAGGGAATCGACCACCATCCAGAGCGGCCTCTCGAACACGGAGTTCAAATCGCTACCGGTGGCGCAGGAGTACAAGGATCTGCAGAAGCTGATCCCTGGCGTCATGGTTTCGCAGGACGTCGTGCGCGGACCGAGCGGCGGCGGCAGCGGCCAGTCGAACGTCTATCTGTTCGACGGCGTCAACGTCACGATGCCGCTGTTCGGCGTGCTCGTTTCCGAGCCGACGACGCATGACATCGCGCAGGTCAACATCGTGCGCGGCGGCGCGAATGCGGTCGACTTCAACCGCGCCGGCGGCTTCACCATCGATTCGGTCAGCAAGTCCGGAACGAACAAGTTCACGGGCGAGGTCGAGTATCAGGTCCTCAAGCATTCGATGATCGCCGATCAGGCGGGGACGGTTAACTCGACCTTCCAGCAGGATCGCGATTGGGCGACGGTCAGCCTCGGCGGACCGATTCTCTCCGACCGTCTCTTCTTCTACGGTTCGTATTACAAGCCCGACTACAAGAAGGATAACCAGGCCAACCTTTACGGACCGTTGCCTGGGTTCAAGAGCAAGCGCCACGAGGAGTTTGGGAAGCTGACGCTCACGCCAACGGCTTCGATTCTCATCAACGGCAGCTACCGCCATGAGCACCGCATCGACACTTCCGGAGACGGCACCTTCGGCACGAAGGGCGCCGGAACGACCGGAACGGGCTACGAGACCGACCTGAAGATCGGAACGCTGGAAAGCTCCTGGGTCATCAACCCGAAGAGCTACGCCACGTTCAAGTTCACGGATTTCAAGAACCCGGGCGGCGGACGAGCGGACCACCTCTCCGATGCCCAAATCTCGACGGCAATCGGAACACACCTGGACATCAACAACCTCGACCAGCTCGGCCTGCTCACGGTCCCGACGCCGCTTGTGCCGGACGCGACGAAACCGCAGAACGCGGTCCAGGCCGCGTTCGTGCAGCCGTACATCGACAAGTACGGTTACCTCGTCAACGGTGTTCGCACCGGCGGCGGCACGGTCGGTTTCGGCAGCCTTCGCGAGGACAACGACAGCTTCTATCGCAAGAACGGACAGGCGGGTTACAACTACACGCTTACGACCGGCCCGCTCTCTCACGATCTGCACGCCGGCTATCAGCGCTACACCGATGAAGAGGATCTGGTCCGCACGTCGAACGGGTGGGGCAGTATTTCGATCCCCGGCGGCGGAACACTCAACAATTGCCCGGCCAGCGCTTGCGGCACGGCAAAGACCGCATTCTTCACGGCATCGGTACAGCAGCAGTCGGAGGGGCTCGTTCCGCCGATTCACTCCGAGGTGCATTCGCAGAATCTCGAATTCAACGACGTCGTCCATCGCTCCAACTGGACGTACAACATCGGCATCCTGATGAGCGACGACGCGTACTACGGCCAGGGGTTGGTGAAGGCCGACAACATTGCCGGTTACGTCAAGCAGGTCGGCGCGAAGTACAAGATGCACGAGTTTAAGTTCAAGGACATGATGCAGCCGCGCCTCGGCGCGACGTGGGCCTACAACGGCCAGGACACGCTCTACGCCAGCTATGCCGGCTACAACCAGGCCGCCAGCTCGCTCGCGCGCGCCGCGTCGTGGGATCGCCAGCTCCAGAACGTCATTACCGCGTACTTCGACGCCAATGGCAACCTGATGGGCGTCGCGCCGACCAACTCGTCGGCCGGCAAGCTGTTCGTCCCGGGCGTGAAGCCGCCGCAGATGAAGGAGTACATCCTCGGCACGTCGCAGCAGATCAACGAGCGCTGGTCAGTGCGCGCCTACGCACGCCATCGCTTCGCGAATCACTTCCTCGAAGACACGCCGAACAATGAGCGCGTCTGCATGGCTCCGTTCGGCACCGGTGCGAATGCCGGCAACTGCACGGCTTCGTCGAAACCGACGAACGCGCCGGCGAAAGTCCCGCACGTTCCGTTCATTCCGGACCTCGCCGATAAGCTCAACGCCATCGGCAGCCCGAATGCGACGTACGTCATCGCCAACCTCGACGGCGCCTTCACGAAGTATTACGAAGCCACCGCGGAGAGCGACTGGCAGGGCAAGAATCTCTTCCTGCGCGCCTCGTACACCTGGAGCCATTACTACGGCAACTTCGACCAGGACAACACCTCTCCGAACAACACCAATGACGCCGCGCGCTTCATCGGCTCCTCGAACATCGGCGACGCCGCCGGCCGCAACGTGTGGGACAACAAGTACGGCGACCTTCGCGGCGACCGCCGCAACATCGTGAAGCTCTACGGCGCGTACTCGCTGCCGTGGAACGCCACCACGGGCGCGTACTTCCTCTATCAATCCGGTCAGCCGTGGCAGATCGAGGCGTATCAGCCCTTCAGCAACTTCACGACCTCGACCAGCGATACGGACCGTTTCGCGGAACCGGCCGGACGCCGCCGCACGCCGTCCTACAACCAGACGGATCTCAATTACACCCAGAGCTTCGGCCCGATGCGCGGAGTCAATCTGCAGCTCGTCGTCGACTGGTTCAACGTCATGAACCATCAGACCGGATACGACTATGACTCCCGCGCGAATACGATCGGCCTCTGCGATCCGACCAAGAGCGCGACCTGCTACGCGACCGGCCTCCTCGGCCCCGTCGCCTATCTGAAGGCCGCGCCCGCCCCGACCCGCTACTACGCGCCGCGCCGTTTCCAGGTCGCAGCACGGCTCCTGTTCTAGTTTTTCGATCTGAAGTTTCAGCGAGGCCCGGCGGAAACGCCGGGCCTTTTGTTTTTGCCTAATGCTCAGGGATGGTGTTACCGGCACAGCCGGTGTGGCACAGACACTCTTGTCTGTGCTGGTGAGGCTCGCGCTGCTTTAGAACTTCAGCCTCTGCACCTTGCCAAAGCACAGACAGGAGTGTCTGTGCCACACCATCCCTACTGAAACAATCGCTCGTGCGCGATGAGCTCGCGCGTGGTGGCGTCCGCGTGGGCGCGCGCGGCGGCGATGCGGGACGGCGCATCCGGCTCGTGCAGCAACACGCTGACTTGCGCGCGCTTGAAGAGCGCCATCGGGTAGCTCGGATTCGACGGCGCGACGCGATCGAGTGCCGTGCGAGCATCGTCGAAACGCTGCGAGGCGAGGTACAGGACGCCGAGCTCCGTGTCGTGTTTGAACGCCGCGCCCTCGAGAACGCGCGCTTTTTCGAACGACTCGATGGCGGGAGCGGTCTGGCCGAGGGCCATTTGCATTTCGCCGAGGCGGGAGAGCTCGGCGGGAGTGGGGGAGCGAAGCGTGTAGAGCTTCTGGCGGAGCCGGATGGCGTCGTCGATCTGTCCCTGCCGTTCTCGGAGAAGCGCCAGTGCCTCGAGGGCGGGGACCTTGTCGGGCGTTTCGGTCAGGATGCGTTCCAGCATCGGCACAGCTTTCGGCCACTCGGACGTACGCGCGTAGTGCAGCGCCATGTACGTGCGCACGTCGGGCGAATTCGGCGCGATGACCTCGGCGCGCCGGTACGCCGCGAGCGCTGCGTCGTCGTGGCCGAGGGCGGAGTGGGCGGTGGCGAGACGCAGCGCGGCGTCGAGGTTGTGCGGATCCTTGGAAAGAATCTGTTCGAGCAGCGGAATCGCCTGCGCGTACTGCTCGTGGACGAACAGCCGCGCCGCCTCGTCGAGGATCGGGAACATCGGCGCCATGTCCGCGGGCCGCGGCGCGTCGGCGCGAATTACCGGCTTGGCGACAGAGCTCACATAGCCGAGGGCCGCCAGCTTTTTCTGCTCCTCGGACGAAAGATTCGAGGCGCTCTGCTGCGCGTCGGCCGAGGGGATCGGATATTCGTGCAACGCGGCGCGTGATTGGCGCGACAGATTCGCGCCCGCGGCGAGATCGTGCGTCTCGCCGGGATCGGCGGCGACGTCGTAGACCTCGAGCTTGCCGGCCAGGATCGCTTTGCGAGTTCCATCGACCGCCATCACCTGCGGCTGCCATCCGTAATCGAGAAACGGTTTCATCGCCTCGCCGACGACGACCTCGGAATCATTCTTCAGCAGGCTGTTCGCGGAGTCGATGCCTGCCCAATCGAGGATGGTGTGAAAGATGCGCCGCGTGCTGACGGCCGTGTTGCTGACGCCGTTCGCGATGCGTGGTCCGATCAGCACCAGCGGAACGTGCATCGTGGCCTGATACAGAAGATCGCCGTGCTGCTGCTCTCCATGCTCACCGAGTCCTTCGCCGTGATCGCCGACAAGCACGATCGCGATCGGCCCTTTGACCTGCTGTTGAAACGCAGCGGCGAGACGTCCGAGTTGTGCGTCCATCGACGCAACCTCGCCGTAGTACGGCTGCTTCGGATACTGGCTGCGGAACGGCTCCGGCGGCGTGTAAGGGAAATGCGGGTCGTAGTAATGGACCCAGAGAAAGAGCGGCTGCGCGGGTGGCTGTTTCAGAAACTCGATCACACGATCGGTCGTCTCCTGCGCCGTCCGTTCGGGACGTCCGCCCGGCAACTCGTCGTCGTAGATGTCGAATCCGCGAGCCAGTCCGAAGCGTTTAGCCAGAGCGAACGACGACACGAACGCTGCTGTGCGATATCCGGCCGCGTGCAGGCGCTCGCTGATGAGAGTCTGCGTATCGGCGACGTGACGCGCGTTTTCGTGGACGCCGTGGCCGGCAGGATAGAGGCCGGTCAGCATCGACGTATGCGACGGCAGCGTCTGCGGCACCGCCGCGTACGCCCAGCGGAAACGGCGTCCGCGCGCAGCCAGCGCGTTGAACGACGGCGTCGTCACGCCGACGGCTTCCGGGCCGGCCGCATCGGCGCGCGTGGTGTCGAGCGTGACGAAGAGAATCGATGGCCGTTGAGTCGCGGGCGGCGCGGATGTTTCCTTGTGGCAAGCAGCAGACGCGGCCGCGATCAGCGCGATGGCGACAAGGGATTTCCGATTCATCGGCGCTACTTCTAACACGACGAATGCGGACCCTGCTCCGTATTCAGTGACAACTACCGGAACCCCATGCGAGCCCTCGTCCCCGTTCTCCTTCTCCTTTCCCACGCCGTTGCCGCCGCGAACCTTCCTCCCGCCGTCACGCCCGAGCAACCGGTCTCCGATCACGTCTTCATCTCCGCCGCCGGAGACCAGCGCACGCTCGGCATCGCCACGGACGGCCACATCGGATTCGCCGTCTGGCTCGACGGCCGCCGAGGGCGCGCCGATCTCTTCGGCTCACGCATCGACGCAAACGGCGTCGCGCTCGATCCGCGCGGCATCTTCATCTCCACGAACACTTCCGCCGGCTCCCTGATCTGGAATGGCAGCCAGTTCGTGGTCGCGTCGTCGCAGGGCAAAGACACGACCTTCACGTTCGTGACGACCGACGGCACGATCACGGCGCGCAAGACGATGGAACTGCTTTACATGCAATTCGCAGCGACGATGGGATCAGGTCCGGATGCGCGTTTCCTTTTCGAGGGCCTCGGCAAAGCCACCGTCGTCGACAGCAACGCCAACATCGTGATGGCGAACATCCAACTGGCCATGCCGACGTCACCGTCGCTCGCCGTCGCCGCCGGAATCGGGAGCGAGTTCCTGCTCGTGCACACGAATCAGGAGGTGCTCACCCATCATCTCTTCGCCGACCGCCTCGACCGCGACGGCAGGTTTCTCGGCACAGCCGACACAGGCATCGACATCAACACCATCGGCTCAACGCTTGGCTTGGCCGGCGGCAGTGACGGCTACCTTCTCGTCGGCCGCGGTCTTCTTTATCGCGAGATCATCGCCGCCCATCTCGATCGCAACGGCGTCGTGACGTCGCAGCGAACTCTCGTTCCATTTCAGCCGGGCTTGCGCGTGTCGATCAATCCTGACGCGAAACCGTCCGTGCTGCGCGACGGCGATCACTACGAAGTGGTGTGGACGACGTCGGATGCGGATGGGTCGGCTCACACGTGGCGCGTCATCGAGCCGGCCGCCGGCTTTTCGGACACGGATCCCGTCCGGATTCTCGACTGGACCGGCAACGGATACGGCACCGTGATCGCGAAGATTGCCGACCATCCCGTTATCGTGACCGATGCACTTCGCGCCGGCGTCTCGACCAACGTCGATCCGGTGGCGACGTCGATCGGCAACACGCTTTCCTCTACCGCGACGCAACAGACGATGCCGCAGGTCGCGGTTTCGGAGAATGAATACGCGGTGATCTGGAACGAGTTCGGCCCCGACGGTTCCGCGCATCTCTACCTGCGCCGTTTCGCCGGCTACACGCGCAGCGCGATCGTCGAAGTGGCGTCGAACGCCGGTGGCAAGCCGATCACCGGCCGCATCGCCGCCGCGAACGGGACGTACGTCATCGCATGGACGACTGCCGTGTATGGAAGCGCAACGAGCTACGTCGTCCGACGCATGTTGGCGTCGACCGGCGAGTGGCTCGATCCCGATCCAGTTCCTCTCGCCACCGCATACGAGCTGGTTCTGGCCGCGAACCACGACAGCGTGCTCGCCGCCTACACGATCCCTTGCGGCGATCGCTGCCTGCGCGCCCGCGAAATCGCCACCGACACCGCGGCGATGTTTCGCGCGGGAGAGATGATCATTCCCGGCACGACCACCGCGAATCAGTTGTCGATGGCCAGCAACGGAAATGACTGTCTGCTCGCGTGGAATGACTATTTCTGCGAGTACCCGTGCCGCGTCAACCCGCCGCAGCGGGTACTCGCACAACGGCTCGGCGCCGATGGGCGGGCCTTGGGCACGAAGCCGATCGTCATCGACGACTCGCACAACTATGCGGCCTATCCCTCGGTGGCGTGGATTGGCAGCAGCTACGCGGTGAGCTGGGCCGAGGATGGCGTCACCGCGGGGCGTCACATCAATGCATCCGGACTCCCGGACGCCATCCGCACGATTCTTCCGCAGAGCACGACGCCCAATCTGATCGCCGCCGGCAATTCTCTTTTGCTGTTCTTCCCCTCACAGACGGGCGACACATTGGGCGTCGCGATCGATCCGCAGTCGCTCGTCGCGTCCGGCGAGCCGTCGCTGCTCGTATCGGATCAGCCGTATGGCGGAACCGCCGCCGCGGCAGCGCTTCCGAACGGTTTCGTGCTCGCGTACGACCGGCTCGACGTCGACGGCGGCAACGTCGGACGCGTGTTCACGCGCGTTCATGGAGAATCATCGCGCCGGCGCGCGGCAAGCCGATAGCGGCTCGACAACTCCAGCCAGCTACAATCGCTGGCATGCTCAACTACATCTGGTTCGGCCTGATGGCGATCGCTCTGATCGTGGCCATCTTCACCGGCAACGCCGCCGCGCTGACGAAAGCGTCGGTCGACTCCGCCAAAGTCGCCGTCGAAATCTCGCTCGGGCTGGTCGGCATCATGACGCTCTGGCTTGGCATCATGCGCGTGGCCGAGCAGGCCGGGCTCGTGGCCATGCTGAGCCGGATCCTGCGCCCCATCAGCCGGATTCTTTTCCCCGAGGTGCCGCCGGAACATCCGGCAATCGGGGCGATGGTGATGAGCCTCTCCGCGAACATGCTCGGCCTCAACAACGCCGCCACGCCCCTCGGCATCAAGGCGATGGAAGAGCTGCAGACGCTGAATCCGGAGAAGGAGACCGCGTCGAATGCGATGGTCACGTTCATGGTGCTGAACACCGCGGGCGTGCAGTTCATCCCGACGACAATCATCGGCGTCCTCGCCGCCAGCGGATCGCTCGCGCCGACGTCGATCATTCCAACGACGCTCATCGCAACGCTCTGCGGCGCGGTTGCAGCAGTGACGACGGCGAAGTTGCTGCAGCGATTCTTTCCAGTGAAGTCGCCGATCGTCGCCGAGGCCGCGGAATGATTCGCGAGATTCTGCAAGGCATCTCGCTCTGGGCCATCCCGATCCTCCTCGTCGGCATCCCGCTGATCGGAATGATTCGCGGCGTGAAGGTCTACGACGTCTTCATCGAAGGGGCGAAGGAAGGTTTCCAGGTTGCGGTGCGCATCATCCCGTTCCTGGTCGGCATCCTCGTCGCCATCGGCATGTTCCGCGCATCGGGGGCGATGGACATGCTCACGAATGCACTTCGTCCGCTCCTCAGCCGCACAATTTTTCCGCCCGAACTTTTCCCGCTTGCAATCCTGCGCACGCTCAGCGGCAGCGGCTCGCTCGCGCTGACGACCGACGTCATCAAACGCTACGGCGCCGACTCGATGCTCTCGCGCATGGCCGCCACGCTCTACGGCAGCAGCGAGACGCTCTTCTACGTCCTGGCCGTCTACTTCGGCGCAATCGGAGTGAAGAAAACGCGCCACGCGATCCCGGCCGCATTGGTCGGCGACACGGTCGCCGCAATCGTCGCCGCCGCGGTATGTATCTGGATGTTTCGGTAGCAGCGCGGGGTAGGGAAACGACGTGCAGGTGACTCTCCGAAGTAAATGCGTCAACTCGGAATCTGTGCAGTCGTCGCTTTTGCTGTCTCTGCGTTTGCCGCCGATGCCCCGGTGCAGCCGAAAGTGTCCGATGAAACGCTGCAGATGAAACCGGACGGTCAGACGGTGCGCGGCACGATCTGGCTCACGAACGAAACCACTGCCGCAATCCCTCTGTCGCTGAGCCTGGGGCCGTTCGCGATCGACAGCAGCCGCCAGATCGTGCCGGCGGACGTGACGATCACGAATCCGCCGACGCAGATCGCTCAAAACCAACGGCTGCCGATCGCGATCGAGGCGAAGAATTTCTGGCCCGGATCCGGCGCCTCGGCTCCGTTGCGCAATCAGGGAGTGACGATCAGCACCCTCCACATCGTGGCCGTTCCGTTCCGTATCATCCCCGAGGGATGGAAGGACAACACGCCGTATCCACTGCGTTTGCGCCGCGACGGCGGCGGGCGAATCACGCTCGTCAATCCCGATTCGATTCCGCATGACGTGCGCTATTCGTTGTCCGTGACGGGTGCGAACGCAATTTCCAACACGGTCAAGCTGCAGCCGGAGTCGTCGACCGTGATCGACCTGGCCGCCGATTCATCGTGGTTTCCGTCTAGTAATTGGGTCAGCGCGCTTTTTCGCGAGCCCGAGAGCGACGCAACACTGGCGATTTCTGCCGTCGTTCCCACAAACGGCAAACCGCAGCTTGCTTCGCCATGGCCCACGCGGCTGTTTCCGCTGCACGTAACCCGTGCGTACTGGCCGGAGATGGGACGCTCTATCGTCTCCTATCTCATCTTGCTCCTTCTTCTTGCGCTGGGAGGTATCTCGTCGCTGATCCTTACGAACTTCGTCCCGAACCAGACCACGAAGGCGCAACTGCAGGAACGTCTCGACGCGCTCGTGGGCGCCGTACGGAATCTCCCGACCTCGATCGATTCCGGAATCCGCGTGGCGACGCGCGTTGAACGGTTGCGCATCGGCAATCAGCTCGATTCGCGCTCGGTTGCCTTCGCCGACTTCGCGGTGTTGGCGAAGACGTGCGAAGCCGACATCACCCGGCTCGAAACCGTCGTGGCGCTCGTCCATCAGATTCAGGCCATCTATCGCGACGCCTACTGGGTTTCGCCCGGCTTTGTGCCGACGCTGATGGAGGCGGCGGTCCAGGCCGCGTCAGAAGCCGAAAAGAAACTCGGCGGCGCGATCATCTCGGATGCCGACATCGCTGCGGCACGCGAGAACATTGCCCTCGCAAATGCGACGCTGGCCTCGGCGAAGACGTTGAGCGACGAATTCCGCATCGATCTGAGCAAACGGGTGGCCGAGGTTCGTGCGGCGCTGACCAGCCTGAAGGCCAACGCATTCCTGCAAACGGCTCTCGCCGGTCTGAAAGAGCTCGACCTCAAGGCCGACTACGAAGACCCGACGAAGCTGCCGAAACAATGTGCGCCGGTCGACGTCGCGGCCGTGAAGTTGAAGATTCTCGCCGACGTCGCGCCGATCATCGAAGGGTTCGAGCCTGCGCAGAAGGCTGCGATGAAGGACGTCGTCGACCGGATGCTCGGCGACCTCGCCATCACTTCGCTTTCCCAGATCCTGCGCGCCCAAACACGCGCCAGGGAGCTTGGCGAACGGAAGTCGGTCGCGGAGCTGACGAAGGCCATCGAGAGCGGCAACTTCCGCCTCACCGTGAATCCGCCGACGCCGAAGACGGGAGAAACCGCGCTGCACCGCGTCGAGTTGAGCGACGGACACCTCAGGTCCGCCTCCATCCGCAAAGAGGTCACCTGCACGTGGTCATTCGACGACAAGTGGACGGAAGACGGCTGGCAGGTCGCGCACTACTACGAGGAGACGAAACCGTATCAGGTCACCGTCAGCTTCAAGACCGACACGGCCACGCTGGCGCCTCCCAAGGGAAAGGCGGCGATCACGATCACGCCCTTCAAGGTGAAGCAGCAGCACGGTTTCACGCGGGCGCAGGGCATCCGGCTGACGCTGGCCTTGCTGGTCGCCATCGTTGGCCTTCTCAGCGGCGCGGCGGATCAGATCGCCAAGCTCGATCTGGTGCCCGGAATGATCGCGATCTTCATGATCGGATTCTCGGCCGATCAGATCAAAAACATCATCGCCAAGTGAGGCTCACGCGACGTCGCTGACGTCGTCATGACGCCAGCGCCGCTGCACTTTTTTGACTTCGTACGTGCCGAGTCCGGTGAGGATCAATCCGGCGCCGAGGAGAACCAGAAGGTGAATCGCTTTGCCGGCCACTTTCAGCGCCAGGGCGGTGATCCAGCCGCCGATGAAGAGTCCGCCGAGGGTGAGGAGCGCCGCGCGGATGGCGAGGCCGTTGGCAGTGTCGCGAAGAGTGAGGGAGTTGTCGTTGTCCATGCTCACGAAGGAGCAACGACCGCGCCCGATCGCGACACGACGTAGATGAGCGCGCCGACGATGATGGCGATTCCGGCGGCGAGGAAGTTGAAGCGATTCATCGTGAAGAAGAGCACGAGGGAGATGACCGTGCCGAGGATCGGGATGATGAGGCCGGGTGTGCGGAACCCTTCGTTGAGCTTGCGGAGAAACGGAACGGCGGCACAGGTGAAGAGGTAGGTCGTCAGACGCGCTACCGCCGAGAGCATGGCCAGCTTTGCGAACGATCCGGCGCAGGCGAGGATCGTCGCGAAGGCTACGTGAATCAGGATTGCGACTGTCGGCGTGCGGAATTGCGGATGGACGTAGCTGACGGCGCGCAGTCGCGGACGGCCGAGGGAGATCGCGTAGAGCATGCGCGAGCCTTCGAGGACGGTGCCGGAGTTCGTTCCCGCCATGGACAGCAGCGCGCCGAGCGTGACGATAATCGCACCGAGCGGTCCGATCAGCGCGGCCGCGGCGTCGGCGATCGGCGTGGCCGTCTTCGACAGATCGGGGAGGGCGGACATCGCGCCGAGCTGCGCGAGGACGTAAATCGCGGCGATGGCCAGCGTCCCGACCAGCAGCGCGCGCGGCAGCTCCTTGCGTGGATTGCGGAACTCGCCCGCCGGCACGCCCATGTTTTCGAAGCCGGCGTACGCGAAGAGCATGAAGAGCGCGGCTCCGCTCCAATCGGTGCCCGGGCCGGGAAGGTGCATCGATGCGGGAATCGGATTGGACCGCCATGCGACGAGCGCGACGACGATGAAGCCGACCAGCGGAATCAGCTTGCCGAGGGTGAATACGTAGATCGAGGCAGCGCCATATTTCACGCCGACGTAGTGGATCGCGGTGAGGATGCCGATCGAAATCACGATCACGGCGATGCGCGCAGTCGCGGTACCCAACGAAGGGAAGATGCGCGCCAGCGACAGGACGAAACCGTTCGACAATGCTGCCAGCGAGGTCACGCGCGCCAGCCAGTTCATCCAACCGGTTTCGAATCCGATGAAATCGCCGAACGCCGTCTTCGCGTAAAGGTACGCGCCGCCCGGCTCGCTGAAATGACTCGCAGCCTCGGCGAAACAAAGCACGAGGATGAAGACCGGCAGCGCGAAAATCAGCGGCGCCCAGAGCGAGAAGGGACCGAGCAGTTTGTACGACTCGGTAGGCAGCAGAAACACGCCGCTGCCAACGACGGCATTGATGCACATCGCCACCAGGCCCCAGAACCCGACGGCCCGGACGAGTTTTGCAGAGTTGTTGTCTTGCATGGACGAGCGGACGCGGCATTGTGCCACAGCGCTGATGGCGATGCGCGCGAAGGGAGCGCTGGCGTCTCGCCGGCTGGCCTGGCTGCGTCTCGCTGCCAGCCCGGCAAGGTCGAAGATCTTGCTGATAACGAAGCGGCGTTGACGTCACGTTTGCGGTTAACAAACGAATGTAGCGACTTTGGTGGGTTGGCAGCGAGACGCAGCCAGGCCAGCCGGCGGGACGCCAGCGCTCCGTTGCGACGATGTATCGGTTGGAGCGATTACTTATTGGAGTCGACGCCGCCGCGTTAGCGGCATCAAGAGGGTAGCCAGGGGTGCGAGCGCTTTTTGCGAGCACCCCTGGAAAGATTGATGGCGTGAATTGGTGCCGCGTCAGCGGCACTGGAAGCTGTCGCTAATTTGCATTTGCGCGGAGGTTCTTGTGCCACTGACGCGGCACGAATTCAACATCGCGTCGCGATCGAGGGGTACTCGCAAAAAGCGCTCGCACCCCTCGCTACCTTCTGATGCCGCTCCGCGGCAACCTTCGACATCAACCTACGGTTTGTATCCTCGTCCTCGCAGAACCCGGCCCGGCAACGCGTTCGTCATCGTCCCATCGCGCAGCACCACGCCGCCGTTGACGATCACGTCGAGGATCCCTTCGCTGAAGTGGTGCGGATCTTCGTAGGTCGAGACGTCGCGGATCTTCGCGGGATCGAAGACCACGACGTCCGCCTTCATGCCGGGACGGAGCACGCCGCGGTCAGAGAGGTTCGTGCGGTCGGCGGCTTGCGACGTCGCCTTGCGGACCGCTTCCTCGAGCGTGAAGAGATGCTCGTCGCGAACGTAGTGGCCGAGGACGCGCGGGAACGTGCCGTAGGCGCGGGGGTGGACGGCCTGGCCGGCGATGCGCGACGCCGGAGTGGGCGAGCCGGAATCGGAGCCGATCGAGACGAACGATTGGCGCAGCGCGGTCTGCACGTCGTCTTCTCTCATCGAAAAAAAGATCACGCTCGGCGAGCTGTTCGTCCCGGCGAAGAGCTGCATCATCGCTTCGTCGGGCGCGACGTTCATCATCGCCGCGATCTCTTCGACGAAATGCTTTTCGTACTTTGAGAACTCAGGATTCCCGATGCGCGTGATGTAGATGCCCTTCGGCCCGCGCTTCGTGAACTGCGCCTGCAGCGCGGTAGCGATCCGCGCGCGATCGGCTGGATCGGCGAGACGTTTCTTGAACTCCGCATAGCCGCCTTCGAGCGACCAGTCGGGCGCGAGCGTCGAAAGCGACGTCGATGACGCCGCGTACGGATAGACATTCGCAGCCACGTCCAGCCCCTCGGCGCGGGCGGCGTTGATGCGCTCGATCACGTGCGGCATGCGGCCCCAGTTCGCGGCGCCGCCGGTTTTCAGGTGCCAGATGTTGACCGGAATCTTCGCCTCGCGGCCGATTGTGAACGCCTCGTCGAGCGCGCTGTCGATGTGGTCGCCTTCGTCGCGGATGTGGCTGAAGTAAACGCCGCCATGCTTCGCTGCCACGCGCGCGAGATTCACGATCTCGTCGGTCGTCGAATACATCGCCGGCAGATAGATGAGTGACGTCGAGAGGCCGATCGCCCCTTCGCGCATGGCCTGATCGACGATTCGCTCCATCTCGCGCATCTCGTCTGCGGTGGGCTGACGATTGACGTCGCCGATGACCATCTCGCGCGGATTGTCGGCGCCGACGAAGAGCGCGAAGTTGATCGCGCTGCGATTTTTCTCCAGCAGCGAAAACCATTCGCCGAGGGTGTGCCACTTCGGCCGATTCGTTGGGTTGGCGGCGTCGATCTGCCGCTGGCTCAGCGGCCCGGGCGAACTTCCTTCCCCCGTGACCTCGGTCGTGATGCCCTGGCGCACCTTCGCTTCGAGATTCGGGTCCTGAAACACGGAGTACTGGGATTGGCCGAGGAGATCGATGAAGCCGGGCGAGACGATGTTGTCGTGCGCGTCGATCGTGTTGGACGCCGCGACATTCGAAAGATCGCCGATGGAGACGATGGTGTCGCCGCGCACGCCGAGGTCGCCGCGATACCAGGGCGCGCCGGTGCCGTCGATGATCCGTCCGTTGATGATTTTCAGATCGAGCATGGCAGGCTTCGGAGCGGTGGCGCAGGCGGCGGTGAAGAGAGAAATTGCAGCGAGAACACCACTGACCACTCGTCTCATCGCATTCCTTTCACGAGATCGTCGAACGTCTGCCGCTCGCGGATCAGCCGTCCATCATCGCCGTCGACGAGCACCTCAGCCGGCAGCAGCCGCGCGTTGTACAGCGACGCCATCGAGAATCCGTACGCGCCGGCATCGCAGAAGGCGAGCAGATCGCCGACGTTCGTGCGATCAATCCTGCGCGTGATCGGATGGCCCGACGCGTCGCGCGTGAAGACGTCGCCCGACTCGCACAGATTGCCCGCCACGACGACGTCCTCGTGCATGGCCGCGAGATCAAATGTTTGCCGCAGCGAAGCCGGCGACGCATTGGTGGCGTTCACGATGTGGTGATACGCGCCGTACTTTGAGGGCCGGACGAGATGATTGAATCCGGTATCGACGCCGATCCAGAACTGGCCGCCGCTGATGCGCTTCGACGTCACGCGCGAAAGCAGCGTACCCGACTCGGCCACGAGGTAGCGTCCCGGTTCGAGGATGGCGTCGAGATCGCGCGCGCGCAGAAGCCGGTCCGCGATACGCGTCAATTCCGCGCCGTAATCGTCGATCGGGAACTCCGCCGCGCCGGGCTCGTACGGCACTGAAATCCCGCCGCCGAAATTGATCCAGCGCAGATTCGGAAAATCGGTAGAAAGATCGAGCAGCCGCCGCGCCGACTCGATCAGTGGCGCGATCGTGTCGATGCCGGAGCCGATGTGCGCGTGCAGCCCCACCACTTTCCGCCCGCTGTCCTCGACCACCATGCGCGCCGTCTCGACCTCGGCCAGATCGATTCCGAATTTCACTCCGCCGCCGGCCGTGACGACGTCGACGTGATGTCCTGCGCCGATGTCCGTGTTCACGCGCAGCGCGATCGGATTCTGCAGATCGAGCGCGAGAATGCGATCGATCTCCGACATCGAATTGACGTTGATCACGATGCGGTCGTCGCCGATCGCGCGAAGGTCGTCGTCGGAAACATTCGAGCAGGTGAACCAGATGTTGTCGGGAGTGAAGCCGGCCTGCCGGGCGATGAAAATCTCGCCGGGCGACACGGCATCGCATCCGAATCCCGCGCCGCGCACGAGATCGAGAATGGCCAGCGCGCCATTCGCCTTCATCGCGTAAAACGGACGGAACGGAAGCGCGGAGAATGCCCGCCGCACGCGCTCGATCTGCCGCCGGATCACCTCGGCGTCATAAACGTAGAGCGGCGAGCCGTAGCGATTGATGAGGTCGGGGGCGGAGACGTTGCCGATGTGGAGAGTGCGGTCGATGACGTGGAGCATGCGAGGCGCGCGATTATAAGTGCGCCGGCACGGCCGGCGCGGTAATCCACGAGGCTCACGCGGTGATCCGGCCGACTCAAACGGTGATCCACTCGGATCACACGGTGAGTCAAGTGGATCACACGGTGAGTCAAGCGGCTCACGCCGTGAGTCAAGCGGATCACGCGGTGAGTCAAGCGGCTCACGCGGTAAGTCAACTGGATCACGCGGTGAGTCAAGCGGATCACGCCGTGAGTCAAGCGGCTCACGCGGTGAGTCAAGCGGATCACACGGTGAGTCAACTGGATCACACGGTAAGTCAACTGGATCACACGGTGAGTCAAGTGGATCACACGGTGAGTCAAGCGGATCACACGGTGAGTCAACAGGATCACGCTGTGATCCGCAGGATCACACGGTGAGTCAAGTGGATCACGCGGTGATCCGCAGGATCACACGGTGAGTCAACAGGATCACACGGTGATCCGCCGGATCACACGGTGAGTCAGCCGGATCACGGCGATGAGTCAGCCGGCCCCGCCGTCAATAAGATGTGAAACGTCGTCCGTCCTTCGAGCGTCCTGTCCTGCCGGTTAGAATGCTGCATGCAGCAATACCTCGATCTTGTCCGCGACATCCTCGAGCACGGCACGCCGAAATCCGACCG
>Ga0207677_10000569_pt1 | contig 23165 bp, 19 predicted proteins | sample KBSMisM42_FD_184311 | JGI IMG/M metagenome (GOLD analysis project Ga0207677, IMG submission 184311) | Miscanthus rhizosphere microbial communities from Kellogg Biological Station, Michigan, USA - KBS Miscanthus M4-2 (SPAdes) (version 2) | ecosystem: Host-associated > Plants > Roots >...
CGTGCCCCACTGGGACACCGACCTTGCCCCACTGGGACACCGACCGTGCCCCACTGGGACACCGACCGTACCCCACTGGGACACCGACCGCGCCCCACTGGGCACCGACCGTGTCCCATTGGGCACCGACCGTGTCCCACGTGACACCGACCGTTGTCCAAATGAACGATCGAGGACGACCCTCTCCGTGATCTCTGTGTCTCTGTGGTGAAAACGGTTCTAGAATGCGCCGCCGATGGCGCGCCTCTCATTTCAGGACCTCATCCTCCGCCTCCAGAACTTCTGGGCGGAGCGCGGCTGCATGATCGAAACGCCGCTCGACCTCGAGGTCGGCGCCGGCACCATGCATCCCGCCACCTTCCTGCGCGTCCTCGGGCCGGAGCCGTGGAACGTCGGCTACGTGCAGCCCTCTCGTCGTCCTGCCGACGGACGATACGGCGACAACCCCTTTCGCCTCGGCAAGCACTATCAGTTTCAGGTCATCCTCAAGCCGTCACCGCTCGACGTGCAGGAGCTGTATCTCGATTCGCTGCGCGCGCTCGGCCTCGACCTGACCCGCCACGACATCCGCTTCGAAGAGGACAACTGGGAGTCGCCCACCCTCGGCGCGTGGGGCGTGGGGTGGCAGATCCTGCTCGACGGCATGGAGATCACGCAGTTCACGTATTTTCAGCAGGCCGGGGGCATCGACCTCGCGCCGATCTCCGCGGAGATCACGTACGGCCTGGAACGCCTGACGATGTTCCTCTCGCGCCAGCCCTCGGTCTACGACATCGAATGGGGCGCCGGCTTTGGCTACGGCCCGGTGCGGAAGCAGGACGAGTTCGAGTTTTCGAAGTACTACTTCGAGACCGCCGACGTCGCGATGCACTGGAAACTTTTCGAGATGTACGAAGCCGAGGCGAAGCGCTGTCTCGAAGAAAAACTCGTGCTGCCCGCGTACGACTGGACGCTGAAATGTTCGCACGTCTTCAACACGCTCGACGCACGCGGCGCGGTGTCGGTCACGGAGCGCGTCGGCATCATCAAGCGCGTCCGCGAGCTGGCCGTCGGCTGCGCGCACCAATTCCTCGCGGCTCGCGAAGCGCTCGGATTCCCGCTGCTGAAGGCGTCCAATGGCTGAGTACTTTTTCGAGCTGTTGACGGAAGAGATTCCGGCGTGGATGCACGACGCCGCGCAGGCCACGCTGCTGCAGCAACTGACGAAACTGACGCTCGACCTCGGCGAACCGCCGGAGGATCGCAATCCGGTGGTCGTGAACAGCACGCCGCGCCGCATCATCTTTTTTCTGTCGCACATCCCGCTGCGCGAAAGCGATCGCGACGAAGAGGTGAAGGGTCCGCCGGTCAAAGCCGCGTACGACGCCGAGGGGAAGCCGACGCAGGCGCTGAACGGGTTTTTGAAGAAGAACAACGCGTCGATCGGCGACGTCATCGCGGGAGGCGATTACATCCGCGTCCGGCGCACGATCAAAGGGCGCGCGGCCGGCGAGATCCTGCAGGACCGCGTGCCGCAGATCATCGAAGGGCTGCGCTGGCCGAAGATGATGCGCTGGGGCAAGGGCGAGCATTCGTACATCCGCCCGATCCATTCGATCGTTTCGGTGCTCGACGGCGAGCATCTGCCGCTGACGATCTTCGGCATCTCCTCGGGCACGACCACCCGCGGCCACCGCACGCTGGCGCCGGAGCCGATCGAAGTGCTCTCGTACAACGACTACGTGACGAAGCTGGAGCTGGCGCGCGTGGTCATCGCCGCCGACCGCAGGCGCCACGTGATGGCCGAACGCGCCCGCGTTCTCGGCGCGCAGGCCGGGGGCACGCCTGCGGTCGACGCATCGATCTGGTCGCAATGGCAGTACCTGACCGAGTACCCGGGCGTCGTCCGCGCCGAATTCGGACGCGAATTCCTCGCGCTTCCGGATGAAGTGCTCGTCACCGTGATGCGCGTCCACCAGAAGCAGCTCCCGATCCGCGACGCCAAGGAGAAGCTGACCAACTCCTTCCTGGCCGTGCTCGACAACGACGCCGATCCGGACGGCAACGCCGCATACGGCAATTCGTTCGTCACGAACGCGCGCTTCGCAGACGCGAAGTTTTTCTACGAGACCGATCGCAAGCGCACGCTCGAATCGCGTTTGCCGGATTTGGAGCGACTGCAGTTTCAGGAGAAGCTCGGCAACTATCTCGACAAGACCAAACGTATTGAAAAGATCGTCGCGGCGATTTCCGACGACGCCGAAACGCTCGCTGCCGCGAAGCTGTGCAAGACCGATCTCGTCACGGAGATGGTGAAAGAGTTCACCGACCTTCAGGGGCAGATCGGCGGCATCTACGCGCGCGAGGAAGGGCTGCCGAAGAACACCTGGCAGGCCGTCTACGACCACTACCTCCCGATCAACATCGATGACGCGCTTCCGCGCACGCTCAGCGGCGCGATCGTCTCGCTGGCGGACAAGATCGACACGCTGGCTGGGTTCTTCCGCATCGGCGCGAAGCCAACCGGCTCGAAGGATCCATTCGCGCTTCGCCGCGCCGCGCAGGGTGTCGTGCAGATCCTGCTCAACCGCGACAAGCGCAGCGTGAAGATCGGCATCGACAAGCTGATCGACGTCGCTCTCGAAGCGCACGGTGCGGCGGCGCAGCCGAAGGACGATCTCCTCGCATTTTTCGCCGAGCGCGTTCGCACGATTCTCGAAGCCTCGGCGTACGGCTTCGCGTACGACGAAATCGCCGCAGCGATGGAAGCGGGGTGGGCGTCATCGCTCACCGATCTGGTCGATCGCATCGCCGCCCTCAAAGCGATGCGCGGCGAGGCGAACTTTCTTTCGATCCTCGATTCCGCAAAGCGCATTGCCAACATCACCGCTGGTCAGGAAGCGGCTTCGCGAATCGACCCTTCCAAACTCGAGAGCGACATCGAGAAGCGTCTGGCCGATTTGGTTTTACTGACCAACGACCAGATCGAAGAGATGATCGCTGAGCGCGATTACAAGCGCGCGCTGGAGACCTTCGCCGCGCTCGCGCCGGAGCTGGAGACCTTCTTCGACGAGGTCATGGTGATGGTCGAAGACGAAGGAATCCGCCGCAATCGCATGGCGCTGTTGCGCACGATCGGCAACGCCGTGATGAAGATCGCCGACGTCACGAAGATCGTGGTGGACCGGCGCGAGTATCGCCCGTGAAGCTTCGCGCGTTTCTCGCGTTGCTCCTCATCGCGAGTTGTTCGCGTCCCGCGCCTCAACAAGCCGCTGCCCCCGCACACACGCTCAACAAATTGCCGACGGACGTCGTTAATGAGCGCTCCAGCCTCCTCGACGTCGCGCGCGGCGCCACGATCGTCTCGCGCACCGGCGAAAACATGCTCATCACCTCGCCCATGAGCACGATCGACGGCGAGATCGGCACGTTCTGGACTCCGCCGCCGCACGATTACCCGCAGTCGATCGTGATCGCCCTCGGCGCGCCGAGCCGCATCGATCGCGTTGGCTTCCGTTCGCTGACGGGGGAGCACTACGACGCGAATCACGTGACGTTCGAGCGGTCGATGGACGGCGACAACTGGCAACCGCTGGCGTCGATGACGTCGCGCAAGATCGACGCGGCGCAGTGGAGCGACGTCGCGCCGGCCGAAGCGGAGTTTTTGCGCGTCACGATTCCGGATGCCGCGTTTCCCGATGGCGATGCGCGCATTCAGTCGCTGCTCGCGCACGGAACGGAGCTGGCCGCGCCAAAGAATGCGTCCATCGACGGCTGCTGGTCGATCAACGGCGGCGCGGCGAAATTCGTACAGCGCGGCGCGCGGGTCACCGGCGTCGTCGAACAGGACAAACTTCCGCTCTTTCTCGCCGGCGGTTTCAACGGCCGCATCGGCCGCTTCAACTGGATTCGCGGCAACGATTTCGGCTACACGATCCTCACCGTCTCGCCGGACGGCAAGCACCTCAGCGCGCTGAACTGGCACGAGGAGGCCATCCAGCTCTTCACCGCCGCCCCGTGGTTCGGCGATCGCGGCGACTGCGTGGCTTCCGCGCCGCGCGACGACGTTCCGATCGCGCTACTGCGCCGCGCCGGACGGGTTGCGCTCTTTGGGATGCAGTTCGATGCGAACGGCAATCTGCTCGCCGATGCCAGCCACGACGAGCTGCAGTTGCTGGCGGCCATCATTCGTGGCGTGGGAGTTCCCATCCGCATCGTGGCACGCGAATTCCGGCAGTCAGACGCGAGACTTAACAAACAAATCGCAGAGCGCGAGATCGCATCTCTGCGAAAGGCGGTCGCACCGCTCGGCACAGGCCTCGGACGTTTCGAATTCGTGGCCGCCGGCAGCGACTCGCCGCGGAATGTCCCCGAGTCCGACGCCGCCCGCGCGATCTACAGCAGCGTCGACGTGGAAGTTCGGAGATAATCGCGCGGCCATGCAGGAGCCGCAATACGTCTACTACTTCGGCGACGGTCACGCCGACGGCAACGCGAAGATGAAGGACGTCCTCGGCGGAAAAGGCGCGGGCCTCGCCGAGATGACCAACATCGGCGTTCCGGTGCCGCCCGGTTTCACCATCTCCACCGCCGTTTGCACATATTTTTACGCGCACGAAAAAACGTATCCGCCCGAGTTGAAGGCCGCGGTGGCCGAGAACCTGGCGCGCGTGGAGAAATCGGTCGGCCGCAGATTCGGCGACGCCAATGCGCCGCTGCTCGTCTCCGTTCGTTCCGGCGCGCGCGCGTCGATGCCCGGCATGATGGACACGATCCTCAACCTCGGCCTGAACGACGAAACGGTGCAGGGGCTGGCGAAGTCGTCGAACGATGAACGCTTCGCACTCGACTCCTATCGCCGCTTCATCCAGATGTATTCGGGCGTCGTCCTCGAGCTCGACAAGGATCTCTTCGAGCACGAGCTTTTCGCCTTGCGCGACAAGTCCGGCGTGAAGACCGATGCCGAGATTCCTGCGGAGGGATTGCGCGGACTCGTCGAAACGTACAAAGGGATCGTTAAAGAAAAGACGGGCAACGATTTTCCGCAGGACGTGCAGCAGCAGCTTTGGGGCGCGATCGGCGCGGTGTTCAATTCGTGGAACAACCAGCGCGCCATCACCTACCGCAAGCTGAATCAGATCCCCGACGATTGGGGCACCGCGGTCAATGTGCAGTCGATGGTCTTCGGCAACATGGGCGACGACTGCGCCACCGGCGTTGCCTTCACGCGCAATCCTGCGAACGGCGAGCATCGCTTTTTCGGCGAGTACCTGCCGAACGCGCAGGGAGAAGACGTCGTTGCAGGCATTCGCACGCCGCTGCCGATTTCCAACGCGCAGGCGATTGGCGACGAACAATCGCTCGAGAAAACGATGCCGGAGGCGTATGCGCAACTCGAGGACGTCTACAAGAAACTCGAGAGCCACTACCGCGACATGCAGGACATCGAGTTCACGATCCAGTCCGGCAAGCTCTATCTCCTGCAGACGCGAACCGGCAAGCGCACCGGTTTCGCTGCGGTGAAGATCGCCTGCGACATGGTCGACGAAGGGTTGATCAACCACACCGAGGCGGTGTCGCGCGTCGAGGCCGGCCAGATCGTGCAACTGCTCGCGCCGGTTTTCGACGCGAAAGAAAAACAGAAGGCGATCTCCGGCGGACGCGTCCTCGGGCGCGGACTTCCGGCCGGTCCAGGCGCCGCCGCGGGGCGCATCGCCTTCAACGCCGAGCACGCGGTGTCGATGGCGAAGGACGGGCCGGTCATCCTCGTGCGCGTCGAAACGTCGCCCGAGGACATCGCCGGCATGCACAGTGCCGCGGGCATTCTCACCACGCGCGGCGGACTCACGTCGCACGCGGCGGTCGTCGCGCGCGGCATGGGGCGTCCGTGCATCGTCGGCGCGGGATCGTTGCGCGTCGACTACAGCAAGGGCGAGCTGCGCAGCGAAGGCCACGAACCGCTCGAAGAAGGCGACTTCGTTTCGATCGATGGCTCGACCGGCGAGATCATCGGCGGCAAGCTCGACACGCGGCCGTCCGAAGTCATCCAGGTGCTGCTCGAGAATTCATTGCCGGCCGACCAGTCGGAGACGTTCCGCAATTTCGATCGCCTCCTGAAATGGGCTGACGAGATCCGCACCCTCGGCGTGCGCACGAACGCCGACACGCCGAACGACGCGCGCGTGGCGCGGCTCTTCGGCGCCGCCGGAATCGGCCTTTGCCGCACCGAGCACATGTTCTTTTCCGAGGACCGCATCCTGCGCGTTCGCGAAATGATCCTGGCGCGCAACGAGGCCGGACGACGCAAGGCGCTCGACGTCCTGCTGCCGTTTCAGAAGGCCGACTTCGAAGGCATCTTCCGCGAGCTCGACGGCCTGCCGGTCACGATCCGCCTGCTCGATCCGCCGCTGCACGAGTTTCTGCCGCAAAGCGAGCAGCAGATCTCGGCCGTCGCGCGCGACATGGGATGGGGCTTCGTCGAACTGCGCGCGAAAGTGAATCAACTTCACGAATCGAATCCGATGCTCGGCCACCGCGGCTGCCGGCTGGCGGTGACGTTCCCCGAGATTTACGAGATGCAGGTGCGCGCGATTTTTCAGGCCGCGTGCGACGTGAAGAAGGACGGCATCGACGCGCGCCCCGAGGTCATGATCCCGCTCGTCGGTACTGTGAAGGAGTTGACGACGCTGAAGGAAATGGTTCAGCGCATCGCCGCCGAGGTGATCGCGGAACGCGGCGTGGAGATGCAGGTCGTCGTCGGTACGATGATCGAGATCCCGCGCGCCGCGCTGATCGCCGACAAGCTCGGCGAGGTGGCGGAGTTCTTCTCCTTCGGGACGAACGACCTGACGCAGATGACATTCGGCTATTCGCGCGACGACGCCGGCTCGTTCCTGCCGGAGTACGTCGACAAGAAGATCCTGCCGAAGGATCCGTTCGAGTCGATCGATCAGGAAGGCGTCGGCCAGCTCGTCCGCCTCGGCACGGAACGCGGACGCAGCACCAACGCCAATCTCAAAGTCGGCGTCTGCGGCGAGCACGGCGGCGACCCCGACTCGATCCGCTTCTTCCGCACCTGCGGCCTCAACTACGTTTCATGCTCGCCGTACCGCGTGCCGGTCGCGCGCCTCGCGGCGGCGCAAGCGGAGTTGGAGTTCGCGCATTACGAGGGGTGACGTTAGAAGCGAAATGTTGAATGTTGAATGTTCAATGTTGAATGGGCTTCGCTTCGCCCCCCATCCATTCAGCATTGAACATTCAACATTGAACATTCAACATTTGCTTTTAGGTCAGCTCCGGCAGGCGGTCGATCAGTCGCTGGAGACGGTCTAACGATTTTGACGGTTACGACGATGGTGTTCTATGTCGGCTACAACGGATCGGCGTCGACTATCTAAGGAAAGAAGATGGATTTCCTCAAATTCGCTGTCACAGCAGTTCTCTCCTCCGCGCTGGTCTCGGCTGTTCTCTTAGCGATCATCCGGCTTCTCACGCCCCCGTCAGCCCAACTCCTCCCAGGACTCGATCAACCGTCGCAGCCTTCTGAGCGTCCGATCCTTCCCAAGCACCACCGCCACGTCGAAAATCGGGGGTGAGGCTCCGCGTCCCGTCAACGCCAGCCGCAGCGGGTGGATCAACTTCCCGGCGCTGACGCCTTGCGATTCGGCGAGCTGGCGGAGCGCGGCTTCCGAGGTGGTGACGTCGAATGGATCGGTTGAGGCTAACGTCTCGTGCAACGCGGAGAGCCGCGCGGCGAGGTCGTCGCCTTTGAGGTGCTTTTTCACCGTCTCCGCGTCGTACTCGATCGCGTCGTCGGCGATGAAGTAGATCGACATCTGGTCGGCAAGCTCGCGCAACGTTCGCGCGCGCATCTTGTGGAGCTCGATGATCGTGCGCAGCTCGTCGAGCGGCCGCGGATCGTCGCCGAGGAACGGGACGAGGTGCGGGTAAATCTGTTCCGGCGTCATCCGCATCAGGTACTGGCCGTTCATCCAGATCAGTTTTTCCGGGTCGAAGACGGCGGGCGCTTTGTTGACGTCGCCGAGGTCGAACCATTGCGAAGCCTCGTCGCGCGTGAAGAGCTCGCGGTTCTCGCCGGGCGACCAGCCGAGGAGCGTGAGGAAGTTGAAGAGCGCCTCGGGGACGATGCCCATCTCCCGATACTCCTCGGCCGAGGTCGCGCCGGTGCGTTTCGAGAGGCGCTTCTTGTCGCTGCCGAGGATCAGCGGCAGATGCGCGAACGACGGCACCGCGGCCCCGAATGCGCGGAACAGCAGCACGTGCTTCGGCGTGTTCGACAGATGGTCGTCGCCGCGCGCCACGTGCGTGATGGCCATGTCGATGTCGTCGACGGTGACGGAGAGGTGATAGGTCGGGTTGCCGTCGGAACGGAGCAGAACGAAGTCGTCGATCAGATCGCCCTCGAACTGCACATCGCCGCGGATGAGATCGTGAAATTCGATCGTCCCCGGCGGCACGGCGAATCGGATGACGTGCGGTTCGTCCGAGGCGTCCGTGACGTGGCGGCATCGACCGGAGTAGCGCCATTGTTTGCCGGCGGCTTCGGCCGCGGATCGTTCGGCGTCGAGCTCTTCGACGGTGCAATAGCATCGATACGCCTTGCCACTCGCCACCAACTCCTCGGCGCGCTGGCGATACCGATCGAGCCTATCGCTCTGATAGATCGGACCTTCATCCCACTCGACGCCAAGCCACTTCAGCGACGTGACGATCTGCTCGGCGTGATGTTGCCGCGAGCGCTCGACGTCGGTGTCTTCGATGCGCAGCAGCATCGTGCCGCCGTAACGGCGCGCATGCAGGAGATTGAAAATCGCGGTACGCGCGCCGCCGACGTGAAGAAAGCCGGTCGGGGAAGGAGCAAAGCGGAGCTTCATCGCGGCGGTGGAGTCTAGCAGCACTGTCATCGAGAGCCGCCGGAGCCGGGCAGCGCAAAGCGCGGATCGGCGGAGGACGGCGAACGATCCCCGGCTGAAACCCGGATCGGGCGGCGGCTGTGCGTTATGCCACCTCCCCCCCGGTTAGCAGCCGGGGATCCTTCGTCGTCCTCCGGCGCTCCGCCTGCGGCTACGGCGCCTCCGGCGACTCTGGATGACAGCGCGTAGAATCCCAACCCATGCGCCGCGGCCGTGGCTTTTCGCTGGTGGAGGTTCTCGTCGCGCTGGCGATCCTGGCGATCGTGATCACGACCACGATCGCGATGTTCGCGGAGAGGACGCGGCGGCTGCGCGATGCGAGCGAGACCGTCCTCGCCTTTCAGGCGCTGTCGAATGAGGCGGAGTACTGGCGTCGCGAACCGTTCGCGCAGATCGACAAAGCGGACAACCAGACGTTCAAGTCCGATCTCGACATCCTCAAGCCGCTCACGCCGTATGCGACCGAGGTCAAGGTGGATTCGCCCCGAACGGACATGCGCAATGTGACGCTGACCATCCGCTGGGCCAAGCGCGAAGCGCACCTCGGCATCGCGCGCGCGGACACGGGCGGGAGCGGTTTGTGGTGATGCGCCGCCGCGCACGCGGCTACACGATGATGGAGATCGTCGTCACGCTGGCGATCTTCGGCGTCTTCCTCTTCATCCTCGTCACGCTGACGGCGGAGATGCGGCGCAATGAAAAAAAGTGGCCGGTCAATTTCTTCGCGCATCCCGAGGTCGGCAGCGTGCTGGCGCGGATGCGGCGCGATATCTACGACAGCACCGCGCGGCCGGACAACTTCGAAACGTACAACAGCTCGCCCATGACGCTCATCGTCTACACGATCAATGACGACGGCACCGCGGAGACGGTGGTGTGGGATTTCACGACGCCGGGCGAGGTGCATCGCAAGGCGTTCAAGGCCACGATGCTGGCGTCCGAGTGGGCGGCGCACGGGCTGCCGCTGTTCACGGCCACGACGGAGTCGATGCCGTCCGGGCAGGAGGCGGTGCGCATTCAGGCGACCGATAAGGAGCACAAACTTGCGATCGATGAGCTCATCGTCCCGCGTCCGCACGCGTGAGCGCGGCTACGTGCTCATCGCGGCGATCACCATCGCGATCCTCTACTTCGCGCTGATGGAGCTGATGCTGATCGATTCCTCGCGCGCGCTACGCGAGGCGCAACGCTTCCGTTCGAAAGTCGTCTCTGCAACGCTGGCCGAAAGTGCCGCGGAGTTGTCGGCGGCATCGATGGTGACGCGCAACGCCGGCGACACGATCAGCGCCGATGACGAACAGGGATCGATGAAAGCGACGTGCAAGGTGAGCGGCGCGGATTTCAACATCGACGCCGAGGCGACGACGAGCGGCGTTTCGCCGGTGAAGTCGACGGTGCGCGTGCAGGGAAGGATCGTCGGCCAGCGGGTGCTGATCGACTACACGTTTCACTCGCAGTAGCGCCGCCGCGTGACGGCGCTACGCGGTGACGATCGTTACGCTCTCCGTCCGCGCATCATGCCGAGGCCGATGGCGACCGCGGCGAGACCGCCGAGGACTTTCGCCGGATTGGCCTGCGCCCAGGAGCGCGCCTTGCCGACCGTGTCGTTGACGTTGAGGTTCTTCATCTGATCGCCGATTGAGCGGACGCTCGTCGGGTCGATGCCGACTTTGTTCAAAATGCCGTTCAGGCCGGTCGCCGGACGCTCCGCGACAGGCACGCTCGTTTCGCGCTGGTAGGGGTGGAACTGATTGGTGGGATTCATGTTGTCGACCATCAAAATCCTCCTTTTGACGGTTATTAGTAGTGCGAAGGAGGTGCCATGAACGGGCAGCGAAAGGCCTATCACCACAAAGGCACAAAGGACACGAAGAAAACCTCTTTGTGATCTTTGTGTCTTCGTGGTGATAAGCCTTTCGCTGGTCTCAGATCCGCGAGACCAGCCGCTGTAGTTGCGGGAGCAGCGAGGCGCCGACGGCGACTTTGAGAATGTCGGCCAGCACGAACGGCCGGACGCCGCCGAGCCACGCGCCCTTCGCGCCGACGAAGGCCGCCAGCCATGACCAACCGCCGAGATAGATGACGCCGAGGGCTACGAGCATGCCGGCTACTGCGCGGAGGAGGGTCGAGCCCCAGCCGCGTTCGGAGAACCAGCCGGCGATGAATGCGGCGAACGGATAGGAGAAAAGGTAACCGGCAGTTGGTCCCGCCAGCCAGATCGCGCCGCCGTGGCCTTGCGCGAAGACCGGCATGCCGCTGAAGCCTTCGAGGAGGTAGAGCGCGGCGGCGGCGGCTCCGCGCGTCGAGCCGAGCGTCACGCCGACCAGCAGAACGGCCAGCGGCTGCATCGTCAGCGGAACGACCGTGCCCGGAATGGGGATGGCGATCTGCGCGGCGATGGCGATGATCGCGGATGCTGCGACTACGAGCAGAACGTCGAGTGCGGCGCGGCCACGCACGATGCGGGTCAGGAGTGTGTTCGGAATCGTCGTCGCTCTAGCGTTCATCGTTTGCCCGTCCCATCACCAGAATTGCCGGCAGCAGCGTGATCGCGGCAAGTCCGCTCAGGCCGATGCCGAAGGTCGAAGCATACCCAATCGATCGCAGCCCCGGATAGTGCGAGAAGGCGAATGCGCCGTAGCCGACGATGGCCGTGAGCGAGGCCATGACGATCGCTTTGCCGGTCTCGTGCGCACTGCCGCGGAAGGCGATCGGGTTTTCGCGGTAACGCTCCAGCATGTAGATGGCGTAGTCAGTAGCCACGCCGATGATCATCAGTCCGACGAAGATGTTCATGAAGTTGAACTCGAGGCCGAGCAGCGCCATCAGCCCGAGCATCCCCACGGCGCCGGCCACGAACGGTACGAACGAGAGCAGCGTCAGCTTCAGATTGCAGAAGCTGATAAACATGAGCACGAGCACGGCGATGAAGCCGATGATCGTGGAGCGCGTGGCGTCGGCCTTGACGATGCGCCGCAGCGTGCCGCTGACGAGGTTGACGCCGGTGAGGACGTCGCCGGGATGGCGGTCGGGCACGGCCATCAGCTTCGCGGGAACGTCGCGCGGCCACTTGCCGCCGGTCGGGTAGACGTTGATGACCGACATCCAGCCGCCGCCGACTTTCTTCACGAAGCGCGTGGTGAGCTTGGTGATGTCTTCGTTGCCGATGGTCTGCAGCGTGACCGGCTGCGCCGGCTGCAGCGTCTGCGCGAAGAGTTTCAGATAGTCGTCATAGACCTCGGGGCGGAATCCGTTTTCGACGAGTGCGGCGCGAAAGGTCTTCTCGATCCGCGCGGGGTTGAACTCGTTCGCCGCTCCGGCGTGCAGTCGCCCGATGATCTTTTCCTGATCGACCACCGGCGGCAGGAAGGTCGAGATCGATTGGTACGAGGCGATGGTGTGGTCGGCCACGAGCGCGTCGAGGTCCTTCGACGCCGTACGCGTTTTCTCGAGCGCTTCCTCGAGCGTCTTCCCCTCGCAGACGTACATCATGAAATCGAACGACTGCCCGAACTTCTCGGTGATGCGCGCCTGATTGACGACGCCCGGATTTCCCTTCGCGCGCAGATCCTGGATGTTGTCGCTGAAGCGGACGCGCGTGGCCATGATGCCGCAGGCGACGATGAAGACGGCCCAGATGCCGATCGTGATCAGCGGCCTGGCGACGGAGATGTCGATCAGCTTTCCGGCGCCGAACGAATGCAGGTAGAGCTTCGGCGCGCGTTTCGATTCCTTGCGCTCGGAGAAGACGATGAGCGCGGGAAGCAGGAACATCACGCAAAGCAGGAAGAGGAGGATGCCGACGCCGGTCAGGAAGCCGAGCTGTGTCATGCCGCGGAAGTCGGTGGCCAGGAAGGCGAAGAACGTTCCGGCGGTCGTGATCGCCGCGACGAACACGCCCGGCATCGTGGAGCGCATGATCGTGCGGATGGCCTCCTGCATCGACGTCCCGCGATTGCGCTCGTCGACGTAGCGGCCGTACAGGACAGTGATGAAGTCGATGCCGAGGCCTGCCAGCAGCGCCGCGAATCCGGCGCTGGCCTGCGAGAGCTGGCCGTATGTGATGCCGGCCATGCCGAACGTCAGCAGAAGTCCGAGGATCAGCGGCGCGCCGGCGTAAATGATGGAGGCGGGCCGGCGAAACGCGTAGATGAACAGCGCCAGCACGCCGAAGACCGTGCCGAGAATGTTGACGATGACGTCTTTGCGAATGAGGTCGGCGTCGCCCGCGGCGATCTCGTATCCGCCGGTGTGCGAGATCTTCGGCAACGGCGTTCCCGGCGGCGCGCTCTTCTGAAAATCGCGCAGCGCCTCGGCCTCGAGCAGCGTTCCTTCGTTCAGCAACTGCTTGCCGAACGGAACGTCCTGCGCCGGCCGCCGCGGCTTGGTCAGGATCAGCAACATGCTGTGATCCGACGACATGTAGTAGCCGCTGGAAGTATCGATGCTGAATCCGCCGCCGGCGGACTGAAACTTGCGAAGGAAGACCGGCAGGAGGTTGAAGGGATCGTATTGAACGAGCGGCTTCATGGCCATGGCCTGCGGCGTCTGGAGCATGGCCGCGTTGCGCGCCACCGAGGCGCGGATGCCCTGGTCCGTCAGTTTCGCGGAGACTTCGTCGAGCTCGGCCGGCGTCAGGAAGAGCAGCGCTTTCGGCAGGATGATCTCGATGAAGTCGAGCGGGTTGGGGATCTTGTACGTCACATCCTCGATCCGCGGATTCTTGCGATACCCCTCGGCCACCGCATCGATGAGGGTGTCGTAATCGTGGACGTCGCGCCCTTTGGGCATGTCCATGAGCACGATGTGGTAGTCGATCGTGCCGAGGTCTTTGAGGACTTTGCGGAACTCGTTGACCTGCTTGTTCTGCTGCGGAATGAGGTTGAGCAGGTCGGGATCGAAGGAAAGGCGCGTGGCGCCAAGCACGGCCAGAACCGCGAGCACGAGGGCCGCGATCAGGATCTCTTTGTTGCGCCGCAGGCAAAGGCGCGCCAGCGCGTCGAGGATTCGGTCGGTCAATTCAATTCTCGCGGTATCGTGCGCGTCGCGCGGAAAGCGGGGGGATAACAACATGCGTGGTCGAGCGAGTCAAGCTGCATTCGCGGTCCTGCTCCTGATGGTTGCGTGCCAGAAGGCGGAGCCGCTGACGGCCGCAAAGGCGAATCAGATCATCGACAGCTACCGTTTCGCGGCCGAGCCGATCTACGCCGAGGTGCCGCAGAAGGTGTTCTGGAATCCGCGGTTCCCGAAGGATGAGTACGACGAGCGCTCGCTGCGCACGTTCGACAATCTCCGCAACGCGGGACTGGTGACGGTGACCGGCGGACCCAACGCCGATGGTGCCGAGTACGTCGCCCACGTCACGCCGAAAGGCTTCCCGATCCTCGGCACAGCCCCCAGCGCCCGCGGCCCGGTTTTCCGCGGACTGATCTGCTACAAGACCTACGACGGCCTTCGCAATTTCGAGCGCCATCCCACCGAGCCCACCACCGGCCACGGCGAACTGGTCTGGCATTACACGCGTCCAACGCCCCTCTATCCGCTCTTCGAAACGAAGCAGAACAAGCCCCTCGACAAGCCCTTCGTGTCGCTGGTGTCGTTCTACTACAAGGACCACCAGTACCGGTTCGATGTGACGGTGCGAAAGACGGAGTAAAGCAGGGACGAGGGACGAGGGAGATGAAGCAGGGACGAGTTGTTTCATCTCCCTCGTCCTTCGTCCCTGCCTCTCTGGCAGGATTCTTGAGTTATTTGAATCGCTAAGGAGACTCAAACATGCGCATCAATGACGACGAAGTCAAAGGCAACGTCGACAAGGCAGCAGGCACCGTGAAACAGAACATCGGACGCGCCCTCGGCGACCCGATCCTCGAAAACGAAGGCGCCGATCAGCGCACCGGTGGCGACATCCAGGCCGGCTTCGGCAAAGCCCGCCGCAAAGTGGGCGAGGTAGTCGAAGACCTCGGCGAGAAGCTGGGGAAATAAGGTGAATGAAGGAGGCGGCTGGGGCTGCCTCCTTCGTCCATTCGCGCAAACTAAGGAATGATCTCGATATCGGGGTCGAGCGTTTCGTACCCTGTCGCTTTCACGTTGTATTTCAACGTCGTGCCGACGGCGGTGAAAGGTCCCGCTTCCGCCTTCCAAACGCCGCCACTGTTCGTCGTTGTCGGGTTGGGCCACGTAGAACCTGGCTTGAACTCGATTTGAAAATCGCCATCGTGGCTTTTCCACGTAACCTTTTGTTTGGCGGATGCAGAGACCTTCACTTTGGGCGAGTCAACTGAGATTTTTCCGTCCTTCAGAGTTACGACGATGTCTGGCATAAGCTCCCTCTCTATAGGTTCGTGCCGCGGTCATTGTGCTTTTTGGGGAAACGCCTGTTTATAACTATCAGAATTCCTTAGCATCGCGAATTCCGGGTCGCGTTGCATTTGACTTCGATCGTATCCTGCTGCAACCGCTTTTGTGAGCCACCAGACCGCTTCGGCGTCATGTCCAGCGACGTTTTCCACGACGGCCGCCTTGTACAGAATTTCCCTGTCCTGGGGATCGGTAGCAAGAGCGTGCTCGATTTCTTGTTTTGCCGTCTTTGTGTCGCCGCGCTTGGCAAGGCACTCAGCAAGGCGTGCTCGCGTGGTGGTGTCGGATGCGTTCAGGTGTAGCTCGCGACGGCAAAGTGCGATCGCCTGGTCATAGGCTTGCGTCGATTTCGCTTCTGATCCAGGAACCCAACGATAAGCATCCCCAAGATTTGCCCAATAGATATATTTTGTCGGAGTGATATTGATGGCGCGCTGAAAAGCTGCCGCTGCCTCGGTGTATTTTCCGAGAATGTAGTCGCAGGTCCCGAGATTGGAGAAGGCCTGAGGTGTCGGCGATTTAGCGATACTGCTAGAGAAGACCGCTTCTCCATCGCGATAGCGTCCCATCTTTACATAAACCCCGCCGAGGTTGTTATAACCCTGCAGATTGTCGGGCACAAGCGCGACGACCTTTTGAAACATGGCCGCACTTTCTGCCAAACGTCCGCGTCCTGCGTAGAACGCGCCCAGCTTGCTGTAACCCCCCCAATAGTTTGGCTGGAGTTCAATGGATTTTCTGTACGCAGCCTCGGCTTCTGCAAACTTACCTTTCGCTTTATAAGTTTCTGCCATTCCGACAATCGCGTCTGCGTTGTTCGGCTGCTGTGCAAGTGCGGCCTTGTATTCGTTGAGTGCCGCATCGAATCCCCCTCGGATACGTCGCAATTCACCAAGAGTGACGTGAACGTCGGGATTTTGAGGATCAGCTGCGATGGCGCGCTCGCCAGCAGCGGTGGCCGGCGTTACCCATTTGTCATCATGAGTGATGTGGAACTTTGCCAGGTAAGCTCTGGCGAGCGCCGCCTGAACCGAGGCCGAAGAGCTTTGCGCGGCCAGCTCCTCGAGGATGTGGATGGCGCTGTCTACCGACGTTTCCTGATCGTAGCGGCGGAGGTGGCCGAGGGCTTCGAGGTAGCGGGTTTGGGAGACGCCGCTGTCGGGGACGGAGGGGCGGAAGGCGGGGGCGCCGAGTTGCAGCGACGACGCGATGTTGTCGGCGAGCTTGTCCTGGATCGTGAAGAGGTCGGAGACGGAGCCTTCGATCAGTTCTCCGGGATGCGAAGTTCCCTGCGCCAGGTCGATGACTTCGTAGAAGACACGGAGGCGATCGCCGGCGCGCTGCATCGAGCCGGTCAGTACGATGTTCGCGCCGAGGTCGTGGCCGATTTTCTGCGGAGTGGCGTTGGCGTTTGCGTCGGCGGCAGCGGGCCGCATCACCTGCACCGAGGTGAAGTGAGCAAGACGGGCGGAAAGCGTTTCCGCCAATCCGTCGACGACGAGCTGGCCGTTGGTGTCGCCTGTCAGGTCCTTGAACGGCATCACCGCGAGGTATTTCTTAGACGGAATCACTTGAGGTGACATCGGATTCGCGGTCGCGCCGTGGCGCGCCACGAGCGCGGCGCCGCCGGCGAGCAGGAGGGCGGCGAGCACGCTGGCGGCGATCGCGATCGTCTGGCGCGACACCTTCGGCGGTCGCGGGATGTCGTCGGTGGATGTCGTCATCGTCGCGAAGCGGTCGCGGATGTTGCGGAGGTCGCGGGCCAGGTCGCGCGTCGACGAGTAGCGTTGGTTCACGTCCTTCGAAAGCAGGCGGTCGACGATCCAGCAGAACGGCTGCGGGGCCTGGCCGTTGAACTTCGTGATCGGCGGCGGCTCTTCGTGCAGGATCGCGGAGAGCGTATCGATGGCGTTGTCGGCCTCGAAGGCCGGCTTGCCTGTCGACAGCTCGTAAAGAATCGCGCCGAACGCGAACTGGTCGGAGCGGAAGTCGAGCGGCTTGCCGGTGGCCTGCTCGGGCGACATGTAGCCGACCGTGCCGAGGATCGTGCCGGGGTTCGTGCCGGGCATGTCGAGCTGCGCGGTGTCGTCTTCCTCGTTCGCGGGGCGGATGATCTTGGCCAGGCCGAAGTCGAGCACCTTCACGTAGCCGTCCTTCGTCACCATCACGTTCTCGGGTTTGAGATCGCGATGGACGATGCCCTGCTCGTGCGCGGCGGCCAGGCCGTCGGCGATCTGCGCGGCGATATCGAGCGTCTTGCGGTTCGGCAGCGGACCGTTGCTCAGCAGGCTGCGCAGATCGCGGCCGTCGATGTACTCCATCACGATGTAGGGCGAGCCGGAGCCTTGGTCCATGCCCACTTCGTGGATCGTCACGATGTTCGGGTGATTGAGCGCCGAGGCCGAGCGGGCTTCGCGCGTGAAGCGGGCCAGCGTCTCCTTGTCGCCGGAGAGACGGACCGGCAGTAACTTGATCGCCACTTTGCGGCCGAGGGAAGGGTCGCGGGCCACGTAGACCTCGCCCATTCCGCCCGCGCCGAGCGGCGCGAGAATCTGGTACTGCCCGAGCTGCTCGCGCATCACCGTCATTGAGAGGGGACCTGTTCGCGATTCTACCTTCAAGAGACGTTCATGCGAGTCGCGGAGAGAGCCTATAATCGCCGCTTCCGGATCCAGACTGATGCGATTGATGCGCGCGCTGCCGTTGGCCGTGGTGTCGCTGCTCCTTTCAGCAGCTGCTCCGTCCGACGTCGCCTTCGTGCCGTGGAAGATTCATCACGCGGGCGAGGCGTTGCCGTCGTCGCCGCTCGTTCTTTACTGGATTCCTGCGTCGGGAGACGACTTCCGCCACTCCGATCTGCTCACCTCGCGCGCGCTGGAGTCCTACGCCGCGCAGTGCGTGGCGCTGGAGGTGGTGACGTCGGACGATGCGGCAATGCTGGCCAGGCTCTCCATCGACGGACCGCTGCCGGCGGCAGTGCTTATCGATGCCTGGGGCGTCGTCGTTGGCAGAGCCGCGGGAAGCAAGGGAGTGCTTCGCGCCAGCGACGTCGAGAAGATGATGCACGACGCCATGCGCGCCCGCGAAGAATCGCTGAACGCCGATCTCGACGACGCGCCGAAAAAAATCAGCGCCGGCGATCGCGACCATGCTGTCGCGATCTACCGGCGCGTCTGGATGCAGCGCTGCGTGTTTCCGCGTCACGGCCGCGAAGCCGAGCGAGCCATGAAGAAGCTGGGCGTCGACGTCGTTGCGGAAAAATGAGCTACGGACCTACGCGGCAGAAACCTCGGCACGATTCGGTGGTGGAGCCTTGGGCAACCAACGCCGCCGGCCGTGCCGGCTAAGCGGCTTGCGGCACGCGCCGCAGCGTCCTCACCACCCACTTCCACTGACGCCGCGACTGCTGGACGTGCTGGCGCGACTGGCGGCGCGTCTGGCGCCACGATTGCGACAGCCCCTCGGCCTTCTCCTCGATGTGCTGGCGCCAAAGTTTCAGCGCCGTCTCGAGGTGCTCCATGGCCACGTGCGCGCGGCGGCGGATCTCGTCGCCGATCGTGCCTTCGGTCGCATCGATTTGCGACTTCACCAGCTTCATCGCGGCCTGCATCCGCGCCTGCTCGATCTGCGGCAGCGGCGCGGTGCGAAGGTCGGTCGCCAGTCCCAACGCCTTGAACGACGTGATCAGCCACTTCGACGGATCCCACTGATACCAGTGAATGCCATTGCGGAAGTCGGTGGGGAAGCGGTGGTGGAAGCTGTGGTAGCCCTCGCCGAGGGTGAGCATGGCCACGAACCAGTTGTCGCGGGCTGAGACTTCGGCGTTGAACAGCGGCTTGCCGAGCGTGTGCGCCAGCGAGTTCACGAAGAACGTGGTGTGGTGGATGACCGCGATGCGCAGGAAGCCGCCCCAGAGCAGCCCCGCGATCGGATCGCCGAATGCGGCGCCGATCAGCGTCGGGATGCCGAAGCCGGCACCGATCAGGATGACCTTGTGCCACTTGTTCTGCCACATCACGACCTTGTTCTTCAGAAGGTCGGGCGAGTTCGCGAACGTGTCGTCGAACTGTTCGTTCTTCACGAAAATCCAGAAGATGTGCGCCCACCAGAATCCGCGCTTGATGTTGTACGGATCCCATTCCTTGTCGATGTACTTGTGATGCACACGGTGGCTCGATGACCACCAGAGGATGGAGTTCTCCGCCGCCATCGCCCCGAAGATTGCGAACAGCACCTGCAGCACGGGCGACGCTTCGTAGGTCTTGTGCGAGAAGAAGCGGTGGTAGCCGGCGCAGATCGAGAAACCGACCAGCGCGTACATCACCATCATCAGGATCGGCATCCAGAGGTGGAAGCCATGCGTCCACGTCCATGCGGCCGTTCCGACGATTCCGATGATGGGCGTGAGAGAGAGGAACGCGATGTTCACCCAGTCTTTTTTCTGCTGCTTCGCTGTTTCGCTGATGACGGCACCTCCAAGTGCGGAGCCACGATAACCCCATTGCGCCGGACGCTATTGCTCAATTTTGCACATGCTCATCCGTTGCCAAACGTTCGTCGACCGATCGCTGAAACAATCTACGAAGTTCTTCGTTGAAATCTACGACTTGTTTCGTACATGATGCACTCACGAAGGAGAACTCCCCATGAAAACAGCGCTTCTGATCCTCCTGGCCGTCTCCATCTGCTTCGCCGTTTACGCCGCCACCGACTCGCGCAACGGCGTCTGGACGGCCGAGCTCAACGACGACGGCACCTCGCTGCAGATGACGATTTTCCGCGGCAATCACGAGACCCATCGCGGCATGGGCCACAACGGTTGGAACAACACGATGGGCTTCGAGCTGTCGCTGGCGTCGATCACGGGTCTGTCCATCGCCGACATCAAATCGACCGCGGCGAACGTCCAGTTCACGATGACGCGCCCCGCCGGCACGTTCAGTTTCGAAGGGCGCTTCGCGAACGGAAACGGAGCCGGCAATTTCAAGTTCGCCCCCAGCGAGCCGTTTGTACGCGAGATGGCCACGCTCGGCTACACCGACTTCAAGGATGACGATCTGCTCGTCTTCGCCACGACCGATTTCACGCCGCAGACGGTCCGCGATCTTCGCGCGCTCGGCTACCAGCCAACGCAGAAGGAAATCGAGGAAGTGGCGATTTTCAAGATCAACGCTCCCGCCATCAAGGAGTTCAACCGCCTCGGCTTCACGAATCTGACGCTGCGCGAGCTCGTCAATCTCCGCGTCGGCAACGTCGATGCGGCCTACGTCCAGGGGATGCGCGAGCTCGGCTACACCGACATCTCCGCACACAAGCTCGCCAACCTGGCCATCCTCGGCGTGACCCCCGCGTACGTCCGCGAGCTGCGCGCTGCAGGCCTGACGAATCTCACGCCGCAGGAGACGGAAAACCTCCGCATCGGCAACATAACCCGCGAAAAAATCGACACCTACAAACGCCTCGGCTTCACCCTGACGCCCAAAGAACTGAGCGACTTCGGCATCCACGGCGTGACGCCGAAGACAATCGAAGAGCTCCGCGCGATGGGATACACGAACCTCACCCCGCACCAGCTCATCGAAATGCGCATCTTCGGCGTGACGCCGGAGTTCATCCGCAAGATGGAAGCAAGCGGCTACAAAGCCGTCCCGGTCGACAAGCTGATCAAGATCAAGATGAGCGGGGCTGATGAATTGGTGACGGGTAAGCGGTAAAAGCTTCTCACCACAGAGGCACAGAGGGTCCTCTCCGTGCCCTCTGTGTCTCTGTGGTTCAAATCATCGGCAAGTCAACGCCACGTTCGCGAGCAGCGTCAATCGCGATCTCGTACCCCGCATCGGCATGACGCATGACGCCGGTGCCCGGATCAGCGGTCAGCACGCGTTCCAGCCGCTCGGCGGCGGAGGCCGTTCCGTCGGCGACGACCACCATCCCCGCGTGCAGCGAATAGCCGATGCCGACGCCACCGCCGTGGTGGTAGGAGACCCACGTCGCGCCGGCGGCAGTGTTCAGCAACGCGTTGAGGATCGGCCAGTCGGCGATGGCGTCCGAGCCGTCCTTCATCCCCTCGGTCTCGCGATTCGGTGAAGCGACGCTGCCCGCATCGAGATGATCGCGTCCGATCACGATCGGCGCGGACACTTTTACCGTTCGCACGAGCTCGTTGAAGAGCAGTCCTGCCTTGTCGCGCTCGCCGTAGCCGAGCCAGCAGATGCGCGCCGGCAATCCCTGGAACTCGACGCGCTTCTGGGCCATGCGAATCCAGCGATGCAGCGCGGCGTCGTGCGGGAAGAGGTCGAGGATCGCTTCATCCGTCACGAACAGATCATTCGGATCGCCGGACAGCGCCGCCCAGCGGAATGGACCGCGTCCTTCGCAGAACAGCGGGCGGATGAACAGCGGCACGAAGCCGCCCACTTCGAACGCGTCCGCGACGCCGGCTTTCAGCGCTTGCCCGCGCAGGTTGTTGCCGTAGTCGAACGTGATCGCGCCGCGGCGCTGCAGCTCCAGCATCGCGCGCATGTGGCGGGCCATCGTGTCGTACGACAGCTCGATGTACGCGTCGGGACTGCTATCGCGCATCGCCAGCGCCGCGTCGTACGACATCCCCGCGGGGACGTAACCATTCAGCTCGTCGTGCGCCGAGGTCTGGTCGGTGAGGATGTCGGGGACGAGGTTTCGTTCGATGAGCGCTTCGAGCAGCTCGACCGCATTCGCGACGACGCCGATCGACACCGCCTCTCCTCGGTCGCGCGCTTCGAGCGCGCGCTTGATCGCCGTATCGAGCGACGGCGCGGATTCGTCGAGGTATCGCTTGTCGAGACGGCGCTGAATGCGCGACGGATCGACTTCCGCCACCAGCGCCGTGGCCTCGTTCATCGTCGCCGCGAGCGGCTGCGCGCCGCCCATCCCGCCCAGCCCCGCCGTCACCACCAGCTTTCCTCGGAGCGAATTGTCGAAGCGCGTTTTCGCCACCGACGCGAAGCACTCGAACGTTCCCTGCAGGATTCCCTGCGTGCCGATGTAGATCCACGAGCCCGCCGTCATCTGCCCGTACATCGTCAGACCCAGGGCGTCGAGACGGCGGAACTCGTCCCATGTGGCCCAGTGCGGGACGATGTTCGAGTTCGCGATGAGCACCCGCGGCGCGTTTTCATGCGTGCGGAAAACGCCGACCGGCTTGCCCGACTGCACCAGCAGCGTTTCATCATTCTTCAACCGCTTCAGCGTCGCCACGATCGCGTCGAAACACTCCCAGTTGCGCGCCGCCTTGCCGATGCCGCCGTAGACGATGAGATGCTCCGGCCGCTCCGCCACCTCCGGATCGAGATTGTTCATCAGCATCCGCAGCGCCGCCTCCTGCTGCCACCCGAGGCAGGAGATGGAGGTGCCGCGCGGGGAGCGGATGACGCGTGTTTCCTCGATGGTGGTGGTCATGGCGGCGATTCTAAAACCTTTGCACCACAGAGACACAGAGATCACAGAGGAGTCTCTCCGTGTCCTCTGTGCCTCCGTGGTTCAATGCCTTCCGATGGCCAGTGGAAGCAGCAGCACAGACAAGAGTGTCTGTGCCACACCATCCTGCCGTACTTGCGCGGTTGCTGGTACTCGCGAGAGCGAGTGTGGCACAGACACTCTTGTCTGTGCTTGGGCAACATGCAGGGCCTGATGTTGGTAACCCCGGGAACGCTGCTCGCGCTCTCCGTCGCTCGGAGGTGAGAGGAAATCGCTGAAGCCATTGAGCTTACGGCTACCCGCGCGCCTCACCTGCACCAATGCGACCCCTCTTGTCGCACTGCGACGCGCCCCGCGTCACGCTGCGACAAGCCCGCGTCGCACTGCGACAAGCCCGCGTCGCACTGCGACAAGCCCGCGTCACGCTGCGACACGCCC
>Ga0207677_10000574_pt1 | contig 22906 bp, 31 predicted proteins | sample KBSMisM42_FD_184311 | JGI IMG/M metagenome (GOLD analysis project Ga0207677, IMG submission 184311) | Miscanthus rhizosphere microbial communities from Kellogg Biological Station, Michigan, USA - KBS Miscanthus M4-2 (SPAdes) (version 2) | ecosystem: Host-associated > Plants > Roots >...
CTTTACAGGTAGTATTCGCGCCCGCATGCTCACACGGCCAGTGTGTGCCCGTCACGGGTAAATGACGGGGCTCCTTTCCCATCAGTACCGGCCCGACGGACTAACTGTGCAGACCGGGTTCCTCATTCGCCGCCTGAAGGTGTCCCCCGCGCGCTTTGGCAGCCTGTACGGCCCGAACAACCCATGACGGGATACCTGGGCCACCCTCACCCGTCACACGCCCGTAGAAGCCGTCATTGCACTGCGAGCAGACCACGCGCACGGTGTCAGTCCGGTAGAAGGCCACGTTGATTTGGCCGGTATGCGGGCAATTTGACTTCAAAACGGACCTTTGCGCGATTTGTTCTGCAGATGGGCGAGCAGGCGATTCGTGCCGGCGATCATCGTTTCGTACATGAGCTGGTAGTCGTCGGCTAAGGCTTTGAGGATGCGGCGATACTCGGCCGGACTGACCAGTTCGTCAGGATGGCGCTCAAGGTCGCGGGCGCGTTCGTAGGGGGTCACTCTTCGAACTCCTTCATCACAGCCCATATTCCTGCGCCGAGACACGCAATGTGGATGTATGCCAGGAACATGTATCTCAATTCGTCCCCTTTTTGGACTGGCGCCCAGACAGTTACGCCAGTAAATGCGTAATAGACCATGCTGGCAAGTGATAGCAATCCAAGAAAAATGAGAATTTTGTTCATGATTGAATCCTCCATTCACCCTTGGCGCCCGCATCATACGGACACTGCGACGGACTGCGCGGATGAGCATACCAGCGCATCGGCTGCGGCCGCGTCCATGGCTCACCGGACGACTGCATGTTGCGGATCGGGTGCTTGAGGAAGTTGGTGGCGATCACGTCGACCTCTTGCTCAACGTCTCGCGAATCATCCGCTCGGCCATCGCGTAATCGACGGTGCCGCCGCGTTTGGCAGCTTGCATCAGCCAGAGGCAGCCGCAGAGGGTTTGTTCGAGGTCTTCGATGTAGTCGGTATCGGTGGCAATTGTTTGACTGGCCGCGGCGTTTTTCACCATGGACAGCGGCGTTGGCAATGTGTGAGTCGGCAGCATGAGGTTACTCCTTTTAAGTTGACAAACGCGTAATAGGCACGCTATATTGAGCGCATGAGTACACCGATGTCAAGTAAAACCGTTCAAGCGCTGGAGCTGGTCGATAGCAACCAGATGACAGCCTATGCCGCCGCGAAGCACTGCAAGATCGCGCTTAGCACCATTTACAGGGCGATCAAGCGGCGTGACAATCCCCCGGTGCAGGCAACACACGCCACGCCTGCGCCCTTCCCGGTGAAAGCCGGGCTTTTTATTCCTCCACGTAGCTTAGCGGGCAGAGTACAGTCATCGGCTGTGGGCGCAGGTTCGAATCCTGCCGTGGAGTCCCGTCTCAATGCTGAAGCGGCGGAACTTGGACTGGTCAGAACGGCCGGCGAGTCGGATGAGTCGCTGGGGGCCAGGATCGAGCAGTTGAAGCGGTTGAGGGCGATGTAGTTGACGCTTTGTTTCATCTGTGAAATACTATTTTCATGGATGAATTAGAGAAGTTGACCCGGGAACTCGCCCCGATGACCATAAGCGAGCTGAAAGCCGTCGCAACGCGCGGCGGCGTGCCTTGGCAGAGCGTGTATCGAATCGCTGCCGGCCGTACTACCAATCCCACATTCAGGACCGTGGAAGGCATTCGCCGCGGCCTCCAGGGGGCGCCATGCCCAACCGAATAGTGCGCGAGGGGATCCTGTCCAGCGAGCGCATTGACCGATTGCGAGGGTGGGGCTCGGAATGCTTTTATCGTCGCGTGCTGTCCATCGTTGACGACTTCGGCCGCTTCTACGGAAACACGGCGCTCATTCGATCCGCATGTTACCCGCTCAAGATCGATTCGGTGCGTCACGATGATATTGAGGACTGGCTGGCCGATTGCGTCGAGGCAAAACTCCTCAGCACGTACGAGCATGAAGGCAAGAGATACCTGCAAGTGATTGATTTCCGCCAACAACTTCGATCAGCGAAAAGCAAATTCCCCGATCCTCCCGGCACAACAACCAGCAAATGCGCAGCAGATGCTAAGCAGATGAAATCAAATGCGCACTTAGACGTTGACGGAGTCGTATTCGGAGTCGTATCCGTAGACGGAGGCGGAGGCGATATACCGCGCAAGAAGGGAAAGCGACAGCCATCGACCCCATTACCCCCCAATTTCGCCATCTCCGATCGGGTTGAAGCTTGGGCGAAAGAGAGGGGATACGACCGGCTACCGGAAAGGCTTGAGCAGTTCGTCGGCTATGTCAGGCGAAGCGGTAAGACGTACGTCGATTGGGATGAGGCACTGATGAGCGCGATCCGCGAAGATTGGGCAAAACTGACGAAAGGAAAAATCAATGGGCACGGCAATGCAAGAGACACCTCACGAAAGCGCACCATCAAAGGACTCACAGGATTTGACCCCGACGCAATCGAGGGCGTTTCAACCCGAACTGATTGAGCGACTCTTCGCGAGATTGGCAGCGATGTACGGCAACCGCTTCGCGGACATGTGGCGTGACATCAACATCACCGAGGTAAAGGCATGCTGGGCTCATGAACTCTGCGCCTATTCGGTTGAGCAGGTTGGCATGGCAGTCGATGGATTGAGGAACAACAACTTCCCACCAACACTTCCAGAGTTCCTGCACCTCTGCGAACAAGCACGCATTGCCAGGCCACGCATTTCAAAGTCGCCAGAGATGCCAGTCCTGATGCAGATCAGCCCTGAAGAAACCGAAGCCGCGAGATTGCGATGCTTTGAAACTGCGCAACGACTTCGACTGGTCAAGACGCTCAAGGAGGCAGTCGGTGAGCAGAACTGACGACCTCAACAAACTCGGCCAGCAGCACCAGATGCCGCGTAGACCGAATGAAACCGACCAGGACTACTGGTATCGCTTGCAGTTCAAGACCGTGCCACTCAAGAAGCCTCGCGCGCGAATACGCGGTAAACAGACCCTATGCAACTGAGTATGCATTTGCAATCGAGTTGCAAAAAGGTTTCACGTTTTACCAAGACGATCGAAGGGTCGGATGGTAACGCGCCGCTCCTCCTGTCCAGCCCGAGACCACCCCGTCCCGACGGCCACCGAGCGACCAGGCGAATGGCCGGCGCGAGGGCAAAAAGTGGCGCCGTCAGTGAGAGTGGTTCGCATCCTGCATGTAAGTCATTGATTATATGGACAACGCCATTTAACATAATAAAGATTATACGTTTGTGCAGTGCAGCAATCGCCCATTTTTCCCCTCGCGCGAACTCAGGGACTTTTCTTCCCTCCCCGACCCCGGCGTGGCGTTGAAGCTGAACGCCCTCCGCAAATGCCACCCCTCCACCACCTTTTTTTGAGATAGGATTACCCATGAGCCCAAAGAACGAATCGGCCCCGGTACGAGAGATTGACCTTGCTGCCCGTGAATACCTGGCAGAGACGGCAATCGCGGTCATAAACGAGCGGATGGGCAGTGATCCGCTGTCCGAAATCAAGACGCGGATTTTGCAAAACGTTCGAGCTGCGGAAAGTGAGCGCGGCCGAATTGTTCCGCTGATTGAGCGATTCACGAAGGAACGCGCGCTGATTCAGCGAAAAGACGGCGGGGACAATTTCCTTGCGTCCGTCCTGCAGGGAAAAATTGACCAGATGGAATTGAATCGGCTGCAGATTCAGCTGATGATAGCGAAAATGAACATTGCGCTCGAGATGCTGGCGCAGTACCACTACGTTCGGGAAGTCAGGGATGCGCCGGCTGATCGATTGCCCAGCCGACCGCTCCCAATGTTGCGATGACCGTCGACACCAACCTCCTCAAAATCGTCTCCGGGGATCGCGCCCTCGGTGCCTCCATGCTGTTCAAGCATCGGCATCCCCAGGAGTCGGCGCCGATGCACACGCAGATGATGGACGCGTGGTCAGGGGCCGATGAGTTCGTGCTGATCGAGGCATTCCGGAAAGCGGCCAAGTCGACGACCTGCGAAGAGGCTCTCATCATGGAAGGCGCATTCGGCAACTTTCACTATTGGCTACTGATCGGCGAGACCTACGACAAGGCGGTCCAGCGGCTGCAGGCAATCGATTACGAGGCGCGGACGAATGTGAAGTTGCATCACCTGTTCGGCAACAAGGTGCTGGCGCGGAAGTCGACCGAGAACAAGATGTTTTTCCGGTCCGGGGCCGTGATCCAGGCGCTGGGCTGGGAGCAGGAACTACAGTCGTTCAAACACCACGAATTCCGCCCGGATGGCGTCTGGCTGGACGACATTGAGAACAAGGAAAGCGTCCGCGATTCCGCCGCGGTCGAGGCGGGGATGCGGAAATTCTTTCTCGAACTCCTGCCGGCCTTGGGACAGGGTAAGCGCCGCATTCGCTTTACCCAGACGCGCCGTGCGGAGGATTGCATGGTCACGCGCCTGGCTGTGAATCCCGAATGGCTCTACATCGCTTTTCCGGTCTGCGATGGCGACCCGGATGACCCGAATACGAAATCGAACTGGCCGGGCAATTTTCCGATGGAATGGGTACGCCGCGAGAAACGGATGTACGAGAGCGCCGGCAAGCTGCAGGAATTCAAGCAGGCATTCATGCTCGATGTGAGCAACCCGGAAGGGAAGCCATTCAAAGACGAGATGATCCAGGGCGTCGACATCTCGCCCTGGCATTGGATGGCGCGCTATGCGATTTACGACCCCGCGCGGACGGCCAACAAGGAGCGGACCAAAAAAGTCGGCAAGTCGGACCGCTATGGGAAAGTCGTGGTCTCGAAGATGGGTTCGAAGATCTTAGTCCATGAGTCATCCGGAAACTTTTGGCAGCCGGACGAGATGATCGATGATCTGTTCGCGACCAATGAGCGGCACGCGCTGGCGAAACTGGGGATCGAGAAGAATTCCCTGGACGACTGGATCATGCAGCCGATCCGGCTGAAGATGATGACCAATGGCCAGTCACTGCCACTGGTGGCCCTGACGGCCCCGCAGGATCGCTCGAAAGAGGATTTCATCCTGGGACTGCAGCCGTTTTTCGAAGCGGGCGACGTGGTGCTGGTGGGTGGCCGGGTCGCGCATCCGCAGCTGGTCGCCGAGGCGCTGAACTTTCCGCAGGGCTCGCGTGATATTCTGAACGCCCTGGCCTATAGCCTGAAAATGTTCTCGGGGCAGACCGTGTATCCAGATTTCAACGCATCGAACATTGGCGAAGCGCCGGAACCGAAACGAGGGGAGACCGTCTATGTGGGATTTCATGCCAACGCTCACGAAACCGTTTGTGTTGCCCTGCTCCGTGACGGTCGACGCCTCACCGTCGCCTTCGATGCGGTGCGGACTGGTTCAGATGCCGTTAAGGACCTGGCTTTCGAACTCCGGGCCCATTTCCCCCTGGCCGCGTTTTCGATCTGGTCGCCAGCCGAAGTTCACGACCAATGGCAGCGTATCCCCCTTATCCCAGCACTTCGTGCCGAGCGCCTTAGCGTGTACCGGGGTGAACACACTGCAGTAGCGAAAGGGTGCCTGTCGGACCGGATTCGGATGGAATGGCATGGGAAGAAACTCCTGATCGTCGACCGGGATGCGAAACTGACCCTGAACTCGCTGTCGGTGGGGTATGCGCACGAAATCAAGCGCGGCGGGACGGTGGCGCCGCAGCCCGAGGAGGGGACCAGCCGATTGATTGCGGAGGCGATTGAGTCGATGGTGGCGATACTGGACAAGTCGCAGGACGCGGGGACGCTGCCCGCCGGCGCACATACCGCCGTGACACCGGACGGTTACACCTACGTGACCGCCCGCCCGCAAAGACGATGAAAACCTGCAACAAGTGCGGTATCGAGAAGTCACCGGATTGCTTTTATCTGGTGCATTCATACGAATGCAAGGATTGCGTAAAAAGCCGCGCCAAAAACTATTACTACCAAGCTCGCGATGCGGCTGGCAAAGGGCCGAGAAAACCCAAGCGCAGCCCTGAAGAAATCCGCGCAATAGATCGAGTAAGGTCCGCAAAATTCCGGAAGGAGCAGCCGGAACTTTCAAAGCAACGGCGCACGCTCGCCTGTCGCAGATGGACAAAGAAATATCCAGAAAAGAGCGCAGAACGCGCGCGCGGCAGGGAAGCGCAAAAGAAAGGCGCAACGCCGCGCTGGGCGAATAAATTCATCATGCAGGAGATTTATCATTTGTCATGGCTGCGAACGCGTGTCACAGGGCTGCAATTCCATGTTGACCATATCGTCCCATTGAATTCGCCGCTGGTGTGTGGCTTACACGTCGAGCACAACTTGCAAATTCTAGACGGTGGTAGTAACGTTGCCAAATCGAACCGTAGCTGGCCGGACATGCCAGAGTAAATTTTCCAGGAGATTCACATGGCTATCTCGAAAACGCACAGCAAAAAGGCTCCCAGCCAGTCCCCCGTGGACTTTTTCAAGCTCCAGCAACAAGGCGGCACGCACGGTAAAGCGACCAGCGTACCGGATAAGCTGACCGGCGGCCCGATGCGCGAGCAGATTTACGGCCGCAAAACCCTGTCGAAGCAGTAAACCGTGAAGCCCGGCGATTCCCTGCCCTTCGTGGCACCGTTCAGCCTGTCATACCCGAAGGCTGAATCGGTCTGCGTGGTGACGAAAGTCCACAAGGACGGCACTATCGACGTCATCGCCGAAGATGGTTTCGAGACGCCGTATGCGGCCGTTATGGTGATCGCTGATGGCGCCGACCATCCCGCCAATGGCCCCTTTGCCATTGCCCCGCCCGCTTCTGCGAAGAAGGAAAAGTCATGAAAGCGAAAACCGGAAAGAATCTGAAGATCAAGGATAAGCCCAAGTCGGTGTCGATGATGGGCAAGTCCACCGAGCCCTGGAAAGAAAAGGCCAAAAAGCCCGAGGCTGATGCGAAGCCGAAGAATCCGGGCCCCAAGTCCACCAACAAAAACGCCAAGTCGATGAACTCGGCGAAGATGAAGAAACTCACCGGCACGCTGATCTGATGGCCATCGGAAAAAAAAAGAGAAAAAATCGACCAAGCTGAAAAGCGCGGAGGTTGATAGCAAGGCCGCGCCTGACGCATTGGAGACGGGCGCGAAGGCGGAAAACTGGGCTGAAGACCCTGACGTCATCGAAGAGGCCAACAAGTTTTACCCGCTGATCGTCCAGCAGTTCGAGAATCAGTCCGAACAGTCGGATCGCATCGAAGAATATTTCAACATCTACAATGCCCAGCCGGACGAGAACCTGCAGTACACCGGGAACTCGCAAAGCTATGTGCCGGCTGTGCGCGACTGCATCAACGCGCGCGCCAAGCGAACGCTCAAGCAGCTATTCCCCGTCAACCACCGCCATGTGGACGGCGTGACGACCGACGGCAAGGTTCCCTATACCCAGTTGTCTCTCCTCGAGCATTACATCCGCACCACCAACCTGAAAACCATCGTGCGCACCGATCTGGTGTCTGGCGACGTGACCGGCCAATGGAACCTGATGGTCGAATGGTCGAAATCGAAGCGAAAGGTCACCAGCCTGGTCAAAAAGCCGCCAGTGATCCAGCAGATCGACGGAGAGGATGTGAAAGACTTGGGCCTGATCGATGTCGCCAGCGAGGACGAAGAAGGCACCGAGGAAAAGGAAATCATCGAAGAGGGGCCGGAAGTCATTGAATTCGCGACCGAGGACCTGGCCGTCATCCCGCCGACCTGCAACGACCTGCAAAAGGCCAAGTGCGTGGCGCTGCGCCTGCGCATGTCGAAAGAGGCGGTCCAGGAATATGTCGACGACGGGGTATTCATCCTGCCGGACGGCGCCGACATTGACGACCTGTTCAACCAGACCGGAAAACTGAAATCCAAGCGCGATCGTGCGAAGAAACAAACCGAGGATGCCGGTATCAAAACGAACGGCACCTACAAGCACCTGCTCGTTTTCATGGCCTACGGGAAACTGGACCTGGGCGGCGAAAGCAAGGAATCCGCAATCATGTATTTCGCCGGTCCCGACATGCCGCTGGGCATCATCCGGAATCCGCTGTGGTCGAAGAAAATCCCGATCCTGAGTAAGCCCGTCGAGCGGGTTGCCGGTTCGTTCTTCGGCAAGTCGAAAATCGAGCCCGTGAAATTCATGCAGTGGAACCTCTGCGACTTTTTCAACATGGGCCAGGATTCGGCCATGTATTCGCTATTGCCGGTCTTCGCGGTGGATCCACTGAAAACGCCGCAATGGGCAAACATGACGATGGGCTTGGCCGCAGTCTGGCCGGTGGCGCCCGCGGATGTGAAGCCTCTCCAATTCCCGCAGCTCTGGAAAGATTCGGCGGGCATCTGTGAGTTCATCGAAAAGCGCATCTGGGCGGCGATGGACGTGAACGAAATGATGATGGGCAAGACGCCATCGGGCCGCAAGAACAACGCCATGATCGGCAACATGCAGCAGGAGCAGGCTACCAACATTTCCGACAATGCCGAGGCATACGAGGAAGTCATGCTGACGCCACTGGTGGAACTGCTCTTCGAGTTCGACCAGCAGTTCCGCACCGATGACGTCATGATCGAGCAGCGCGGCGAGATTGGAGTCAAGGCCGCGATTGAGGTCATCCCGCCGCAGGAGTGGGACGAACGATATTTCTTCCGCTGGTCCGGCACCGCCTACCAACTCAACATGTCGCGCATGCAGCAGCAAATCGCCTGGGTGAACGTGATGAAGGGTATCCCGCCGCAGATGATGGGCGGCAAGACGCTCGACCTGTCGCCGATGCTGGAAGCCGGGACCGAGAACATGTTCGGGCCGGAACTGGCCCCGCTGATCCTGAAAGACGAGCGGAACATGTACACCGTGCCGCCGACCGTCGAGAACGAAATCATGCATAACGGTATGCCGGTGGACGTGCACGATGCGGACAACGACACCGAACACTTGCAATCGCACATGCAGGCCGCCAGCGCCAACAGTGACCCGCAGGGCATCTACAAGACGCACATGGGTGCGCACATGATGAGCATGCAGAAAAAGCGCGAGAAGATGCAGGCGCAGCAGGGCGGCCTGCCGGGAATGCCCGGCGGCGCAGGTCCGGGCGTCGCCGGCGCACCGCGGCCGGGTGCGCAGCCGATGCCGGGCCGTCCGGGGCAGCAGCCACCTGGCGCCGTCCAGCAAGACAACATGGAAGGCGCGCCAGGCCGTGGATAATTTCCTTGGCATTCCCGTGACAGTGGATCGATCCTCGAAGCGGTATTTTATTGCCGAAGCGCGCGGCATCTGGCCCTGCAAGCGAATTGTCGTCAGCCCGCATTTTTTGCTGATGCATCCGAATCACCAGCGCGCCGTGATCGCGCATGAGGCCGGGCATTGCAAAAACCTTCACATGGAGAAGCGCATTCTGGCGCTCCCATTCCTGTTCCTGGTGCCCGCGTGGATTCAAGAATTCACCCACGATCAGGAGATGGAAGCCGATGAATTTGCCGCGCGCGCAGGTTACGGCTTAGACTTGGCGGAAATGCTGGACCGGCACACCTTCGGCGAAAGTCAGTTCTACCCCAGCAATGCCACGCGCAGTTCACGTTTGAGGGAGATTTGCAATGAAATGGCTACTGCTTAAATTTCTGCGGCTCGGCATTGGTGCCAGCGAGGCGACCGTCACCGGACAGCGCCAGCCTTTGGGCTATTTCCAATGGACGGTAGGGGCGGGCGCAACACTTTTGTCCGCGCAAATTCCAGCCGCATTGACGACAGCGATGCGAGCCAAGGGCGCAGTTCCCGGTTTCGCCATCATCCAAAACAACGTGGCCGCATCCTCCGTGCGCTGGCGAGATGACGGCACGGCCCCCACCGCCGCAATTGGCATGGTGCTGGGTGTTGCAGAGCTGGATTACTCCGGAGATATTCTCAATTTCCAAGCCATCATTGCCACCGGCGCACCAGTGCTGGATGTGACACTGTACGCATGAAAATGAATTCCTTAGTTGCCGCCATTCGGCGACTTTTCCATATCGGCACCGGCGATATTCAGACGCAATCGCCCGCGTTCAATTTCGCCGGATTGCCCGTCGCCTCTGGTGTGGCACCAAGCAATCTGCTCTACGTTGTGCAAAACGGCCAGGCGTTTCAGATGCCGATGTCGTTGGCATTCAGTATTTTCGGTATTGGCGCACCTAATGCCTTGGCGTTGTCACTTGCCACCGCATATCAGGCGACCGATCCCACCAAGGCCGCTCTGGTCACCGTCAATATCACCTCAACCGCGTCTATCACGCTCGCCGTCGGGACCACCAATACCGCAGACGTTTTGATCGGTGCGACCAATGCCGTTGCGGGCGGCACCGGGTCCGCTATTGGCAAATATCGCAATAGCCAGACGGGTGCGCTCGTCGTGGGTGCGAACCTCAATACGGATTCAACGGTGCAATACACATTTTTCCTCCCCGCCGGTTGGTTTTTCGCCGTGCGACAGACTGCTGGCGCCGTAACCATCGTCAACGCTTTCGACCAATCCATCGGATAGTTGACACACACTTACATCCGGGAATAGAGTACGCACAATCGCACTGAGGAGATGGGCATGAAACTGAATAAAATCGCAGCATCGGTTCGCAACTACCTGTCTCTCGGCGTCGGCATTCCGATCCCCGCTCTGGGCTCGCAATTCCAGATTGATGGCAACATTATCGAGCCCGGCTCATTCCTGGGCGTGTTCAATCAGATTGTTGCCGCCGCAGTGGCTGCCGATCAGGTGCCCTTCACCACCAGCGCCGCCGCGTCGATCACGCTGACCGCGCTGCAAAACCTTGAACTGCGCCTGACCAACGGTGGCGCGGTCGTCGTGACGCTGGATTCCGCGTACAACATCGTCAACTCGCTCAATGGGCCGTTTGTCGGCCAAGCTTTCCCCTTCCAGATCGCAGCAACCGGTGCCACCACCGTGGCCGCGCCAACCCTGACAGGTTCCGGCGTCACGCTGTCCGGCACTACCACTGTTCTGGCGGCTGCTCAACGCTGGTATCAGGGTCTCGTTACCCAGATCGCGACTACCAGCGGCGCCGCACTCACCGCCGGCACCACCTTTACCTCGCTGACGCAAATCGGCACGACCAACCGCTACACCGTCGTTCTCGGCACCAACGCGATTGTCCCGACGGTCGGCCAGGTCATCTTCATCAACTTCACCGCCGGTTCACTGGCAGGTGTATCCGGCTGGTTCCCGATCGATCTGGTGTCCTCGGCAACCTCTTTCGTGATCACGATCCCCGGCGCTGCTGCCACCGCGACCGCCGCCACGCTGCCCGGCACGACCGTTGTTCCGGTTTCGCAGTACACCCCCGGTATGGTGGGCGTGTTCTCGCCGCTGCTGACCGTTACCGGGATGTACGCGACCGCCACCGCTGTCATCACGGTTTAAGGTGCTGCCATGTTGAAACGACTTGTGAAATTCCTCTCTCTCGGCCTGATTTCGCAGCCGATCGGCGGCATCGTGCCGGACAAGTCGGCTATTTTTGGCCTGATGGGCACCATGGCGAACTTGAACCTCTATTCGGAGGCTGTGATTTCGCTGGCAACTTCGGGCACGAATATCACCCTCACGGCGGCTCAAGCAATTATCGGTGTAACCCGCCTGACCACGGGTGCGTCCGGCGGCTTCACGATCACGCTGCCTTCCACGGCACAATTGTTGGCCGCGTTATCTCCCGCCACGATTCCCACTGATGGCACTTTCGCCATTCCGATCTCGTTCCAGAACGACGGCACCGGCCAGACTGGCACACTGACTGTGGGTGACGCGTCGACGACGATCACCGGCACCGCAACGATCGCCAACAACACCCGCCGCTTGTTCATGCTGACGGTCAATGCCGGCGGCACCACGATTTCCCTGCAAAACATCGGTTCCCTCGCGCTCTAAAGGACGACTATGCGCCTCATCTCAAAGTGGTATCTCTACCTGCTGGCGTTTCTGACGCTTGGCATTGAACCCGAACCTGATCCCGAGCCGGACCCGGAACCCGATCCTGAGCCGGAACCCGAACCGGATGACGATATTCCGGACCCGAATGCCGATCCGGAGCCAGAACCTGAGCCCGACCCCGAAGAACGAGTTCGCGCAGCCAGTGCGCGCGCTGAAGCCGCCGAGCGGCGCGCCGCCGAAGCGGAAGAGCGCGCACGCCGCGCCGCGCCGCCGCCCACGCCGAATATCGACCCCCAGTTTGCCGAGGAAGAGCGCAAGCTGGCCGATTCCAAGACTTCGGATCTGGAAAAATGGCAGATTCAGTCCAATCGCGCCATGCGCCAGTCCAATGCGACCGCGCACCAGACGCTCATGCAGGCCAAGGACTTGGCCGATAAGGCGGACTTCAAGGAATTGCTCGCCTCGAAGCCTGGCCTCGCCAAGCGTTACGCCGAGCGCGTCGAAGCGACCTTGAAGGAAAAGCGCGCGCAGGGTTTCAACCCTGACCGCAAGTTCATCCTGCAAGTGCTGATTGGTGAAGATGCCGTCAATGGCAAGCTCTCTTCGACCAAGCCGCCGAAACCCGCCGCAAAACCCGCTGTCGACCGTGGTCGCGCCAGTCTGCCGCGCGGTGATGTGCGCGGCCGTGGCGCCCCGAATTCCGAATCTGCAAAACGCCGTGCCCGTCTGGAAAACGTCATCATCTGAGGTCTATACCATGAAAAAAATCTTTCACATCCTTTGCGCTTTCCTCACCCTCGGTGTAGTCAATGCCGCCGCCGGCTTCTCGGCCGACGTCGAAAACTACATCCAGGAGGAAGTGGAACCGCTTGCGCGCCGCCAACTGGTTGCCTACCAGTTCGGCAAACCGCTGCATCTGGACGTGAATCGCGGTACGACCTACACGGCCAGCCGTTATCAGCGCCTCCCGCTGCCATTTGCGCAGTTGCAAGAGGGTGTGGCGCCGACCGGTGAAGCGATGACCTTGTTCCAGGTGTCCGCGACTGCCCAGCAATGGGGCGATTGCGTGATCATCACCGACGTGGCGAACCTGACCATCAAGCATCCGCTGTTCCAGCAGGCTATCCAACTGGTCTCAATCCAGATGCCGGAAACGTTCGAACGCAACACGTTCAATACCCTCATGGCCGCCAACCAGGTGAACTACGCCAACGGTCGCGCCAACCGCGCCGCACTGGTGGCCACCGACGTGATGAGCCCGCACGAATCAAACAAGGTCGTCGGCTCGCTGCTGACCTATGGCGCCCCTCGCTTCAACGGCGACGAGCGCGAGGACATGATGATCGAAGCGGGCGCTTATCGCGATCCGTCGAAATCCCCGGCTGTCATGCAGCACTATGTCGGCATTATCCACCCGCTGCCCGCGCAGGACATGCGCGAAAACTCGCAGGTGAATACCGCCTGGGCGTTCAGTGATGTGAATCGCCTCTACAACAACGAGCTCGGCCCATTCGGCGGCGTTCGCTTTGTGGAATCGAACATGGTCCCGTACTGGACTGGCAATGCGCTGGTCACGGGTACGGCGTCTGCTGTCGGTGGTTCGCTGGCAACCTCGGCCACCTACAACATCCAGGTGACCGCATCGCCGGTGCTGACCTCGGTCGAGCAGCAGATTTATCAGGTGTCCGGCAATATCTCGGTCACCGGCCCGACCGGTTCCATCACCGTTACCCTGCCGACGCGCCCCGGCTATGTGTTCAACGTCTATATCGGCACCTCTGCGGCACCGTCGAACTTGGCGCTGACCACTTCCGGCCCCGGCACTGGCCCGCTGGCTGGTCAAGCCACGCAGTTGGCCTCCGGTTCCACCGTTGTCCTGACCGGTATCGGTGTCGCCCAGACTCCGCCTGCCGCGCCTGCCACCGGCGTGACCGTGTTCCCGACGATCTTCATCGGTAATCACAGCTATGGCCAGGTGATTCTGGAAAACCCGGAATTCCACTACCTGACCGGCGCCGACAAGTCCGACCGTCTGAACCAGACGCGTGTGGTGTCGTGGAAAGCGTTCTACGGCTCGATCATCCTGAATCAGGCATTCCTGGCTCGGGTTGAATCGTCCAGCGCCTTCACGCCGGGCTATAGTGCAGGTACGATGGCTGACCTGTCGTAATCTCAATAGGGGCGGCATCGGGCCGCCCCGTTCTCTGGAGTAGTCATGAAAAAGCAACCACCCGCAAAGGTAGACCAGCCGGGCGTCTCTAAAGTCGCGTCCATTTCCGGCACGTCGAAAGAAGATGTTCAGGCTTTGATGGCCCAGATTGCTGACCTCAAGTCACAGCTCGAGGTCAGCGAAACGAAACGCACCGATGCCGAAAAGGCCGCGCTTGCCGCCGCCGAATCGCAGGGCATGCTGATGCAGCGCGACATCCAGGAAGTCCTGACCGGCCGCACGGTCGAGATGCGCGTGTTCAGCCACTACAAGGAAACGGGTAGCTACAAGGACAACGGCGATCCCATTGTCAAACCGGTTTTCGTGAAGAAAGACATTCCGACCTATTTTTACAAGGTGGATATGCCCCCCGTTGGCGGGATGGACCTGAAATTGAATGGTCAGTCTTTCTACCATGGCACCGTATACGAGTTCGACATCGACACGCTGCGCACGGTGAAAGAGATGATCTATCGCCTCTGGGATCACGACCGCAGCATCCACGGTTCGGACGAAAACGCGTACCGTACCCCTGAAGAACGTCGCCTGTCGGCGAGGGGATAAACATGGAAGAGACCAATCCCCTCACCCGCGCGGTCGTCGGCACCTTTCAATCGACCATCCAACTCACGCAGCAGCGTTCGCTCGTCATCACTGGACACATCTACAGTGATGACACCAAGCCCGAAATCAACGAGCGAATCGACCTCTACCAGGACGTGCTGGACCGCCAGTTCATCCGCGCCGACATCCTGAACAAGAAAGCGCAAGTCACCGCCCAGTTGCAAGGTATCGAGCAGTTCAAGCAGCAGCTCGAGGACTTGAAAGTCCGCCAGCATGCGGTCGGCACGAAGAAAATTTCGTCGCAGGAGAAACTTGCGTTGCAAAACGGCGAGCAGACCATCATCAACGCCCAGAAAAATATCGACAGGCTGGAAGCCGATATTGCGGACGCCGAAAAGAAACTCGCAGCGTGATACGTGCAAGCATCAGCCATCTGCCTATTGATCTCGCGCGAAGCCAAAGGTGGCGCCGGCATGACGCAAATTGCCGGCCAATACCTGAACCTCGTTCTTGAAGACCTCAAGCTAAATCGCGACCTGCAAGTAAATCGCGTCACGCAGCCGCTGAATGTGACCGCCGGGACGTACGGACCTTTCCTGCTCCCGGCGGATTATCTTCGCACCTATGACATGACCTACCCGCTGCAGGGTCCGAACGGGATGACGCAGTTCCTGATTCCGATCACGATGGAGCAGTGGGACGCCGAGTTCAAAACTAGCGCGACGGCCAATTATCCCTATGAGTTCGCCTGCGACCTGTCGACGCAAGCGCAGACATGGGATAGCGGGATTCCCGGCCAAGGCGTCATGACGTCGGCGGGCAAGGTGTACATCTATCCGCAGTCCAATGGCGCCATCGCGATCACGCACCGCTATATGAAGAACCAACCGGACCTGATCAACCCGCACACCAGCACGGAAATCCCCTGGTTCCCGTTCACGCAATACCTGCTGAAACAGGCTGCCGGGCTCATGATGGGCATGACGGGCGATGACCGGCAAGGGGCATATCTGGCCGCCGCCGAGGAGATGCTGCGCCCGTACCTGATTCAGGAAGGGTCAGAACAGCGCGCGGTGCACTCGATCGAATTGGATCCGCGTCATTTCAAGTCCAATCGCGGCCTGCGCCCCACCAAAGTCAATCCCTACTAGGCGGCTGCCATGGCGATCAATAACAGCCAGCCGATGCGTTTCACCGCTCGCGGACTCACGGACGCGTTTGACGCCACCGACGAATTCAAGGGTGCGTGCCAGTCCCTCGCGAACCTGATTTTTGACAATTCCAACCCGGAGATTGTCGTCCCGCGGCCCGGCGTCGTGCAGCTTGCCGATCTGAGTCAAATCGGTTTCGCGCTCCCCCGCTTCATCTCGATTCAGGCCGCGATCGGCACGCGCATTTACGGCATGGTGTCCACCAGTCGCAATGCCGGCAAGGATGAGCCGTTTTGCTTCGACACGGCGACGAACGCAATCGTGCCGATCACCGGCGTCACCGGCGCCAATACTCCTACCAGTCCCGCCACGACGGGCGACTGGGTGCCGCCGACGATTGCCAGCATTGGCGTATTCATCATCCTCACCCATCCCGGATTCAGCGGCGCCGGCGCCAATTTCTTCGGAGTGATTGACCTGACGGTGCCGAGCGCACCCGCCTGGTCATCGTCGAATCTGGCGACCAATCCGCTAACGGCCGTCCCCACCGCCGTGGCTAACCTGAACAACCGGGCTTATTTCGCCTTCGCAGGCAATAAATTAGCCCTGTCCGATGTGCTGCTACCCAAGACGCGTACGAACGCCTCACAGGAGCTCGTAGTGGGCGACACGGGCGCTATCAACGCGCTGGCAGGTCTACCTATCCAGACGACCAGTTCCGGCATCCTGTCCATTCTGACGGTGTTCAAGTCCACGCAGGTCTGGCAGGTAGCGGGTGATCCGACCACCAACAATCTGGCACTCAACTACATCAGCCTGACAACTGGCACGAATTCGCCGCGCACGGTCGTCCTGTCGACGGCCGGCATCTACTTTTTATCCACAGGCGGTCCCTACATTATCAACACCTTGGGCCTGCTGGTTCCGCTCACAAAGGGCGGCGATAACAGCGATCCGGATGTCCAGACGCCCTTTATCAATGCGATCACGCCGACGCGCTGGGCAGGCTCCTACAATTCCTCGATCTATCGCTGCTGCGGCCCCACCAGTATCCGGGGGCAGACGCAGACGAATGACTACTGGTTCGACGAGCATAAGCGCCGCTGGACTGGCCCTCATTCCTTCGCCTATGACTGCGCATCGGCCCTGGGTGGCTATTTTGTGCTGACGTCGGCCAATAATCCGGGCCTGTTGTGCCGTGGACAGCCGAATCAGACGCTTTCCTCCGTGTTCACCGATCTGGGCAGCGCCTACAATGTGAGCGTGCTTTCATCGACCTTCCCGAAATCGGGCGAGATGTCGCAGAAACAGGTTACCGAGTCGCAGGTGGAATTGGGCGGCCTGCCGACGGGTGCGCTCTACACTGTCACGGCGCAGGACGAGCAGGGCGCCGTGCTGGCCACCGCGACCATCAATGTGACCCTAGCCGAGCTGTGGGGCGCCTTCACATGGGGTGACGGCACCCTCTGGGGCAATGGCTTGCCGATCTGGGGTGCGGGCGGCCTGTGGGGCTCGATCGCGCAGGGCGGCTCCGAATACCACTGGACCAGCGCGCAGCCGACGGCCCCGCATACCTACCCGATTCCCTGGGCGGCCCCGTTCGTATTCGACAAAATGCAATTGTTGATTACGGCGGTGGCCAGTGCTACCGTGCAAATCGGCACTTTCTACGCCCGCTACCAGCAAACCGGCTATATGACGATCAAATGAGGCATCCGATGAAACTCCGAGACTTTTTCCGACTGGGCATCATTGTCCCGGCGCTGCCGAATCAGATCATGGACGGCCAGATCATCGATGCCGTGCCGGTCATGCAGAACTTCCAGGCGATTGTCGACGCGGTGAACGCGAACGCCCAGCCGCTCGCCGGCGCGGTCGGTACAGTCCCGGTTTATGTGCCAGTGGTGGGCGGCACCGCAAACGCAATCACCCTGACGCCGGTTTCCCCGATTTCCAGCTATGCGGCCGGCCAGACGTTCACCTTCATTGCGACCGCTGCCAACACGGGTGCGACCACCATCAATGTGAGCGGCCTGGGCGCCCGAAACCTCCGATACGCCGACGGAACGGCCATGAGCGGTGGTGAGTTGCAGGCGGGTGCGCCGTACATCATTGAGGACAATGGCGCGGCTTATGTGCTGATGAACTCCGCGCAGGCTACCGGTCTGGTGCCATGGACGCCTACCCTCTCTTTCGGTGGCGCATCGGTGGGCATCACTTACGGTCTGCAGAGCGGCATTTCCTGCAAAATCGGCCGCATCGTGTTCCAGGCGTTCGCGATCCTGCTGACCAACAAGGGCGTATCGGTAGGCGCCATGGCGGTCGGCGGACTACCGTACATCGTGAACGCGGGCTGGCAGGGTAACAACGCGGGTCCGCTGGTCGCCAGTAACCTGACTTTCCCGGCCAATAGCTACAACGTGTTCGGCTACAACTTGGGCACGCAGACCATGAGCGGGCTGAATATCCCGAGTGCAGGTGCCTTCGCGCAATTGACCGACGCCAACTTCGCCAACAATACCCTGATCGCCGGCCAGGCGTTCTACGCAGTCTGAGGAGTGAGCATGAACCTACGAGACTATTTCCGGCTTGGTGTGGTGACGCTGCCCTACAATATCCGCGACGGTGACGGCGCCTTCGCTGGTCCGGTCATGGGCAACTTCAATGCTCTGGCGAACAATTTCAATGCCGTGGTGCCGCTGTCGGTTTGCGATTTCCGACTGTCGGCGGTAAGCGGTTTGGCTGTGCCGAATTCAGACCAGACGGCGGTGACGAATATCTATCTGACCCCATACAAGGGCAACAAGATTTCATTGTTCGACTCGACCGGCACGTCATGGAATGTGCGGACCAGTAATGAAATTGCCATTCCTGTTCCGGCGGTCGCAAATCAGATGTACGACGTTTTTGCGTTCGATCTGGGTGGCACGGTGGCGATCAACGTCACGCCATGGACCAGTGACCTGGTGCGCGCGACGACGCTCTCCCTGCAAAACGGTGTGTACGTGCGCACGGCGACGGGTGGCTATCTTCGCTATCTGGGTTCTTTCCGCACCACCGGCGTGGCCGGGCAAACTGAGGATTCCGCCGCCAAACGCTACATCTGGAACTACTACAACCGCGTGCGCAGAAATATGCGCGTGAATATTTCGGGGGGTACGCCTTACGTGTATTCCACCGGAGTGGCGCGGCAGGCGAACAACAATCCGGCGAATCAAATCGACTTCGTTTACGGCGTGGCCGAGGACCTCATCACCGCGCAAATCGGCGCGGATGTGGTCAATACCGTATCCCCGGCGTTCTACGCTTGCTTTGTGGGCGTGAATGGCATCCTCAACAGCAACGGCGATATCACGCCGAACGGTCAATTCACGGGCGCCAATATTTACACGATGATTCACACCCGATGGGCTGATTACCTGAACGCAGGACGAAATTTTCTGACGTGGGTAGAGGTCGGCTCCGGTTCTGGCGTCACCACCTGGAACTCGATCAGCGGCCTCAACTGCATCCAGGGGGAAATTTTCGGATGAGGAATTTCCTACCGATCATCGTCAATCTGGACGTCACCCCCTTGGTGCTGGCGATCCAGCGGCAACCGTGGCTGTGGAATCGCGATAACGAGCGCACCGAGGACGACACGTCGCCGCATAAGGACGTGGACGACATATGGATTCGTTACAACCACCCGAGCAAGAAAGGGACGCCGGAATTCCACAAGCGCCACACGTCCGTCTGGTATCCGGCCTACTACAACCTGCCGCAGATTCGCGACATCGTTTTCCCGCTGATGCACCGCGTTGAAGGTGAGCAGCTCGGCGGCGTGCTGATCACCCGCATTCCTCCCGGCAAATCGGTGGCCGAACACGCGGACGATAATTGGCACGTCCAGTATTACGATAAGTATTATGTCCAGTTGCAGAGTCACCCGCAGCAGGTGTTTTACTGTGGTGACGATGCTTATTCTGCCAAGCCGGGCGACGTGTACCACTTCGACAATACCAAGGTGCACCGCGTCGAAAACAACAGCGACTGCGATCGCATGACGCTAATTATTTGCATTCGGAGTAATCGACGTGAACACGCATAACGGGCTGCCGATCGGCGTCGAAATTCACACCGTCGATGACGTGTTCGTGAAGCAGATGATTATGCCGAACGCGGGTGTCACCGTCCCCCAACATGCCCACTCCTACCCGCACCTGTCGATGCTGGCCGTGGGCCGCGTCAGTGTGTGGAAGGATGGTGTGTTTTTCCGTGACTTCACCGCGCCGTGCGGGATCGAGATTGACGCCCATGTAAAGCACACGTTTATGAGTCTCGAGCCCTCCATCATCTACTGCATCCACAACATTGCCCGCATGGGAGAGGTGAGCGTAGAATCGGAGCATCAATTGGAAGGGGGCTGATCATGCCATGGGGCTATGCAATCGGTGCGGTAGTCAGCGCCGGCGCAAACAAGCTGATGAATAGCGGCGGGAGCAGCAGCGCCAGCAATGGCTCGCCGAATGCCTACGTGCCCCAGAACCAAGCGGGTGTGGACAACAATTGGAATCAGATGATGACCAATCTGTCCGGCACTGCGGGCAATCAGCAGGCGCTCACCGGCCCCTACATGAACGCCGCATTCGGCAACACTGCCAACCTGTACAACGCCCTCGGCGCGCAGATGGGCCAGTACGGCAACATTCTGGAAGGTCAGGCAGGCGCGCAGTACGGCGCGGGCCAGAACTTGCGCAATGCCGGTGATCAGGTGTGGCAGTCCTCGCTGGACCCGCAGCAAGCCCTCTACAACCGCATGTTGCAGCAAACACAGGATCAATCGCGCGCGTCGACCTCCATGCGCGGCATCGGCATGTCCCCGCAGGCGGCTGGACTGGAAAATCAGTCTGTCGGCGATTTCAACATGAACTGGCAAAACCAGCAGTTGCAGCGTCAACTGTCTGGCCTACAGGGCATGGGTGGCGCCTACGGTCAGGCTGGCAACCTTTCGGGTCTGGCTGGTCAGGACTTGGCGGGCGCGCAAGCTATGTTCCAAGGCGCCGGACAATTGCCATTCAATCTTGCCCAGATGTATGGACAGGGCATGAACTCGAATATTTACGCTCCGCAGGCTGGTCTGCAGGGCAATATGGCGCAGTATCTCGGCCTCGGTCAGAGCGGCTCACAGAACGCGTTCAACCAGGGCCAAACCAACATGAACAACTGGGCCACGCTGGGCGGCCAGATCGGGAAGTATTTCGGCAAACAGGGCAGCACCGGCGGCAACAATTCCGACGGTAGCGGCACTGGCGGCGGCGACGTTTGGGCTGGCGGCGGCTGGGGAGAGGGCTGATGTCGTTCGAAGGGGGCTTCACGTCAGCATTGAATTCCGGTTCCAACCGGGATATGCAGTCTGCGCAGACGGACCAGATTCGTCAGCACATGGCGCTGCTCGCCCAGCAGCAGCAACAGGAACAAATGCAGCGCATGCAGGACCAGCAACTCGGCATGGGCGCGATCAAAGCGTTCGCCAAGATGCAGATGGACACGCCGCCCCCGATTCAGGCACCTCCGCCCGGTCAGGCTTCCGTGCCGATGCAACCCTCGCAAACCAATCCGCCGCCACAAATGCCGCCGATGGGTGCAATGGGCATGCCTCCTTCCCCGATGCAGCAAATGCCGCAGAATGGCGCACCGCCGCCTATGCAGCAGATGCCACAGCAGGGAGGCGGTGCACCGATGATGCGCGCAGGCCCGCCGGGCGATGGAATGCCCGCGATGGCACCGCCTCCCCCGCAGATTCCGCCGCCGTCCCCGTGGCAGGCCAGCCCGTCCGCGCCGCCTTCGCTGGGCGGCCCCGGCGGTGCCAGCGCGCCCCAGATGCCTCCCGGTGGCGCGCCGGGTGCCATTCCCCCTCCACCGACCGGCGCGGCCCCTGGCGGCGCTCCTGGTGCTCCCGGAATGCCCATGCCCGGCATGATGCCCGCCCAGTTGATGAGCGTGCCGTCTGCTATTCAGGCGCTCGATAAGGCCGGCATCCCCCCGGAGCAGCAATACAAGGTGCTGCAAAAGATGATGCCGATGATCGACGCGGAGAACAGGAAGGCTCTCGCTGACTTGGGTATGCAGGTCAAGATCAGCAATGCGTTGAATAAGACGCTGCATGAGCAGCTGAATATCTATCGTCAACAGAATCCGCAGGACACGGCGGCCATGCGCAATGCGAAATTTGCGGCTGGCAGTCCTGACGATCCAGCCGCCAAGCTGGTGGCAAAGACGTTCGACTCCAAAAAGAAGCCCGGCGCGGCTGGGGGATCCACGCCACCAGTTACCGCGCAATCGGCTGGCCTCGACGCCATGACCTACGATTACCTGCTGCGCGGCCACAATCCCCCGGCGAAATCCGGCGCGTATGAGCGCACGATGGCGAACGTTGAAAAACTCGCCAAGGAAAACGGTATGACGACGCAGGAACTCATCAGCGCATCGGCGGACGTGAAAACCAAGCTGATGGCGAAACGTTCCTTCGAAATTCGCACGCAGAATATCGGCCGCGCGGAAAACCAGCTCATGCAGGAAATCCCGGTCATGGAGGATGCGATGAAGTCGCTCGACCTGCCCAGCCTGCCGATTGCCGCGCGCGGGAAGATTGCGGTCCTGCGCCAGATGGGCGACCCGAATATCACGAAGCTGGACCAGGCCGCACACACAGTATTCAACGAGTTCCACGGCATCATCACCGGCAATCCCGGCACGCTCAACGTGCAGGACGTGCAGAACGCGGAAAAAGAGTACAAGGCCGCGCAGACGCCGCAGCAGATGAAGGCTGCCGTCGACGGCATGCGCCGCATCATCGCGAACGCCAAAAAAGCGAACGACATCTCGCGCGAGGAAATCATGGGCGGCATCAATGATTCGATCAGCGGGAAGAACAAAAAGGGTGCGGCTCCCAGCGGCGCGCCACAGGCCGGTAAGGTCGAGAACGGCTACCGCTTCAAGGGCGGCGACCCCGCCAAGAAGGAAAACTGGGAGAAAGTCTGATGGCTGGCCCGTGGGAAAACTACGCGCCGGCCGCTGACAGTTCTGCCAAACCGTGGGAGAAGTACG
>Ga0207677_10000584_pt1 | contig 22711 bp, 23 predicted proteins | sample KBSMisM42_FD_184311 | JGI IMG/M metagenome (GOLD analysis project Ga0207677, IMG submission 184311) | Miscanthus rhizosphere microbial communities from Kellogg Biological Station, Michigan, USA - KBS Miscanthus M4-2 (SPAdes) (version 2) | ecosystem: Host-associated > Plants > Roots >...
ACTCGGCCAGTCGTGCCAGCCAATTTCGAGCCGCCCGCCTTCCTCACGCCTGTCATCCCGCTTCGGGCGGCCAACGGATGATCCGGAGCAGATCTGTGACATCCACGGCATGTTCTTCGGATCGTGCGCTTCTGCCGAAAAGGTCGAGCAACTGGTTGGCGCAACGGTGGGGCGCCACCATCTTGACGACCTGGCTGCTGTCGCGCAGCTCCGGTGGTGGGATTACCGCCGCCTCACGCCAGGACACGCCTTCCTCCTATTCGTCCACGAGCACACGCGAGCTTACGATAATTTTGCGCGGATAAATTTGAACACCCGGAAGAAGTTTAAGGGGCTTCTTCACGACGGTTCGAACAGAAAATCGCAGCACGTCTTTCAGCGCGACCGCCGCCATGTGGTGGGGCTCTGGAAGGCGATGATGATGGCTGACGCATATTGCATGCCCTACAGGTCGTTCCTTAACCTGATCTTCGCGCGCGCGCGTGACTGCAACTGGACGCACCTGCCGCAGCCGACACAGCTCTACGCAGTCGATGTGATGGCACATGTCGTCAATCAGTACGAAGAGCAGCGGCGCGAAAGGCTGATCACCGCCAGACACCCGGTGTTCGATCTCGATAATTACTGTGGCCTGAAGCTCCAGGACGCCTATCGAGATTGGCTGATCGCGACGCTGAAGGAAATGGGCGGCATGGGCTCGAAGCTCGGAATCGTGTTGTACGAGCGTCCCCAATTGCCGCTCGACCTGGCGCGTAAGCATTTCTCCGATGAAATATTAGAGCAGGCGCGACTGGCGAGCGCTTGACAGCACCGACCGCGTGGGGTTAGTGCGTGTCTAACCACACACATACACCGGGGCGCAATGACCGCTTACACCTTTGACGCCGCGTTCCAAACGAAGATAGCTGCATATTTTCTGCGCGACACCCCATTTTGCCATCAGGTCGACGGCCTGGTGCGCTCAGAGTATTTTACGGACCCCACGCTGTCGCAGCTGATCTGGGTGCAGACAGAGTTCTGGAAACAATGGGGCTATTGCCCGTCGCTCACGACCTTCATGAAAGAGCTTAAGGACGCACTCGCGCTCAAGCGGGTCAAGATCGCGGATATGGGTGAGGTCAAAAACCTCCTCGCCACGATCTACAAGGACCCTCTGAATGAAAGCGATTATGTAGCGGGCTCGGTCGCTGATTTCGCCCGGCATATGGCGGTCGAGAACGCCACGCTCGATCTGGTAGATGCCTTGGAGAATAAGGGCGACGTGACAGGCGCCGGCGCGGCACTGCAGCAAGCATTCGAGGTTGGCGCCGTCGACACATCACAATCGGTCAACTTCGCCGACGCGCGCTCGGCGCGCACCGCAAAGCGAAAGGCGCAGCTGGCCGGCTCCATCTTGGTTCGCGGCATAACCACCGGCTTTCCCGATCTCGACAAATTCCTGACACCCTGGGATGGTTGGGGTCGCAAAGAGCTTGCGATCCTTATGGCACCGCCAAAGGCTGGTAAGACAGCAGGCCTGATCGGTTTCGCAGCCAACGCCGCCAAAGCCGGACACAACGTCTTCTACGCCTCGTGCGAAGTCGGCGACGATATCATCCAGGACCGCGCGGATTGCTGCATCGCAGACGTGCCGATCAAAGAGATCAAGCAGCGCGCCGACGAGATAGACCAGAAGATCGCGGCGTGGGAGCAGGGCGCAGGCATCCTCGAGATCCAGCGCTTCCCAACCGGCACGCTCAAGGTTTCCGAGCTCAAGCGGATCCTGAAGCGCTTCGAGGCGCAGGGCGTCAAGTTCGATATGATCGTCGTCGATTATATCGACATCATGGCCCCGGAGCGGATTCAGTCCGACAAGCGCCACGAGCTGACACAGATCACGCAGGATCTGCGCGCCCTTATGATTGAGTTGGACGCAGCAGGCCTGACCGCGACCCAGACCAACAAGGAGGGCACGCGTAAAGCCAGGAACAGCGTCACCGACGGCACCGACGCAGCTGAAGATTATAACAAGGTTCGCCTCGCCGACGCCCTCATAACGATCAACCGATCGGAGGACGATTGGAACAACGGCGAGCTGGTTCTCTACTTCGCCGACATGCGTAACGCCGAGAGCGGCATCCGTCTCCGCTTCGGCAGCAAGCTATCGCACATGCGGCTGCTCACTCACTTTATTGGCAGGGAGGCTTAAATGACGCGGCTGCTTTATCAAATACTAGGCCTTTGCTTTCGCTGTTGGGGCACTCGCTTCGATGGTGAGGGGCGCCCATGCCAGGACTGTGGTGGTGGAAAAGTCGATCGGGTCGCTACGGCGTGAACCAGGAGTCCGGCTATCAGCAGGTGACGCCGGAGGAATACCTCTCGGCGGAGGGCTTCGAATATCGCGAGATGAACGGCAGCCGCGGCCGCCAGTTCAATGTGAAGTCGTGTCCGGCCTGCGGTAAGGACAGCTGGAAGGTTTATATCGCCGTCGACAGCGGCTTCGGCAACTGCTTCTCCTGCAGCAAGCCGTTCAATCTATGGACGTTCGCCGCCGCGCATATCGGCACAGAGGATAAGCGCGCGATCGGGAAGGCGTTCGACGATCTCGCCCGCCAGGCCGGCTGGAAGCCCGCCAGGAGAGCGCGTGAGAAGCTGGTGCGCGTGACGCACGACAACATCCAATTGCCGTTCAACGTCGCCCTACCCATGCCTGACGGGCAAACGCTGCAATATCTCGAGGATCGCGGCGTCTCGCATGACCTGACGCGTTATTTCGATCTGCGATATTGCTACGATGGCGCCTGGGAATACAGCAAGCCGGGCGAAAATCGCATTCTCAAGATGGCCTTCTCGGGTCGTGTGCTGATCCCGATCTATGATCTCGAGGGAAAGCTTCAGACCTTTCAGGGTCGCGACATCGCCGGCACGGCCGAACGCAAATATCTATTCCCGCCGCAGCTGCCCGGCACCGCGCGCTTCCTCTACAATGGCCACAACGCGTTCGAGAAGCGCTCAACGCATGTCGTGATGGGTGAGGGTGCCTTCGACGTGATCGCGCTCAAGGAGGCGACGCTGAGTGACCCGTCGTTCGCGCAGATCGAGCCGATCGGATCATTCGGTAAGAAGCTCTCCGCCGGCGGCGACGTCAACAACCCCGACCAGCTATCAGCGTTCCTGAAGCTGAAGGAGAGGGGTCTCAAGGTCATCACGATCTGCTGGGACGGCGAGGCGTCCGCGCTCACCGCCGCGGTCGAGGCGGGCACGATCCTTCGAACATATGGGTTCGAGGTTAGGGTAGCCTTCCTCCCGCATGGCAAGGATCCGGCTGAAATCTCCGTCGCGGCCAGGCGTCACGCGATCGCCAACGCGCGCCTTCTCACCACCAAGCTCGCGACGATCATTCGCCTGCGAAACCCATATGGGAGTAAATCGTGATTCGAACTCACATTGAGTATTTCGCAATGGGCCAGTGGCCAGCGCATGTCGGCTTCACCCAAAACGAGGTCAATTTCCGCAATGAACTGCAGAGACTCAAAGTAACGGACGATGGGATCAATTTTGATACCGATACATCGGCCGCGATCACGCATCGACTTGTCAGCGATCGCGGTGGGTTCACATTGATCATTACGATGCCGATGAACCCACGGCTTGAGCAGGAGCAAAATGCGGCCCTGATTGCACACGAGGCGACGCACGTCGCGGACATGATCTTCGAACGGTATGGGGAGCGCGAGCCCGGCTTGGAGTGCCGCGCCTACCTGGTCCAGTACATCACGCAGCGGTGCCTGTATGTTATGAGGGAAAACCGCAAGCGAAAGCGTGAGAAGAAGCCATTGCTTTAGCCACTTGCGTTCTCTGCGTTCTCACTGCATAGCGAACAACACACACGCAAAACAGGAGACCGCGTTGCTTCACGAAGAGATTTTCAAGCGCGACAGCAAGGGGCAGACGCGCACCTGGCGCATGGAGAGCGTCGGTGGAAGCTATCGCACGATCGCCGGTATTCTGGGCGGTCAGCTGGTCGAAAGCGGTTGGACCGTTTGCGAAGGCAAGAACGTCGGCCGCTCGAACGAAACCACGCCTGAGCAGCAAGCTCTCCTCGAAGTCGCAAGCGCCTACGAGCACAAGCTGACGCGCGAATATCATCGCGACGTGAATGAGATCGGGAAGGGGGCTCATTTCTTCAAGCCCATGCTCGCGAAGGAATATACCACGTTTGCGCCCGGCTTCGCGCAGCCCAAACTCGACGGAGTGCGCTGTATCGTCACGGTCGACGGCATGTTCAGCCGCCAGGGCAAACCCATCGCCGGCGCCCCGCACATCTTCGAAGCGCTCGCGCCGCTGTTCGATGCGGACGAAGATCTGATTCTGGATGGCGAGCTATACAACCATGATCTGAAGGACGACTTCAACACGATCATCAGCCTCGTGCGTAAGGCAAATCCGTCCGCGGCCGAGCTCGAGACATCGGCGAAGATGGTTCAATATCACGTCTACGACATGCCGTCGCACGACGCACACTTCCCGAGCCGGATCACCGCCGTTGCGCGTCTCTTCCTGAACAGCGGCATCTATTCAGGCGCGGCGCCCACCGGGCCGATCCGCATCGTTCCCACCGTGCCCGCGAACACTGCGGAGAAGTTCGATCACGCGCACGGCGCTTGGCTCGAGGCCGGCTACGAGGGTTCTATGTGGCGGGCTGGCGACGCAATGACGCGCTATGAGCAGAAGCGCTCGAAGCATCTCCTCAAACGCAAGGAATTCCAGGACAAGGAATTCCCATGCCTGCGGATCGAGGAGGGTCTGGGCAACTGGGCCGGTCTCGCCAAGCGCGTCGTCTTCCAGCTGCCCGATGGCCGCGAATGCGGCGCCGGCATCCGTGGCAACATGCAGCGCGCCAAGGAGCTGCTGAGCGAGACGCACAAGGAAGTGACGGTGCGATACTTCGCCCTCACACCGGACGGTGTGCCGCGCTTCCCGGTCGTCACCGCGTTCCATGGTGAGGGGAGGCAACTCTGATGAGGGGCTTCTTCGCTCGCTTCACAAAGCCGGCGGAGCATCGCATGCCGGGGACCGTCACGCACGTCCCCGGCGTGTTCTACCGCTATGATTGCAAGGGCGACGCAGGGCACCTGCGCATATTCGGCCGCAAGCTGCTAGTGCATTGGTGGAATCGCACGTCCCCGGAATGGGCGCTTCATCGCGCCTGGTATTTCCTAGGCATTTTCACGGTCATCCACACCGAGCGCGGCGAAGATCTCAAGCGCTGTCGCCCCGCGGGCTGGCGGGTCCAGTTCGCCAAGATAGGCTTTGAGCGCATCCATAGCGGCTTCGGAATCTATTTCCGAAAAGCAGAAAAGAGTTTCGGTTAACAGGAGGAAAGAGTGCAGGTATTTCAGGGCGCGCACGGCGGGCTTATCAAGGCATGGATCGACGGCGTCGGCGTCGAAGATCAGGCTCGGAAGCAACTCGACAACATCGCGGGCCTCCCGTTCATCCACAAACACGTCGCGATCATGCCCGACGTGCATTGGGGTATGGGTGCGACAGTAGGGTCCGTGATCCCCACGAAGGGCGCGATCGTCCCGGCCGCGGTCGGCGTAGATATCGGCTGCGGCATGATGGCGGTGCGAACCAGCCTAACCGCGTCCGATCTGCCCGATAACCTGCACGGTCTGCGCACGGCGATCGAGGAGCGTGTGCCGCACGGTCGAACCGACAACGGCGGCCCGAATGACCGCGGCGCCTGGGGTGAGGTTTCCTCGGCTCGGCATGCCCGGTTCAAGCCGCTGTGGGACCCGCTCAGCAAGATCGCCGATCGGCACCCCAAGATCGAGCGAGCGGCTATGCGTGCCGCCTCCCATATGGGCACGCTCGGCACAGGCAACCACTTCATCGAAATTTGCCTCGACGAAGAGCAGCGGGTGTGGATCATGCTGCACTCAGGCTCGCGCGGGATCGGCAACAAGATCGGCTCGTACTTCATCGAGCGCGCCAAGGAGGACATGCGCCGCTGGTTCATCAATCTTCCCGACCAGGATCTCGCTTACATCCCGCAGGGGTCCGAGTTATTCGGCGATTACATGGGCGCGCTCAATTGGGCGCAGAAGTTCGCCAGGCTCAACCGCGAAGTCATGATGGATGCCGCAATCGAGGCGCTGCAGTCGGTCATCACCAAGCCGTTCGCATGCGATTGCGAGGCTGTGAATTGCCATCACAACTATGTCTCGACCGAGCGACACTATGGCGCCGACGTCCTGGTCACGCGCAAGGGTGCAGTGTCGGCCAAGGAAGGCGAGCTCGGCATCATCCCAGGCAGCATGGGCGCCAAATCGTTCATCGTGCGCGGCAAGGGGAACCGAGAATCGTTCTGCAGCTGCTCGCACGGCGCCGGCCGCGCGATGTCGCGCACCGAGGCCAAGAAGCGCTTCACGATCGAGGATCACATCGCAGCGATGGGCGGTGTCGAAGCCCGAACCGACGCGGACGTGATCGATGAGACGCCGGCGGCTTACAAGGATATCGATGCTGTTATGGCCGCGCAGAGCGATCTGGTCGACATCGTCCACACGCTGAAGCAAGTCGTGTGTGTGAAAGGCTGAAATGACGGACGATGAGCTGGCGCAGGCGCTCGTCGCCGCGAAGGGAGATGGGATCGTGGGGTGCGGCCCTGGGGATTACCACGGCGGATGGCCGGTATCAGACTTCGGGCCGGATTACGAAATCATCGATGGGGTGATCTACCTCGGCGTCAACGGCGACGACTTCTACGCCTATCCGCTCGATATTGCGAAGCTGCGGCAGGCGCTCGGCTTATGACCGCCACCACTGACAGTTTGCCCCGCCCGCGCGATGTAATTGATGTCGACCCGCGCGAGAAATGTGCAGACGCACAGGCGAGCCGTTGGGGCATGTACAATGCCACCCCAGGCTGCGAGGGCCACATCATCGATGCGCGAGGCGGTGGGGTGAAATGCACCAAGTGTGCGGGCTGGTTTTGCTTTTGACGCGCCTGCCGGGCAAACTGTCACACCTGACAAAACTGGCTGAAATCCGCGAGTCGCGGCACCTTTTCGCTTGATAAAAGCGCGTCCCTGGTCGAGAACCGATCAGGAACGAAAGAGGTGGAAATGGCGAGCTCCGCACTCACGCTCGGCGCGATTATGGATCGTCTATCGAAGGCGACAGACCGGCCCCGTTACGCCTTCATGGTGTTGAGTCTCCTGGCCGAACAAGCGAACGACAATGGCAAGGCAGGCCCATTCGTCGGTGCGGAGGATCTGCCGCTCCGGGAATGGATCGGCCGCCGTATGGCTGCGATCTCTGGGCATGACGCCAGGCGGCGAGCTCTCGAGGCGCGTGTGCGCAAAGAGCTGCAAGAGACCGGGCAGCTTAGCGATGATCTTCTCGAATCTCAGATGCGCGTTGATCGAGAGGTTCAGCAGCGCGCGGCCGCGATCGGTGCAGATAATTTCTCGCGCGTCATCACAGAGCTTGAGCGCAGCGGTTATCTCAGGCGCCACTACGAGGGCTATCGGACGAACCACCGAAACCGCGGCGGGCGCCGCACGCTAGCGTGCACCCTGGATCCTGACGTGTTCGCCTCTCTGCGCCGGCGTGACGTCCTGATTTAACATAAGATATATTATCAAGGCGCAAAATCACGCCTGAGAAAGCGCCCAATTTTACATAATGCGGCAACCGCACACTGGCCGCTCGACGCCACGCCGCCGGTGTCGTCTATCATGGGCGTCGTTTCTGTGACACTCGTCTATCATGGGCATTGCGAATCGTCTTTCGTGGGCGAACGATTCGGAGAGACGCGGATGGCGAAGATAATCCGAGAGCCAGAGTTGCCGATGCTCGACGCGACCAACGTGGTGCCGATCGGCCACCGCGACATCATGAACCTGATGGAATTCCCGTTCTTCTCCATCCAGAAGGCTCCACTGTTCGAGCCGCGCGAATATCACCATGGTCCCGTCACTTTCACCGTGCAGCCCGGCCATAAGGGCATCGCGACGATCTGGGATAAAGACATCCTGATCTACGTCGCTTCTATCATCGCACAGCGCATGAACCGCGGCGAGCCCTACTCCCAGCTGGTGCGGTTCCACGCCTATGACTTCTTCAAGTCCTGCCAGCGATCGACCGGCGGCCGTGCATATGATGACCTAGCGGACGCGCTCGACCGCCTTCAATCGACGGGCATCAGAACCAACATTGTTGTCGCCGGCGAGCGCGGCCGAGGCTTCAGCTCCTGGATCAAAACAGGGCGGATGGTCGAGAGCATCAACCCGCGCACAGGTAATCCCAAGCTCGGTATGGTCGAGGTTGAGCTGGACGATTGGGTCTATAAGCAAATCGTTGCTGACCAGACGATCCTTTCCATCGATCAGGATTACTTTCAGCTCTCCGGCGGCATAGCCCGGCGCATCTATGAGATCGCTCGCAAGCATTGCGGCTCCCAGCCTGGCTGGTCCATCACCCTCCCCAACCTGGCGCTTAAGGTTGGCTACGAGGAAGAAGATCTAAAGGGGCAGCGAAACTTCAAGGCCGCCCTCTGCGCGATGATAGTCAAAGACGACGTGCCGGAATATACGATCCATCTCGCTCGCGTGGGCGACCCTGAATGCGCTCCGGTGCCGATCGAGGAAGCGCGCAAGTCTCGCGGACTCAAGGCATTTAAGTGTGTTTTTATGCGCCGCGACACCCGCGATAGACGAAAGGGTAAGAGGGCGGCGATCGCCGAGACGGTCGAACAAAGCGCTCCGCAGCCAACGCCACCGGCGGAGCCTGAATCGACCGAGGAGCGCGCAACGGCAGACATGTTCGCCGAACTCGCAAAGACGCTGGGTCGCGCTCTGCGAGCTTAGTGCGTGTCGTCTATCGTGGGCGCGCGCTTTCATCTGCGATCAAACGACGCGTCTATCGAGGGCGAGGCCGTCGTCTATCGTGGGCGCTCAGATCGCCTATCGAAGGCGTCAATTCGTCTATCGAAGCGGTAATGATGCTCAAGGTGCTGGAAACATTCGGGTTTTCGGGCGTCTAACTATAAATTTAACAGAATCAAAACAAGAATCTCTTAACTGCCAAGCCGTCCTGGCCTGGCCGAACGGGCCCGGCCGGCTTGGCTTCTCGAAATCCCATCTAGCATGACCCTTGATCTATGAGAGGGTTAAGAATATTGATTCGTGCGTGTTAGTTAGTATGCGTTAGCCAGTATGTAGAAACAAACTTGGGGAAGAGTTTCAATGAGTGTCTTAATGGAGGCCAGAATGTCCGTAGATCCAGATTATCCGCTTGCGGGCACCCGTGCGCAGAAAATGCTGGCCGAGGGTCTCGCGCGCGCGGAGCGTGAGCATGATCTGAGTGGGCGCAGGGTCGCGGCAACGCTGAATTATAAGTCCAGTGTGGTGATCAGCCACATGGCGAATGGCCGCGTTCCGATCCCGATCGATCGAGCTGCGGATCTCGCCAGGGTGATCGGCATGGATGTGTCTGAATTTACACTCGCGGTCCTGCAGCAGCGGTTCCCCGATATCGATTTTGTGCGGCTGATCAGCACCACCGCCGGCAAGAAATCGGCTTCGAAGGAAGAGAAAACTGCGGCGGAATCTTTTGTGGAGGATTTGCAGTTCGCAGCCGGCGTGCCGATCGACCGCATCACAACCGAGCAAATGACCGTCATGCGAGAAGTGGCATCCTATCCGAACGCACACCAGCGTTGGGCCTCGATCAACGAGGCGGGGATTGTGCGACTCATTAGGGAGCGCCGTCCCGACCTCGCCAAGAATGGCCTGGCTCCGGCTGACCGGAAGGCGTTCGTGGAGTTCATCGACCGCCTCGGCAAGTAGGGCAAGGCAATTGTACGCGACTGACGTACAATTGCCTTGCCACAGGAGAAAATCTCGATCATATGTTCCCCATTCGTTCCATGGGGAGATAACACATGATCCTAAGTCGGCTGGGGGATTTGAAGGTCGAGTCGATTGATCTCGAGGATTTCGCCAATCTTGATGAAGGGCGCACGTTCGCGCGCTCGGTAAGCGAGGGCTTCATCATTCTGCAGAGTCGCGAGGGGGTCGCGATCTGCGCTCCCGACGGGAGGTGTTTGCTGTTCACATAACGGCATCGGCCGCGCTTGAAGCCAATTGCTTCGCGCGGTCGCTTTTGCTAGTTCGTGCATATAAGACAACACGCACACGCGAGGAGACATCATGAACCGCGAAGCACAAATTCTCAGGGGCGCGCTCGACAAGGTCGTCAAGTTGCTCACGCAACAGGGCGTGCGCGTGACGTTCCAGGGCGCGCAGCCTTTTGTGAGCGCGGATCCAAAAAGCGGCAAGTTCACTCGGCTGAACCTCCCCGCCATCCCCGACAACGCTCCGGCGTCACTGCTTCGCGCGCTCAACGGCTACCTCGACCATGAAGTTGGCCACATGCTCTTCACCGACATGAAGAAAGTGAATGACTTCGCCGGCAGAGATGGTTCGGCCGCATCGCTTCACAATCTGATCGAGGATGTGCGTCTCGAGAAACTCCTGCCGCGCGAGCTGCCGGGGACGCGCTCGAACTTGGAGAGAATGTACGAGACATTCATCCCGGAGCTCATTGAACCCAGCGTGAAACAGGCGGTCGCATCGGGCGACCCCAATATCGCTATTTCGGGCCTGATGGTTCCTGCGATGCGCGCGCTGGGTGGGCAGAAGGCATTTCAGGATTTCATGGATGCGAACGGCTACTGGTCGATCATCAAGCCGCTGATCGACCGCATCCCAGACTTCGAGCGCGATATGGCCGCTATGGAGACGCAGGAGGATGTCGAGAGCCTGGTGCGGCGCCTGTTGGCCGCGCGCACTCCCCCTCCCCCTCCTCAACAGCCGCAGCAGCCGCAGCAACCCGATGAAAATGAGGGCGACGGTAACGGCGAAGGCACCAAGAGCGAGGACGCCGAGAGCGACAAAAATCAGTCCGATAGCAATAACGAGGGTGACGAGAAGAGCGACGCGGACAGCCCCGAGGGTGAAGATGCGGATGAAGGCGGATCCGCTGCTCCCGAGGAGGAAGCAGACGAAAGCGAGGACGGTGAAAGCGAAGGCTCCGCTGACCAGGCTGATGAGACTGATGCGGGCGAGGCCGGCGGCGATGGTGGCGAAGGTGAAGACGCTCCCGATGAACCCCAGAAAGGTAGCGGTGCGGGCGACCAGACCGATGACGGTGAAGATGACGACAATGATGACGAGAGCGCCAGTGAAGGGCAGAATCAACACGGCGAAGGCGGTGGTGGTGAGGGCAAAGACCGCGACTCCGAACAAAGAGAAGGCGACACCGACAGCCGAGGCGAGGTCGATGGTGCACCGCAGGACGATGAAAGCGGCATAACTGACGCCGCGGCCGCTGCTCAGTTCGAGTTTGACCCGACGCAAATGGGCGATTTCGAGACAATGATGGGCGAGAAGATCGCGGCCGAGATGGGCGACCTTGTTTCCCAGAGCGGCTCCTACAATGTCTTCACCCGCGACAATGACACGATCCTGGAAATCCCGGTGAGTGCCGATCAGTCGACGTCTATCCTGGACGATAAGGTTCGCGCGACCGTAGCGCCGCTGCAGAAGGATCTGCAGCGGTTGATCGTCGCGCGAAGCCAGGCAACCCGCGTCCCCGGGCAGCGGTCGGGCAAGATTCATTCAGCCTCGCTGCACCGCGTTCTCTCCAATGATGATCGCGTCTTCACGCGCAAGAAGGAAGCGCCGAAGCTCGACACCGCGATCACGCTGCTAATGGATTGCTCGTCGTCGATGATGGGCACCCGCGCCGCGGTTGCGATCGAGGCCATCTATGCGATGTCCGAGGCGCTGAGCCGCGTTAATGTGCCGTTCGAAGCGCTTGGTTTCACGACCAAGGAATTTAAAATGACGCCTGCATATACCCGTGAGGTGAATGAGTTCGCCGCCGCCTGCGGTTCCGGGGGTGTCGCGCGCTACCTACCTGTTCAATTCCCGATGTTCAAAGAGTTCGCTGAGCCATTCGGTGCGCGCATCCGCCAGCGTCTGTCTGCAGCATATGAAAGTCAGGGCATCTTGCAGATGGGGGCAACCCCAGAGGTCGAGGGACTCGAATTTGCGACCGAGCGCCTGCAGCACCGCGGCGAAAAGCGGAAGATTATGATCGTTCTTCATGATGGCGCGCCCAACGGGCACGGCGCGCAGGGCGTATGGCATGGCATCTTTGCGCAACGGGTCAAGGAGATCGTCGCTGAGAATATGCGCCAGGGCATCGATATGGTCGGGATAGGCATCCAGACGAGTGCTGGAACGGGCGCTTATCCCAAGCATATCCAAATCAACGATCTGGCCGGCATGCCGCCACTGCTTATGAGCATTCTCAAGGAATATCTCTTGAAGCAGTGATGGATTAAGTGCATGGCAAACAACACCCATGCACAAGCATAAATATGCGCGTTATAGAGAATCACGCACCGCGCAAGCGGTGACGATAAACGAATAAGGAGACTACCATGAGCGACACAATCAAGTGCGCAATCTGCGAGGAAGACGCGGGGCACCATATCAAGCCTCACCTTACCCAGGCCCACCCCGATGTTACGATTGAAGCCTACCGGGAGCAGTATCCTGACGCACCGATCGCATCGGTTAAATTCGAGAAGGCCGCGCGCGAAAAGAGAACGCGCGATGAAGTCCAGGCGAACATGATTGCGAAGATCCTGCCATTTTCGCAACCGGGCTCGACCGTCAAAAAGCCGATGCATGAAGTGTTTGGCCTCGAGCTGACCAAGGACACCGCGCGCAGCGGATCAAAGGGCAGCAAGCTCGAGCCGGTGATGGTGCCTGTTCTGCAGGCGCTCGATGCAGCCGACCAGGAAATGGTGCCCGAGATGGACCAGGCGTATGTTATCCCGATCGAGGTGATGCGCCACTCGCTGAAGGCGATCCTGCTGAATATGCCCCTCTATATCTGGGGGCCGCACGGCACCGGTAAGACCAGCTTCCTGGAGATCATGTGCGCGGGGCTTAACTGGCCGCTTATGCGCGTTCAGCATTCGGAAACGACCGAAGAGGCGCACATCGTCGGGCAGTATGTCGTCCGCAACGGCGCGACCGAATTTCAGCCTGGCCCGCTCTATGATGCGATGCTGAACGGCTGGATGTATCTCGCCGACGAATATGATTTCGCACACCCGTCCGTGGTCGCTGTCTACCAGGCGGTGCTCGAGGGGAAGGCGCTGTTCGTGAAGGAGGCTCCGCCGCATATGCGGCTGGTCAAACCTCACCCTAATTTCCGCTTCATCGCAACAGGCAACACCAACGGCGCCGGCGATCAGACCGGCCTCTATCAGGGCACCAAGCTCGGCAATGCCGCGAATTACTCGCGCTTTGGAGTCACGCTCAAGATGCCCTACCCCGCCGCACAGGTCGAGGCGGAGATGGTGCGCAAGCATATCGGCGTCGGTGACGGCATGGCTCAGAAGCTGGTCGACTTCGCCGGCCGCATCCGCAGCCAATACGAAAACGGAGAGATCACGCTTCCGATCAGCCCGCGCGAGGTGCTCCGTGCAGCGACGCTGGGCGTGATCGGTGGTGGCAATTATCAGGAAGGCTTGCAGCTCGCTTATTCGAACCGGCTCGATCCGGTCGAACAGCGTGCCGTCAACGAAGTCATCCAACGCATTTTCGGCAGCTGACCCTTGCGGTCAGCGGTCTCCTCACCTGGGGCGCCCTTCGGGGCGCCCGCTTTTTTCGCGCTTCACACTGCCCCGAGTGTGTGATAGGTAACACACATGCTTGACGCGCCAGGTTGTTTTGAATCGGTTCTCGCTTACCGACCAACCTCCCCTACATGCCGGACATGCCCCGCAATTCACGCATGCCGTGACGCCGTAGAGTTACGGCGCCCTTCGTTCCTCGCGACCCTCGACCGCGCCTATGCCGGTAGCTGGAAGTCGATGGCCTATGATTGGCTGAATCGCGCCGAGAAGAAGGTTCGCCGGGATGCCGAACGTAACTGTGATCTGTCGATTGATCTCATGTCCACACTCTCCACCGATGCGCGCGCTGAAAATGTCGTCAAGCGCCTCGGGAGGTCAGGTATCGACTTCACCAGCCACGATTTGCGCGACTCGTCAGAAATTACGCCACATTATCTTCGCGTCACCGTGGAGACGCTGTTGCAAAGCGCACAGAGCGTTGCTGACATCGCGCGTTCTATTTCCGCGCGCTGTGATGTCAGCGCGCTAACAGCGAAGCGCAATGCTTACCGCGCGGTATCCCTCCTTAAGTCATGCGGTCGCGCGACGACGCGCAACAATCTCGTGGAGCTCAAATGACCTATTATCCCGCGCTCGCGGTCAGGACCGATTTCTCGCTGGGGGAGTCCGTTCTCACGGTGGATGAGCTGCCAGCGATCGCCAAGGACCTGGGCACGTCTATCGTAGGCGTCACGGATACGATGTCCGTCTCCTCCGTCATCATGGCGAGCAAGGCCTTGAAGAAGGAGGGCATCAAGCTCCTCCCCGGCGTTCGTGTTCGCGTGATCGAGACAGCCGAGAAGGACGCCAAGGAAAGCTTTATCAAGCTCTACCCCGTCGACGATGAGGGCATGCGCTCGATATTCAGCATTCTCACCCGCGGCTTTGAAGAAGATCGCTTCTACTATGTGGCGCGCGTCACATGGGATGATTTGATCGCACTGATCGCTGATGACCATCTTGTTATCAGCACGGGCGACACAGAGAGCGCGCTGCAGCGTGATGAATCGTCTGATGGTCTCACGCGCTTGCTCAGTCAGAAACGTTTTGTGCGCGCGTTTTACGAGCTTGTGCCAGCATCGACTCCCTATTGGTCGCGCCACAACCGGCGCTCGATCGATTTCGGCGACAGGAATGATATCGACCCGTTGGTGACGATGCCCTCTCTGTGGCAGATCGACACCGCCGAGATATTCTCGGTGAACGCCGCGATCGCGAACAACCGCCCGTATCTGGACTATCTCCAGCCTGCCACGGAGCATCACCCGCGCAAGCTGCCAGACCTCGCCGCGGAGATGAAGCTGGCGGTCGACGCGATCGCACACCGTTACCCAATGTTCCGTAAGGCCGGCTCCTATTTCCGTGACGGGCTGCTCAACACTGAGGCGCTGGCCAACGTATGCAATTACGAGTGGGAGGCCCTCCCCCCTTCCCTCCCCGTTCTGGCTATCGACCCTAACCAGGCGCTGACCGATGCGTGCAAGGCGGGCTGGAAGAAGCGGTTCACCCGCGCCTTCTTCGGGCACCAGCCCACGCCCGCCGATCTCAAGGCGGACTATCTGCCGCGCCTCCAATTCGAGTTGGAGACGCTTAAGCGCCTCGGCTTCGCGCAATACTTCCTCCTGGTCGCCGATCTGGTGGTATGGTCGAAGGATAATGGGATCGCGGTCGGCCCCGGGCGAGGTTCTGTGGGTGGTTCGCTCGTCGCCTATCTGATGGGCATTACAGACGTCGACCCGATCCGCTTCAACCTGCTGTTCGAGCGCTTCATCAACCCCGACCGTCTCGATCTTCCCGACGCCGATCTCGACTTCCTGTCCGAGCGACGTCACGAAGTGATCGAATATCTGGTGGGCAAATACGGCGCGGACCACGTCGCGGGCATCGTCAATTACAACACCCTGGGCGGCGCGTCCTCCATCCGCGACATCGGTCGAATCTATGGTCTGACAGGCTTCGACATGAAGCCTACGACGTTCATCCCGGCTGTCCACGGCGTGACGATGGAGCTTGAGGAAGCTGCCGACAGCGTGCCGGAGCTTGCCCAATTCCGAGCGAATTTCGCCGACATCTGGTCGAAGGCCATCAAGATCGGCGGTCGTTTGCGTTCGTTCGGCACCCACGCCGCCGGCGTCGTCGTCGCGGGAGAACCGCTGGTGAACCGAGCGGTGGTCGAGCGCCGCTCCGGCACGCGTGTCATCAATTGGGATAAGAACACGGCAGAGCTGCAGGGGCTCATCAAGCTTGACGTGCTGGGCCTGACGACCCTCGACGTATTCGCCACCGCGCTCGACCTGATCTGGGAGAACCACCAGGTCCGCGTGGACCTATCCGCCCTGCCCCTCGACGACCAGCCCACCCTCGAATTGTTCTCAGAGGCGCGCACGCACGGCGTCTTCCAGTTCGAAGGCGGATCGGTGCGGCGCCTGCTCAAGCAAATGGCCGAGACCGGAACGCTGAGCTTCGACGACCTTGTGGCGCTGAACGCGCTCAACCGCCCGGGGCCGCTCGACGCAGGGCTATGCGACAGCTACATTCGCCGGCGTAATGGTATCGAGCAGATCTCTTATCCCGACCCATCCGTCGTCAACGTCCTCGAGAACACCTATGGCGTAATCACATACCAGGAGCAGGTGATGCAGGTGGCGCGATCGCTCTGCGGCTTCACCCCCGGCGAGGCTGACAAGCTCCGTAAGATAATGGGTAAAAAACTCCCCGAGGAAATGAAGAAAGAGCGCGATCACTTTGTCGATGGGGCGGTGACGCACGGCGGAATGGACCCAACCAAGGCGGGTTCGCTGTTTGACGACATTGAAGGCTTCGCAGGCTACGCCTTCAACAAGTCGCACTCCGTCGCCTATACCCTGATCGCCTACCAGGCGGCCTGGCTCAAGGCGCACTATACGGCTGAGTTCTATGCCGCCGCCATGACGCACGCCAAGGAAGACAAGGCGATGACGGTCGCCCGCGCCGCGGCTAACGACGGCATCGAGCTGCTGCCTCCTGACGCCAATATCTCGACCGACCGCTTTGAAATCATGAACGCCACGTCGATCTGCGCGCCACTGTCGGTTGTGAAGAACGTCTCCACCACGGCCGCGCGCGCTGTTATGGCCGCCCGCGTCAACCCAACCGTGATCGAGAAAACAAGCGGCCGCGGCAATTCGAAGACGACGACAACCACGACGCTCGGGCCCGGGCGCTTCCTGAATATGGAGGACTTCCGCGCGCGCATCCCCAGCCGCTTGCTGAACTCGAAGGCGCTGGAGCATTTAGACCGCGTCGGCGCGTTTGCTCGCATCGAGCCAGGCCAGCTTCCCGCGCTTCACGAAAGCCGCCGGCGCGATCAGATCGCCCTCATGCCCAGCATCGCCGACCAGGCTGTGAAGGCGGAGCGAGAAATCGCCACGGATGAAGCTGTCGGCGATGTTCTCTGTCAGGTCATTGACGATATGCATTCCGCGATCGGCGATGCCGCAGTGCTGTCGGAATGGGGCCGAGATCCACGCTTCATGGTCGTGTTCGATGCGCCATTCAGCGACCACATGCGGTTTTTCGACACGTTCTGTTGGAAGGATTATTTGCGCGACGTGCTGCAGGAGGTCGGCCTGCACCCCGATCATGCCATTTGGACGTGGTGTGCGCGCCGGCCGAAGGTCAAGGGCGAACGCGAGGTGCCTGCCGCCGAGGTTCAGGCCGCCATCCCCTTCCTGCAGCGCGAGGTCGCGCTGGCCAAACCGCCTGTGATCCTCACGATGGGCGCCGGCGCGGCGCGGACGCTGGTCCCGGATCTGAAAGGATCGATGAACGACCATATCGGCAAAGCCATCTATTCCGCCGAGCTCGACGCGTCGATCATCATCGGGCTCAACCCGATGCAGCTTTACCATGACCCAGGTAAGCGGGAGTTGCTGGTCCAGGTATTCAGCCAGGTCCGTGATTTGATCGAAAATTAGGTCTTGCTTGCCGCGAGAGTGCATAGTAGACAACACACACTATACAAAGGGACGCTGAGTGCAGCTCGCAGAATATATCGATGTCGATCAGTTCACCAAGGACATCGACACGGAGCAGACCGACATCTCTGAAGCCATGCGGACGCAGACGGCCAAGGCAGCCTATTACGGCATTCAGTTGGCGAAGGCTCAACGGCAGTCGGCGAAGGCGAAGCTGGTCCTTCGCACGCTCGAGGCCAAGAAGGGCAAGGAATACCGCAAGGATATCACCGACGCGGGCGAGAAGCCCACAGCGCAGCTGGTTCAGGAGTTCGTCGATACGGACAACGCCGTCGTGAAAATGCGCGACATCCTGAATAACGCCGAAGAAATCGAGCATATCTGCAAGGTCGCTTATGAAGCGTTCCGGACCCGTCGGGACATGCTGACAGGCTTGGGGATGATGACCCGCGCCGAGCTTAATTCAGGTGTGCGCGTGTCGTCAGGCCGCCGCGAAGCGAACAACTATCGCGAGCGTCGCGCGGCGCGCCAGGCAGCCGAAGCCGGTGTGGCTTCTGACGGCGAATGATAATCCACTTCAGAAGCCATTTCTCACATCTATCACGCGTAGGTAACAACACGCACTACCCCGGAGGAGTTGAATAACGTCATGAGTGCCCTTTCTCTCAAGGAACGCATCGAGCAGAAGCGTAAGACGGTCGCCGAGCACAAGCAGTCGGGCCTTCGCCCCTACAAGTGGCGCGCGGGCAAGACGCTGTTCCGGATCCTTCCGGATACCAATGGCGGCGATTTCTGGCGCGATTTCGGTATGCATTATGTCAAGTCGCGTGACGGCCAGCAGTTCGTCGCGATCGGCGATCGTGAGCTGACCTACGGCGAGAGCGACCCGGTGCGCGAAATGCTGCTCCAGGCGATCAAGTCGGCTCCCGACGAGACCCAGAAGAAGTTCTACAAGGAAATGCTGGCTCGCCGGCGCTGCTTGTTCAACGCGCTGATCCTCGACGATCCGAACCAGCCGAAGGATGAGCCGGTGTTGGTGGAGATGAGCGAATCCGCGCTCGACGATCTGCTCGCGCACTTCCAGATTTACATGGATCTGGACGAATCGCACGATCTCGCGTCGGCCGATCGCGGGCACATCTTCATCTGCGAGAAGACGGGATCGGGCCTCGACACCGAATACAAGTTCAACGTCACTCCCAAGCCCGCTCCGATCAAGCAGGCAATCCTCGACAAGCGCCACGATCTCGATGGTTGGATTTCCTCGACCTTCACGGACAAGGAAACCAAGGCGCTGCAGCTGTTGCGTTCGGTAACGGGCAATACGGTAGCGGGCTCGGCAGCTGAACTGCTCACCGGCGGCACCAAGACGCCGCCGGCAGCGATCACCCATGTGGCCGACGACGCGCTCGACGCCGATCTCGACGCACTGGTCGCCTCGGTCGAAGCTGACAGCAAGCCGAAGCCGGCCGAGGCCGAGGATGTGCCTTTCGATGTGGTGGACGACGACGAAGATGCGGCGCTCGCCGCAGCTGAAGCCGCGGTCGCCGCTGCCAAGGCCAAGAAGGCAGCTGCAGCTGCAGAGAAGGCCGCCGCAGCGAAGGCGGCCACCCCTACCCCCGCAACCACCCCGGCAGCCGGTGGCGATGAGCTCGACATCGACTCGATCCTGGCCGGTCTCGACTGATCTGATTGGGGTCGCCGGTGGCGGCCCCGCCTGAGCGGAGATGACCTCCGCAACTACCATGGAGGGCGCTGTTCCGGAATTGACGGACGCGCCCTCCAATCAGGGGTTTCCATGACGTACAAGTGCCTCGTTGACGGAAATAGCATCGGCTATGCGGCCCACCAGCGCGCCGGCATGCGCCTCACCGCGGGCAATCGCGACACAACGGGCATCTTCGGCGCGCTCACCACAATGCGCAAGCTGTTCGAACAGCATATGAGTTCCGCACCGATCGTCCTCTGGGATGGTCGGTCATGGCGTAAGGATCGCTATCCCGAATATAAGGCTAACCGCGTCGCCGACCCGGCCAAGGTCGCTGAGCGCGAAGCGTACAAGGTGCAGCGCCGCGACATTGCGCGCGGCCTTCAATATCTCGGCGTGCCGCAGCTGATCGCTGCGAACATGGAGGCCGATGATCTGGCTTCGATCGTGTCGCGCCGGACGATCGCGAAGGGGCAGAACGTCGTTCTCGTGACCGGCGACAAGGATTGGTTGCAGATCGTCCGGCCCGGCGTGATGTGGGTCGACCACAAGCAGGCGCGCAAATGCGCGCACACTGACTTCGAAGCCTTCACCGGGTGCAAATCACCCAAGACGTTCATCCAGATGAAGGCCTTGATGGGCGACGTCGGCGACAATGTGCCGGTCTGCGGCGGCGTCGGTGAGAAGGGCGCGCTCGACCTGTTTCGTCTGTTTGGTGACGTAGATTCCTTCCTCGCGCTGAGCGTCGAAGAGGTTCAGGCCGCGTTCCTCGCGGACGGCAAGAAGAAAGTGCCGGTCAAATACCAGCGTCTCTATAGCGATCAGGCGATCCAGAAACGCTATCGCGCCAACCTTGAGCTGGTCGACCTGGCGCACCCCACGATCCCGGCGCCCGAGCGTCTGCAGCTGATCCGCAAGCCGCTCGATGAAGCTGGGTTCCGCTCCTTCTGCGGCGAGTTCGCCTTCATCTCCATCCTCAATGACTTCGACCGCTTCATGCGGCCCTTCCGTTACTTCCAGGAGCAAGCACAATGAGTCTCGCAGACGCCCTCGCCGGCGCCCTCGCAAAGGGCAAGGTAAAGTCCGATGAAAACAAGGATCTCGGCCTCTTCCTATCGACCGGCGTCCCCAACATCGACTACGCGCTGAGCGGATCCTACCGCGGCGGCGGCTACAAGTCGTCACGCGTCCACGAGATTGCAGGGCCACCATCGGCCGGCAAGACCCAAATCGCCACGTCGGTGATGATCGAAGCGCAGCGCGCGGGCGGGGCCGCAGCCTTCCATGACCATGAGCGCACGTTCGCCGAGAATCTGGCCGTCAGCTTCGGGCTCAATAACGCAGCCGGCATCTTCACCTACAAGCGTCCGCGCACGTTCGAGGAATCGATCGATCAGGCGGTCGATTGGATGGAGGCGATCCGCAAGGCCGACGTCATCCCCTTCGAGGCGCCGCTCGCGCTGGTGTTCGACAGCTTCGCAGCGATGGTGCCGGCCGAGAAGATGGAGCGCGGCTCCGACGCAGCCAACATGCGCGAAAAGGTCGCACTCGCCACCGCGGCGTCGCAGGAGCTTCCGGCATTCTGCAACTTCGTGGAAGAGAACAACGCATGCGTTCTGTTCCTCAACCAGATCCGCACCAAGCCTGGCGTCGTTTACGGCGATCCACGCTACACGCCGGGCGGCGACTCCCTACCCTTCTATTCCTCGACCCGCGCTTTCCTCTCGCGCTCCATGGTTAAGGATAAGAAGACGAAGGAAGTCGAGGGCCAGAACATCACGATGGAAGTGATCAAGAACAAAACCCATCGCCCCTTCGAGAAGACTGGCTGGTCATTCCGCTTCAAGCCCGACGGTACTGGTTATATCGATATTGTTGATTCGATGATCGATCACCTCGTCGACATCGGCGGGTTTGAGAAGCAGGGAGATTATCTCGTATGGGATGGCAAGAAATACTTCCGCACCCAGATCACTCAGGTGGTCAGTCAGCGACCCGACGCGATCGACGTCCTGATCGCGATGGCCGAGAAGGTCCAGGCGCAGCGGGTGGCGGCATGAACTTCGCCGGGGTTGATGGCACTCTGCGCAATGCCCGCGTCGTGCCTTGCGGAAATGGCAGCCTTGCGATCGGTCGCATCTACGACGATCGCAAGGAACGCTTTCGGGATGGTGAGCAGGTCCGCACCAGCCGAATTCTCGAGGGTCCTGACGCGAACGGTATCATCCGCACCCGCAACAGCGTCTATCGGATCGAGCTGGCGGTGGGCGAACAAGACCCCGAAGCTGAGGGAAAGATCGCGGCGGCGCCGAGCAGGTCGAATGATGCGGAATATCCACCCATTTCAACCCCCGTCAGCGAGCTCGGGCTGGTCCGCAAGTGCCCACCGGGATTTGTCGAGCGCGCCGCAGTTGATCGCCGCGTCACCGAGCTCCTCGAGGCTAACAACCGCGAGGTCGAGCGCCGGCGGGAAGCTGAGCGCCGAGCGCGCATGTGGCAGGAAACCGCCGCACAATTCTGCACGAACGAGTCCTACTATCGGGATCTGCTCGATCAGATCGGCGCGCACATTGGCGAGGCGGCTTTCACCGCGGATGATGGATCGAAGCCGGGCGGCGTGGTTCGGGCAAAGCTGCCCGAATTGGTCGCAGATCTTTGGCGGCAGGCTCACCACGTAGAATGAAAACAGACACTCGCCAGCTACGGCGCCGTGACGGTCGGTGGAAGGCAGGCGGGCAACCGCTCTGCCTTCTCTGCTCTGCGCAAGACACCTGCACCTGGCGCGCGCAGCATGGCGATGTCGAATCCTGCCACGCGATGATCCCGGCGTTCGGCTTCATGAACGAAGTGGGGCTCGATCGCATCTCCAATACAATGCGCGTTGGCAAGGCTTGGTCGGAGCGCCTGGTCACAGGCGACCGCGTCGGCCTCTACAACGTTAAGCGCAAGGAGATGTTCGGGTCGGCGACGATCCTGTCCGTCTTCACCGGCCCTATCGTGCCGATGCTTATCAAGCACGCGCACGCCAACCACACGATGCTCGACACGCCGCGTGCCGAGGCCGCTGAGATGCTACTTCGTTGGATGCGCCAGAATTACGGCCCGCGCCTGATCAATAAGCAAACCCATCTTACGGCGGTGTATCTCCTCAATGACAACGGCAAGCCTCTCACGACGCCTTTTCAAGCAATACAAACGGCTCGAGACGATCAAGAGCTCGCCGAGGGCGCAGGGCACGTTGGTTGATACACCCGTCGGCCCGGCGCTGATGGTGTTTCAAAAGGCTTCGCATGTTTG